>Ga0335083_10003721_pt1 | contig 19626 bp, 17 predicted proteins | sample Lox_Sample_42_FD_206716 | JGI IMG/M metagenome (GOLD analysis project Ga0335083, IMG submission 206716) | Soil microbial communities from Loxahatchee National Wildlife Refuge, Florida, United States - Lox_Sample_4.2 | ecosystem: Environmental > Terrestrial > Soil > Wetlands | place: USA...
GCGTCGGCCGGGCGGTGCAGCACCACGTAGCCGTCGTCGGCGAACACCTGCGCGTACCCGTGCGCCCGCAGGTAGGCCACCTCCTGGGCCTGCTGCCTGGGCGTGCAGAACGGGAAGTCGAGCCCGATGGTGTCCCCCACCACCCAGGGCGCCCACCGGGGCGTGCCGTCGAGCAGCAGCACCGTGTCCCGTCCTGACAGTCGCGGGCCGATGTTATTGGACGCCTCCACCTCGGCCCCGGGCGGCACGTGCGCGACGGCCGCCGCGGCCGCCCGCATCCGCGCGTTGACCCCGTAGAAGTTCGGGTGCAGCAGCGACCCGAGCGGCGACGACGGCAGGTAGACCAGGGCGGCGGCGCAGACGGCGGCGGCCCACAAGGTGGCGAGGGTGTAGGGCGCGCCGTCCCGTCTCAGCCAGGCGGGACGGCGGAACGGATAGGTGAGCCAGCGGTCCCAGCGGGCCGGCCAGTGCTTCTGGAGCCGCGCCGCGCCGTCGACCGCGGCGCAGGCCAGCATCATCACCAGGAACGCGTCGTACTGGAATTTGGCCTGCCACCACAGCGGATAGCCGGAGGCGAGCATCCGCTCGGCGAGCAGCGGCAGCACCGCGACCACCATGGGCGAGGCGAGCGGCAGGAAGCCGAACGTCGCTAGCAGCCCGATCATCGTCCGGGCCTTGACCCACGGGGTGACGAAGACGTGCAGCGCGTGCAGCGGGTGGGTGATGACGTCGAGCACGGCGCTGCCGAGCGTGGGCCCGAACTGCCCGTAAGCCCAGTAGAAAGTGGCCGAACCGCCGAACGCGGGTATCAGCACGCGGGTGGCGACCCAGGTCGCCGCGACCCCGCCGACCGCGAAGCCCAGGCCGGTCCAGACCCACTCGCGGCGGCGGGTCAGCAGCAGGTAGCCGCCGAAGCCCGCGACGAGCAGGCCCATGTCCTCCTTGACCAGCAGCAGCGCGGCCGCGGCGGCGATCGTGGGCCAGCGCTTCCCCGCGTCGGCTCGCTCCACCATCACGGCGGTCAGCACCGGGACGAACGCGACCTCGTGGAAATCGAACACGACCGCCGCCATGACGGGCAGCGACAGCGCGTAGGCCACGCAGACGAAATACGCCGCCCCGGAGCCGAGCCGACGCCGGGTGTAAGCCCACAGCGGCGGTATGGCCAGCGCGAACAGCACGCCCTGGGCGAGCAGCAGGGTGACGGGGCCGTCATGGATCCAGTACAGCGGGGCCAGCAGCGCCAGCGCCGGCGACCAGTGGTCGGCCAGCAGCATGAAATGCGCGCCCTGGCCGTCAGAGATGCCGCGCGCGAGCGAGACCGGCGCCGCCAGGTGCGCGTAACCGCTGATCCCCTGGTCGAAGATGACCAGGTCGAACGTGCTGGCCAGGAACCGCCGGAACAGCTCAAGCGACTCGGTGCAGTACGCGGCGGCGGCCAGCGCGGTCAGCACGCCCACCCGGACGCGGTGGCGGCCCCACAGCGCACGCAGCCGACCGGGCCTGGCGGCCGTCCCGTCAGCCGCACGGGGGGCGGTCGCTGAGCCGGCGGGGGCCTGGCTGCTCACCGCTGGAAGGGTAGCAGGGACGCGGCATTGACCGAATGCGCGGCGGTACGGGCAGAGAAGGCTACTCTCTTGCTATGGACCAGGAGGCAAGCCGTGGCCCCGCCAACGCCGCGTCGCGCGGGGCCGGGCGGCCACCGAAGAAACAGCCCGCCCGGCCGTCCCTGGGCGGCGGTACGCCGGCCCAGGACCGCGAGCTGCGCGCCCAGGGCCGCGAAACCGTACGCCGCCTGCTTGAGGCGGGCATGGTCGAATTCGAGAGCCGGGGCTTCCACGGCGTCCGCGTGGACGACGTGGTGCGCCGGGCGGGCATCTCGCACGGGACGTTCTACCTCTACTTCTCCAACAAGGAAGACCTGTTCAAGGCGCTGCTGAAGGACGCCTTGCACGACATGGAGATCGTGGCCGGCGACTTCCCGGTGGTCACCAGCGACGGGACCGGCCTCACCGTGCTGCGCCAGTGGGTCCGCAAGTTCTTCCGTGCCTACGCGGCCCACGCCACCGTGATCCGCATCCTCAGCCAGGCCGACCTGGTGCCCGAGGAGGTCTTCGGCGACGGGCTGCGGCTGTTCTTCAGCATCGCCGAGGCGATGACCACCGGGATGACCGCCGCCGCCCAGGCGGCCGGCAAGCAGCAGGATCGCGCCGAGCTCACCGCGGTGGCCTGCCTGATGATGCTCGAACGGGTGAACTACCTGATCAGCGCCGAGGTTCAGCTACCGGAGGACGAGATGGCCGACCGGATCGCGGACATCATGTTCGCCGCGTTCGGCCTGACCGTATGAGCGATGCCCGGGTGAACGCCGGGGCCGGGCGCGTGGCCGTCGTCACGGGGGCGGCGCGCGGGATCGGCCAGGCGATCGCGCTGCGGCTGGCCGAGGCCGGGCACGCGATGGCGCTGGGCGACGTGCGCCCGGCCGAGGAGACGGCAAAGCAGATAACGAACGGGGGCGGCGACGCGCTCTCGGTTCCCTGCGACCTGAGCTCGGCTGCGGGTGTGGACCAGCTGGTGGGGGCCGTGGGTGACCGCTACGGCCGGTGCGACGTGCTGGTCAACTGCGCGGGCCTGATGCTGTTCCGGCCGTTCGCCGAGGTCGACCTGGACACCTGGCGGCGGATCCAGGCGGTCAACGTCGAGGCCGCCTTCCAGCTGTGCGCCGCGTTCGTGCCCGGCATGACCGAGCGCGGCTTCGGCCGCATCGTCAACGTGGCCTCCAACACGATGTGGAAGCCGCCGGGAGCCGGGTTCGTCCCCTACATCGCGAGCAAGGGCGCCGTCGTCGGCTTCACCCGGGCGCTGGCGGTCGAGCTGGGGGCCAGCGGCATCACCGTGAACGCCATCGCGCCCGGCCTGACCAGGAGCCCGGGCGCCGAGGAAGGCAACCCCGAGGAGCACTTTACCGAGGTCCGGCTGGCGCAGGCGGTCAAGCGGAGCGTCGAGCCGGGCGACATGGCCGGCGCGGTCGTCTTCCTGGCCTCGGACGACGCCGCCATGATCACCGGCCAGACCCTCCGCATCGACGGCGGCCTCGTCACCCTGTAACGGATGGGGCAGGTGCGACTTCCGGGACCCACAGGGTCGGGACCGCGGGCGTGGCGCGGGGTCGGTGGCACACAGGCTACGTAAGACTGATGCTGTCTAGATCTCACATCAGTCCGGGTGGCTGACGCGCCGGCTGAGAATGGAAGCTGTTCACTCGCTGTGCCCTCGTGGCTTGGCAGCCCCTCGCGTAACAGTGCCACCACCACCCGCCCTTTGGCCCTCCGCCACTGTGTGGTGGTTGCCGCAATGTCTACCCTAGGACGTGCGCGTTGTGGCAACCATGCGCACAGCGGTGACGTTGCTGGGGCCTGTGGTGGTGAAGTGACCAGCGGTACGCCGATCCCGCTGCTGCCCGCGTCCGGATGGCTGCGTGTGCCCCTAGGTACCGAAGAGAGTAACCAGGGGCACACCGAGTCCGCTGGGCCGCGTTCTGGCGACGCGGGCGGTAGCACCCCGGTCGTTCGGGAAGAATCTCTACGTGCGATTTCTCAACGAGGCAGTACCCGGGTACGACCTGACCTACAGCGACGTCTTCATGGTGCCGGGCCGGTCGGCCCTCGGCTCGCGGCTCGACGTCGACCTGTCCACCACCGACGGCAGCGGGGCCACCATCCCGATCGTGACGGCCAACATGACGGCGGTCTCGGGGCGGCGGATGGCGGAGACGGTCGCGCGCCGGGGCGGCGTCGCGATCCTGCCGCAGGACATCCCGGCCGATGTCGTGGCGGACGTGATCGCCTGGGTCAAGTCCAGGGACCTGGTGGTGGAGACCGCGCTGACGCTGGCGCCCTCCGACACCGCGGGCGACGCGCTCAGCCTGCTGCCCAAGCGGGCACACGGCGCCGTCGTGGTGGTATCCGCGGGACAGCCCGTCGGGGTGGTCACCGAGGCCGACTGCCTGGGCGTGGACCGGTTCACGCAGCTGAGCCACGTGATGTCGGCCGACCCGTTCACGCTGCCGGCGGGGACGCCGCCGGAGCAGGCGTTCTCCATGCTGCACGACGGGCGGCACCGGCTGGCGCCGGTGGTGGACAGCGCCGGCCGCTGCCTCGGCATCATGACCAGAACCGGGGCGCTGCGCGCGACGCTGTACTCCCCCGCCGTCGACGCGTCAGGACGGCTGCGGGTCGGGGTGGCCATCGGGGTCAACGGCGACGTGGCGGCCCGGGCCAAGCTGCTGCTCGACGCGGGCGCCGACGTGCTCGTGGTGGACACCGCGCACGGGCACCAGGAGAAGATGATCAGCGCGCTGCAGGCGGTGCGCGGGCTCGACCCGTCGGTGCCGGTGGTGGCGGGCAACGTGGTGACCGCGGCCGGGGTGGACGACCTGGTGTCGGCCGGAGCGGACATCGTCAAGGTCGGCGTCGGGCCGGGCGCGATGTGCACCACGCGGATGATGACCGGGGTGGGGCGGCCGCAGTTCTCGGCCGTGCTCGAGTGCGCCGCCGAGGCCCGGCGGCTCGGCGCCTCGGTCTGGGCCGACGGCGGGGTCCGGCATCCCCGGGACGTGGCGCTGGCGCTGGCCGCGGGCGCGTCCAACGTGATGATCGGGTCGTGGTTCGCCGGCACCTACGAATCCCCCGGCGACACGTTCCGGTCGCCAGAGGGGCGGCTGTACAAGGAGAGCTTCGGCATGGCGTCGGCGCGGGCGGTCCGGCTCCGCTCGGCCAGCGACTCCGCGTTCGAGCGGGCCCGCAAGGAACTGTTCGAGGAGGGGATCTCCTCGGCCCGGATGTACCTGGATCCGGTCCGCCCCGGCGTGGAGGACCTCATCGACATGATCGTGGCCGGGGTGCGCTCCTCGTGCACCTACGCGGGCGCGCGGGACCTGGCCGAGTTCGGCGAGCGCGCCGTGGTCGGGCTGCAGAGCGCGTCCGGCTACAGCGAGGGCATGCCCGTCCCGACTAGCTGGTAAGCGGAGATCTGGGGAACGCCTCCCCAGATCGCGAGGATTCCGCGGGCCAGTAGCCTGCCGCCCCGCGCATGATCCCGAATCCTGAAGACAGGACATCAAGCGAACGGGTGTGATCTACGGAGCGCGCCTCAGCCGGTGGCGTTGAGCCAGCGGACGGGGGCGCCGTCGGCGGCACGGCGGAACGGCTCGAGCTCGTTGTCCCAGGCGGTGCCCAGGAGCCGGCCGATCTCGTCCTCCAGCGACCGGCCGCCGGCTCCGCGGGAGGCCAGCAGCATGACCGACCTGAGCCGGTCCTCGGAGACCATGATGTCCCCGTTCGCGCCGGTCACCGCGGTGAACAGGCCGAGGTCGGGCGTGTAGCAGTGACGCACGCCGTCGCAGCCGGGCGAGCTGTCCTCGGTCACCTCGAACCGCAGGCGGTTCCAGCCGGCCAGGGCGGACGCGATCGCTCCCGCCGTGCCGGGCTGGGCCTGCCAGGCGAGCTCGGCCCGCAGCGCACCCGGGGCGGCCGGCTGGCCACCCCACGGCATACTGACAGGCGCCCCCATGATTCCGGCAACGGCCCACTCGATGTGCGGGCACAGCGCCGGGGGCGCTGAATGAACGTAAAGAACACCTTGCGCGTGCGCGGACACCGTGCCTCCTTATAGACGAGGTTCGCCTTCCCCAGCGGCCTCGCTACCGTGGCACGGACTGCCCAGCTACATATTGTGCCTCATGGCCCTTCCCCGCGCCAGCACTTCGGCCAGGAAAACCGCGTGAATTCGCAAACATGACCAGTGCAGCCAGGACCACGATGGCCAGCGCTGACCACGGAACGTAGTCGCCGAAACGGTCGTAAACCGTCCGTGCCGAGGCGGCGGGCAGGCCGAGCCGGGCGCTGACCACTCCGTGCGAGGACTGCCCCATCCAGGCCAGCAGCCGGCCCCGGGCATCAAATGCCACCGTGACCCCGGTGAGCGCGGACTGTACGGCGGGCCGCCCGGTCTCGGCCGCGCGCACCGCGGCGAGCGAGGCGTGCTGGTCAGGTCCCCAGGTGCCCTGGAAAGTGGACGTCGACGACTGGTAGACGATCAGCTGCGCACCCTTGTCGGCGTCGACGCGGGCCATGTCGGGGAAAGCCGACTCGAAGCAGACAAGTACCCCGATCGGCAGGGGACGGCCTTGCCGGTCGGTCGCCTCCATGACGTGGGCCCCGGTGCCGGGGATCATGTTGGACGCCGCCGCCTTGCTGATCTTGGTGAGCCAGCCGAGCTGCTGCCGGAACGGGATGTACTCGCCGAACGGCACTAGCCGCGTCTTGACGTAGATGCCCTTGATCCCGGAAGCGCCGACCAGGACGGCCCACTTCTCGTGGCCCTTGCCGGGCGGAGAGGCGTCCTGGCTGACCAGGAGGTCGGCCCCGTCCTGGGCGGCCAGATGCTCCAGCTGGACAAGCTCGCCGCGATTGCCGGGCAGCGTCAGGTCGACCGGGATGCTGCTCTCACCCCAGACAATCAGGTCCGGCCGCACGCCGCCCAGGGTGCCGCCCCGGCTCAGTTCGGCCGTCAGGGCCTGCGAGGCGTGCACGCGCAGATTCGAGTCGCTGATCAGGCCGGCCTGCACCATGGCCACCGTGACCTGCCGGACGGCGGGGCTGGCGGGGGTGAGCGCGAACGCCAGCGGCCCGGCGCCGACGCTGGCGACGGCCGCGATAACGCCGAGGGCAGCGAGCCAGGGCCGCGGGGCGGCGCCGGGCAGCCGGGCAGCGCCGGGCAGCGCCCGCGGCAGGGACACGATGACGAGCACGATCGCCACGTTCGCCAGCACCAGCGCGAAGCTGATCAGCCAGACGCCGCCGACCGCGGCGAGCGCCAGCACGGCCGGATGCTGCCACTGGCTGACGCCGAACACGGCCCACGGGCCGCCGAGCGCCTGCCAGGACCGCAGCCACTCGGTGAGCAGCCAGCAACTCGGCACCACGACCAGCGCGGCCAGCGCCCGCGGCCAGGTCACCGGTGGCCGGAGCAGCTTCTGCGCGGCCACTCCGAACGGCACCCACAGGGCACCCATTACCGCGCCGACCAGCAGCACCGCGGGGCCGATCTCCGGGGCCATCCAGTACAGCGCGGCGATCAGGTACCCGGCGCCGAGCCACCAGGCGCGCATCCCGCCTTCCCGCGCGGTGGGCGACCTGACGATCAGCACCAGCCCGGGGACCAGGCCGAACCAGGCCAGGAACTCCAGGTTCGGGGCGGGGAACGCGAGGATGAGCCAGGCTCCGCAGAGCAGCATGAGCCGGCGCGGCGACCAGAACCACCGGCCGGTATTCCTCAGTGCCCTGCGCACCCCTCCATTGTCCGCCCGGCCCGGGCATGGCCGGCGACATGGCCCGGCGATACCGTTACACCCGACGAGAAGGAGCAACGATGACCGTGACCGGGCAGCCCGCCGTTCGCCTGGAACGCACGATCCCGGCCTCACCCGAGCAGGTCTACCGGGCGTGGCTCGACCCTGAGCAGCTGGCCCGGTGGCTGGCCCCGCGAGGCTACGCGGTCACCCGGGCCGAGGTGGACGAACGGCCCGGCGGCCACGTCCGGATCTGGCAGGCCGATCCCTCCGGTACCGCGGCCGGCGGCTTCGACGGCGAGCTGGCCGAGCTGATCCCGGGCGAGCGCATCGTGTGCCGCTGGGGTTTCGTCGGACCGCAGCGGCGAGCCGGGGCGGCGTTCGACACGCTGCTAACGGTCACGCTGCGTGAGGCCCCGGACGGCGAGACCGCGCTCACCCTGGTCCACGAACGGCTCGGGGAGCTCGCGGCCGCCCTGCCCGGCGTGGCCAGGAACGTCGGTCCCGGCTGGGAGGCCGCCCTGGGCAAGCTGGCCCGCGTGGTGGGCGGGGACCGGGCCGTCGCGGACCTCGGCCACCCCGGCGCGGTGCAGCTGCTCGAACGACAGCCGCTGGCCCAGCTGGGTTACACCGGTCCTGACGGCTTTCCGCGGGTGATCCCGGTCGGGTTCCTGTGGCGCGACGGCCGGATCGTCGTCTGCACGGCCACCATCGCGCCGAAGGTCGCCGCCCTGTCGGCCCGGCCGCACGTCGCGCTGACCATCGACAACGACAACGCGGCCGCGAGCAAGGCGCTGTGCGTGCGGGGCGTGGCGACGATCGACATCGTGGACGGCGTGCCCGGGGAATACCTCGCGGCGGTAGCCAAGGGCATCCCGGCCGACCAGAACGGCCAGTTCGAGTCGCAGGTGCGGTCGCTGTACAAGCAGATGGCGCGCATCACGATCGAGCCCCGGTGGGCGCGGTACTACGACTACACCGCCGGGCGGGTCCCCGAGTTCCTGCGCAAGCTGTGACGGCCCCTCAGCCCAGCGCCGCGACGGCGTCCGGGGTGAGCCCGTCCAGGCCGGGCAGGACCAGGCTGACCTGGGCGAGGGCGTCGGGGTCGGGCGGGAACTCGGGGCGCGGGATGGCGATGACGTGCAGGCCTGCGGCGGCGGCCGAGCGCAGGCCGTTGGAGGAATCCTCGACGGCCGCAGCGTCAGACGGCTCGACACCGAGGCGGCCGGCCACAGCCAGGTAGATATCCGGGGCTGGCTTGCCGCGCGGGACCTGCTCGGTGGACATCGTGACCTGGAAGTCCGGTCGCAGGCCCGCCGCCTGGAGCACGGTCTCGATCAGCACGGCCGGGGCCGAGCTGGCCAGCCCCAGCGGCCAGCGGGCGGCGAGCCGCCGCACCGCGCCGGCCGCGCCGGGCAGGAGCGGGATGTGCTCGCGGTAGCGGGCGACCATCCGCTCGGTGACGAGCGCCGCCACCTCGCCGGGCGGCAGGCCGACGCCGAGGTCCTCGCTGAGGTACCTGGCCCACTCCGGCGTGCTCATGCCCATGAGCCGCCGCTGGGCGTCGGTGGCCCAGTGTCCGCCGCGTTCTGTGACCAGCCCGCGGCGGACCTGCTCCCAGACCGGCTCGGAGTCGATCAGGACCCCGTCCAGGTCGAAGACGACAGCCTCGATCACACTGGCTCGATCACACGCGTGAACGTGCCTCGGTGAGCGCGCGGGAGACCAGAACCCGGGCCAGGTGCTCGCGGTAGGCCCGGGTGGCGCGGATGTCGTCGGCGGCACTGGTGCCCTCGGCGGCGTGCGCGGCCGCGTCGGCCGGCGCGGCGCCGTCCGACAGGGCGGCTTCCGCCGCGGTCGCCCGCAGGGGCGTCCCGCCCATGTTGACCAGGCCGATCCGGCCGTCCTGGACCGCGCAGCCGACGATGGCCCAGTCGATCGCCCGCTGGGTGAACTTCTGGAACGACCAGGCTCCGGCCGCCGCGGGCTTGGGTACCCGGATCTCGGTGAGCATCTCGTCCGGCTCGAGCGCGGTCTCGAACAGGCTCTGGAAGAACTCCCCGACCGGGATCTCCCGCGAGCCGTCCGAGCCCTGCGCGACCAGCGTGGCGTCCAGCGTGAGCAGCGTGGCGGGCAGGTCCGAGGCGGGGTCGGCGTGCGCGATCGAGCCGCCGATCGTGCCGCGGTGCCGGATCTGCGGGTCGCCGACCTGGCTGGCCGCGTGGGCGAGCAGCGGCACCTCGCGGCGCAGGACGTCGGAGTGCTCGACGTCGTGGTGCCTGGTCAGCGCGCCGATCGCGATGTGGGAGCCCTGGTCGGTGACGTAGGACAGGTCACGAAGACCGGTCAGGTCGATGATCACCTCGGGGGCGGCCAGGCGCAGCTTCATCAGCGGCAGCAGCGAGTGCCCGCCGGCCAGGAACTTCGCGTCGTCGCCGTGCTCGGCGGCCAGTTCCAGGGCTTCGGAGACCGAGCCCGCCCGCTTGTAGGTGAATGCCACCGGGATCATGCGGTCACCTTCTCCTCGTCCGCGGCCGCCAGCGCCGCCCGGACGATGTTGTGATAGCCGGTGCACCGGCACAGGTTGCCTTCCAGGCCCTGCCGCACCTGCTCCTCGGTCGGGTGCGGGTTCTCCTTGAGCATCGAGACGATCGCCATCACCATACCGGGGGTGCAGAAGCCGCACTGGAGGCCGTGCTCCTGATGGAACGCGCGCTGGACCGGGTGCATCTCGCCGTCGCTGGCCAGCCCCTCCAGCGTAGTGACCTCGTGCCCGCTGGCCTGGGCGGCCAGCACCGTGCAGGACTTGACGGACTCCCCGTCGAGCAGCACGGTGCAGGCCCCGCAGGAGGTGGTGTCGCAGCCGACGTTGGTCGCGGTGAGGTTGGCCACGTCGCGCAGGAAGTGCACGAGCAGCATGCGGTCCTCGACGTCGGCGGTGACGTCCTTGCCGTTGACGGTCAGGTCAACCTTCACTGGTTACTCGCCTTCTGTGCCTCGTTGATGGCCGTCCACACCCGCTGCGGGGTGGTCGGCATGTCGATGTGCCGCACGCCGAGGTGGGCAACGGCGTCGATGACCGCGTTCTGGATGGCCGGCGTCGCGCCGATGGTGCCCGCCTCGCCGATGCCCTTGACGCCGAGCGGGTTCACGGTGGTCGGCGTCTCGCTGGCGATCAGCTCGTAGCTGGGCAGCTCGGCCGCGGTGATGGCCGCGTAGTCGGCCAGCGTGGAGGTCAGCGGGTTGCCGTCCGCGTCGTAGAGCACCTCCTCGAGCAGCGCCTGGGCCGCGCCCTGGGCGATGCCGCCGTGCCGCTGCCCCTCGGCGAGCACCGGGTTGAGGACCGGCCCGGCGTCGTCGACGGTGACGTGCCGCAGCAGTGTCACCTTCCCGGTCTCGGTGTCCACCTCGACCACGGAGACGTGCGCGCCGAACGGGAACGTGGGCAGGTCCGCGGTGAAGCTCACGTCCGCGATGAGGCTGCCGCCGCTGGTGTGGCCCGCGACCTGCCCCCAGGACAGCGAGGTGTCCGGGTCGCCGCGGACCTGCCACTGGCCGGTCGCGGTGTCCAGGACCACGTCGGCCTCGGCGGCCTCGAGCATGTCCGCGGCCTGGCGGCGGGCCTCGTCCTTGACCTCGACCGCCGCCTTGTACACCGCGGAGCCGCCGAGCTGAAGGGAACGGGAGGCATAGGTGCCGACGCCGACCGGTACCAGGTCGGTGTCGCCGTGGACGACGGTGACCTTGTCCATCGGGATGCCCAGCTCCTCCTGCACGAGCATGGCCCAGGCGGTGTAGTGCCCCTGGCCGTGCGGGGAGCTGCCGGTGAAGACGGTGGCGGTGCCGTCGTCCGAGACCTCGAGCTTCGCGGTCTCCCCGGCGGCAGCGTCCGCCGCGGTGATCTCCACGTAGGTGGAGATGCCGATGCCGAGCTGCCGGACGTCGCCGTTAGCCCGCCTGCGCTCCTGCTCCTTGCGCAGCTCGGGGTAGCCGGCCCCGGCCAGGACCTTGTCCAGGGCCTCCTCGTAGCGGCCGCTGTCGTACAGGGCGCCGGTCTTGGTCGCGAACGGGAACTTGTCCGGCGCGATGAAGTTGCGCCGCCTGACCTCGGCCGGGTCCATGCCGATCTCGGCGGCGAACAGGTCGACCGCCCGCTCGATCGTGGCCGCCGCCTCCGGCCGGCCGGCGCCGCGGTAGGCGCTGATCGGCGTCGAGTTGGTGACCACCGCCCGGTAGCCGGCCTGAACCGCGGGGATGTCGTAGACGCCGGGCGACATCAGGCAGGTCAGCATGGGCAGGAACCCGCCCATCCGCGAGTAGGCGCCGCTGTCCTGGATGACGCCGATCCGGTAGGCCAGGATCTTCCCGTCCCGGTTGCCGCCGATCTTGATGTGGTGCAGCTGCGCGCGGCCCTGCGTCATGCCGACCAGGTTCTCGCTGCGGGTCTCGGCCCAGCGCAGCGCGCGGCCGGTCTTCCTGGCCGCCCAGGCGACGATGATCGCGTCCCGGTCGATGCCGACCTTGGCGCCGAAGCCGCCGCCTACGTCGGGCACGACGACGCGGATCTGCTCCGGGGCCATGCCCAGGGCCATGCACAGGATGAGGCGGCACAGCTGCGCGTTCTGCGAGCTGTGCCAGACGGTCAGCTTGCCGTTCTCGAAGGTGGCCGCGGTCGCGCGCCCCTCCATCGGCATGCAGGCGAGCCGCTGGTTGACGATTTCCTGCTCGATGACGACCTCGCAGCCGTCGAACGGGGCGTCGTCGGCAGGCGCTTCCTTGGTGACCGGGACATTGCTCCCGGCCGCGGGGAACAGCAGTGACTCGCTGGTGAGCGCGGCATCGGGCCCTATCACCACGGGCAGCGGATCGTAGTCCACCGTGACCAGGTCGGCGGCGTCCTCGCCCTGGTAGCGGCCGTCGGTGATGACCACCGCGACCGGCTCGCCGACGAACCGCACCGTGTCCACCGCCAGCAGCGGCTCGGCCCACGGGCCGCCGAGCGGCATCGGGGCCTCGCCACCGCCGCCTCCTGAGCCGTCGTCAGGCGGAGGCGGCGCCAGGTCGGTCATGTCCTGGACGGTCAGCACCGCGACGACGCCCGGCTCGCTGACGGCCGCGCTCGTGTCGATGCCGGTGATCCGCGCGTGCGCGACCGGGCTGCGCACGAACGTCAGCCGCGCCGCCCCGTCAAGTTCCGGTGTCCGCAGGTCATCGACGTAGACGCCGCCCGCTGTCAGCAGGCGCGGGTCCTCTGTCCGTATCACCCTGGTACCCAGGATGCTCATGTGTTCCTCCGCAGCTGTCCCATGTGGCTCCGCCAGCGAAACTACACCTGAGTAGGCACGGCTCACCATGGCCGGTGCCACAAAGGCGCTTGCAGCACATTATGACGGACCATGCAGGTAGACGAGCATGGCTCATCCAGGATGATTTAGTCAATTTTAGTTTCGGTTAGTTCCTCATGACGGGGTGGTAAGGGCCGGGCCGAGCCTCCGTCAGCTAGCGTCCATATCATGCTCGATGCCGCTAACTGGACAGCCCGCCTCAATGAAATCGCCACCGAGGCGCGCGTCCCGGGAGCGGCCCTGGGCATCTGGGCCGACGGCCAGGAGGTCCTGGCCGCGACGGGCGAGCTGAACACCGCGACCAAGGTCTCCGTCACGGCCGACTCGCTGTTCCAGGTCGGGTCCATCACCAAGATCTGGACCGCCACGATGATCATGCAGCTCGTCGACGAGGCCCAGCTGTCGCTGGACACCACCGTCGCCGAGGTGCTGCCGGGCGCCAGGCTCGGCGCCGGGGACGTCAGCGGCCAGGTCACGGTGCGGCACCTGCTGACGCACACCAGCGGGATCGACGGCGACATCTTTACCGACACCGGCCGGGGCGACGACTGCGTCGAGCGCTACGTCGGCCTGCTGGCCGAGACCCCGTCGGTGTTCACCCCGGGCGCGGCCTACTCCTACTGCAATAGCGGATTCGTGGTGCTCGGCCGGATCATCGAGATCCTCGACGGCCAGTCCTGGGACGAGTCGCTGCGCGCGCGCCTCGTCGGCCCGCTCGGCATCACCCGGACCGTCACCCTGCCCGAGGAGGCGATCCTGCACCGGGCCGCGGTAGGGCACCGGCGCTGCGGCACCCCGGTCGACGTCTGGAACCTGCCGCGCGGCGTCGGCCCGGCCGGGCTGATCACCGCCGCCGCCGGCGACCTGCTCGCCTTCGCCCGCCTGCACCTCGATCACGGCGTCACGGCCGAGGGCAAGCGGGTCATCAGCGAGGCGTCGGTAGCGGCCATGCAGCTGGCGGGCGCGGTGGTTCCCGAGTTCTCCGTGCCCGGCGCGGCCGTCGGCCTGGGCTGGCGGCTGAGCCGGTGGGGCGACCGCACGATCATCGGGCACGACGGGGACACCATCGGCCAGTCCGCCTACCTGAGGATCGACCCGGAGGCGGGGGTAGCCGTCTGCCTGCTGACCAACGCCACGGAGTCGGAGACCCTGTACCGCCGGGTGTTCAACGAGGTGTTTGGGTCCCTGACCGGCGCGACGATGCCGGAGCCGCCGCGCCCCGCCGCGGCTCCGCCGGACGGCGCCGCCCCTGATCCCGGGCGGCACGCCGGACGCTACGAGCGCGCGTCGCGGCAGTTCGACGTGTCAGTCAGGGACGGGCAGCTCCGGATCGTGGTGACCATGACCGGCAACCTGGCGGCGCTCACCGCCGCCGAACCCGAGGACCTGCCGCTGTACCCGGCGGATTCCTCAGGCACCTGGTTCGTGCTGCGCTCGCGCGACGACGAGCCCTGGGTGCCGCTCAGCTTCGGCCAGCTCGGCGACGGCACGCCCTATCTCTACCTGGGCGGCCGGGTGACGCCGCAGACGGGGTGAGCCGATCACCGGCGGCTGGCTGCGGCGGGCACGCCGACTCACTAGTGTGTTCGGGTGAAGCCATTCCTGCTGCTGGCCATCAGGGCCGAGGACGCGGCGGCCGACAACGAGTACGACTCGTTCCTGTCCATGTCCGGTCTCGGGGAAGGCGGGCTGCGCCGGATCCGGCTCGAGCAGCGCGCGCTCGGCCAGGTCGACCTGGGTGAGTGGTCGGGCATCCTGCTCGGCGGCGGGCCGTTCAACTACTCCGACCCCGCCGAGCTCAAGTCGCCGGTGCAGCGGCGGGTAGAGGCGGATCTGCACGGCCTGCTCGACCGCGTGCTGCGGGCCGACTTTCCCTTCTTCGGAGCCTGTTTCGGCGTCGGAGCGCTCGGGACCCAGCTGGGCGCGGCCGTCGACCGGCAGTACGCCGAGCCGGTGGGCGCCGTCGAGATCACCCTGACCCCGCCCGGCCGCCAGGACCCGGTGCTCAGCGGACTGCCCGCCGCGTTCCATGCGTTTACCGGGCACAAGGAGGCGATCAGCCACCTGCCGGACCGGGCCGTCCTGCTGGCCAGCTCGGCCCGCTGCCCAGTGCAGGCCTTCCGGGTCGGCGCCAATGTCTACGCGACGCAGTTCCACCCCGAGCTCGACATGGCTGGCCTGTCCACCCGGATCGAGGTCTACAAGCACGCCGGGTACTTCGCCCCGGACGAGGCCGACGAGATCAGGGCGGCCGCCGCCCGCAGCGACGTCAGCCGGGCGCCGGCCATCCTGCGCGGCTTCGTCGCGCGCTACGGGCAGCGCCGCCCGGCCCGGGCGGGATAGCCCGGATTCAGGTGCTGTCGCTGGTCACAAAGCTGCCCTCACTCAGGGCGTCGCCGACCGGGTCAGCTTCGAGGTGGCCTCGGCGTCGACCTTCGACACGGCGGGCAACATGAACCCGGTGGGCCGCGTCTACTACGGCGCCTCCACGCTGCTGTGCGTGCCGAACGCGCTGTCCCAGCCCGGCGGCTACGCCCTCGGCGCGCAGGCCGGAGAGGCCGCCATCAGGCAGGTCGTCACCGACGCCGGCTTCACCAGGTTCCGGCGCGCCGCCGAGACGCCGTTCAACCTGGTCTACGAGGTCCGTCCCTAGGAAGGCCAGCCGCGCCCCTTCTGATTGGATGGGCTGACCCAATCAGAAGGGGGACGCGCTGAACTCCGCTGTCGCCGAAACCGTCTCGCTGATCGCCCTGCTCGGCGTGCTGGCCTGGGCGGTGACCAGGCCGAAGGGCTGGCCGGAAGCGGTCGCGGCGGTGCCGGCGGCGGTCATCCTGGTCGCGGCCGGCGTGCTCCCGCCCGGCCAGGCGGCGACCGAGGCCAGGCAGCTCGGGCCGGTGATCGGCTTCCTGGCGGCGATCCTGGTGCTGGCCCACCTGTGCGACGAGGACGGGCTGTTCCTGGCCTGCGGCCGATGGATGGCACGGGCCGGCGGCCGGCCGGGACGGGCGGGGCCCCGCCGGCTCCTGGCTCAGGTCTTCGTCGTCGCGGCGGTGACCACGGCCGTGCTCAGCCTGGACGCCACCGTGGTGCTGCTCACCCCGGTGGTGTTCGCCACCGCGACCCGGCTCGAGGTGCGGGCCCGGCCGCACGTGTACGCGTGCACGCACCTGGCCAACTCGGCCTCGCTGCTGCTGCCGGTGTCGAACCTGACCAACCTGCTCGCGTTCGCGGCCAGCGGGCTGGCCTTCGGCCGGTTCGCCGCGCTGATGGCGGTGCCCTGGCTGGCCGCCATCGGCGTCGAGTACGTCGTGTTCGGGCGCTTCTTCGCCTCCGACCTGAACGCGGGCCAGGGCGCGGCCATCCCGGTCGCGGACCGGGACGGCACGGACCCGGGCGTGCCGGTTTTCACGCTGGTCGTGGTGGCGCTGACGCTGGCCGGGTTCGCCGTGGCGTCGGCGGCGGGCGTCAACCCCGCCTGGGCGGCGTGCGCCGGGGCCGCGGTCCTGGCGGTGCGCGCGCTGGCCCGCCGCGCGGTGACCCCGAGAGCCGTGCTGCGCGCCGCTGACCTTCCCTTCCTGCTGTTCGTGCTGGGCCTGGGGATCGTGGTCAAGGCGGTGACCGACCACGGGCTCGGCCGGGTGCTCGCGCCGCTGCTGCCCGGCGGGACCTCGCTGCCGGCGCTGCTGGCGACGGCGGCGCTGGCCGCCGTCCTGGCCAACGTGTGCAACAACCTGCCCGCCGTGCTGGTGCTGCTGCCGCTGGCCGCCCCGTCCGGGGCGGGCGCGGTGCTGGCCGTGCTGCTCGGCGTCAACATCGGGCCCAACCTCACCTACACCGGATCGCTGGCCACCTTGCTGTGGCGGCGCATCCTCCACGCCCGGGGGTCAGCGCCCGACCTCGGGGAATTCACGCGGCTTGGTCTGCTGACCGTGCCCGCGGCACTGGTTCTCGGGGTCCTCGCACTGTGGGGAGGGCTCCATGTCCTGGGAGGCTGAGGAACGGTGAGCGATGGCGGAGACCCACCCCGTTCGGTATATATCTGGGTCTGCGAGGGAACCTGGCCGGCGGCCGTGGACGCGGCCCTGCGCCTGGCTCCTCCCGGTTCCCGCTTCACGCTGCTGCACGTCACCTCGGAGGAGGGGCCGGACGCGGCCCGGGGCGCGTACGCCGGCCTGCTCGGCCGCCGCGGCCGTGATCCCGCGGCGCGGCTGGCGGAGGAGGCCGAGGAGGCAGCCGCCCGCCTGCTCCAGGCAGCCGCCGAGCGGATCGGGCAGGCCTGTGACCAGGTTGAGCTCCAGGGCCGGACCGAACGGGTGGTGGTGGCAGCCTCGGTTCAGGCGGACCTGCTCATCGTGGCGCGGGACGGCGACCAGGCCCGTCTGGGTCCGAAGAGCCTGGGCCGGGAGACCCGGTTCGTCGTGGACCACGCTGCCTGCCCGGTCCTGCTGGTCTGGCCGGGGATCGCGCCCGGCATAACGTCTATACCTCCCCCTCCCCACCCACCCTTTCCCCCACCGCCACATCATCCTTCCCCTCCGGGGCACTGACCGGCGAAACCCGGACACGAGGCGCGTCAACCTTGAGTTGACGACAGGTAGGTCGTCAACCTAAAGTTGACGCATGTCGCAACCACCAGTACGGCTCGACGAGCTGATCAGCTACGTCAGGAGCCAGGAAGGCACGGCGCTCGATCACGTGTCGGCGGCCGTGGGGATCTCGGAACACCTGGGCGAGCTGGCCGACCACCTGATCGGCCACTTCGTCGACCAGGCGCGCAGGACGGGCGCGTCCTGGACCGACATCGGCCGGTCCATGGGTGTCACCAAGCAGGCGGCGCAGAAGCGCTTCGTGGCCAAGGACATCGACTGGCAGACCGTGCTCCAGGAGGCATTCAAGGCGCACCCGTTCGCCCGGTTCACCGAACGTGCGCGCCGGACGATCGTCGCCGCCCAGCACGAGGCCCGTGAGCACCGGCACGACCACATCAGCACCGAGCACCTGGCGCTGGGCCTGCTGGCCGAGCCCGAGGGCCTGGCGGTCAGGGCCGTCGAGGCGCTCGGCGTCACGCGCGACGCCGCCAGGCAGGCCCTGGTCGCGGCGCTGCCGCCGCCCGACGGGGAGGCGCCGGTGACCGCCGAGCACATCCCGTTCAACCAGCCGTCCAAGAAGGTGCTCGAGCTCGCGCTGCGCGAGGCGCTGCTCCTCGGGCACAACTACATCGGCACCGAGCACCTGCTCCTCGGCCTGCTCGACGAGGAGAACGGCCTCGGCGCCCGGACGCTGTCCGACCTGGGCGTGACCAGGGAAGCGGCCGAGCAGTGGCTGGTCCCCGAGCTCCAGCGGCTGGCCGAGGCCAGGGCCGCGCTGCGCGATCAGGCGGCCAAGAGCTGATACCGCCGGGTCTGGTTGCTGGGGCTGGTTGCTGGTCTGGTCATCGGCGGCGCGGGCGGGCTTCTGGTCGCGGGCGCGCGGGGCGGGCTTCTGGTCGCGGGCGCGCGGGGCGGGCTTCTGGTCGCGGGCGCGCGGGCGGGGTTCTAGTCGCGGGCGGCGCGGGCGGGCTCCGGGCGGCGGCGCGCGGCGGCCTCGGTGAGCGAGGGCGGCTGCCAGCCCGCGTCGGCCGGGTTGAGCGTCACGCCCGGCGGGACGATCTGGTCGATCCGGTCGAGCACGTCGTCGCCCAGAGTCACGTCCGCGCCCGCCAGCAGGTCGGTGAGCTGGTCCATGGTGCGCGGGCCGATGATCGCCGAGGTCACGCCGGGATGGGTGATCACGAAGGCCAGCGCCAGGTGGGTCAGCGAGCAGCCGGCCTCGGCGGCGATCTTGATGAGCTCCTCGACCGCCGCCAGCTTGGCCACGTTCCCGGGCACGTTCGGGTCGAAGCGCAGCGGGATCCGCTGGGCCCGGCCGGTGCTCATGTCCACGTCGGCGTCCTTGCGGTACCGGCCGGTGAGCCAGCCGCCGGCCAGCGGGCTCCAGGCGATGACGCCCATGCCGTACCGCTGGCAGGCCGGCAGGACCGAGGCCTCGATGCCGCGGACGAAGACCGAGTAGGGCGGCTGCTCGCAGCGGAACCGCACGTGCCCGCGGCGTTCGGCGGCCCACTGCGCCTCGACGATCTGGTCGGCGGGGAACGTGGAGGAGCCGATCGCCCGGACCTTGCCGCCGCGCACCAGGTCGGACAGCGCGGACAGGGTCTCGTCGATATCGGTGTCGGGGTCCGGGCGGTGCATCTGGTACAGGTCGATGTAGTCGGTCTGGAGCCGGCGCAGGCTGTTCTCCACCTCGCGCACGATCCAGCGGCGCGAGTTGCCGCGCATGTTCGGGTCCTTGCCCATCGGGCTGTGTGCCTTGGTGGCGAGCACCACGTCGTCGCGACGGCCGGTGAGGGCCTTCCCGACGATCTCCTCGGACTCCCCCGCCGAGTAGACGTCCGCGGTGTCGATGAAGTTGATCCCGGCGTCCAGCGCGGCGTGGATGATCCGGATGCTGTCATCGTGATCACGGTTGCCCCACGCCCCGAACATCATCGCGCCGAGGCAGTAGGGGCTCACCTTGATCCCGGTACCGCCGAGCGTCCGCATCCGCATGTCGTGCAGCCTCCCTGGTTCCGCTTCTGATCCGTTCCGAGGGTCGCTTCCATCCTAAGGAGAGGGAAATCGTTTCCCTGGCCGGGTGCCGCGCCGTCCTCGGTAATCCTGCGAGGTTCGTGAGTCCCACGAGCACCATCCGCCTCGCCCGGCCGTCCGGTTGCTCACACCGCCGGCCCTGACCAACGACATGGATGCCACATGGGTGTGGCTCTTTGGGGGTCAACTGGCGTCGGGGGGTGGTTGGGTGCGGGTGAGGTTTCCGTTCCGGTGGTCCTGATGTGCGAGATCTGGATCGTGGAAGGGAAGCCTCAGGTGGGAGGGTATGCGGCGGGAGAGCTGG
>Ga0335083_10003722_pt1 | contig 19624 bp, 15 predicted proteins | sample Lox_Sample_42_FD_206716 | JGI IMG/M metagenome (GOLD analysis project Ga0335083, IMG submission 206716) | Soil microbial communities from Loxahatchee National Wildlife Refuge, Florida, United States - Lox_Sample_4.2 | ecosystem: Environmental > Terrestrial > Soil > Wetlands | place: USA...
GTCGCTCGGCGCGTCGATGCGGCTGATCCCGGTCGACGAGGTCCATTATTTTCAGGCCGAAGACAAATATACGAAGGTGGTCACCGCCGAAGGCGAGGCGCTGATCCGCAAGACCATCAAGGAGCTGTTCGACGAGCTCGACTCGGAGCTCTTCTGGCAGATCCACCGGGGGACCATTGTCAACCTCAGAGCGATCGCGCGGGTCGAGCGCGACTATCGCGACCAGCCGCTCATCATCCTCAAGCACCGCCCCGAGAAGCTCACCGTCAGCCGCACCTTCGCGCACCTCTTCAAGGCGATGTAGCTCCCGGAGCGTAGGCCGGGGGTCCGCGCACCGGGTAAAATAGTTCTTTTTTCCCCGGGCACTTGCCTCACGCCGTCCCGAGAATGACCCTGCAGGCCACGATCGAAGCGGCCTGGGAGCGGCGAGCCGAGCTGTCGCCCGGTGCCGCGCCCGTCGAGCTGCGCGAAGCTGTCGAGACGGCGATCGCTGACTTGGACGCCGGACGGCTGCGTGTGGCCGAGAAGACGTCCGCTGGCTGGACGACCCACCAGTGGCTGAAGAAAGCGGTGCTGCTGTCGTTCCGGCTGCGCGACAGCGCGCCCATCGGCTTGGCCGGGCCGAACGTGCCGTTTCGCTTCTACGACAAAGTGCCGACGAAGTTCGCGCAGTTCGACGAAACTGCGTTCGCGAAAGCCGGCGTGCGCGTGGTCCCGCCCGCGGTCGCCCGCCGCGGCGCTTACATCGCGCGCGACGTGGTGCTCATGCCCTCGTACGTCAACATCGGTGCCTATGTCGACGAGGGCACGATGGTCGATACCTGGGCCACGGTCGGCTCCTGCGCGCAGATCGGCAAGAACGTACACTTGTCCGGCGGCGTCGGCATCGGCGGGGTGCTTGAACCGCTGCAGGCCAACCCCACCATCATCGAAGACAACTGTTTCGTCGGCGCCCGCTCGGAGGTGGTCGAGGGCGTCATCGTGGAAGAGAACTCGGTCCTTGGTATGGGTGTCTTCATCGGTCAGAGCACGAAAATCTACGACCGCGCAAGCGGCGAGGTGAGCTATGGGCGGGTACCGCCCGGCTCGGTCGTCGTCGCCGGGAGCCTGCCGTCGAGCGACGGGCGCTGCCACCTGTATTGCGCCGTCATCGTGAAGCGAGTCGATGCGCGGACTCGTGCGAAGACGAGCATCAACGAACTGCTCCGAAGCTGAGCCAATCCTCCTCAACGCGCCCATGCTGATGTCCTCCGTACCGCTGAAATCGGCCGAAGAAGTCGCCAAGATGCGCGTCGCGGGCGCGCTCGCCGCCGAAGTGCTCGACTACATCGCGCCGCACGTCAAGGCGGGCGTGACCACGGGCGAGCTGGATCGGCTCTGTCACGACTACATGGTCAACGTGCAGAAAACGATCCCCGCGCCGCTGCACTACGCGCCGCCCGGCTATCAGCCGTACCCGGCATCGATCTGCACCTCGGTGAATCACGTCGTCTGTCACGGCATTCCCGGCGACAAGAAGCTCAAAGCCGGAGACATCATCAACATCGACGTCACCGTCATCAAGGACGGCCTCCACGGCGACACGAGCCGCATGTTCTACGTGGGCTCGCCGCCGATCCAGGCGCGCCGCTTGTGCGAGATCACCTACGAGGCCATGTGGCGTGGGATTCGCACCGTGCGGCCCGGCGCGTACCTCGGCGACATCGGCGCCACCATCCAGCGCCACGCCGAAAGTCACGGTTTCTCGGTGGTGCGCGAATTCTGCGGCCACGGCATAGGACGGCAATTCCACGAGGAGCCGCAAGTGCTTCACTACGGGCGGGCCGGCACGGGTCTCAAGCTGCAGCCGGGCATGACCTTCACCATCGAACCCATGATCAACGCGGGGCGGGCCGCCATCCGCTGCCTCGCCGACGGTTGGACGGTCGTGACCGCGGACCACAGCCTTTCCGCGCAGTGGGAGCACACGGTCCTCGTCACCGATTCCGGTTACGACGTGCTCACCGTATCGCCGGGCGCTCCCGCGCCCGCCTGACCGGGAGCTCGAATCGGCTCCGTGCTCGTTACCGAGCCCACCGCCGTTGCGACCGCGCCGGTCGTGCGCTGGCGACGCGAACTGGACGCGGGCCGCCGTGCTCTCGAGGCGCAATTCCGGTCGCACCGTCAGGCGCGCCGGCTGCTCGCCGAACAGAGCCGGCTCACGGATCGCGTTCTGTGCGGGCTGTGGGCCGAGACCGAGCCGCCGGAAGGCACCGCGCTCGTCGCGGTTGGGGGCTATGGGCGCGGCCGGCTCTTTCCACACTCTGACGTCGACGTGCTGGTGCTGCTGCCGCGACCGCTCGCCGAGATGCAGCCAGGCAGCGACGCGGCCGTCGAGCGTTTCGTAAGCCAGATGTGGGACCTGGGGCTTGAGGTCGGCCACAGCGTGCGCACGATCGAGGAGTGCGAGAAGGAGATGGGCGGTGATGCCGTCGTGCGCACCAGCCTGCTCGAGCGGCGGCTCCTGGCCGGCTCGCATGCCCTCTATCGTCGCTTCGCACGCCGCTTCGCGTTGACGCTCGACTTACGCGGGTTCTTCGAGGCGAAAGCGCTCGAGCAACAGCAGCGCCATCTGCGCCACCAGGACACGGCGTACAACCTCGAACCGAATCTCAAGGAAAGTCCGGGCGGCATCCGCGATCTGCAGACGATCCTCTGGATCGCCAGCGCCGCTGGGCTGGGCGACACCTGGCGCGCGCTGGCTGTGCACGGGCTCATGACCGCGGCCGAGGCGCGCGAGATCCTGCGCCAGGAACGCCTCCTCGAGGACCTGCGCGTACGCCTGCACTACCTCACGGGACGGCGCGAGGACCGGCTGGTGTTCGACGTACAGACCGCGCTCGCCCGCGAGCTGGGACTCGCCGACACCGCCACGCGCCGCGCCTCCGAGCTATTGATGCAACGCTACTATCGCGCCGCGAAGTCGATTCGCCAGCTCAACGTCATCCTGTTGCAGAACCTCCACGCGCGGCTGTTCCCGGCAGAAGTCAGCGTCGCGCCGATCGACGAGGAGTTTCAGACGGTCGACGAGCTGCTCGACCTGAAGGACGAGGAGACCTTCGCGCGGCGTCCCGGCGCGATCCTCGACAGCTTCCTCACCCTGCAGCGTCATCCCGAATTGAAGGGCATGTCGGCGCCGACGCTGCGCGCCTTGTGGCGTCACCGCGGACGGGTCGACGCCGCGTTCCGCCGCGATCCCGCCAATCGCGCGCGATTTCTCTCCGTTCTGCGCCAGCCGCGCGGGGTCACCCACGAGCTGCGGCGGATGAACCAGTACGGCATCCTCGGCCGCTACATCCCCGCGTTCGGCCGCATTGTCGGCCAGATGCAGCATGATCTGTATCACGTGTACACGGTCGACGAGCACATTCTGATGGTGATTCGCAATCTGCGGCGCTTTACCGAGCCGCAGCACGCGCACGAGTACCCGCTATGCTCGCGGCTGATTACCGATTTCGCGAATCCCGAGCTGCTCTATATCGCAGCGCTGTTTCACGACATCGCCAAGGGACGCGGCGGCGATCACTCGCGGCTTGGCGGCGGCGATGCGCGCCGCTTCTGCAGGCTGCATGGCCTGTCGGCGGAAGATACCGAGCTCGTCGCGTGGCTCGTCGCGCAACATCTTTCGATGTCGCTCACCGCGCAGAAACAGGACATCAGCGATCCGACGGTAGTGGCCACATTCGCCTCGCTGGTACGCACCGAGCGCCGGCTGGCCGCGCTGCATCTGCTCACTGTGGCCGACATTCGCGGCACCAGCCCGAAAGTGTGGAACGCGTGGAAGGCGAAGTTGCTCGAAGACCTGTTCCATCTGACGCAGGCCAGACTCAGCGGGCGGGCCGGACCGATCCGCCTCGACGACAGCCTCGAGGCGCGCCGTGTGGAAGCCTCACGGCAACTGCGCCTGTACGCGGTCCCGGAAAACGCCGAACAGGCGTTGTGGCAGAAGCTCGACGGCGTCTATTTCCAGCGCCACAGCGCAGACGAGATCGCATGGCACGCGCGTCAGCTATGTTTCCGCGTCGACGGACAGGCGCCGGTCGTCAAGGCGCGGCTGTCGCGCGCGGGCGTCGGGCTGCAGGTCATGATTTATCTTCCGGACCAGAAGGCGCTGTTCGCGCGCATCTGCGGCTTTTTCGGCCAGGCACGCCTGTCGATCCTGGACGCAAAGGTCCACACCACGCGGCACGGCTACGCGCTCGACACGTTCACCGTACACGATCCGGCGAATCCCAACGCATCCTACCGTGACGCGATCGGCTTCATCGAGTTCGAGCTGAAGCGCACCCTGAGCGAAGCCGCGCCGCTGCAGGCGCCGGAGGTTGGACGCATCAGCCGGCAGCTGAAGCATTTTCCGCTCTCACCCGAAGTGCGGCTGTTTCCGGACGACAAGGGCACGCACTACATTCTGGAGATCGTCGCCGGCGACCGGCCGGGCCTCCTCGCGCGCATCGCGTATACGCTCGCCCACTCGAACATCAACGTGGCGAGCGCCAAGATCAATACGCTCGGCGAGCGCGCCGAGGACGTCTTCCTCATCGACGGCGCGCGCCTGCACGACGAGGCCGCGCTCGTGCGGCTCGAAACCGCGCTGTACGAGCAGCTGCGGATTGCGTAGCGCTTAGTAGGCTGGGCGGCTGCGGCTTGGGCGCCGTGGCGCAATACGGTCGTCCAGTGGCGACATCCGACCAGTGGGAGGATGTCGAGTTTGCGGCGGCTACTCAACACACGAGTAGCCGCGCACAAACCACCCGCTTACGACGACTGCGCCACATCGCGCCCAAGCCGCAGCCGCCCAGCCTACTCTTCGATGACCGCCGCGTCCGGAAACAGCTCCTCCGTATAGCCGAACATGCGCATGTTGCGGATGCGCATCGGGTAGAGGATGCCGTCGAGGTGGTCGACCTCGTGCTGCACGACGCGCGCATGGAAACCCTCGACCTCGCGCGCGATCGGCGTCCCGTCGGGATCGAACCCGGTGTAGCGAAGCCGCGTGAAGCGCGGCACGCGTCCGCGCAAGCCAGGGACGGAAAGACAACCCTCCCAGTCCTCCTCCATGTCGGTCGTGAGCGGCATGAGCACCGGATTCATCAGCTCGGTGTAGGGAACGGGCTCGGCGTCGGGATAGCGCTGGTTGTGCTCGAAGCCGAAGATGACCACACGCAATCCCACGCCGATCTGTGGCGCTGCGAGCCCTGCGCCGTTGGCCGCGATCATCGTTTCGCGCATGTCGGCGAGCAGCGCCTTCAATTCGGCGGTGCCGAACTGCGATACCGGCTTCGCCCGCTCGAGCAGGCGCGGATCCCCCATGCGCAATATCTCGCGAATCATGTCTGTGCGACCACGTGAGCGATCAAAAGTCTCACCTTGTCCATCGCTTTTTCGAGCACGCCGGCGATCCTGTCGATCGATACGGTCTGCGCGCTGTCGCCGCGCCCCGCGGCATGGTTGACGACCACCGAGATCGAAACATAGGCGATGCCCAGCTCGCGCGCCAGTGCCGCTTCAGGCATCCCGGTCATGCCGACCAGCGTGGCTCCGTCGCGTTCCATGCGATCGATCTCGGCGGCGGTCTCGAGCCGAGGGCCCGACACGGCCCCGTACACTCCTCCGTCGTGCAGCGCGATGCCTGCCTTGCGCGCCGCGGCGAGGCAGCGCTCGCGCAGGTCCGCGCTGTACGGCTGCGTGAAATCCACGTGCACGACCTCGCGCTCGCCGCCGTCGAAGAATGTCTGTTCGCGGCCGCTCGTGTAATCGATGAGCTGCAACGGCAGAACCAGGTCTCCAGCCGCATAGCCGCCGGCGATGGCGCCGACCGACGCTACGGCAAATATGGCGTCGACGCCGCGGTGCTTCAACGCCCACAGATTGGCACGATAGTTGACGCGATGCGGCGGGATCGTGTGCCCGTGCCCATGGCGCGCGAGAAACACGACGTCGCGGTCGGCGATGCGGCCGAAGATCAGCGCCGAAGAGGGCTCGCCGTACGGCGTACGGACGACTTCGCGGTGCGCAACGGCCAGCGTTGAGAGCCGCGTGAGGCCGCTGCCGCCGATGATGGCCAGCATGGAAGCTTCGATGCAGGGATGAGAATGAGCGCACCCCGTCCGTCGGGAAAAGGTCCCGCGGAGCGGCTGTGCCAGTTGTTACTTTGCTTGACCTTGGTTATTCTTGTCAATTCATGACATTGTCAAGCCGGCTCGCGGCCTGTTTCGCGCGGGTCCGCGGGGGCGCGCCAAACGACATGTACCTGGATCGATTGTTCAAGCTGATGGCGGATAAGCAGGCTTCGGACCTGTTCATCTCCTGCGGCGCTCCGATCAACATCAAGATCAACGGTGTCGTGTCGGCCATCTCCACGCAGCCGATGGACGTCGAGACCGTGCGCCGCATCGCCTACGAGCTGATGACCAAGGATCAGGCGCGCGTGTTCGAAGACGAGATGGAGATGAACCTCTCCTACCTCGACCGCAGCGTGGGCAACTTCCGGATCAACATCTTCCGGCAGCGAGGCACGATTTCGCTCTGCATACGCTACGTCCGCAGCAACGTTCCGCCCTTCGAGGAGCTGCACCTGCCGCCGGTGCTGCTCAATCTGGTCATGGAGAAACGCGGCCTCGTACTGGTCGCCGGAGCGACCGGCTGCGGCAAGTCGACCACGCTGGCGGCGCTGATCGACTATCGCAACCACAATAAATCCGGGCACATTCTGACGCTGGAAGACCCGATCGAATACCTGTTCGAGCACAAGCAGTCGGTCGTCAATCAGCGCGAGATCGGCGTCGATACCCAGAGCTACGGCAAGGCGCTGGGCAATGCGCTGCGCGAAGCGCCCGACCTCATCATGATCGGCGAGGTGCGGGACCGCGAGACGATGCAGCAGGCGTTGCTGCACACGCTCACCGGCCATTTGTGCCTGTCGACGCTGCACGCGAACAACAGTTATCACGCGCTATCACGGATCATCAACATGTTTCCCTACGATGCGCGCTCGGGGCTGTTGTCCGACCTTTCGATCGGCCTGCGCGCCATCATTTCGCAGCGGCTGGTGCGCAACAAGGAGGGCGACCAGCAGCCGGCGGTGGAGATCCTGCTCAACACCTCGCTCATCGCGGAGCTGATCAAGAACGGCGAGATCACGCAGATCAAGGAAGCGATGGAGCAGAGCCTGTACCCGGGGTCGCAGACCTTCGAGCAGGCGCTCTGCCGCCTTTACCTCGACGGCATCATCGGCTACGACGAAGCGCTCGCGGGATCCGACTCGCCGACCAACCTCGCCTGGCTCGTCAACCAGAATTCGCCCTCGGCGCGCATCGAGCGCGCCGAAACCGGCGACGAGGCGACGCAACACGAGAGCGCCAGCTTCGCCAAGCTCGAGATCGATCCCGAGTTCCTGAACCGCGAGCACTGAGCGCGCCGTGGCAACAGGCGCGCCGGACTCCGGGACGCTCGAACTCGCGCGCGAGCTGATCGCACGCCGCTCGCAGACTCCCGACGACGCCGGCTGCCAGGAGATCCTCAAGGCGCGCCTCGAGCGCTGCGGGTTCCGCTGCGAGACGCTGACCGCGGGTCAGGTCACCAACCTGTGGGCGCGGCGAGGAGAGGCGCGGCCGGCGGTCTGCTTTGCGGGACACACCGACGTCGTGCCGAGCGGTCCACGCGAAGCGTGGAGCTCTGACCCTTTCGTCCCCACGATTCGGGACGGCTATCTCTACGGACGCGGCGCCGCGGATATGAAATCCTCTCTCGCCGCCTTCGTCGTCGCCATCGAAGCCTTCGTCGCCGCGCATCCGAAGCACCTCGGATCGATTGCGCTGATCGTCACTTCCGACGAGGAAGGCCCTGCCGTGGACGGGACGGTTCGCGTGACCGATCGGCTCAAGGCGCGCGGCGACATGCTCGACTATTGCGTCGTCGGCGAGCCCACCTCGGCCGAGCGGCTCGGCGACACGATCAAGAACGGCCGTCGCGGCACCTTGTCGGGAACGCTCCGGGTGCGCGGCGTGCAGGGACACGTCGCCTACCCGCACCTGGCGAAGAATCCGATTCACCTCGTCGCGCCGGCCATTGGCGAGCTGGCCGCGATGAACTGGGACGACGGCAACGAATATTTTCCGCCGACAACTTGGCAGGTCTCGAACATCCGCGCCGGCACCGGAGCGACCAACGTGATCCCCGGATCGCTGGATCTCATGTTCAACTTTCGCTACGCGACCGCGAGCACGCGCGAGAGCCTTCGCGAGCGCTTCGAGGCGGTGCTGCGGCGGCACGGCCTCGACTACGAGCTGGAATGGACCGGCTCGGGCGATCCCTACCTGACGCCGCACGGGAAACTGGTCGCGACCGTCGCCGAAGCGATCGGCAAGACCTGCGGCGTCAGCCCGGAAGTCTCGTGCACTGGCGGAACGTCGGACGGCCGTTTCATCGCCGCGGTCTGTCCGGAAGTGGTCGAACTGGGTCCTGTCAACGCCACGATCCACAAGGTCGACGAGCGCGTCGCGATCGCAGACCTCGAACCGCTGGCTGCCGTTTATCGTGGCATACTCGAACGCCTCCTGCTCTCGGCGCGCCGATGAATCCGCTCACCCAGGAACTGGAAACCGTTCGTGACTGGCTGCGCTACGCGGTGTCGCGCTTCACCGCGGGCGGCCTGGCGTTCGGCCACGGAACGACCAATGCATACGACGAGGCAGCCTATCTCGTCCTGCACACGCTCAAGCTTCCGCTCGACCGCCTCGAGCCCTTCCTCGATGCGCGGCTTACCCATGCCGAGCGCCAGGAGGTGCTCGACATTGTCGATCGCCGCGTCGACCAGCGCATCCCGGCGGCGTATCTCACGCGCGAGGCCTGGCTCGGTGATTTTCGTTTCTACGTCGACGAGCGCGTGCTCATCCCCCGCTCGTACATCGCGGAGCTGCTGCCGGAAGGACTGCTGCCGTGGATCTCCGACCCCGCGCGCATCGAGACCGCGCTCGATCTGTGCACGGGATCGGGATGTCTCGCGATCCTGCTCGCGCATCACTTTCCCAACGCCGACGTCGACGCCGCGGACATCTCCTCCGACGCGCTGGCGGTGGCGCTGCGCAACGTATCCGATCACGGGCTGCAGGGACGGGTCAATCTGATTCGCTCGGATCTGTTGTCCAACCTGACCGAAAAGAACTACGACTTGATCGTCAGCAATCCGCCGTACGTGAACGCGATGTCGATGGAGGAGCTGCCTCCGGAGTACCGTCACGAGCCGCAGCTCGCGCTCGCCGGCGGCGATGACGGACTCGACGCTGTGCGCACGATCGTCGCGCGAGCGGCGGAATTCCTGAATCCGGAAGGGTTGCTCGTCGTGGAAGTCGGGGAGAATCGGGCCGTCACGGAGGCGGCGTTCCCGCGGCTGCCGTTCATCTGGCTCGCTACGCCATCGTCCGAGGACAGAGTCTTCCTGCTGCGGCGCGAAGACCTCGTTGCCGCGCAGCGCGCTGCGGCCTGACTCTACAAACCGAAAAAGTCCCGGATGCGGCGCATCAGCTCGCCGGCGCGCGTGCCGGTGGCGCGCGCCCGCGCCTCGGCGGAGAGCATGGCAAGCGTCGCGTCGTTCGCTGCCTGACGCTCGGCCACGGTTTTCGAGATCGCTTCGGCAAGGACCGGGCGCGCGCGGATGATTTCTTCGAAGCCGCGCTTGTCGAGGCGATAGCAGAGCACATCGGATTCGGCGACTATGGTGGCGGTGCGCGCCTGTCCGGTGAGGAGCCCCATCTCGCCGAAGTACGACGGCGCAGCGAGCACCGTCAACCGCTGCCTCCCTCCTGCCGTTCCAGGCTCGGCCTCGCGGAAAATGCCGACCGTGCCGCGCGCGAGAATGTATAGGGAATCGGATGGATCACCCTGCCGGGTGGCAATGTCGCCCGGTGCGAAGGGCCGCGGAGCAAGCTGAGTCGCCAGCGCCTGCCGCTCGTCTTCGGTGAGAGAAGCGAACAGCTCGAGGGAGTCCAGCAGCTCGAGGCGCGCGTTGTGCTCGAACGTCGAGTGCTCCCGGTGCCTGCTCCGCGCCGAATGAAGGTAGACGTCCGACCGCAGGATCGGAATCTCCATCCCGGCGCGCCCCAGTGCGGCGAAGATCTGTACGCGAACCCTGGAGTCGGTGGCGAGATAGGATTTGATATCGGTGAGCCAGTAATAGACGACGTACTTCACGGCGCTCGTCTCGAAGCCGGCGCAGACGCACTCCGGCGCGGGGTCGGACGCCACGAACGGGATCTCCGCCCTCCGCAGCGCGTTGTTGACGACGTCGAGCACCTGCCCTGGAGTCCACTCGTAGCCGACGCCGAACTCGATGGGTCTGCGCCATGGAATACGGTGATCTCCGCGGCGGCCGAGGATGGTCACCCGGCCGGCCATGAGCTGCGCGTTCGGAATGACAATGGTGACGTTGTTCACGGTGGCGAGCGCCGTGTAACGCCATCGGATGCTGACCACTTCGCCGGTGAGACCGCCGTCGAGCTCGATCCAGTCGCCAATGCGGTAGGTGTTGTCGAGTTGAAGTGAGACGCCACCGAGAAGATTGTTCAGCGTTGCTTGCGCGGCAAAGGCCACTGCTCCGAGCACCGCGGTCAGGGAAATGTTGATGGCGGTGAGGTTCACCCCGACGGCGTCCAAGCGGAACAGCGTATAGATCACCAGCGCTACCGCCATGATCACTTCGCCGAGGATCCGCGGCACCGTCCGTCTGGCGAGCAGCACGTTGGCGAGGAACGTGATCCACACCTGGATGGTGCCAAGGGCGACAATCAGGAGGAAGATTTCGCGCGGGATGACGGCAACCGCGAGGCGCCCCGGGATGAGCTGGTAGCGCGTGAGCAGGGCGAGGCCGCCGAGGCCCAAAACGATCAGCAGCAACTTCACCAGAATCGAGCGCCGCAACGACGGCTGCCAACGCATTGTGATGAGCGCGAGCAGCAGCGTGACCGCGCTGACCGCGAGCGCTTCCTGCAGAGTGATCTGCTCGACCATCCGTCGACATTCCTCCCCGTCCGCCGCGGTGCGTCGGACCGGGCCGATTATACGGCCCCGTGGCTGGGCGCGCAGTCGCGGCCCGGCGCTCGCGTGTAGAATGGCCTCGCCCTAATCTGCACTTTCTCTCGATTTCGTGCGCACCGGCGGCCGGATACTCGTCGACAATTTACTTGCGCAGGGTGTCGACCTCGCGTTCTGCGTTCCCGGCGAGAGCTATCTGCCGGTCCTCGACGCGCTCTACGAAGTACGTGACCGGCTGCGGCTCATCGTCTGCCGGCAGGAGGGGGGAGCCGCGTACATGGCCGAAGCCTACGGCAAGCTCACCGGAAGGCCCGGCATCGTCTTCGTCACGCGCGGACCCGGCGCTTCCAACGCAGCGATCGGCATTCACACCGCGCAGCAGGACTCTACGCCGCTCATTGCGTTCGTCGGCCAGGTCGGCAGCGACTTTGCGGACCGCGAGGCGTTCCAGGAAATCGATTATCGGCGCATGTACGGCGGCATCGCGAAGTGGGCGGCGCAGATCGACCGGGCAGAACGCATTCCTGAATACATCGCCCGCGCGTTTCGCGTTGCGCTTTCCGGACGGCCGGGACCGGTGGTGCTCGCGCTACCCGAAGACATGCTCTCGGCGCGAGTGAGTGCAGCCGACGTTGCGCGCGCGGAGCCTCCCGCCGCCGCACCCTCGACGGCGCAGATCGCGGCGCTGCGCGGCCTGCTCGCGAAGGCGAAGCGTCCTCTCGTCGTCGCCGGGGGAAGCGGCTGGACGGCGCAGGCGTGCGCCGATCTCGCGCGCTTCGCGCAAGCCAACGCGCTGCCGGTCGCCTGCGCGTTTCGAAACCAGGACCTATTCGACAACCGGCATCCGAACTACGCCGGGGATGTCGGCATCGCGATCAACCCGAAACTCGCCGCGCGCGTTCGCGAGACCGACGCGCTGCTCGTGGTCGGCGAGCGCCTCGGCGAGATGGTGACCTCCGGATATGCGCTCCTCGCCGTACCGCAGCCGACGCAGCTTCTGATCCACGTGCACCCGGGCGCCGAGGAACTGGGACGCGTGTATCAGCCGGCGCTGGCGATCCAGTCCTCGATCGTCCCGTTCTGCGCCGCAGTTGCCGCCATGGAGCCGATTCGTCCGGCCCCGTGGGTCGGCAGCGCCGAGCAGGCCCACGCCGATTACCTCGCATGGCAAGCGCCGCGCGGCATGCCCGGCGAGCTCGATCTGTGGCAGGTCGTGGCGACGCTGCGCGAGCGGTTGCCGGAAGACGCCATTCTCGCCAACGGCGCGGGCAACTACGTCAGCTGGTTGAGCCGCCTGTACCGCTATCCGCGCTATCGCACCCAGCTCGCTCCCTACGATGGATCGATGGGCTACGGCGTTCCTGCCGCGATCGCTGCGAAGGCCGTCTATCCCGACCGCGTGGTGCTCTCCTGGAACGGCGACGGCTGCTTTCTAATGAACGGTCAGGAGCTGGCGACAGCGGTGCAATACAAGCTCGCGATCGTTTTCATCGTGATCGACAACGGCATGTACGGGACGATCCGCATGCACCAGGAGCGCGAGTACCCCGGACGCGTCTACGCCACCGAGCTCCTCAATCCCGATTTCGCCGCCCTCGCTCGGGCATACGGCGCGCTCGGCGAGACCGTGGCGCGCACCGCGGAATTCTCCCCCGCCCTCGAGCGAGCGCTCGCCGCGGGCCGCCCTGCGCTCCTCCACTTGCGCGTCGATCCGCAGGCGATCACCATGAACGCCACGATCGACGAAATCCGCGCTGCCGCTTCGCACCGATGACCGATACTGTCTCCGGTCCGACCACGCTCGACGTCTCCGGGCTCTCGGTCGAGTTTCGCACCACCGAGCGCACCGTTCGAGCGGTGCGCGACGTTTCCTTCACGCTCAGCCGGGGCGAAACGATCGCGATCGTCGGTGAATCGGGATCGGGCAAATCGGTGACCGCCCTGTCGATCATGCGGCTGATCGAGCACGGCGGCGGGCGCATCGTTTCGGGTCGCCTGGAGTTCACGCGACCGAACGGCGCCTCGCTCGACCTCGCCCGAGCCCGTGCGGCGACGATGCGCGAGATCCGCGGCGCCGAGATCGCGATGATTTTCCAGGAGCCGATGACCTCGCTCAATCCGGTGTATACGGTCGGCGAGCAGATCGCCGAAGCGATCCGGCTGCACCAGGGCCAGGACCGCGCGGCCGCGCGAGCCGAGGCGCTCCGAATGCTGGAGCAGGTGCGCATTCCCGAAGCGAGGCAGGTGCTGACGCGCTACCCGCACCAACTCTCGGGCGGCATGCGGCAGCGGGTGATGATCGCGATGGCGCTTTCCTGCAAGCCGCGCCTTCTCATCGCCGACGAGCCGACCACGGCACTCGACGTTACCATTCAGGCGCAGATTCTCGCCCTCGTCCGCCTCCTGCAGGAAGAGATGCACATGGCGGTGATGTTCATCACGCACGACATGGGTGTGGTCGCGGAAGTCGCCGATCGCGTCGTGGTCATGTACCGCGGCGAGAAGGTGGAGGAAGGCAGCGCCGAAGCGGTGTTCCACGCGCCGAGACATCCTTATACGCGAGCACTGCTCTCCGCCGTCCCGACGCTCGGCTCGATGCGGGATAGCGACGCGCCGGCGCCCTTTCCGCTGCTGCAGGTCGACGGCGTGGCAGGATCGGCACCCGCGCGCGCTCCTCGCCCGCTATCGCGAACCGCTCCGCTGTTGAGCGTGCGTGGGCTCAAGACTCGCTTCAACCTGACTTCCGGGCTGCTCGGCCGCACGCGCCGCCGCGTGCACGCGGTCGAGCAGGTGAGCTTCGATCTTTACCCCGGGGAAACGCTCGCGCTCGTCGGGGAGTCAGGCTGCGGCAAGTCGACCACCGGCCGCTCGCTTCTGCGCCTGGTCGCCATCGATGGCGGGAGCATCGAGTTCGGCGGCCGCGATCTCGTCGCGCTGCCGCCGAATCAGTTGCGCTCGCTGCGGCGCGAGATTCAGATGGTGTTCCAGGATCCCTTCGCCTCGCTCGACCCGCGGCTGACCGTCGGCTTCTCGGTCGCCGAGCCGCTTTATATTCACGGGGTGGCGAGCGGCAGCGAGGCCGAGGAGCGCGTCGCGACCCTGCTCCGGCAAGTCGGGCTCTCGCCCGACCATGCGCAGCGCTACCCGCACGAGTTCTCCGGCGGACAGCGGCAGCGCATCGCCATCGCGCGGGCGCTGTCGCTGCAACCCAAGATCATCGTTGCCGACGAGGCGGTGTCCGCGCTCGACGTGTCCATCCGCGCGCAGATCGTCAATCTCATGCTGGACCTGCAGGCGCAATTCGGCCTGTCCTATCTTTTCATCTCGCACGACATGGCGGTCGTCGAGCGCGTCAGCCATCGCGTCGCGGTGATGTACCTCGGCCAGATCGTCGAGATCGGCCCGCGGCGCGCCGTGTTCGACGATCCTCGTCATCCCTATACCCGCAAGCTCCTCGCTGCGGTGCCGGTCGCCGACCCGGCGCGACGGCGGCGCAAAAGGGAGCTATCATCCGACGAAATACCGAGCCCGATCCGCGCCGTGGGCGACGAGCCGGTGGTGCAGCCCCTGCAGGAGGTCGCGCCCGGTCATTATGTGGCCACCCACCACGTCGGCGGCCCCTATTGAGTTCAACACGGCTTTTCCACGGAGGAAACGTATGAAAGTCTTGCTTCGCTCGTTGCTGGTTCCGGCGCTCGCGCTTGCGGTCGCCGCGGCCGGCCCCGCGTTCGCCTCGAAGGACGTGGTCTTTGCAGTCGCGTCGACCTTCACGACGACCGATCCCTACGACGCCAACGATACGCTGTCGCAGGCGATGGCCAAGTCCTTCTACGAAGGGCTGTACGGGTTCGACAAGGACATGAAGATGATCCCGGTGCTGGCCGAAGGTTACGAGGTCAGCAAGGACGGGCTCGTCTATACGATCAAGCTGAAGAAGGGCATCAAGTTCCAGGACGGGACCGATTTCAAGGCGGACGCCGTCAAGGTCAATCTCGACCGCGTGACCAATCCCGACAACCATCTGAAGCGATACGGGCTGTACAACAACAACATCGCCAAGGTCGAGGTCGTCGACGACTACACCGCGCGCATCACGCTGAAGACGCCGTTCTCGCCGTTCATCGCCCAGCTCGCGCATCCCTCGACGGTGATGATCAGCCCCACGGCACTCAAGCAGTGGGGTAACAAGGACATCGCGTTCCATCCGGTCGGAACAGGGCCGTTCAAGTTCGTCGAGTGGAAACAACCTGATTATCTGAAGGTTGCCAAGTTCGACGGTTATTGGAAGAAAGGCTATCCCAAGGTCGATACGATCACCTGGAAGCCGGTCGTCGACAACAACTCGCGCGCCGCGCTGATGCAGACCGGAGAGGCGCATTTCACTTATCCCGTCTCCTACGAACTGGCCGACGTGCTCAAAGCGAAGCCCGACCTGGAGCTTGTCGCCGCGCCGTCGATCGTATTGCGATACCTGTCGATGAACACGCAAAAGAAGCCTTTCGATAATCCGAAGGTCCGGCAGGCAATCGCCTACGCCATCAACAAGGAAGCGCTTGCCAAGGTCGCTTTCGCAGGCTATGCGACACCGGCGCAGGGCGTGGCGCCGCAGGGCGTGGAATACGCGGTCAAGATCGGCGAATGGCCCTACGACCTCGCCAAGGCGAAGCAGCTGATGAAAGAAGCCGGCTATCCTGACGGCTTCGAGACCGAGCTCTGGTCCGCGTACAACCACAGCACGGCGGCGAAAGTCACGCAGTTCATTCAGCAGCAGCTCCAGCAGATAGGCATCAAGACCAAGATCACGCTGCTCGAAGCCGGCCAGCGCGTCGAGAAAGTGGAGAGCTGGCAGGATCCGGCGACCGCGCCGGTGCGCCTGTATTACGTGGGCTGGTCGACCTCGACCGGCGAGGCGGACTGGGCGCTGCGGCCGCTGCTCGACGGCGAGTCGTGGCCGCCGAAGCTTTTCAACACCGCCTACTACAAGAACGAAAAGTTCGACGCCGACATCAAGAATGCGCAGCTTGCGACCGACAGCAAGAAGAAGGCCGAGTTGTACAAGGACGCTCAGGAAACAGCCTACAAGGATGCACCGTGGGCGCCGCTCGTGGTCGAGAAGCTTCTTTCCGCGCACAGCAAGAAGCTGACCGGCGTGTACGTGATCCCCGATGCGTCGTTCAACTTCACGGAAATTGATCTGAAGTGACGCGGATGTCCAAGAGCGGCCCGCCGCAGGACGGGCCGCGATTGGAAACAGCCGCGTCATCCCGGCGAAGGCCGGGATCTCGATTGTGCTCCAGTACCTCCTCAAACGCCTGCTCGGGCTGATCCCCACGCTGGCGCTGGTCGGCCTGCTGGTGTTCATGTTCGTGCACCTCCTGCCCGGCGATCCGGCGCGGCTCGCCGCCGGCCCCGATGCGACGCCGCAGACCGTCGAGCTGGTGCGCCAGGACCTCGGGCTCGACAAGTCGCTCCCGGAGCAGTTCGTGCGCTTCGCGAGCGGCGTCGTGCGCGGCGACTTCGGCCGCTCGCTGCGCACGAAGCGTCCGGTGGCGACCGAGATCGCCGAGCGCTTCGCTCCGACCTTCTGGCTCACCGTGTGGAGCATGGCCTGGTCGGTCGCGATCGGGATGACGATCGGCGTGTTCTCCGCGGTGTGGCGGAACCGCTGGCCGGATCGCGTCGGCATGGCACTCGCCGTGTCCGGCATTTCGTTTCCCGCGTTCGCACTCGGCATGCTGCTCATGCAGATTTTCTCGGTGCAGCTGGGATGGCTGCCGACGGTTGGCGCCGACACCTGGCGCCACTACATCCTGCCCTCGCTTACGCTCGGCGCCGCGGTCGCGGCCATCATGGCGCGCTTCACGCGCTCGTCCTTCGTCGACATCCTGCACGAGGATTATGTGCGCACCGCGCGTGCCAAGGGCCTGCCCGAGTCGCGAGTGATCGTCAAGCACGGGCTGCGCAACGCGCTCATTCCCGTCGTGACAATGATGGGTTTGCAGTTCGGCTTCCTGCTCGGCGGCTCGATCGTGGTCGAGGTCGTGTTCAACTGGCCGGGGATGGGACGGCTCCTCGTCGACGCGGTCGACATGCGCGACTACCCGGTCATCCAGGGGCTGGTGCTGCTGTTCTCGCTCGAGTTCGTGCTGATCAACCTCGCCGTCGACGTGCTCTACGCGGTGATCAATCCAACGATTCGCTACCGTTGAGCTCATGAGTCCGGAAGACGTCCGCCCCGAAGCGCTGAACGACGATATCGCTCAGGGGGAGATCGCCGACAGCACGGGCGCCGACGCGGCTTCAATCGCGGCGGACAGCGCGGCGGCCGTTGCCACCGCGGTGCGCACGCCGTGGAGCGAGTTCTGGCGGAAGTTCAGGAAGCAGCACGTCGCCGCGGCCGCAGGCTGGTTCGTCGTCGCGCTGGTCATCCTGGCGATCGCCGCGCCGTGGCTCGTCCCCTACGACGCCGAGAACTTCTTCGATTACGACAGCCTGAACGCGCTGCCCTCGCTCAAGCACTGGTTCGGCGTCGATCCGCTTGGCCGCGACATCTTCAGCCGCATCCTGATGGGCTCGCGCATCTCGCTCACGGCGGGGTTCCTGTCGGTGGCAGTCGGCGCGATCGTCGGGACTGCGCTAGGGCTCATTGCCGGCTACTACGAGGGCTGGGCCGACCGCATCATCATGCGCGTCTGCGACGTCCTGTTCGCTTTTCCCGGGATCCTGCTTGCGATCGGCATCGTCGCCATTCTGGGCGGCGGCATGGTCAACGTGATCATCGCCGTGGCGATCTTCAGCATCCCGACCTTCGCGCGGCTCGTGCGCGGCAACACGCTGGCGCTCAAGCACCTGACCTATGTCGAAGCCGCGCGCAGCGTTGGCGCGTCCGACTGGACGATCGTCGTGCGTCACATCTTCCCCGGAACGATCGCCGCGGTGGTCGTCTATTTCTCGCTTCGCATCGGCACCTCGATCATCACCGCCGCCAGCCTGTCGTTCATCGGCATGGGCGCGCAGCCTCCGACGCCCGAGTGGGGTGCGATGCTGAACGAAGCCCGCGCCGACATGATGACCTCGCCCCATGTGGCGCTCTTCCCGAGCCTGGCGATTTTCCTGACGGTGCTCGCCTTCAACCTGCTTGGCGACGGTCTGCGCGACGCGCTCGACCCGAAGATCGAGCAGCGATGAGCGCGCCGCCGCGGCGCGCGAGCCGATGAGTCGCGCGAGCCGGGTTGACGCCGAAGAGCCTCGCATCCACCGCTGGTTGCGGCTCGGCGTGATGGCGTCGCTGGCCGGCGGCCTCGCCGCTTTCTTCGCGCTCGGCGGATCGCACTACCTGTCGCTCGACGCGATCCGCGAGCACCGTGCAGCGCTGCTCGCTTACACCGAAGCGCACTATGCGCAGGCAGCGCTCATCGGCTTTGCCGCCTTCGTCGTGGCGACGCTCCTATGTCTGCCTGCCGGCACGGTGTTCTCCCTCGCGTTAGGACTGCTCTTCGGTCGCTGGGTCGCGACCGCGCTGCTGGTGACGGCCGGGACGCTGGGAGCCACGTTGCTTTTCCTTGGGGCGCGCAACCTCTTCGCGCGTCCGCTCCGGACGCGCCTGGGCGCGCTCGGAGACCGCGTGAACGAGGGCTTCACGCGCGATGCCTTTCACTGGCTGCTGTTCCTGCGGTTGACCCCGATCTTTCCGTATTTTCTGGTCAATCTCGCGCCGGCGCTCACCGACATCCCGGTGCGCACCTATGTCGCCGCCACCCTCGTCGGCATCTTCCCGGGCATGTTCATTCTCGCCAACATCGGCCAGACGTTCGGCCGCATCGATTCGGTGCAGCAACTCTTCGCGCCGGAAGCGCTGATCGCACTCGCTCTGCTGGGCCTGTTCGCTCTGGTCCCCGTGTTCATGCGGCAATGGCGATCCAGGCGCGCGTAACGCCGCCGGTGCGGGATCACTGCCGGAAAACGGCGCCGCTCAGCTGTCGGTAGTCGCGCACGCGACGGAAGGTCCCAGCTTCTCCTTCGCGGTCGCGACCTGCGTGATCTCGGGCAGCGAAATGCCGTTCTTGATCGCGGTGATCTCGGCCAGAATGGAGATCGCGATCTCCGGGGGCGTGCGGCTCCCGATGAAGAGACCTATCGGGCCGTGCAGCCGTGCGATCTGTTCTTGCGTCAGCTCGAATTCCTCGAGGCGCTTGCGCCGCTTCGTATTGTTGGCGCGCGAACCGAGCGCACCGACGTAGAACGCCGGCGACTTGAGCGCTTCCATGAGTGCCAGATCGTCGAGCTTCGGGTCGTGCGTGAGCGCCACGACCGCGCAGCGCTCGTCGAGCCGCATCTGCACCACCGTGTCGTCCGGCATCGTCTTCACCAGCGTGACGCCGGGAATGTCCCAGGTATCGGTGTACTCGACGCGCGGATCGCACACCGTGACCTGGTAGTCGAGACCGACGGCGATCTGCGCGAGATACTTGGACAGCTGTCCCGCGCCGATCACCAGCATCCGGTAGCGCGGGCCGTGCACGGTGACGAGCGTCTCGCCGTCGAAAGCGAGGCCGTC
>Ga0335083_10003723_pt1 | contig 19624 bp, 15 predicted proteins | sample Lox_Sample_42_FD_206716 | JGI IMG/M metagenome (GOLD analysis project Ga0335083, IMG submission 206716) | Soil microbial communities from Loxahatchee National Wildlife Refuge, Florida, United States - Lox_Sample_4.2 | ecosystem: Environmental > Terrestrial > Soil > Wetlands | place: USA...
TTCAGCGCGCTCGGTAAGGCGCACGGATGGTCCTACAACGCCGTCGGCTACAACCCGAAGGACAAATACCTCTACGCCGTCAGCATCAACGGCGGAAAGAAGTACCCCGCCGGGCATCTGCTGAAGATCGGCGCGAGCGGCGCGATCGACGACCTCGGTGCGGTCAAAGGCGACAGCTACCTCACCAAGAACGGGGCGGTCACGGGCGCCTTCGACTCCTCCCATCATTTCTGGGTGACCAGCCCGGGTGCGCCCGCCATGGACGAGATCGCGGTCGGCAGCCACCCGAAGGTGAGCAAGAAGCTGAAGGTCTCCCCCGCGAAGAGTTGGAAGAGCCTCGACTACACCTACGACGGCGGCTTCATGTGGGGCATGGAGTCCGCGGGCAGCACGGTCATGATCCAGCGCCTGTCGCTGTCGAACGGCAAGGTGTCCAACTTCACCGCACCTTCCTCGATCGGGGCCGGCGCGAAGTTCGGTGCGGCCTGGACCTACGGCAACGGCAATCTCGGCTTCGACAACAACACGACCGGCGGGCTGTTCCAGATCGAGGTGAGCGCCCCGAGCTCAACCGCCCCGACCTTCACCGTCATCTCGTCGTACTCGGGGCCGGTCGCGGGCTCCAACGACGACGGCGCCGCGTGCGTGCCGACGCCCGCCGACCTGTCGATCTCCAACCAGGCTCCGGCAAGTGCCGTCGTCGGCAGCGAGATCGACTGGATCGTCAAGGTCACCAACAACGGCAAAGGGGTCAGCTCCGGCTACACCATCACCGACCCGCTGCCGAGCGGGGTCACCAACGCCGGATCGAGCTCGGCCGGCTGCTCCGCGACCGGGTCCACCGTGAAGTGCGCGGAGGGCACGCTCACGGTAGGCAAGAGCATGACGTTCACGATCTCCGGCAACGCGCCGGTCACCGCCGGAACGTGTGTCACGAACACGGTCAGCGTGCTCGGCAACGAGCTGGACAAGGTCGCGTCGAACAACAGCGCCGACGCGCAGACCTGCACCACGAGTGCGGCGCCGACCCTCGGCAGCGAGACGCCCACCCCCACCACGGACGTGCAAGGGGCGGACTTCCAGGATCAGGTGACGCTGGCTGGCGGCGTGAACCCGACGGGCACGATCACCTTCGCCATCTACGGTCCGAGCCAGTCGAGCTGCACCGGCACCCCGCAGCAGACGGTCAGCGCAACCGTGAGCGGCAACGGCGTCTACACCTCGCCCGATGCGACGGTCAGTGACGTCGGCGCGCACTACTGGCTCGCGAGCTACGGCGGGGACAGCAACAACGCGAGCGCCACGACGACCTGCTCCGCCGGCCTGTTCACCGTGTCCAGCGCAGGCCCGGGCACCTGCACGATCCACTGGGTCGGGTCAAGCTCGGGCGGATCCTGGTCGACGGCGTCCAACTGGAGCCCGAGCCGGTTGCCGACGACCGGCGACGTGGTTTGCATCGGTACGTCGACGACCTCGATCAGCGGATCGGTCACCTTCGACGGAGGCAGCGGCAGCTACAACACCTCGATCGCGCAGATCAAGGACTACGGCGGCCTGTCGATCACGAACGGCAACCTGCTCATCACCGACACCAGCTCCGCATCGGCGGAGCAGAGCTTCGTCACCAACTTCTCGATCTCCGGCGGCCAGCTCGGCGACTCGACGACTTCGACCGCCGGGCTTGCGGTCTCGGGCACGTTGACCGAGACCGGCGGGTCGTTCGTCGCCCCGACTTCGCAGAGCACGCAACCCGTGCTGACGCAATCCGGGTCGGGGTCGGTGTTCATGCAGAACGGGACGCTCAACCACTGGTCATTGATGCTGTCCGGGCCAATGAGCTTCGGCTCGGGCTACACGTATGTGCAAAACGGTGGCGCGATCACGGCGTCGGGTGCGGTGACGGTGACGACGTCTCCGACGTTGTATGACTACGGGTCGGCGGGGACGTTCACGCTGACCAGTAGCGGCTCGTTGACGATGAACTCGTCGGGGAGCACGTTCACGTTGGGGATGCCGTTCGCGTTGTCCGGGCCGGTGACGGTGACGGCGGGGACGCTGAACTTGGGGAACAGCGACGGCGGGTCGTTGGCGGACTTCACGGTCGCGAGCGGGGCGACGTTGCAGCTGTCCCCGACGACGAGTAAGACCGACACGATCACGTCCGGGTCGACGAACTCCGGTGCGGGGGTGTTGAAGACCACCGGGAACGGAACGATCACGGTGAACGCGCCGTTGAACGTGGACAACGTGTTGGTCAACGGGTCGACGTTGAACCCGACCGACGGGCAGACCAGCAACGGCGGGCTGACCGTGTCCAGTGGTGAGTACGAGGCGACCGGCGCGCACACCTACACCGTGGGTGGCTTCACGATGACCGCCGGTCAGGTCGGTGACTCCACCACGAACCAGACCGGTGTCACCGACTCCGGCGACTTCTCCTTCACCGGCGGGTCGTTCATCGCCCCGACCTCGCAGGCCACCCAACCGGTGCTCAACCAGACCGGGACCGGTAACGCCTACATCGCGGGCGGAACCCTCAACCACTGGACGCTCACCCTCGCCGCCTCACTATCGATCGGCAACGGGTACACGTATGTGCAAAACGGTGGCGCGATCACGCCGGGCTCCAACATCACCATCGCCTCCGGAGCGACCCTCTACGACTACGGGTCGGCCGGCACATTCACGATCGCCTCCGGAAAGACCCTCACCGAGACCGGCACATCGTCCGCGCCGAATCTCAACGTTCCGGTGACGAACAACGGCACAATAACCGCGAGCGGACCGGGCCTGACCTTCAAGAACCTCACCAACAACGGGACGCTCGACCTCGGAACATCCACGGTCACCGTCCAGACCGCCTACGCTCCGGCGTCGGGCTCACGCCGGGCACGTTCACCCCGACCTCGGGCACGCAGTTCACGATCGCCACCTTCACCAGCGAGAGCGGGTCGTTCGGCTCGGTGCACACAACCGGCGCGTCGTCGTACAACGCACCCACGATCAGCTCGACGAAGATCGTGCTCCAGGCGAGCTGACTCAGCCGCCGAGATAGGACATTTCCACCCTGGGCTCGGTCGGTGACGCGGCGCTGCGAACCTCGGAGTACCGATCGTCCCGACGGTGCCAGATCCCTCCGACGAGCGCGGCGAGATCGGCGTCGCTCGCACCCGAACGCATCGCCGCCCGAAGGTCACGGCCCTGGGTCGCAAACAGGCAGGTGAACATCTCTCCCGTCGCAGTGACGCGGGCCCGAACGCAATCGGAGCAGAACGGCTGGGTGACCGACGCGATCACGCCAACCTCTGCGGTGCCGTCGCGAAACCGCCACCGACGAGCCACTCCGTCGAGGTCGGTCGGCTCGCTGGGTTCGACCGGGAAGACCGCATCGATCCGCTCGATGATCTCCGCGGCCGACACGACCTGATCGCGCAGCCAGCCGTTCGAGCTGCCCACGTCCATGTACTCGATGAACCGGACCTCGAGCCGCTGCTCGCGCGCGAAACGGACGAGGTCGACGATTCCCTCGTCGTTGAGCCCCCGTCGAACCACCGTATTGACCTTCACCGGCGCGAACCCGGCGCCCTGAGCCGCCACGATCCCGGCGAGCACCTGATCCAGCGGGACCTTGCTGTCGGTCATCTCCGCGAAGATCCCCGGGTCGAGGCTGTCGAGGCTGACGGTGACCCGGTCCAGTCCAGCGGCTCGGAGGGCGGTCGCACGCTCGGCCAACAGCGATCCGTTGGTTGTGAGGGCAAGGTCGTCGATCCCGGGAATGCCCGCGATCATCCCGATCAGCACCTCGAGGTCACGCCGCAGCAGCGGCTCGCCGCCGGTCAGGCGCACCTTGGTCACCCCGAGACCCGCGAAAACCGTCACGAGCCTGGCGAGCTCCTCGAAGGTGAGCAGGTCAGCCCGGGAGGCGAAGGCGTGATCAGGACCGAAGCTCGCTCGCGGCATGCAGTACGGACAGCGGAAGTTGCATCGATCGGTGACGGACAGGCGCAGGTCACGCAACGGCCGGCCGAGGCGGTCGCTCGGATCGGGCGGTGTCCCTCGCACACCTGACAGCCTATGCATGGCCGAGCACTAGCCTCTGCGGTCATGGGAACGCTCACCGCGGTCGTGCTCGCCGCGGGCGCGGGACGCCGGTTCGGCGGGCCCAAGGCACTGGTGCGGTTTCGGGGTCGGCCTCTGCTCGACCGGGCGGTCGCACTCGCCGACGCGGCCGGATGCGAGGAGTGCCTGGTCGTGCTCGGCGCCGACGCCGAGTCGATCGCCGCGCGGGCCAACGTTCGCGCCGCCTCGGTGGTCGTCGCGCCGGACTGGGCGGACGGGATGGGCGCGTCGCTGCGCGTCGGTCTTGACGAGGCGGTTCGGCGCGGACCCCGGGACGTCGTCGTGCTGCTTGTCGACCAACCTTTGATCGGGCCCGATGCCGTCATCCGCCTCCGCCGCGCGCTCGATGGCGGCGCCGCGGTCGCCGTCGCTAGCTACGACGGGCAGGCCCGAAATCCGGTCGCATTCAGCGCGTCGGTGCTGGCCGACGTCGCCCGCGCGGTTGGCGGCGACCGTGGTGCCCGCGACTGGCTGCACGCCCACCCGGAGCTCGTGACCGAGGTGGAGTGTGCAGACACCGGTGATCCCAGTGACATCGACACCGTCGACGATCTGAACCGCCTGTCCTGACTTACCCGACCCGCACGACACCCCGGGCGGCCAGCGCCAACCGTACGTCGCGGTACTGCCTGGCTCGGTGCACCTGATCCCGCCAGCCGCGTCCCGTGACCCGATGACCGAGCGGCACCTCGCACTCCACCACCCTGGCTCCGCGGCGAAGCGCGTCGATCGTCAACCCCACCTCCACCCCGAACCCGCGCGCCAACGGCTGTACGGCGTCGAGAAGCTCACGCGTGACGCACCGCTGACCCGACAACGGAGCGACGGGCCGCCAACCGGTGGCCCGGTCGATCCCGGATGCGGCCAGCCGCACGACGAACCCGTGACCTCCCGCACCCACGGCCGGAGGCAGGATGGCGACGGTCATGTCGGCCGCCCCGGCCAGGACCGGGCTCACCAGGGCACCCGCGCTGCCCGCCGAGGCCTCCAGGTCGGCGTCGAGGAACAGCACCGCGTGGGCGACGTACCCGTCGCGGCGTGCCTGCGCCGCGCCGGTCGTCATGGCCGCCGCCTTCCCGCGCCGGTGACGGTGGCGGACGACGGTCGCGCCGGCCGCCTCGGCGAGACGCGCGGTCGCGTCGTGCGACCCGTCGTCGGCCACCACGATCGCCACCACCGACAGCAGCGTCCGGGCCGCCGCGACGGTCGCCGCAATCCGGCGTTCCTCGTTGAACGCCGGGATCACCACCACGACGCCAGGCGGCGGCGTGACGCTCGACGCGCCTGACATAGATTCACCCTGCCATGTCGCGCGCAACGCTGCCCAACTTCATCATCGTCGGAGTGAGCCGCGCCGGCACGACGACGATGTTCAACGCACTGTCGGGTCACCCGCAGATCTGTAGCTCGTCGAGCAAAGAGACCCGTTACTTCCAGCCGATTCGGTACGGCGAGTCACTGTCCCCGCTGTCGGACTACGAGGCCTACTTCCGGCGATGCGGCGGCCGACCCGTGACGATGGAATGCACCCCGGACTACTTCTACGGCGGAGCCGCAACCGCTGCGGCCATCAAGGAAGTGTGCGACCCGCGGGTCACGATCATCCTGCGAGAGCCGTTCAGCCGCCTGATCTCGTTCTTCCGGTTCATGCAGGTGCGCCTCCAGGTCCCGGCGCAGATGACGCTGACCGACTACGTCAGACGGTGTGCGGCCATCCCGGACGCGGAGATCAACCGGCGCGCCAACAACACCTTCACCGGTCTGTGGGGCGGGCAGTACGCCCGCCATCTGCCGGCCTGGCTCGACGCGTTCCCGGGCCGCTGCGACCTGTTCACCTTCGACCAGCTCTCGAGTGATCCCGAGGGTCTGCTCGCCGAGCAATGCCGTCGGCTCGGCATCTCAGCCGAGGGTGCCACGCCGATCATCGACGCCGAGAACACCTCGGCCAGCTATCGAAGCCCGACCGCCCAGCGCGCCGCGGCCGCCGCCGCCAAGCGGTCCCGGAGCCTCTTCCGTCGATATCCGGCCCTCTACAGCGGGAGCCGCCGGGTCTACGAGCGGATCAACCAGCGCGACGACACCCCGGCGGTGGTGCCGGCGTACCTGCGCCGGGAGATCAGCGCGATCTACCGCCCGTGGAATGAGCTCCTGGCCCAGCAGCTGCGGGATGCCGGATTCGCAAATTTGCCGACCTGGCTCGACGATGACGACCCGACCAGGCACGATGTGTCCCCATGGCTGACGTGAACGACGACAAGGACCGGGCCTGCGTGGAGCGGGTCATCCCCGCGCCACCCGAGGCGATCTTCGCGCTGCTCGCCGATCCCACGCGGCATCGTGACATCGACGGGAGCGGCACGGTCCGTGACGCGAAGAACACCCCGCAGACCCTCGCGCTCGGCTCCCGCTTCGGCATGTCCATGAAGCTGGGGGTGCCGTACTCGATGGTGAGCACCGTGATCGAGTTCGAGCCCAACCGCCGGATCGCCTGGCAGACCGCTCCACCGATCGGCAGCTCGCTCGCCGGCGGTCGGATCTGGCGATACGAGCTCGAACCCGTCGAGGGTGGCACCAAGGTGCGCGAGACGTGGGACATCTCGCAAGAGAAGATCAAGTTCCTCGTCCGACCGGCGCGTAAGAAGACGGTGGAGTCGATGACCAAGACCCTGGAGCGGATCGAAGGTCTCGTTCAGTAGTAGTACGGGAAGCCGGTCCAGTCCGGCTCCCGGTGCGCGAGGAAGGCATCCCGGCCTTCGACCGCCTCGTCGGTCATGTAACCCAGTCGGGTGGCCTCGCCAGCGAACAATTGCTGGCCGACCAGACCGTCGTCGATCGCGTTGAAGGCGTACTTGAGCATTCGGACGGCCATCGGGCTCATGCCGTTGACCTTGACCGCCCACTCCAGCGCAACCGCCTCGAGCTCGTCGTGGTCGACGACCGCGTTGACCATGCCCATCCGGTGGGCTGCCTGCGCGTCGTAGTCCTCACCGAGGAAGAAGATCTCGCGCGCGAACTTCTGACCGACCTGACGAGCCAGGTACGCCGACCCGTAGCCCGCGTCGAAGCTGCCGACCCTGGCATCGGTCTGCTTGAACCGGGCGTGCTGGCGGCTGGCGATCGTCAGGTCACAGACGACGTGCAGGCTGTGCCCGCCGCCGGCGGCCCAGCCGGGAACCACCGCGATGACCACCTTCGGCATGAACCGGATCAGGCGCTGCACCTCGAGGATGTGCAACCGCCCGGCCCGGGCGGGGTCGATCGTCTCGGCCGTGTCGCCGTCGGCGTAGCGGTACCCGTCCCGGCCCCTGATCCGCTGGTCGCCTCCGGAGCAGAACGCCCACCCGCCATCCTTGGGCGACGGTCCGTTGCCGGTCAGCAGGACCGCGCCGACGTCGGCGAGCGTCCGAGCATGGTCGAGCGCCGCGTAGAGCTCGTCGACGGTCGCGGGCCGGAAGGCATTGCGCACCTCGGGCCGGTTGAAGGCAACTCGGACCGTGCCGGAACGCCTCGCCCGGTGATAGGTGATGTCCGCGAACTCGAACCCCGAAACCTCGTCCCATTCCTGCGGATCAAACAGTGGCGAGATCACGGAGCGGCCCACCCCTAGGCCGGGTCGTGAACGAAGTACGCGTGACGTCCACCGGCCAGACCCCGTCCGACGCTGTTGACGGCGCGGACCTGGAGCCGATAGACCCAGCCGCGCCGCAGCGCTGTCAGCGTGGCCGAATGCACTCGGGGGTTGGTCGTCTCGACGGACACGGTGGGCGGCTTCTTCGCGCCCTTCGCCGTGCTGTTCGGGTAGGCCACGGCACTGACGACGTACCGCTTGATGGGGTGCCCGCCGTCGGACAGTGGAGTCTTCCAGGACGCCCGGATCGTCGTCCCGTGCACCTTACCCGTGACCGAGCGCGGCGCTGACGGGACGCTCGAGCGGTAGGTGAACGCCGACCCGCTCGACGACGGGCTGAAGCCGGTGCCGGTCGCGTAACTCTCGACCGTCATCACCCGGACGTGGACCGTCTTGCCTGCGGTGCCGGGCGGCGTGGTCGCCTCGACCTCGGTGCTGCTGCCGTTGGTCAGGATCTCCGGTGCGTTCACCGCCTCGGTCACTTGGTGGCCGAACTCGACCGAGATGGCATCCGAGAGGTTGCGACCCTGGATGAGGAGTCGGGTGCCGCCGGATGCGGGACCCTTCGCCACGCTCAGCGAGGTCACCACCGGGTCACCTGGCTGATAGAAGTCGAACAGGTCATCGACGACCGTCTTGGCCGACGGCTGCGAGCATCCGGTGAGCGTGCACGCCGTCACGATGAAGGCGCCAGGGTTGGACGCGGGCGTGTTGGCCGTCACCGCGGTGTCGCTCGTCGCGTGGTAGCCCGCGAGTTGGGTGCCGCTCACGCCGAACTCCACGTACTCGTAGGCGAGCATGCCGCCGTCCTTGGCGTCGATGCCCTGGAATCCCTTGCCCTGCAACGTGAATTGGGTGCCGCCGGTGTCAGGACCCAAGAACGGCGACACCGAGGTCACCTGGGGGGTCCCGGCGTAGGAGATCGAGGGGCCCTGGGCGGTGAGGCCGGCCTCGGTCTGCACGCTGAGTGCGGCGACCTTCGGTTCGGTCGTCGACCCCCGCCCGTTGATGATCACCTGCACCTTCGTGGGCGTGATGCTCACGGTGTTGGTGTCCTGGCTCGCGTTGTGGGTCGGGTCCCCGACGTTGGTGTAGTAGTAACCCAGCGGGTCAAAGCCGGTGCCCGTGATCGTCGCGATCGTGGTGCCCTGCTCGCTGGCCCAGGCGGTCGGATCCGAGGCGGACGTCGTGACGACCGACGTGATCGTCGGGGTCGCGAGGTAGTCGTACTCGGTCGGCGCCGGCAAGATCTCGCAGGTGGAGTCCGTGACACAGGTCGGCGCCGGCTCGCCGGCACTCACCAGCGGATAGGGCGCACCGTAGCTCGGCTCCAGGATCGGGTCGGTCGCGCTCGGACCGTTGGCGTTCGACACGATCACCTGCGACTGGCACACGTCCGTTGTCGGGTCGGTCGCGGTCTCGCAGGCCGTCGTCCCGGAGTCGTACGCCGGAACGGTCGCGGTGAGCATGCTGTCGCTGTCGAGCGTCCACGACGTTGCCGGGACCCCACCGAAGGTCACTGCGGTCACGCCGCCCGCCTGGGTGAAGCCCGAGCCGTAGATGGTCACGGTGTTGCCGCCGGCCTGCACGCCACCCGGGTCCGATACCGCGTCCACGGCGGGCACCGGCGAGGCCGTCGTACCGGCGAGGTAGACGACCGTCGCGAGTGGAGTGATCGGCGAGCTCACCTGACCTGAACCGGTCGACGAGGTCACGCTGATGAGCGCGGGACCCGTGCCGTCCAGCGGTCCAAGACCACCGGTCGCGACCTGGGCGGCCGTCGGGATCGGATCGATCGTGATCGTCGAGTCGTCCACCACCTGCCAGTCCGCGGTGGGGACCGCGTAGCCGGAGATGGACACGGCGGTCGCATCGGTGAAGTGGCTGCCGGACAGCGTGAGCGAACCGGTCGTGTCCGGGCTCACGGTCGCCGGCGACACCGACGAGATGGTCGCAGGGGTGCTCGATCCGGACAACGCGCACAGGTACGCCGCCAGGCCCGCCTGACCCGTGGCGCCGGTGACCTTCGGCGTACCGAGACCGGTCGCCATGTCGTAACCCGAGTGGGCGGCGAACAGCGTGTTGTCGGAGTTGTCGTACATGTCGTTGTTGCCGGCGGTGATGTCGTTGAACGACGCGATGTCCTCGGCGTGAACCGAGGCCACGGCGTACAGCGACGGACTCACAAACCCGACCGGGCCCGAGGAGCAGCCTGCGGAAGCGTCGATGTCGGTCAGGATCGCGGCCCAGATCGGCGCGGCCGACGAGGTTCCGCCGAACGTCGTCCAGCCGCCGTAGGTGTCGGTGTAGACCGTGATCGCACCGGTGTACTCATCGGCCTGCGCAGACACATCGGGAAGCTCCCGGCACAACGCTGCCGTCGCAGATCCGGGGCACGGACTGAGATCACTGTCGCTGACCGCGTCCGCGGCCGCCGCCTTGTCGAGGAAGGGCTGCTGCCAGCTCGGCGCCTGCCAGACCGAAGACACTCCGCCACCGCCCGCGCCGCCGACACTGCCGTCGTTCCACACCTGCTCGGTGGGGGAGTTCTTCGCGGCCGTGATGGTCGTGCCACCGACCGCGGTGACGAACGGCTGGCTCGACGGGTCGTCGACGGACAGCGATGGGGTGCTGGGGCCGGGGTCGTTGTAGGCGCAGTCGTCAGCGCCGGAGTCCCCCGCGGCCGAGAACACCGACTGGCCTTGCAGGGCGGCCTGCTCGAAGATCTCGTTCTCGAGCGCAACGCCACCCGGGTCGAAGCTCTGCGCGTCCGCTTCGCAGAATCCCCAGCTCGAGGACACCACCTGATCGGTGTCGTCGGTGACGATCTGGTTGTACAGGTCGGTGCCGGTCGCGCCCGCGTTCGGGGCCTGGTAGACGTCGATGTCGGCGCCCGGAGCGAGACCCTGGAGGTCCTCGACGTCGAGAATCGCCTCGCCGCTGCCGGCGCCGGTGCCCGGCCCACCGTCGATGTTCTTGACCGTGACCTGGCTCGCCATCGCTGCCGCGTTGGACTTGTAGTAGCACTTGTCGAACTTGGCGAGATCCGCCGAGTCGAACGGCTCGAACTCGACAAGCGCGATGTGCTGCCCGGCGCCGTCGTCACCCGCCTTGTACAGGTTGTCCAGGCCATAGGCGTTGGCGATCTGGTCATCGGTCAGCCCGCCGAAATCCGAGGCGATCGAGGTCGCGGCAGAGCATGCGTTCGGGCCGACGCTGTAGTGCGGGATCGCGTGCGTCACGGGCGAGACCGCTGCGGGGTGGGTCGCGTGTTCGAGCGAGGAGGACGCCGCGCGGCCGAGCGTGTTCAGGCCGGTGACGTTGACCACCTGGGACGCGATCGTCGACGGCAGCGAGATCGCGGACGTCGTGGCCATGCCGACCTGACCGGTGCGCGCGAGCCGGACGTTGGCGACGCGGGTGTGGAAGGCAGACTCGGCGGCCCCGACGGTCCCCTTGTAGTGGACGAGCAGACCGTTCGACGACACGCCCGTCACCGTCAGGTGGGAGGCCGACAGCGCGGTCTTCACCCCGGAGAGGGTGGCGGCGGTCGGCCCGTAGTACTTCGCGAAGGCACCCTTGGGGATGTACTGCCGGTACCGCGACGACTTCGGGTTGGACACGGCGAGAGCCGCGGCCTCGAGCGCCTTCGGGTTTCGCGGCTTGAGCGCGACCGACCCACTGATCACGCGAGACGTCCGCACGAAGCCCAGCCGACGGGTGTGCGCCGGCAAGCGAGGTGCCCTACCGACCCGCACGAGGTGGGCCGGGCTCGAAGTGGAGGCGCCGGCGGCGGTCGACGCCACCACCGGAACGGCCACGAATCCGGCGAGGGCGATTGCCGACGCGGCGACCGCGAGGGGGCGACGGCTGATCAGGATGTTGTTCACGTCTCTCGTTTCCACGGCGGAAGATGTTCGGCGTTCGGTACCACGTCTACCCGACACTAGTGAAAAGTCGGCCCAAAGGTGTCGAATCGCGCAGCGTCGCGCGTCGCGGCGCTCGCCGCCTCCGGTGATCAGGTCACGGCCGTCGGGGCATCGGCGGCCTTGACCAGCGAAACGGTCGGTTTGGCCGGCACGCTCTCGGCGATGAACCAGCGAAAGGCGATCGCGCCGTCGGGCCGATCGACGGTCGAGATCGCGTTCGGGTGCGCCAGCCGCTCTCGCGCGATCACCACGGTGACGGTGCCGTCCGAGTTCGGCACCGCCGACCCGATGTTCACCGACGTCCGCTCGTCGGCCACGTTGTGCCCGGCCATGAACTGGTTCCACACGATCACGTTCCAGAACCGGCAGGCCGGCGGCCGGTGGGTCACCACGAGCGCTTCGTCGGGCTCGAGGGAGAAACTGCCGAAGCAGTACGCCGCATCCCGGGCCGACCATCCGAAGTTCGCGTCCTGGACCTGGTAGGGCTCCGCGACGTCGTTCGCGCGAGTCGCCGAGTTGTGTCCGAGGGTGGTCTCGTCCTCCCGCGGCGCGAGCGTCAACGGGATGATCGCGAACAGCATCTGCACCCACCGCAGCGCGGTCCGCAAGCTCACCGCGGTCGCCGCGTCGGTCCGCACGAGCGATCCCGGCGGATCGAGCGCCTCGATCACCCAGTCGATCCTGCGGCCGGTGAGCGGATCGACCTGGTAGTCGCGGGTAAGCGCGATCGCTCCGTCGTCGTTCAGCGCGAGAAACGTGCCGTCGTACCCGTCCGGCCGGCTCGGTCCGAGAAGGATCTCGAAATTGCCGTCCTCGTCATAGGTGAGGTCATCGTCGTTGGCGATCGCAACGATCTGGTTCGACCACGACCCAGGCGTGGGCTCGTTGTAGATCGTGAGCGAGAAGTACACGCTGTCGCCGCGGTTTCCGGTGATGCGGTAGCGGCGGCTCGGGTCGATCGGCGTGAACGTGTAATACGCATCGGTGTTGTCCCCGCCCCATCGCCGGTCGCGACGGAACGGGGTGTTGAGATCGACGAAGATCGGGCGGGTCGGGTCGGCGAACAGATAGGTGTCGAACGCAACCTCGAGGGCCGTCGCCAGGGCGCGGTAGCCCTCTGCGATCGCCTGATCGTCCCCGACCGCCTTGGGGCCGGTGAGAAACACCTGGTCGAGCTCCCCGAGCCCGGTCAGCAACTCCCGCCACGCCGCGGTCGACTCCCACTGCGACGGCGCCGTCTGGTCCTCTTCGATCATGTCGTGATACTGCCACTACCCGAGGGAGGCGATCGATGTCCGAGGCAATCCGGATCGAGGATCTGGCCCATCCGCGTTTCTCGCCCGAGGTCGCCGACATCCGGACCGCGCTGGCCGCGATGGCGGCGGACTGCCCGTTGGACTCCGACGCCCTGCACCGCAAGGCGGTCGAGGAGACCGGGCTGGAGGACTTCGGCGTACCCGACTATCGCGAGCGACTCGACGTCCTGCTCGCCGCCTTTCGCGACGTCCCCGGCCTGAGCGACCCCGGGCGGTTCAGCTTTTACTCCCAGCTCCTCCAGCTGCTGAAGAATCGCCTGCTGTTGACCGACCTCCTCACCCGCCATCCCGAGATTCACGAGGTCGAGTTGGCGCCGCCGATCATCATCGCCGGGCTTCCGCGGACCGGCACGACGCACCTGCACAACCTGCTCGCCGCCGGGCCGGCGTTTCGGACGCTTCCCTATTGGGAGAGCCTGGAGCCGATCCCCGTGCCCGGCGAGTACGGCGTCGACCCCGACCCGCGTCTCGCTCGTACCGAGCAGGCTGTGTGGTTCACCGACCTCGCCATGCCACTGTTCCCGCTGATGCACGAGATGACGGTCGATCACGTGCACGAGGAGATCCAGCTCCTTGCGATCGACTTCTCGACCATGCTGTTCGAGACGCTGGCCCAGGTGCCTGCCTGGCGCGACTATTACTGCTCACACGACCAGCGACCGCACTATGAGTTCCTGCGGACGATGCTGAAGGTGCTCCAGCACCTGCGCGGCGGGCGACGGTGGCTGCTGAAGTCCCCCCAGCATCTCGAGCAGTTGCCGGTCCTCGCCGAGGTGTTCCCGGACGCCACCGTGGTCCTCACCCATCGCGACCCGTGCTCGGTCGTCGTGTCGATGGCGACGATGGTCGCCTACACCGCGCGCATGCACACCGACACCCCCGACCCGGTGGCCATCGGCTCAAGCTGGGCCGATCGGCTGGAACGCATGCTGAACAGCTGCGTTCGCGACCGGTCGGCGATCGCCGCGTCGCAGTCGGTGGACGTCACGTTCGAGGAGTTCATGAGCGATGACCTCGCCACCGCGCGTCGCGTGTACGAACTCGCCGGAGAGCCGCTCACCCTCGCCGACGAGCAGGCGATGTCGGACTATCTCGGCGGACACCGCCGGGGACGGCACGGCACGATCGACTATCGCGCGCAGGACGTAGGACTCGACCTCGACGATCTGCGCGGGCGGTTCGCGCCGTACACCGCGCGCTTCCTCTGAGCGGTCCCGCACAACGGCGTCACGCCGTTTCGCCCCAGCCCACACGGCGTCACGCCGTTTCGCCCCAGCCCACACGGCGTCACGCCGTTTCGCTTGCCGAGCCGATCGTGACGCGACCATCCGCGCCGACGCTCCAGCCCGGGTTGGTTGACACCTCCCAGTGGAAGCCCGACGGGTCCGCGAAGTAGCAGTGGAACCCGCCGAAGTCCGCGGCTTGGGGCTCCTTGAGGACCGTGGCACCGGCGTCCCGGGCGCGCTCACACACCGCGATCACCTCGGTCTCGTCTGCCACCACCTGGGCCAGACTCATCGGGGGCGGGGCGTTGCGCGGCGGCGCAGTCGAGCCCGGAGCGACATCGGAGGCGAGATCGTCCGCCCCGAAGAACGCGAGCAAGAGCCCGTGGTTGACCTGGACAAAGACGATGTCGCCGGGCACCTCGAGGGCAATGTCCCAGCCGAGCCCTTCGACGTAGAACTTCCGCGCGGCCGCGAGATCATGGACGCCGAGGGTGACGATGTCGATCCGCTGCTCCATCGCCACATCGTGGCCCGATTGTCCGTGCCCGTCCATACGATCGCCACATGGCCGTTGGGAGCGCGCTGTTCTGAACCGACCGAGCCGCTGGAGCGGGCGTTGCGTTACACCGCGAAACGTTTTAGGGTCGGTCCATGTCCGAGGCCGCCGCGAGCGACGCCGACGAGCCTGCTCGGGTTGGGCGCCCCCGGGACCCGAGGGTCGACCACGCGATCCATGCCGCGACGCTCGAGCTTCTGGTCGAGCAGGGCTACCAGGCCACCACGATCCAGGCGATCGCCCGGCGCGCCGGCGTTAGCGCGCCGAGCGTCTACCGCCGCTGGTCGAGCAAGGCAGAGCTCATCGAAGAGGCGGTCTTTCCCAGTGGCCTGCTCGCCCCTGAGGCGTTGACCGGCGACGTGATCACGGACCTGTCGCCGTACTGCGAGCAGATCCTGACCTACCTGGCCTCACCCGCGATCCGCGCCGCGATCCCCGGCCTCCTCGTGGAATACCAGGACGATCCGTCGATGTGGCAGCGGGTCGTCGACCGCAGCGTCGTCCCGATGCGGGTGTCGTTCGAGTCCTACATCGCCAAGACCGGTCAAAACCCCGCGGTTCCCGTCGACGCGTTGTTCGACGTGATGCTCGGCGCGCTGTTCACGCGGGCGCTCAACGACGGTGCCAGGGACGCCAAGAACTTTGCGCGCGCCGTCGCGCGAGTCGTCACCACAACCCTGAAGGACACATGACCGAACCGATTCGGATGCAACGAAGCAGCCGAGACCCAGCCGAGACCCAGCAACGACTCGAGCGCTGGTTGGCCGACGTTCTCGGTGCCGGGTCGCAACCACGGATCCGCGACCTCGCCGGAACCGACGCCAACGGCATGTCCAGCGACACGGTCCTGTTCAGCGCATCGTGGCAGGAGGACGGTAAGCAGCACGACGAACGACTGGTCGCGCGGCTCGCACCGACCGAGGCCGACGTGCCGGTGTTCGAGACCTACAACCTGGCCGCTCAGTACGACGCGATCCGCCAGGTTGCTGACCTGACCCAAGTGCCGGTGCCGCGGGTCTGGTGGTGCGAGACCTCCCCGCAACCGTTGGGGACCCCGTTTTTCGTGATGAGCCGGGTCGACGGGATCGTTCCGCCCGACGTGATGCCCTACACCTTTGGCGACAACTGGCTCTACGACGCGTCACCGGAGGAGCAACGCAAACTCCAGGAGTCGACGATCGAGCAGATCGCGGCGCTCCACCGGATCGACAACCCGACGCAGCGGTTCCCGTTCCTCGAGCGCACTGCCCCCGGCGACTCGCATCTTCGCCGGCACGTGGCGCACACGAAGGCGTGGTACGACATGGTGGCGCGCGAGGGCGCGCCGTCCGCACTCGTCGAGAACACCTTCGCCTGGCTCGAGGATCACTGGCCGGCACACGAGAGCGCACCGGTCTTCTCCTGGGGAGACTCCCGGATCGGCAACGTGCTGTATCAGGACTTCGAGCCGGTCGCGCTGCTCGACTGGGAGATGGCCGGTCTCGGGCCGGCCGAGCTCGACATCGCGTGGATCATCTACGCGCACCGGGTTTTCGAGGACATCGCCGCGGTCTTCGAACTGAGGGGAATGCCGGGGTTCATGACGGCGGCAGACGTCGCGTCCCAGTACGAAAAGCTCACCGGTTACGCGATCCGAAACCTGCGCTTCTACATGGTCTACTGCGCGCTCCAGTGGGCGGTGGTCTTCCTGCGCACCGGCGCCCGCGCGGTGCACTTCGGCGAGCAGGAGATGCCCGCCGACACGACGGAGTTCATCCGCAACAGCATGCACTTCGAGGCCTTGCTCGACGACGTCGACAACGACTAACCCGACACCCGCCGCCTGACTCAGGGAAGCTTCCATGCCAGTTCCGCTCGACGAGTACCCGGTCCACCAAACACCACTGTCGATGAAGTACGTCGGGACGAGCGACCGCAACTTCTACGACCGCTGTTACTTCAACGCGCACGACCGCACCGGCGAGATCTTCCTGATCACCGGCGCCGGCGTCTACCCGCAACTCGGCGTGAAGGACGCCTATGCCGTCGTTCGTCGAGGATCCGACCAGCACGTGATCCGGGTGTCGGACGCGCTCGACGACGAGCGGCTGAACCTGTCCGTCGGGCCGTATCGCGTCGAGGTGATCGAACCGTTGCAGCGGGTGCGCCTGATCTGTGACGCGGACTCGGCGGGGATCGGCTTCGACCTGACGTGGACCGGCTCGTTCCCGGCCATCGATGAGGATCACCACATCCTGCGCCAGGGGGTCCGACCGATCATCGAGGCGTCGCGGTTCGCCCAACTCGGCAGCTGGGAGGGCGAGCTCCGGGTGGCCGGGGAGACGATCGAGGTCGATCCGGATGTCTGGGTCGGCTCGCGGGACCGCTCGTGGGGGATCCGGCCGATCGGCGATCCCGAGCCTGCCGGCAAGCCGTTCGAAGGCTCCGAGGACTGGGGCCTGTACTGGCTCTACATCCCCGTCCGGTTCGACGACTACTCGATCATGGTGATCGTCCAGGAGGACGGCCTCGGGCACCGCACCCTCAACGACGCGGTGCGGATCCTGCCCGACGGTCGGGTCGAGCAGCTCGGGTGGCCCCGGGTGAGGATCACCTACCAGTCCGGGACCAGGATCCCTGAGCACGCACGGGTCGAGCTCACCGAACGCGACGGTACGCCGGTGCTGCTCGAGGTCGACTCCCTGCTCGGTGTTCCCCTGCACGTCGGGTGCGGGTACGGCGGCGACCCCGACTGGACCCACGGGCAGTGGCGGGGTCCCGATTGGCTGGAGGGAGCCACCTACGACTTCACCGATCCCGAGGTCGCAGCCCGCACACCGTGGGGCGTGGTCGACCACGTCGGCCGCGCCACCTGCAACGGAGACCTCGGCTGGGGACTGTTCGAGCACGGCACGATCGGCAAGCATCTACCGAGCGGATTCACCGACATCGGCTCGGTCGCGCCGTGACGATCGAGGGTGCGCGGATCCTCGTCACCGGCGTCACGAGCGAGGTGGCGAAGCCGGTGGCGTTCGCGCTGGCGACGGACAACACGGTCTTCGGCGCCGCCCGCTGGCGAGACGCCACTGCCCGCGAGCCGTTCGAGGAGCGTCACGTCACGCCGGTCCGCCTCGACCTGGTCGGCGGCGACCTCAGCGACCTGCCGGACGACATCGACTACGTCGTGCACTTCGCGGTTATCAAGAGCGGGAAGTGGACGGTCGACCTCGACGGCAACGTCAGCGGGCTCGCGATGTTGTTCGAGCGCTATCAGAACGCCAAGGCGTTCATGCACTGCTCGACGACCGCCGTCTACCAGCCGAACGACCACGTCGAGTTCACCGAGGACTCACCACTCGGCGACAACCACCGCAACTACTACCTCCCGACCTACTCGATCGCGAAGATCGCGGCCGAAGCAACTGCTCGGCACGGCGCACGCCGCTACAACCTGCCCACCACGATCGCCCGGCTCAACGTGCCCTACGGCGACGGTGGCGGGTGGCCGGCCTTCCACCTCGCCCTGATGCAAGCCGGGCACGACATTGCCGTCCACCCTGATGCGCCGAGCGTCTTCCAGCCGCTTCACTCCGACGACATCGTGGCAATGGTTCCCCGCCTGCTCGACGTCGCCGGCGTGCCACCCACCACGGTGAACTGGGCCGGCGAGGACAAGGTCAGCGTCGAGGAGTGGACGGCGTACCTCACTGAGCTCACCGGGATCCCCGCGAATCTCGTGACGAGCGAGCAGACCCTCCAGAGCGTCTGCGTGAATCTCGACCGGATGCACGAGCTCGTGGGCCACGCGACGGTGGGCTGGAAGGACGGCTTCCGCCGGATGGTGGCGGCACTACATCCGGAACTGCTGACGGCCGCTACTTCGGGCTGACCGGCAGCCCCAAGCTCGTGCAGTCGCTGATCACCTTGATGTCCGACCCGGACCCGATGCTGTCGGCCCCCTCGAGCGCGCCAAGACCGCTGTCGTCACTGCTGTTGCCGTCCGAGAGTTCACCGGTCTGGGAGCGCTCGCTGGCGAGCAGCGCGGCTTCGTCGGCGGAGAGGGTCGCGTAGGTCGAGTTCTGGGCCGCGGCCCGACTCGCCAGGGTGGCGGCCTGCTGCCCGCTGCTCCGGCAGGCGTCGGCGGCAAGCGAGTGCCCGGCGATCGGGTTGCTCGAACCGCACCCGCCGAGCAGCACCGCCGACAGGGCGAGCGCCGCCACGATCGGGACAGTACGCATACCCGCCTCATCGGCACCGCGAGCGGTGCGCTTGACGGTGGCTAGCAGGTGAGGGCGGTGAGGACGGCGTCCGCCTGCGTGATGATGCCCTCGATCAGCTCGGAGCAACTCGGCAGGTCCTCGATCACGCCGACCACCTGCCCGCTCGCCATCACACCGAGGTCAACCCGGCCCTCGACCATCGCGGCCCGCAACAACATCGGCGTGTTCCCGGCCATGAGCATTTGCGTCCACGTCAGGTCCTGGGACTTGCGCATCGAGAGCCCTTCACGAACCAGGTCACCCCACGACGTACCGGTCTCCTTGCGAAAGCGCATCGCATTGCGGGTCGCTCCGCCGAAGCGGCGGAGGACGGAGGCCGCCTCGAGCTGGTCGACGAGGTCGGTCCGCAGAACGCGGTGCGGTACCCCGTCGACCTGGGTCGTGACAACGGTGTCGGTGACCGACCGACCGAGATAGACATCCTTGACCGCCTGCGGAACCGGCGAGTCGCGGGTGAGCAGAAAGCGGGTCCCCATCGCGATCCCGCTCGCGCCGTAGGCAAGCGCCGCGACCAGCCCGCGACCGTCGAAATACCCGCCGGCCGCGATCACCGGCAGGTCCACACCGACGGCGTCGACGACCTGGGGAAGC
>Ga0335083_10003726_pt1 | contig 19620 bp, 22 predicted proteins | sample Lox_Sample_42_FD_206716 | JGI IMG/M metagenome (GOLD analysis project Ga0335083, IMG submission 206716) | Soil microbial communities from Loxahatchee National Wildlife Refuge, Florida, United States - Lox_Sample_4.2 | ecosystem: Environmental > Terrestrial > Soil > Wetlands | place: USA...
GCGGCCAATTCCAAGCACCTACGCTGGCGCTGACTGAGAGGGCCTCCGCGCCCGACTGGCGCGACGCGCTGCTCGATCACGCCTCTCCGAAAGATTTCGTGGAAATAAGCTCCGAGCAGCATGAGCTCGCCAAGACTTCGGGCAATTTGCGCGCGCCGCGCATCATCGATGACCGGTCTCTTGGAATTCAAGCCCAGCAACCCGCGGACATAGTGTGTATCGTTAAGCTCGATCGCGATGCCACTTGAGATTCCGTGTGCAGCGGCGTCGTCTAGAAACTCGTCGGTTCGGTTGTCTAACCCGCGCTCACTTCGCTGGTCCCAGACTAGAGGAATAGGATTATCACGAGTTTTTAAGACTCGCGGGTCAACCTCGATGTAATCCATCTGGTCGTACCGCACGACCCATTCGACCGGCAGCGTCGTGTAAGCATAGACTTGACTCTCTTGGTTGAGTTGAGGGCATGCGCTCATACCGAATACGAAACTATCGAAGCCCAACTCGTTAACAACCTTCGTCACCACAGGTTCCAGAGGCTGTTCGGTTTCGACTGCGCGAAGGATCGGCAATAGCGACTCTGGCGTGCAGGCCGTTCGCTCTACTATCACCTTGCCTATCTTTACATTCTTGATCATGCGCAGCGCTGCTTGGCGTTAGCTTCTTCGCAAGCGGGGATGAACGGTTTTGCCACAGTTGTATAGCCAAAACTAGCGAAGTTCATCTGCGGCTGTCTCAGCCAAAAGTCGTACACCCTACAACCTCCTCCACACCCCCTCCACCAACCCCTCGATCGGCTTGAAGCTGGCCTTGTAGGCCATCTTGCGGCTCTCGGCGATCCAGTAGCCGAGGTAGAGGTACGGCAGCCCGAGCAGGCGGCAACGCTCGATCTGCCAGATCACGTTGTAGGTCCCATAGCTGGCGCCTGGGCCGGTCGGATCGAAGAAGGTATAGACCGACGACAGCCCGTCGTGCAGGCGGTCGACCAGGCTCACCATGCGGAGCTTCCCCTCGTCGCGGAATTCGAAAAGGTCGGTCGCGACGTTGCTGTGCAGGAGGAAGTGCTGGTACTGCTCGCGGCTGTCCTGGTCCATGCCGCCACCGGGGTGACGATGCCGCTGATATTGCAGGTACAGCGTGTAATGTTCGCTATCGAACTGCAAATTGCGCCTAACTGCGGTTAACTCGCAGTGCCGCTTCCAGGTTCGGCGCTGGCTGCGGGAAGGGGTAAAGTCGGCTGCCAGGACCCTTACGGGAACGCAGGCCCGGCAGTGGTCGCAGTACGGCCGATAGGTGAATGCGCCGCTGCGCCGGAACCCTAGGCGGACCAGGTCGGCGTAGACACGGGCGTCGATCAGATGGCTGGGTGTTGCGACCTGTGAGCGCGCGGCCCGGTCTGGCAGGTAGCTGCACGGATAAGGCGCGGTCGCGTAGAACTGCAGCGCGGCAAGTGGCAGGTCGTTGAGCTTGGTCATCGCTACCCGACCTGGGCTTCTTCGACGGGTGCCCAGGCGACATGGGGCTGCGCCGAGTGTACCAACCGCGAGAGCCACCCCGCAAACTCGCGGCGCGGGATCGGGCGCGCCCCAAAGCGCGAAAGGTGCTGCGTCTCCTGCTGGCAATCGATCACCGGCATGCCCTTGCTCCTGAGGATCGCCACGAGCTGCACCAGCGCGACCTTGGACGCATCGGCCTCGCGCGCGAACATCGACTCGCCGAAGAACATCCGTCCGATCGCCACGCCGTACAGTCCGCCGACGAGCTGCCCATCGCGCCAGGCCTCCACCGAGTGGGCATATCCCATGCGGTGCAAGCGTGTGTACGCATCGACCACCGGCGGCGAGATCCACGTTCCGCTCTGACCCGCGCGCGGCTCGGCGCACGCCTCCATCACCGCGCGAAAGGCGGTGTCGGCGCGCAGCTCGAAGCGGCGCTGCCTCAGCGTCTTCTGCAGCGAGCGCGGAATCTTGAACTCGTCGAGGAACAGCACCATCCGCGGATCGGGGCTCCACCAGAGGATCGGCTGAGCCTCGTTGTACCAGGGGAAGATGCCGTGGCCGTACGCCGCGATCAGGCGCTCGGGCGACAAGTCTCCCCCGGCCGCGAGCAATCCATTGGGATCGCCGAGCGCGGCGTCGAGTGGAGGAAACGGCGAGCCTGATCGCAGCCAGGGAACCATCCTGTCATTCTGCCGCTGCGCCGGGTCGCGAACAAGCTTCGCGCGCATCGTCCTGAACGCGATAATCACGGTGGAGAATGCGACCGATGGGAGAGCCGAAGCGCTGCGCTTGGGCGGGGACCGACCCGCGGATGATTGCCTACCACGATCAGGAATGGGGCATGCCGGTGCACGACGATCGGCTGCTCTTCGAATTCCTCACGCTCGAGGGCGCGCAGGCGGGGCTGTCCTGGTCGACGATCCTCAACAAGCGCGACGCCTATCGCGAGGCGTTCGCCAACTTCGATCCGGCTCGCGTGGCGCGCTTCGACAGCCGACGCGTCGAGCGCCTGCTGACAAACGCAGGCATCGTTCGCAACCGGCTGAAGATCGAGAGCACGGTCAGCAACGCCCGCGCGTTTCTCGACGTGCAGCGCGAACACCGAAGCTTCGATCACTTCGTGTGGGGCTTCGTCGGCGGCGCGCCGCGGGTTAACCGCTGGCGGCGCCGGTCCTCCGTGCCGGCGCGTACGGCACAGTCCGACGCGCTATCGGCTGCGCTCGCGCAGCGCGGCTTCCGCTTCGTCGGCTCGACGATCTGCTACGCGTTCATGCAGGCGACGGGACTGGTGAATGACCACCTGGTGACTTGCTTCAGGCGAGCGGATTCACCCAGCGGAGCCCCCGCCTCTTGAAGCGTGCGAAGTCGTTGTCGCACGATACAAGCATGGCGTCGTTGGTCAACGCGAGCGCTGCCAGATGCGCATCGGTCGTCAGATTACCTGCAGTTCCCGCATCGACAACAAGTGTCCTAAGCTGCTCCCAGTGATCGTCCTTCTCGCGTACGACGCGAACGTTCTCCTGCGCAAGCCACACGTCGAGCTTTGCTGCTGCCGCGTCCGGCGTCAGCGGATGCGCGAGAATGCGCACATCGGTTGAAATACGCAGAAACCCGAGCAGAACGATCCACGGGAGGCCAACGGTCTCCTCGTCATTGATGGCCGCTTCCCACCACTTGAGGACGCGCTGGTGCTCCGCCGCATCAGAATTCACGGCGTACACCAGGACGTTCAGATCGACGATCTTCACTTACGCAGCATGAGCTTGCGGGCGATCTCTTCGTCTTCGAGCGCCGCAGCCACCGCAAGTGCCTTGTCGAGCGGAACCTTCGGCTTTCCCAGAGCATACGTACGTTCTCGATATTGCGGCCGCTTCGGCCGGCGCGTGGCACCGGCCTTAAGGCCTGCTTTGAGCGTGCGGTTGATGAGGCGCGTCAGGCTCACGTTTTCCTTTCGCGCCTGCACCTTGAGCTCGTCGAGAAGCTCGTCATCCACGCGGATAGTGGTTCGCATGAATAGCATCATAGCATCATGGCCTATGATGCGGAATCATCTTTCTTAGGCTAGGTCTAAGCCTCGGCCGCAACGCGCGCTCCAACGCCCCCGCTCACCCCGAACTGCAGCTCTGCCAGCCTCCGGTAGAGAGGATCGTCGCGCACGAGCGTTGCGTGCGTTCCCTCGGCCACAACCATACCTCCGTCGAGGACGATGATCCGATCGGCGCCGACCACGGTCGCGAGGCGGTGCGCGATGATCAAGGTCGTGCGGCCGGCCATCAATCGGTCGAGCGCGAGTTGCACCATGCGCTCGCTCTCGGCATCGAGCGCGCTCGTTGCCTCGTCCAGCAGCAGGATCGGGCGGCGCGCCAGCACGGCCCGCGCGATGGCGAGCCGCTGCCGCTGCCCGCCGGAGAGCTTGACGCCGCGCTCGCCCAGCGGCGTATCGAAGCCCTGGGGCAGACGCGCGAGGAACTCGCTCGCGTACGCCGCCTCGCAGGCGTCACGCACTTCATCGTCGCTCGCGTCGAGACGCCCGTAGCGCACGTTCTCCCACACGCTCGCCGCGAAGATCACGGGCTCCTGCGGGACCACGGCGATGCGCCCGCGCACTGCGCGTGGATCGGCGCGCCTTACGTCGACGCCGTCCACACGCACCGCGCCCGACTGCGGATCGTAGAAGCGAAGCAGCAACTGGAACACGGTCGTCTTGCCTGCGCCCGACGGCCCGACCAGCGCGACGCGCTCGCCGGCGGCAACGCGCACCGAGACCGATCGCAGCGCCGGATCGTTTAGCCGTGACGGGTACGCGAAGGTCACGTCCTCGAACGCCACGGTCGCCGGCGACGGCTCTGGGAGCGGCTCCGGATCGGCCGGCGCGTCGATCTCCGGCGCCGTCTCGAGAAGCTCGAGCAGGCGCTCGGTCGCGCCCGCGGCGCGCTGCAGATCGCCCGCGACCTCGCTCACCGCGCCCACCGACGTCGCGACGATCACGGCGTAGAAGACGAACGCTGCGAGCTGCCCCGCCGACAGCCGTCCGGCGAGCACGTCGTGCCCGCCAACCCAGAGGATGATGCCCACCGCCACGAAGACTAGAAAGATCACCGCTGCGATGAGCAGAGCGCGCTGCCGGATGCGGTTCACGCCGGCGGCGAACGCCGCCTCCACGCGCTGGGCGTAACCGACCCGATCCTCCGGCTCGTGCGCGTAGGCCTGCACGGTGCGGATCTCGTGGATCGCCTCGTCGACATAAGCGCCCGTATCGGCGACGCGATCCTGGCTCGCGCGCGCGAGACGGCGCACGCGGCGCCCGAAGAGAATGATCGGCAGCAGGACGACGGGCAGTCCCGCCAGCACGAGCAACGTCAGCTTGAGACTCGTCAGCGTGAGCAGCACGAGCGCGCCGATGCCGAGCACGACGTTGCGCAGCGCAAGCGACAGGCTCGAGCCGATGATGCTCTCGAGCATCGTGGTGTCGTTGGTGAGGCGCGAGATGACCTCACCGGTGCGCGTGATCTCGAAGAAGCCGGGCGAGAGCGTCAGCAGATGATCGAAGACACGCCGGCGCAGATCGGCGGTAACGCGCTCGCCGATCCACGACACGTTGTAGAAACGCACGTAGGTCGCGACCGCCATCACGGCGATGATCGCCAGCAGCGCGACGAGCGCCTGATCGAGCGCGCCGCCGTCATTGGCCGAAAAGCCGCGATCGACGGCGAGCTTGAGCCCCTGCCCTACCGCCAGCGTGCAACCCGCGGCGACGAGGAGCGCCGTGCCGGCGATCGCGAAGCGAGCGCGGTACGGCAGCAGGAAAGTGCCGAGGCGGCGGAAGCTGCGCAGCGTCGGCCGACGCGTGCGGGGATCGGATTGCGAAGCCATGAGAAAGGTTTACAAGAGCACCGTCACCGCTGCGCGGATTGTGCCTTGTTTGCACGTGCATTGTAGTCGCGCCGCCTGTATCGGTAGCCAGCGCCGGCCGCGACACCTTACAATTCGACCTTTTCCCACAAATATCCGTTCGTTCCCCGAACCCCGCTCATGACCATCGACACCGATTTTGCCGAACTCAAGCAACGCCTGCAGACGATCGAGGACCTCCGCGACGCCGAGCGAGTTCTGATCTGGGATCAGGCCACGCACATGCCGGCGAGCGCCGCCGAAGCGCGCGGGCGCCAACTCGGGCTGCTGGCGAGTTTGTCGCACGAACGTCTGTCCGATCCCGCGATGGGGCGGCTCCTCGATTCGGTCACGCCTTGGGCGGAGTCGCAAGGACCCGATTCCAACGCGGCGGCGCTGGTGCGAGTCACGCGCCGCGACTACGACCGCGCGACGCGTGTGCCCTCCGAGTTCGTGAATCGCCTGAGCGAACACACCGCGAAGACCTACGACGTATGGCAGCGTGCGCGCCCCGCCAACGACTTCGGCGCCGTGCGGCCCCTGCTCGAAACGACCGTCGAGCTGAGCCGTGAGCTGGCCTCGTTCTATCCGGGCTACGAGCACCCGTACGACGTGCTCATTGACCTCGCCGAGGATGGGATGACCGTGAAGGCGGTGCGCGCACTCTTCGGAGAGTTGCGCGCCGGCCTGCTCCCTCTGATCGATGCCATCTGCGCCCGCCCCCAGCCCGACGACGCTTGCATTCGCGGTGATTTCCCCGAGCCGGCGCAGCGCGATTTCGGCGAAAAGGTCATTCGCTCGCTCGGCTACGACTTCGACCGCGGCCGCAACGACAAAACGGCGCATCCGTTCATGATCAAGCTCGGACGCGGAGACGTCCGGATCACCGCCCGCTATCGCACCGACGATTTGTCCGACGGCCTGTTCTCGATGATCCACGAAGCCGGGCATGCGATGTACGAGCAGGGCGTGGACGACGCGCTGGACGGCACGCCGCTCTACCACGGGACGACGGCGGGTGTGCACGAGAGCCAGTCGCGTCTGTGGGAGAACCTGGTGGGACGCAGCCTCCCGTTCTGGCGCCGCTGGTACGCACCGCTCAAAAGCGCTTTTCCGACGGTGCGGGATGCCGGCGTCGACACGTTTTACCACGCGATCAACAAGGTCGAGCGGTCTCTCGTGCGCACCGATGCCGACGAGGTCACCTACAACCTGCACGTGATGCTTCGCTTCGATCTCGAGCTCGACATGCTCGAAGGCAGGCTCAAGGTCGCCGACCTGCCCGACGCGTGGCGCGCACGGATCAAGAAGGATCTGGGCGTCGCGCCGCGCGACGATCGCGACGGCGCGCTGCAGGACGTGCATTGGTACGGCGGGACGGTGGGCGGGCAGTTCCAGAGCTACACGCTCGGCAACATCATGAGCGCGCAGTTCTTCGCCGCGGCGCGGCGCGGCGTCGGCGACCTCGACGAGCAGATCGCCGCCGGCGAGTACGCTCCGCTTCGCGGGTGGCTGACGCAGAACATCTACCGCCACGGGCGCAAATTCACCGCGCCGGAGATCGTCGAGCGCGCGACGGGCGAGCCGCTGTCGATCAAGCCGTATCTTTCATACTTGAAGACGAAGTACGGCGCACTGTACGGGCTGCAGTGAGCCCAGGAGCGAGCGGGAAGTCGGGGAAGAGCAAGCGGCGCGCCATAGCCAAGCGCCTGGTAGTAGCTGCGAATCCGCTGCAGGTACGGAATCGGTGCGTCGTAGCTCGGAGCGAAGCCGAATTCCTTGTCGCGTTCGTTCGTCATGCCTCGCAACTTAGTACACGAGCGTTCTCGCGTTGCGCTCGTGCAAACGCGTCGGCGGCGTTCTCCTTCGGCAAGTCTTGTGAAGCCGTTGCGGTAGAATCTCCGCTACGCCCACGTAGCTCAGTGGATAGAGCGGCCGCCTCCTAAGCGGCAGGTCGCCGGTTCAACTCCGGCCGTGGGTGCCACTCCCTGGACAGAAACAACCCGCATGGCCGCCATCCGCTACCTTGTCAAACGATGTCGATGTCGCGGTGGAGTTCTACATCGACATCCTGGGCTTCGAACTCGTGGAACAGTGGGGTCCGCCATTTGCCATGGTGAAGCGAGCCGACCTCACGCTATGGCTTAGCGGTCCCGGCAGCTCCGCGTCGCGGCCGCTTGCGGATGGTTCCAAACCCGCCCCGGGCGGGTGGAACAGGTTGGTGATCGAAACCGACGATCTCGCATCACTCGTGGAGAAGCTAAAGCACGTCGGCGCGCCATTTCGGGGTGAGATCGTTTCAGGCCCGGGCGGGAAGCAGGTCCTCGTCAATGATCCCTCCGGCAACCCCATCGAACTGTTCGAGCCGAGCCGCCGGTGAGGACATCCCGAATCTCGTGAACCCGATTGAAGACTTCCGGAAGTTCTACGCGCACTTCATCGTCAAAAGTTCGGGCTCGTCAGACGAGCGCCTGATTGCGGCCTTCTCCGCTGTGCCTCGTGAGAAGTACCTCGGTCCAGGCCCGTGGCAGGTTTTCGTTGGCACGGGCTACCTGCCTACAATCTCGAGCGACCCGCGGCTGCTGTATCAGGACATAGTCGTAGGCCTCGCCACCGATCGCGGCATCAACAACGGGCAACCCTCGTTACATGCGCGGTGCCTGGCCGCGTGTGCGCCGCGCCCCGGCGAGACTGTCACCCACGTTGGAGCAGGTACCGGGTACTACACCGCTGTGCTTGCGGAGTTGATCGGAAAGCGGGGCAAAGTCCTGGCGTTGGAGATCGAGCCGGACCTGGCCGCGCGCGCTCGAGACAATCTCGCCTATTTGCGCAACGTCGCCGTGTCCGCTGCATCGGCTGCAGATGGCTCGCTGCCGTCCTGCGATCTCATCTACGTGAACGCAGGAGCTACGCATCCGCTTCCGTCGTGGTTGGATGCCCTGAACATCGGGGGACGTCTGATCTTCCCTCTCACCCCGAACGAGGGATTCGGCTGTATGCTGCTCGTGACGCGCACAAGCGAAAGCGCCTACGCCGCGAGCGTCGTTACGCGTGCCGCGTTCATCCCTTGCATCGGCGCCAGGGATGACGCAATGTCCAAAACCCTTGCTTCAGCGCTTGAAAGGCAATCGTTCAAATCCGTTCGGTCTCTCCGTAGAGACGACATGGCGGATGAGACGGCTTGGTGCACAGGCTCTGGCTGGTGGTTGTCTACGGTCGACGCTGCAGGTTGATGCGCATGGTTGGCTAGAATAACTCTGACCGAATCGTCGACCGACCGGAAACCGCATGCCAAGAATTGAAGACAAGCTGCGCTCGCTCGGCCTCGCTCTGCCGCCGCCATTCAAGCCGCCGCCTGGAGTCGTCTTTCCGTTCCAGTTCGTTCGAGTCGTCGGACGCCGCGTACTCATCAGCGGTCATGGGCCGCAGGCTCCCGACGGCTCGATCGCCTCGCCCCGCGGCAAGGTGGGGAAGGACCTCACCATCGAAGAGGGTTATCACGCGGCCCGGCTCACCGCCCTGTCGGTTCTCGGGAGCCTGCACCGAGCGCTCGGCGATCTCGACCGCGTGGGCGCGTGGGTGAAGGTGCTTGGCATGGTGAATTCCGCGCCGGGATTCAATAGACAGCCGAGCGTCATCAACGGCTTTTCCGATCTCATCCTCGAGTTGTACGGTCCGGAGATCGGAGCGCACAGCCGCAGCGCCGTAGGACTCGCGGAACTGCCGTTCGACATTCCGGTCGAGATCGAAGGCGAAGTCGACTTGGCCTGACGGAAAGATCGCAGCAAGTCACCGCGGCTCTCGCCACCACGCATGCTCGGCATTCATGATTACTGGCTGTTCGTTGCCACGGGCATCCTGCTGAACCTCGCGCCGGGGCAGGACACGCTCTACATCCTCGGCTCAAGCATCGCTCACGGACGGCGCGTCGGCGTCGCCTCCGCGCTCGGCGTTGGCTCGGGTTGCGCCGTGCATACGCTCGCCGCCGCGCTCGGCTTGTCGGCCATTCTCGCGACTTCCGCCGCGGCGTTCATCGTTGTCAAGCTCGCGGGGGCCGCCTATCTCGTCTATCTCGGAGTTCGCCTCATCATCAAGCCCGTCAGCGTCTCGCCGCCGTCGCGCGATGCTGCCGCGAAAACTGCGCTTGCGGCCTTTCGCCAGGGCGTGCTGACGAACGTTCTCAATCCGAAGGTCGCTCTGTTCTTTCTCGCACTGCTCCCACAGTTCATCGACGCCGACAGCCCGACCAAGCTCGCGGCCTTTCTAGCGCTTGGCCTGACCTTCATCGTGACGGGGACGGCGTGGTGCCTGGTGCTGGCGCTGGGAGCGTCGCGCGTCCGCGGGTTCTTCGCGGGACATCCGCGAGCGCTCGCTCGCGTTTCTCGCGCGACCGGCGCACTGTTCGTCTTTCTCGGGCTGCGGTTGGCCGTCGCTGAGCGTTGACCTCGATGGAGCGGTTCCATGCCCGCTGACCAAGTCCGCCCGTTCGAAGGTGGCTGCACCTGCCGCGCGGTGCGCTACCGGATGACGAGCGGACCGCTGTTCGTGCATTGCTGCCACTGCCGCTGGTGTCAGCGCGAGACCGGCGCTTCTTTTGCGCTGAACGCGATGATCGAAGCCGATCGCGTGGTCCTGCTGCAGGGAAATCCGGAAGTCGTCGACACGCCCTCGAACAGCGGCAAGGGGCAGAAGATCACGCGCTGCCCCATCTGCCGTATCGCGCTGTGGAGCAACTATGCGGGGGCGGGCGACGCGATCCGCTTCGTTCGCGTCGGCACGCTCGACGAGCCCGACCGGCTGCCTCCCGACATTCACATCTTCACTTCGTCGAAGCAACCCTGGGTCGTTCTGCCGCCGAACATGCCGGCGGTCGCCGAATACTACGATCGCGAGAAGTACTGGCCGGCTTCCAGCCTCGAGCGACGCCGCGCGCTGATGGCGAGACGGAACCGTAGCTAAGAAGCCCGGCTCAGGCCAGTGCCCCGCGCTCCTGCAGCTCCGCGGCGCGCAGCGTGTTGGCGAGCAGCATCGCGACGGTCATCGGGCCGACGCCGCCGGGCACGGGCGTGATCCAGCCCGCGCGCTCCCTCGCACCCGCGAAGTCGACATCGCCGCAAAGCTTGCCCTCCGCGTTGCGATTGACGCCGACGTCGATCACGATCGCGCCGGGCTTGATCCAGTCCGCCTTGACGAACGCCGGCTTGCCCACGGCCGCGACCAGGATGTCGGCCTCGCGCGCGATCGCCGGCAGGTCACGCGTGGCGGAATGGCAGATAGTGACCGTGCAGCGCGCCATCAGCAACTCGAGTGCCATCGGCCGGCCGACGATGTTCGACTGTCCGATCACAACCGCGTGCTTGCCGACGAGGTCCTCGCCAGTATCGCGCAGCAGGATCATGCAGCCGGCGGGCGTGCACGGCGAGAGCAGCGGGCGCTTGAGCACGAGGCGTCCCATGTTGAGCGGATGCAGTCCGTCGACGTCCTTTAGCGGATCGATGCGCTCGGTCAGGCGATCCGCGTCGATCGTCTTCGGCAGCGGCAACTGCACGAGAATGCCGTGGACGGCGGGATCGGCATTGAGGCGATCGATCAGAGCCGCGAGCTCGTCCTGCGCCGCCGTTGCAGGGAGGTCGTGCGCGAAGGAGCGCATCCCGGCCGCGTCGGTGGTTTTCCGCTTGTTGCGCACGTAAATCTGCGAGGCCGCGTTCTCGCCGACGAGCACGACAGCCAATCCCGGTACGGACTTGCCGGATGCTACGCGCGCCGCGACGCGCTCTCTCACTTCAGCGGTCAGACGCTCGGCACGCGCTTTGCCGTCGATGATGCACGCGGTCATGTCGGATAGCTGTCGTTGCGGATTCGGCAGGCTTAGAGCGAACGAATCACCGAAGGGCTTCCGAAAGAGCGCGCAGTTTACCGGATTTGCAGGACCGGCCAGCCCTTCTGAGCGGCAAGCGCCGCGAGCGTCGGGTCTGGATTGACCGCGACCGGATGCGTCACGCGCGAAAGCAGCGGAACGTCGTTGCGCGAATCGCTGTAGAACCAGCTCTCGCGAAAGGCGTCGAGCCGCGTCCCGCGCTCCGCGAGCCACGCGTCGAGGCGTGCGATCTTGCCCTCACGCATGTTCGGAGTGCCTTCGACCCTGCCCGTGTACCGGCCGTCTCTCATTTCGCCCTCGGAGGCGATGAGGTGGTCGATGCCGAGATGGATAGCGATCGGTGCAGCCAGAAACCGGCTCGCCGCGGTGGTGAGCACGACGAGATGTCCCGTCGCACGATGCTTCGCGACCACTGCGCGCGCCGCCGCGGAGATCGCGGGAAAGATCTTCCCGACGAGATATCGGTCTCGCCAGATTTCCAACTGAGCTGGCTCGTGCTGCGCGAGCGTCGAGAGATAGAATCCGCAGAACTCCTCGCCCCCGATCTCGCCGCGCCGGTAGCGCTCGCTCACCTCGTGCATCGCGGGCTCGAAGCGCGCGCCGTCGAGCGCGCGCTCCTCGATCAGGAACTCGACCCAGGCTTCGTCGGCATCGATTGCGAGCAAGGTGCGGTCGAGGTCGAAGAGCGCGATCACATCGGGCAGCGTGTTCATCGCTAGAATGCGCCGATGAGCAATCGTTGGACGGCGCCGGCGCCCATGCTAGCGCGAGTCGCGCAGCGCTTGCGGCGCGCGCTCGCGCCGCCCTCCCGCGCGTACCTGCCGCTGCGCGTAGAGGGTGAAACCGCGGGCCGGGTCACGCCCGAGCGCGCGCGAAGGCTCGCCGGCTGGCCCGATTACTTCCTCGTCGGCGCAGACGCCGTGGACTGCGCGCCATCGCTGACCACGGCTGCGGCCCGCACGGCCGCTCTTGCCGAAGTCGCGCGGACGCTCGCCACCGAAGGCGCGCTCACCGCCTGGCGCAATGAGCGCTACCCCGTGGCAGCCAGACCGGGCGGCACAATCCTGTTCGAGATCGAGCGCGCCGCCGCCCGTTACTTCGGCGTCCACACCTTCGCCGCGCATTGCAACGGAGTCGTCGGCCGTCCCGCCGACTGGCGTATGTGGCTCGCGCGCCGAAGTCCCGTGAAGCCGATCGATCCGGGCCTCCTCGACAACCTCGTCGGCGGCGGCATCCCGGCCGGGGCTGGGATCGCCGATACGCTGACCAGGGAAGCGTGGGAGGAAGCCGGCATCGCCGCGCCTCTCGCGCGCGAGGCGCTCCAGGGCGGGTCGGTCGACATCCGCCGCGACCAGTCCGACGGATTGCAGCGCGAAACGATTCACGTGCACGACCTGTGGCTGCCGGCGGATTTCGCCCCCGCGAATCAGGACGGCGAGGCGGTCGAGCATCGCCTCTGCGCACCCGCAGACGTCCTCGCCGTCATCGCGACCGAGGACGTCACCGCCGACGCGAGCCTCGTCATCGTCGATTTTCTGCTCCGTCATGGTCACGTTCCGCGCGACGATCCGAGCTTCACCGCGCTCGATGCGCTGCGGCGCGCAGAACGGCCAGCCTAGGCGACACGCGCTGCGGTGGCCGATGCCGGCGTCACCTGCCGGATGCCCATCTCGCGCAGCGTTTCTCGCATTGCGCCGACCGCATCGCGCATTTCGACCAGGCCGATCGCGCCGATGCAGCCGACCCGAAACGTCTCGACCTGCGTGAGCTTGCCCGGATAGAGGATGAAGCCCTTGTCGCGCACGCGCTCGTAAAACTCCTTGAAGCTGTACTTCGGATCGGCCGGAGCGTGGAAGGTCACGATGATCGGCGCCTGGATCTTCGGATCGAGGAAGGCCCGGAAGCCCATCTCGCTCATCCCGCCGACCAGCGTTTCGTAGTTGGCTGTGTAGCGGGCGAGCCGCGCCGGCTGGCCGCCTGCAGCGGCATATTGTTCGAGCGCCGCGTCGAGCGCCACCACGACGTGCGTCGGCGGCGTATAGCGCCACTGCGTCGTGCGTTCCATGTAGGTCCATTGATCGTGGAGGTCGAGCGAGAGCGAGGTCGAGCGGCCTGCGCAGCGCTCGAGCACGCTCTTGCGCACGAACACGAAGCCCATCCCGGGCGGCCCCTCGATGCACTTGCCCGAGGCGGCGACGAGCGCGTCGAACGCAATCTCCCGCGCGTCGATCGCGATCGCGCCGAAGCTCGACATCGCGTCCACGATGAGACTCTTCCGCCGCTGCGCAACTGCCGCCGCGATCTCGGGTAGCGGATTGAGGATGCCGGTCGAGGTCTCGCAATGGATGAGGCCGACGTGCGTGATCGATGCGTCGCGGTCGAGGAGCCGCGACACGTCGCTTGCGGTCATCGGCGTGTCTTCGGCGGTCTCGAAAGTCGTGAGCCGGCGGCCCATCATCTCGGTGAGCCTCGCCATGCGCTTGCCGTAGGCGCCGTTGACGAGCACCAGCACGTGTCCATCGCGGGGAACGAGCGTGTTCACCGCAGCCTCGATCGAGAAGGTTCCGCTGCCCTGCATCGGAACGCAGACGTGGGTTGCGGCAGCGTCCAGGATGGCGGTCAGCCGCTCGCGCACGCGCGCCGTCACGGCGTTGAACGTACTGTCCCAGGAGCCCCAGTCGTGCAGCATCGCCGCCTTCGTGGCAGGCGAGGTCGTAAGCGGCCCCGGCGTGAGGAGTATGGGGTCGCGGTCGACATTGCTCATCTTCTGTCCTCGACTGATCTTCTCTATCGGAAGCTCGCTTTGGTCCGGATGCGGGCAACGACGATCAATACGGTCAGCGTCACCGCCAGCAGCAGAATGGTCAGCGCGGCACCATCAAACACCGATCCGCGATCCGTCAGCGCGAAAATGCCGACCGGCAGGGTGACCCAGTCTGGCGGATAGACCATGATCGTCGCACCCAGCTCGCCCATCGACAGTGCGAAGCACAGGCCGGCCGCAGCCACCAGAGATGGTGTGATGAGCGGCAGGGTGACCCTGAAGAGCACATAGGCTGGTCGGGCGCCGAGACTCGCCGCGACCTGCTCGAAATGCGCCGGCAGCCTCGCCAGCCCGGCCGCAACACTGCCATACGCGAAGGCCGTGACCAGCACGACATGCGCGATCAGCACGATGTACGGGGTCCCGTTCAACAGCAGGGGTGGACGACTGAACGCAACCAGCAACCCGAGGCCGACCGAGACGGACGGCACGGCGATCGGCAGCAGGAACAGCGTGCTCGCAACCCGCCGGGTACGCCCGCGCAGATTGCGCACTGCGAGCGCGGCCCACGTGCCAAGCGCAAGCGCGATTGCGCTCGCGATCAGACCGGTCAGCAGGCTCGTCAGCAGCTCCTCGCCTGCGCTGCTGCGGACCGCGTCGTTCAGATGGCGCAGCGTGAGATGGCTGGGCAGCACATCGTTCCATTGGCCGGCGACGCTCGCCGCTCCGACCATCATCAGCGGCAGCCCGAATACTGGCACGAAAAGCAGCGCGAAAAGGCACCATGCAAGAAAGCGCCCGAACCTAGAGGACAGAAGCACGGCCCCCTCCAGTGCGCGACAGCATGTAACGGTAGAGCGAATAGAGTCCAACCGACAGCACGATGTTCACCACGGCCGCGACGCACCCCGCCGTGTAGTCGAACTCCTGGATCGCCTTGCCGTAGATCACCATCGGCAGGGTGATGACGCCCTTCGCGCCGATGAACAACACGATGCCGAACTCATTGAGCGTCAACAGCAGGCACAGGCTGCCGCCCGCGAGGAGCGCGGGCACAGACTCGGGAAAAATGACTTCGCGGATGATCCGCAACGGCCTTGCCCCGAGGCTGCTCGCCACCTCGATCAGCGCCGTGTCGAGATGAGAGAATGCGGCGAGCAGCGGCCGCATGACGAATGGCGTATAGAAGGTGATCTCGGCGAGAATCACGCCCCATTTCGTGTAGACGAAGTCGATCGGCGGCTCGGTCGTGTGCAGCAGATCCATGAAGATGAAGTTGAACGCTCCCGCGGAGCCATAGAGGAAAGTGAAAGACAGCGCGATAAGGAACGACGGAAAGGCCAGTATCGTGTCGATGAAGCCGCTGAAAAGGCGCGCGCCCGGAAAGGGCACGAAGGACACGATCAGAGCGAGCACGAAGCCGAGGACGAGACAGCCTAGTGTCGACAGCACCGCGATCTGGATCGTGCGCAGCATTGCGCCCTGGAAAAACGAAGAGCTCAGCAAAGCTGTGTAGTGACCGAGAGTCGCCGGGCCGGCATCGCCGGTCAGCGACTGCTTGGCGATGAAGATCAGCGGATAGAAGAAAATGCCGACGAGGACGGCGAGCGGTACGACCACCCAGATCCATCGCGGTGCGGGGATCCGGGTGCCGCCGCCTCCACGGGTCGGGAGGGTGAGAGTCGCGCTCGCGGGTGTCGCCACGGTCAGAGCGTACCGATGGGCGACTCGCCGTGCCGGCCGGCCACGGATGCGCCGTTTGGCGCCGCAAGCAGCGTCGCGTCGTGTGGGGCGAAATGCACCGACACACGCTCGCCGCGCGGCGGGGGTGAGCGAAGCGGCTTGCTGTCGACGCACATCTCCGCGCCGTCGACCTCCAGATACAGTCGATGTGCGGAGCCGCGCCACTGGACCTCGGTCACCGTGCCCTCGATCGTGTTCGTGCCTGCGGCGTGCTGCCCGAGACTCAGCGCATGCGGCCGGATGCACAGCATCCGCGTCTCGCCCGGACGCGCCGCGGCGAACGCCGCCACGTGCAGCATCCGCGGGCCGAGGCGTACCGTCGCTTGCTGACGGGCATCATCGAACTGCTCGACCGTGACCGCGAGCAGGTTCGCATTGCCGACGAAGGTCGCGGTAAAACGCGAAGGCGGCTGCTGATACAGCGATTGCGCGCTGCCGACGTCGACCAGCCGGCTCTCGTTCATCACGGCGATCCGGTCGGCCAGCGTGAGCGCCTCGATCTGGTCGTGCGTGACGTAGAGGATCGTCACATCGGGCAATTCGCGGTGCAGGCGTGCGATTTCGTTCAGCATGCCGCTGCGAAGCTGCGCATCGAGGGCCGACAACGGTTCGTCTAGCAGCAGTACCTTCGGCCGGATCGCGAGCGCCCGGGCGATCGCCACGCGTTGCTGCTGTCCGCCGGAGAGCTCCTGCGGGTATCGGCCCGAGTAAGCCTGCATGCCGACGAGTTGCAGGCATTCGCGAACGCGCGTCGCAATCTCTGCGCGCGGAGCCCCGACCGCGCGCAGGCCGAACGCGACGTTCTGCTCGACGCGCATATGCGGGAAAAGCGCGTACTGCTGCACGACCATGCCGATGCCGCGCCGGTGCGGCGGCATCCGCGTGACGTCGGTGTCTCCCAGAAAGATGCGCCCGCGCACCGGGGTGACAAAGCCGGCGACCGCCCGCAGCGCCGTGGTCTTGCCCGAGCCCGACGGGCCGAGCAGCGCCATGACCTCGCCCGGCTCGATGTCGAGGCTGAAGTCCTCCAGCGCCACGGTGTGCCCGTAGGCGACCGTGACGCCTTCGAAGCGGATGCCTGGTTGCCGCCGGGCGGCAGGGTCATGCGCGATATCGTCCGCCGCCGCCTTGCGACCGGGCTCCGCGCCTAGCACGGCAGGCGCCTCATCAGCTGCCGGTCACCTCGTGCCACCGGGCGACGTCCTTGGACAAGTCCCGCAAGACCGCGTCCCAGTCGGGCGTCCATATGGTCACGCCCTCCATGAATTTATGCAGCTGCTTGTAGTTGTCGTCGGTCGGCATCACGTCGGAGCGTGCCGGCAGCCCGCGCGCGATCGAGCTCACCGTCTCCTGCGCCTTCTTGGAGAGCAGGAAATCGATGAGCTTCTTGCCGTTTGCGGAGTGCGGTGCACCCTTGACCAGCGCCATGTAGTACGGCAGCGAGAACGTCGTCCGCTGGCCCTTCGAATCGGCCGGCCAGAAGATGCGCAGGTTCGGGTTGTCCGCCATCTGGGCGAAGTTCATCTGCATGTCGCCGTTGGCCACCAACAGCTCGCCCTTGTTCACCTTGGCGGCGAGCTTGCCCGTCGACGACGACGGGCCGACATTGTTCGCCTGCAGCTTCTTCAGGTACTCGAAACCGGCCTCCTTGCTGCCCATCGCGTGGAATACGAGCACCATCATTGCGGTGCCGTCTCCGGCCTGTCCGGGCGTCGAGTACTGGATCTTGCCCTTGTACTTCGGATCGAGCAGCTCGTCCCAAGTCTTCGGCGGTCCTTGCAGCGCCGAGCCGTTGTAGATCAGGCAGAAATAGTTGTTGACCAGCGGATACCAGTGACCCTTCGGGTCACGCGTGTTCGCCGGAATCGCGTTGATGTCGGCGGGCGTGTACGCCTCGGTCATGCCGTCGGCGGCAGCCTTCTGAATGAACGGCGGCAGCGTGGCGATAACGTCCGCCTGCGTGTTGGTCTTCTCGCGCTCGACCCGGTTGATCACTTCGCCGGAACCGCTTTCGATGTACTGCACCTTGATCCCGGTCTCCTTCGTAAACGCGTCGAACTGTGTATCGAACCAGTTCGGCTTGCCGTCGCGCAGTCCGTCAGCCGCATAGATAGTGACGACGTTCTGGGCTTGCGCGGGAATTGCGGCGACCATAGCGACAGCGAGCGCGAGGATAGCGACTACGGAACAGCGGCTCATCAGTTTCCTCCCTTGGTAAAATTCATCGAAACGATGCGATCGACAACCGAGGCCTGTCGACCGATTTCCCCGAGACGGCGCCATCCTACACTGGCTGGAGCGCGTAGCCACGGGAGCAAGCAGCGCACCGGGGAACAGGCTTTCGAGAGGCCCGGTCGATGATCTTGGACACCATAAGTTGCAGATTGTTGACAATCTACACCTGTCGCGTGGATCATTGCAAGCATGGCCACGCTCGATTCGCCGACGCGATCCGCACCGGCAGTACACGCGCCTACTGCGCATGCTCTCGCGCTCGTTCGCACGAGCTCGCTTCCGGACCTGGTACGCCAGGAGCTCGAGCGGATGATCCTTGGCGGCGAGCTCGCCTCGGGCGCCAAGCTGACCGAAGCCGCGCTGGCCGCCCGGCTCGGCGTCTCCCGCGGTCCCGTGCGCGAAGCGTTCCGCGCCCTCGGCGAGATGGGCCTGGTGCGCGTGGAGAAGAACCGCGGGGTGTTCGTGCGCCGGATCAGCGTCGAGGAAGCCGATCAGATCTACGAGGTGCGCGGAATCCTCGACGAATGGATCGGTCGCCATCTCGCTCAAACGGCAACGTCGGAGCAGATCCGCGGCCTGCGGGCACACGTCGAGCGCATGGAAAAAGCCGCCGCCCGACACGACGTCGACGGCTACTACCATCTGAACCTTGAATTCCATGACCGGCTGGTCGCGGCCTGCGGCAATCCCAAGCTCGTGGCAACCTATCGCCGGCTGGTGAAGGAGCTCTCGCTGTTCCGTCACCAGACGCTTGCCCGGGGCGAAACTATGAGCGTTTCGACGCGCGAGCACCGCGAAATCGTCGAACGGATCGCCTCGGGCAATCCCGCCGCGGCCGGCAAAGCGCTGCTCGACCACGTTCTGGCGGGACGCGAGCGCATGCACCGGGCTCACCCCGACGCGGCGCCCGCGACGCGGCGCCGCATCGTTGCGGCGGCTCCGCGCCGGGGTCGCTGATGCCCGGAACGCTATCAGTCAACGCACGCGCGTATCGCTGGCCGACGCGCCCTGTCGTCGTGATCTGCGTCGACGGCTGCGAGCCCGACTACATCAATCAGGCCATCACCGCCGGGGTCGCGCCCTTTCTCGAAAAGCTTGACGGTCGCGGCACCTGCCTCACCGCCGATTGCGTGGTGCCCTCCTTTACCAATCCGAACAACCTTTCCATCGTCACAGGCGTGCCCCCGTCGGTGCACGGCATCTGCGGCAACTATTTCTGGGACCGCGAGGCCGACGCCGAAGTGATGATGAACGACGCGAAATACCTGCGCGCGGGAACGATTCTCGCGGCCTTCGCTGCCGCCGGAGCGAAGGTTGCCGTGGTCACCGCCAAGGACAAGCTGCGAACTCTGCTGGGGCACCGGATGCAGGGCATCTGCTTCTCCTCCGAGAAGGCGGACCAGGTCACGCAGGCGAATAACGGCGTGGAAGACGTCCTCAGCTTGGTCGGTATGCCGCTGCCCGATGTGTACAGCGCGGCGCTGTCCGAGTTCGTCTTCGCCGCCGGCATCAAGCTCATGCAGCGCGAGCGTCCCGATCTCATGTATCTGTCGACCACCGATTACGTTCAGCACAAGGCCGCGCCGGGAACGCCGACGGCAAACGGCTTTTAC
>Ga0335083_10003727_pt1 | contig 19619 bp, 18 predicted proteins | sample Lox_Sample_42_FD_206716 | JGI IMG/M metagenome (GOLD analysis project Ga0335083, IMG submission 206716) | Soil microbial communities from Loxahatchee National Wildlife Refuge, Florida, United States - Lox_Sample_4.2 | ecosystem: Environmental > Terrestrial > Soil > Wetlands | place: USA...
CCATGTCGCCGTTCATCACGAACGCCGCGACCGGCTGCATGTAGCCGTTGATGACGGCCTTGGTGACGCCGGGCTCGATGCGCGACAGCGCGGCGGGGGCCGCGGCCACGACCATGTCGCAGCCCAGCACCAGGTTCGCGCCGCCGGCGGCGATGCGCACGGCGTGGAGGTCTTCCGGCTTGGGCGCGAGACGGACATGGCTCATCACCGCGCCGTTCTTCTGGGCGAGGCCCGTGAAGTCGAGCACGGTGCAGCCCTTGCCTTCGAGGTGGGCCGCCATGCCGACCAGCGCGCCCACGGTGATCACACCCGTGCCGCCAATGCCTGTAATGAGGATGCCGTAGGCCTCGTTCAGAGGACGGAGCGTCGGCATCGGCAGGTCGGCAAACGGATCCTTCTCGACCAGCTTGAGCTGCGGGCGCTTGGCCTTGGCCGGCGTGCCGCCATGCACCGAGACGAAGCTCGGGCAGAAGCCGTTCACGCAGGAGAAGTCCTTGTTGCAATTGCTCTGGTCGATCTGCCGCTTGCGGCCAAGTTCCGTCTCGAGCGGCTTCACCGACACGCAGTTGCTGGTGTCGGAACAATCGCCGCAGCCCTCGCACACCGCGTCGTTGATGAACACGCGCTTGTCGGGATCGGGGAAGGTCCCGCGCTTGCGGCGGCGGCGCTTCTCGGCGGCGCAGGTCTGGTCGTAGACCAGGACCGTGAGGCCGGGCACGTCGCGCAGCTCCTTCTGCACGGCATCGAGCTCGTCGCGGTGGCGGATGGTGACGCCATGGGCGAAGCCCGCGCCCAGCGGGTATTTGTCCGGCTCGTCGGTGACGACGACGATCTTCTTCGCGCCCTCGGCCTCGACCTGGCGCGTGATCTCCGGCACGTCGAGCGGTCCGTCGTGCGGCTGGCCGCCGGTCATGGCGACGGCGTCGTTGTAAAGGATCTTGTAGGTGATGTTGACGCCGGCCGCCGCCGACTGGCGGATGGCCATCAGGCCGGAATGGTAATAGGTGCCGTCGCCGAGATTCTGGAAGACGTGCTTCTCGTCGGTGAACGGCGCCTGGCCGATCCAGGTCACGCCCTCGCCGCCCATGTGGGAGATCAGCGCCGTGCGCCGCTCGGGCATCCAGGTCGCCATGCCGTGGCAGCCGATGCCGGCCATGGCGCGGCTGCCCTCGGGCACTTTGGTCGAGGTGTTGTGCGGGCAGCCGGAGCAGAAATAGGGCGTGCGCGCGACCTTCGCCGGCGGCGCGGCCAGGAGCTTCTCCTTGGCTTCGAGCCGCGCCATGCGCTGCTTCAGCTCGGGCGAGTCTCCCATGTGCTTCATCAGGCGATTGGCGATCACCATGGCGACGCCGGTCGGCGAGAGCTCGCCTTCGCTCGGCAGGATGATGCGGCCCGTCTCGTCCTTCTTGCCGATGATCAGCGGCCGGCGGTCGGCCGGCGCGTTGTACATCAGGTGGACGAGCTGCTCCTCGAGGTTGGAGCGCTTCTCCTCGATCACGATCACTTCCTGCAGGCCCTCGGCGAAGCGCCGCGCATTCTCGGGCTCCATCGGCCAGGTCATGCCGACCTTGTAGAGGCGGATGCCGAGCGCCTTCGCGCGCTGATCGTCGATGCCGAGATCCTCCAGCGCCTGGCGCGTGTCGAGATAGGCCTTGCCCGTGGTCATGATGCCGATGCGGGCCTGGCCGGGCGCCGGCTCGATGGCGATGCGGTCGAAGCCGTTCGCCCGCACGAAGGCCTTCACCGCCTCCATCTTGGGCCCATGCAGGCGGCGCTCCTGGTCCATCGGCGGATCGGGATTGCGGATGCCGAGCCCGCCCGGCGGCAGCTGGAAGTCGGTCGGCATGACGATCCTGATGCGCTCGGGATCGACCCAGACCGAGGCGCCGCTCTCGACGGTCTCGGAGATCGCCTTGAAGGCGACCCAGCAGCCGGAATAGCGCGACAGCGCGAAGCCCAGCAGGCCGTAGTCGAGATACTCCTGCACGTTCGCCGGATTGATCACCGGGATCATGGCGGCCGAGAAGACCTGCTCGCTCTGGTGCGGCAAGGTCGAGGATTGCGCGCCGTGATCGTCGCCCGCGAGCGCGATGACGCCGCCATGCGGCGAGGTGCCGGCGGCATTGCCGTGCTTCAGCACGTCCATCGAGCGATCGACGCCCGGGCCCTTGCCGTACCAGATGCCGAACACGCCATCGACATTGGCCTGCGGGAAGAGGTTGGTCTGCTGCGTGCCCCAAATCGCCGTCGCCGCCAAATCCTCGTTGATGCCCGGCTGGAAGTGGATGTTGTTCTCTTTGAGGTAGCGCTTGGCGGTCCACAGCGCGTGGTCGTACATGCCGAGCGGCGAGCCGCGATAGCCCGAGATGAAGCCGCCCGTCCTCAAGCCGGCCTTGAGGTCGCGCTGGCGCTGCATCATCGGCAGCCGCACCAGTGCCTGGATGCCGGTGAGATAGACGCGGCCGCGGTCGAGCCGATAGCGATCCTCGAGCGCGTAGTCGCCGAAGACGAGAGGAACGGAAGTCATCGAATGAGGCCCTCCCGGGCGCGGCAGGCTGAATGGGCGTTCAGGGGCGGAGGATAGCGCCTAATTCGAGCGCCCGTCATCCGGACCGCGAGCCTCCAGGCCCGCTCATGAAGCTGAGCGGGCCTGGAGGCCCGCGGTCCGAAGAAATGCTTACATTTGCGCTCTCTACGGCTCCGCCTTGTCCGAAGGGCGCGCGGCTTCACCGTCCACAAATGTGTAGGTTTGTCCGGAAAAATAATATGGCCCTCTCTGCCCGAGAGGGCCGCCAAATGCTGACAAATGCCCCCATTTTCAATTTTGGCCCCGATGTACGCAGAGAGCGGCGCTCCGGTCGCGACGATTGCCGCCGGCGCGCTCATTCGGGACCGGGCTCGTCGAACCTGGGCGTCTTGCAGATGAGATCGCTCAGCGTCTTGCCCTTCACCTCCGCCGGCCGCGTCGGCCACATGCCGACATGCTTGCCAAGCAGCACGACCGTGTGGCGGATGTTGTGCATCGACTCCTTCTCGAGCGCCATCGCGTGCAGCTTGACCAGCGAATCGACGACCCAGTCCTGCGTGATCTCCACGCGTGCGGCGATGCGCTCGCTGCGCCCGGCGCGGAGCTCGGCCATGCGGGCTGCGACCTCCGGCCGGTCCATCAGCCGCGCGGCACTGCGATTGGCGCCGGCGCTGGGATAGCCCGCGCGGATGTAGGCCTGGGTCTGGTTGTCATCGACGAGCAGCTCCTGACAGAAGCGCTCCCATTTGGGATTGGGGAGGGTGGGCATGATGCCGGGGACAATAGGAGAGGGGCCCGGGGATGGCGGAATATGATCAATGGATGTGGCTGGTAAGCGGCACAAAACGACCGGATTTTCCCACGCCCATTGTACCACTTGCACTTGCAAGCCATGATCCGTGGGGGAGGGGGCGACTACATGCACCGGATGCAGTTCATTGCGAGCCGCCGTCTGGTGTTGGTTTTTGCGCTCGGCATCATGTGTGCCACGTCCGCAGTTGCTCAGCAGCCCGGTCGCATCTTTCCCTACCGTTGGAACGGTGCGTTTCCCGCCGACGACATTACAACGGCCGATATTCAGCACGCACTGATCTGGACAGGGAACTACGGCGCCATGGTCGATAGCTCCTACGGTCCCTATACGCGCCGCGCGATCAGTGGATGGCTAACCAGCAAGGGTTATCCACCGTCTGATACGCTGATGCGCGCCCAAGCGATCGAGCTGGTGGCTGAAGGGTTGAAGTTGCGCGACGCCTACGGCTGGTCAACGATGACCGATCCGTCAGTAGGCTTCTCCGTCGGCATACCGACACGCCTCAGTACAACCCGTGCCCCGTATTCCCATGACGGCGCACTTTGGTACGATTCGACGGGCTTGTTCGAGCATCACGTCGGCGTCCTTTCACAATGGAATGCCTGCAGTGGATTCGACGATCTGTACACGGCGTTTCTCAAGTCATCTGACACCAACCGCCAGGTTTTGTATCAGGCGCGCAAGGACGACTGGTTCGTTATATCGGGTGAATTCGACAATAAGCGCTTCTACACTCGGAGCCAGTGCCGTCAGCAGGGCGTCGTCACGGTCGTCGTTAACGTGCCCACAGCCCGAATTGCTGAACTGGGCTTCCTGTTCACCGCCATCTCCAACAGCCTGTCGTTGCGGCCGGTTCTCAATCCGACTGGCCCGGCAGCCATGCGCATCGATCCACCCCCTTTGGCGCCCGGCAATTTTGCAAGCAACGACCAGTCTTCAGCGGCGCCTCCGGCCTACCAATCACCTACGCCTCTCGCGCCCATGCCTCCCTCCGAAGCGTTTGGCGTCGACCGATCGGGTAAGACTGCAACGATTGGGCTGGTCTTGGGCGATGGGCAGGAGCTGAAGCCACAGGACGTATTCGCGCGCGCGGCACCAGCGGTGTATGTCGTCCAGGCAGGTGACTCTCAAGGCTCAGCGGTTGCCATCGGCGCTCATGAGCTTTTGACGAATTGCCATGTCGTTGGAAACGCGCGGAGAGTTTCGCTTACTCGTGAGGATCAGTCCGTGGCCGCTGTGGTCATCTCCGCAAATAGCGATGCTGATCGTTGCGTATTGCGCACTGAAGCAACCTTACCGGCCGCAGTGAGAGTGCGGCCCTACAGCGACGTAAAAGTCGGTGAGCGTGTTTTCACGATCGGGACCCCGCGAGGGCTTGAGCTTACCCTCGGCGAAGGATTGATCTCATCCAAACGCACCAGCGATGGTGTACGCCTGATTCAAACGACGGCACCCATTTCGCCTGGCTCATCTGGCGGAGGTCTGTTCGACGCAAGCGGTAACCTAATCGGCATCACGACCTTCTTGCTGAAGAACTCGCAGAATCTCAATTTCGCTATCGCGGCTGAAGAATATGCGAAGTAGCGGCGATGGCCGATGAAGGACGTTGCCTTGTTGCATCAAGAGGAAATTGCGATGCCGAATCCTGAACTCGATGCTGCATTGGGCGACTTGGAAAGCATATTGCAGGTCCTTACGACAGCTCCAAACAATGATCGCGTCCTACAATCTGCCCTTGAACAATTCGAAGCAATCAAGCCTCGCATGCGTCCTAGCGGGCCTGGCGACATCGCCGGAACGATTGTGGCGAGCGGAGTAGGTGCAATGGAGGAGTTAGAGCGGTTGGTGCGAATGCAACTTGATGACAAGGACAAAAAATACGACGCAATCATCAGGAAGATGTGTCGCGCTCTACAAGATGGAATGAGCGCTTGGCGCAAGCTTCTCTAAAGCTTCGAGCGCTCGGGAGCGTGCTAGCCTTTCCCTATGTGCGGCAAGTTCACGTCCATGGTCACGTGGGGCCAGATCGTCGCCTACTCCGAACTCTTCACCAAAGGCTCCGGTGACGGCGGCGACAGCGAGATCACCCATCGCGTGAACGGCCTGCTGCGGGTCATCGTGTGGGACCCCGAGACGCGCCAGCGCAAGGTCGTGCCCATGCGCTGGGGCTTTCCCCATCCGCGCGACTGGCGCCGGCCGCAGCCGATCCACGCGCGCGCCGAGACCGTCGAGGCGAAGGAGCCGTTCGCCAAGGCCTTCCACGCCGGCCAGCGCGGCATCGTGGTCTTCCGCACCTTCAACGAGGGCGAGGAAGTCACCAAGCCGTCGGGCAAAGTCGAAACGCGGCAATGGACGATCGATCCGCAGGACGGCCACGGGCGCGGCTTCGCCTTCGTGTGGCGGCGCTTCGAGATTGCCGACCCGCCCGCGCCCCTGCTCGCCTGCGTGATGGTGACGGTGCCGGCGAACGAGCTGATCCGGCGCAACATCAAGCCACTGGAGGACGATCCGCGCATGCCGGCGATCCTCGAGGACGAGGACGCCTGGGCGACGTGGCTCGGCGAGGCGAGCGCCGAGACGGCAGACGTGAAGGCCGTGCTCAAGACGATGGAGGGCGTCACCTGGACGACGGCGCCGGAGCCGAAGAAGGCGAGGCCGAAGAAGGAATGAGCGCCGACCGCCGCGCAATTAGGAAAACGTAATAGCCTTGTAGTAAAGCTCCGATGAATTGCAGAGCGGCGCATCGGCCAGCATATTCACGACCCGATTGTTGTTAATGAGGAAGGCCGTTCGCTTCAGGCCGGTATATCCACCCATCCGATTCTTGGCGTTCGCTTCGAGGCAAACAATCCAGCCCTGCTGAAAGAAAATCTGGCCCTCGTGCGGCGGAGTGATGCGGGCATCGCGTATGGAATAGGGATCAAAGAATGCCTGCCGCACGTGCTCACGGACTATTTGTTCTGAGTCGGTTGGATAGGGACCGATAGCTTGAGGGTTCGGCGTGACGCAGGCGCCCAACAGAGCACACACTAGAATAACGGTCAGCGTTTTCAATGGATGTCTCTCCCCGACGCCGCTTCTCGGTACGGCTTACGTCGACTCTGCCTTGAGTTGTGGGGTGAGGCAATATGAGCACTTTGAATTGTGCCAATACGTCACGCCCGCCAGCTATGTTTACGGGACGAGCGCCGGGACCGTACGGTTCCGAAATCGCTAACAGTGCCTTCGTTTCGGCGGCGAAACTGGCTAGAGTTCGTGTCGCCGCCGTCGGGGAATTGTCGCAATCCTTCCAGTGAGGGAATCCCAATGCTGAAGAGAATAGCCGTCGCCACCTTGGCCACCCTGTTTGTCGCCGGACCGGCGCTCGCCGCGCCGGCCGTCTACACCTGGACGGGGTATGGCGAGAACGTGCCCGGAAGCGGCAAGTGCCCGGTCTACAAGATGACCATCGACGTCACGGTCGACGGCACGGATGTGCAGGGACGCTTCCAGCAGGAAGGCCGCCCGGAGCGCAACTTCAAGGCGACGCTGGGCGCCGACCAGAAGTTCAAGACGACGGCCATCGTCGGCGGCGGCAACAAGATGGATGTGGTCGGGTCCCTCAAGGAGGGCGCCTCGACGATCATGCTCGACGGCTACTGCCTGTTCGAGGGCAAGCTCACCAAGAAGTAAGCCGCGTCTCTTTCCCCTCCCCATTCAAATGGGGAGGTGTCAGCGTCTTACGCTGACGGTGGGGTCAGAGGCCACGGTGCGGGTGCTCATGACCCCTCCGTCGCCGTCAGACGGCGACACCTCCCCATTTGAATGGGGAGGGTATGAGTCTTAGGAGCTCATCCAGAACGTGTCGGGCTCGTAGAGACCGAAATATCCGCCCGGATCCCAGGCGTGGTAGCCCTCTTTCGGGACGTTGTGGACCTTGGGCCCGACGACGACGGGCTGGCGGATCCCGTTCACGGTGCCGATCGAGAACACCTCGTCGGCGTTGGCGGCGAGGATCTCGTCCCAGGCCTTGCGGCGCACCGCCGGGTCGATCGAGGTCTCCCATTCCTTCAGATAGTCCATCAGCTTGAGGGCTTCCGGCATGTCGCACGGGTCGCCCTGCTTGCCCTTGGATTCGACGTACATGCCCCATCGCGGCCACTGCAGGCCGCCCTGCATGGTCGGCGCGAACTCCCGCGGGTCGGTGTCGACCGTCGGCACGGCCGTCACGTAGCCGGCATAGGCCGTCATGATCGCTTCGCCCGAGAAGGCCCTCAGCCGGAAATTCTCCAGGCTTTGCGGCTTGCTCAGCAGCTTGATGCCGACCTCCTTCCACTTGTCGGCGATCACCGTCAGGACATCCGTGTCCTCGGTCTCCTCGGCCGAAAGCTCGACCACGATGGTCGCCGGCCGCCCGCCGGGCAGCAGGCGGATGCCGTCGGAGCCGCGCTTGCCGAGGCCTGCCTGGTCGAGGAGCTCGTTCGCCTGCTTGGGATCGTACGTCGCCCACTTGGTCGCATACTCCGGCTTGAACAGCGCCGAGCGCTCCATGATCGTGTTGTTGGAGGGCTTGGCCAGGCCGAGATAGACCGACTCGTTCAGTTCGTCGCGGTCGATCGCCAGCGAAAGCGCCCGGCGGAACCGGACGTCGCGCATCAACCGGCGCCATTCCGCGTCGCTCGTGTTCAGGTTGGGGTAGAGCGCGAGCTGCGAACACGAACCGGCGACCCAGAGATCGACGCTGATTCCCGATTGCTTGGCGCTCTTCTTCAGGAAGGTGTAGTCGCGCATCTTGAGATAGCGCGACTGCAGGTCCGCCTCGCCGAGGCCCGCCTTGGCGGGGATCAGGTTGGCGGCCGCCACGGTCATGATCACCTCGTCGATATAGGGCAGCTGCTGGCCCTTCGTGTCGATGCGGTGGAAGTAGGGATTGCGCACGAAGGTGAAGCGCTGGGCCGGCGGTACCGTGGTGAGGACCCACGGGTTGAGCGTCGGCATGTCGACGTTGCTGTTGCCGTACATCGCGTCGGCGCGCCGGAAGGCATTGGCCCAGCGGCTGCCCTTGTGGACCTTCAGGATCTCCTCTTCGGGCGTGTACTTGCCGTGGACCGTCTTGAGATAGTGCGCCGGCCGGAACAGGAAGAGCGGCGCCGCCCGCGACTGGCTCTCGATGAAATGCGGATTGGGCTTGTCCCAGCTGTAGCGGATCGTCAGCTCGTCGATGATCTCGACCTTGGGCGGCTGGCCGTCGACCAGGAGCTCCACGGACGGCCCCGACGGCGACAGCTCGCTGTCGTTGGCGATGTCCTCCCAGAAGAAGCGGAAGTCGGCGGTGGTGAAGGGGTGGCCATCCGACCATTTGTGGCCGGCGCGCAGCTTCAGGGTGAACTCGCGGTCCTCCTTGGCCTCGAAGCTCTCGAGGATGTCGGGATGAAGCTTGAAGTTCTCGTCGTAGACGATGAGCCTGGTGTAGCTGTAGACCGTCATCAGGCGGGTATCGCGGGAGCCCGAGATCAGCGTGTTGAGCTCGCCGCCGTGCTTGCCCGGACCTTCACCGCCGGCGAAATGATCGATGATCCGGGGTTGCCGGGGAATGCGCTGGGCGACCGGCGGCAGCGCGCCCGATTTCACCTTGTCCGCCAGACTCGGCGTCTCTTGCATGGTCGGCAGCGGATCTTCGGCCAAGGCCGGCGCCGCCAACAAGCCGAGCAGCGGCGCCTGTATCAGAAGACGTCTTTTCATTGCCAGCCTCACTGTTTGTCTGTCTGCCGGCAGTCGTTGCCGCCGGCTTCGTCGAGCCATCGTCCCTGGACGGGATCGATCGACCCTCTTGGCTGTCCCTGAAACAGCGCAAAATCCTAGCATCCTGTTGCAGGCCCAATGAAGGCCAAACGGTCGCGGCCGGGAGACGCGTCGCTCAATGCGTTTTCGAGCAAATAGACCCGCCTATGCGAGTCCATGTGCTTGAAAGCCGCGCTAGCTCCCGAGACTCTCGGCTCCGGCCCTCAGCACCGGCGGCTTCCACAGGCCCTGGTCGATCGCCGCGAGCTGCTCGTCGATCGAGGCGGAGACCTTGCGCGCGAAGAAGCCGACATGGAGGTAGAGCGCCACGGCGCGCCCGACGACCAGCATGGCCTCGGGCTTGTTCCGCAGCGTCCAGGCGATTTCCCGCAGCACATGGAAGAGCGTGCGGGGATCGCGCGCCGCGCTCAGCAGGATCCGGCCCATGATCGCCCATTCGGCCTTTGCCGAGCCCAGGAACTTGCGCTCGGCCGGGAAGCGATCGACCCAATGCGTCAGCGACGTCGGCATCAGCGTCGCCACCCGTCGCACGCGCGCGAAGTAGCGGCCGGGCTCGTAGATCTCGTCGAGGATGCGCTTGTAGTCCTCCAGGATGGCGCGCCGCGGCCGGTGGGTCTCGAAGTTGAGGCCGTAGGTGCATTGATCGAGCCCGCCGCCGCGCGCCTGGACCTGGGCCTGCTGCTCCAGCCAGGAGAAGGGATAGAGCCGTCCCTCGATCGCGAGCCGCTTGGAGAGCTGGGTCGTGGGCAGGGCGACCAGCAGGCTCACCATGCAGACCGGGATGGCGGTCTCTTCCACGCAGTCGATCATCTCGCGGGCGAGGTTCGCGCTCTCCGTGTCGAAGCCGACGACGAAGCCGCCGATCACGAACATGTTGTATTCGTAGATCTTGCGCACGGCCTCGCCGAGGCCGCGGCGCGTGTTCTGCTTCTTCTTGGCGGCGATCAGCGTCGCGGGGTCGGGGCTCTCGATGCCGGTGAAGATCACGCCGAAATTGGCGGCCTTCATCAGCCCCAGCAGCTCGTCGTCCTCGGCGAGGTTCAGCGAGGCTTCCGTCGACAGCCAGTAGGGATAGAAGTGACGCTCCTGCCACGCGATCAGGGCGGGCAGCAGCGCCTTCACCGCCTTCTTGTTGCCGATGAAATTGTCGTCCACCACATCGAGGTGGCCGCGATAGCCCCAGGCGTGCAGCGCCTCGAGCTCGGCCACGAACTGCTCGATCGACTTCACGCGGGGCACGCGGCCGAACAGCTCGATGACGTCGCAGAACTCGCACATGAAGGGGCAGCCGCGCGAGAACTGCAGGGAGAAGTACATGTAGTCGCGGGGATCGAGGAGATCGAAGCGCGGGATCGGCGTGGTGGTGACATCGACCTTGAATTTCTCGGCGGCGAAGGCGCCGCGGCGCTCGCCCCGCTCCCAGGCGGCGATGAACTCGGCGATGATGCCCTCGGCCTCGCCCTCGACCCGGAAGTCGACATGGCGGAAGCGCTCCGGCTCCGACGAGACGTCGGGCCCGCCGATCGCCACGGGCTTGCCGAGCCGTTGCGCCCACTCGACCACCTCGAGCGCATCGTCGCGCTGCAGGGACATGCCGCCCGTCATCACCAGGTCGGCCCAGGCGAGATCGGCGTCCGTGAGGGCCGCGATGTTGCGATCCACCAGCTTGCAGGACCATTCCTTGGGCAGCATGGCGGCGACGGTGATCAGCCCGAGCGGGATGGTGTGATGCTTGGCGCCCGACACCTCGGCGGTTGTCTTGATGTTCCAGAAGCTGTCCCGCGGGAACGCGGGATACACCAGCAGCACGTTGCAGGGCTTCATTTCGGCCGTCTTCCTCCAAGGGCGACGATATCATAGCCGAGGTCGGCGCGTGATGTTTCGGGCCATGCTAGCCTTCCGCCATGTGCGGAAAGTTCACCTCCATGGTCTCGTGGGGCCAGATCGTCGAATACTCGGAGCTCTTCACCAAGGGCTCCGGTGACGGCGGCGGCGATGGCGGTAGCGGCGGCGAGGCCGACAGCGAGATCACCCATCGCGTGAACGGCCCGTTGCGGGTCATCGTGTGGGACCCCGAGGCGCGGGCGCGCAAGGTCGTGCCCATGCGCTGGGGCTTTCCCCATCCGCGCGACTGGCGGCGGCCGCAGCCGATCCACGCGCGCGCCGAGACCGTCGAGGCGAAGGAGCCGTTCCGGAAGGCCTTCCACGACGGCCAGCGCGGCATCGTCGTGTTCCGCACCTTCAACGAGGGCAAGGAGATCACCAAGCCGTCGGGCAAGGTCGACACCGAGCAATGGACGATCGATCCGCAGGATCGTCGCGGCCGCGGCTTCGCCTTCGTGTGGCGGCGCTTCGAGATCGCCGACCTGCCCCAGCCGCTGCTCGCCTGCGTGATGGTGACGGTGCCGGCGAACGAGCTGATCCGGCGCAACATCAAGCCGCACGAGGACGACCCGCGCATGCCCGCGATCTTCGAGGACGAGGAAGCCTGGGCGACGTGGCTCGGCGAGCGCAGTGCCGAGACCGCCGACGTGAAGGCCGTGCTCAAGACGATGGAAGGCGTCGCCTGGACGACGGCGCCGGAGCCGAAGAAGCCGAGGGCGAGGAAGGCCTGACTTCTCCTGCAGGCGCCGCGGTCAGGAAGAAGGTCTCAAGAGACGCGCGACAACCTCAATGCTGGTGGCGCTATCGCGAGAAGGAGAAGCAAAGCCGCGCGCAGGCGAGGATAGGGCAAGTCGAGAATCGACATTCCTTCCCGGCTCGCGGATATTTCACCGGAAAAGTAGAGAACGCCCAGGACCGTCGAGCCGGCCAGCACCGCGAAGGCGGCCGCGCAGGCGAGTGCGATGGGTAGCACGTAGAATATTGTGATTGCGAGGATCCAGCCCCCGGCCTCGCCCTGAAGGCCGCGCAGATCGCCGAGGACTGCCGTCATCACGACCAGGCCTGCAAGCCCAAGGATGACGGCGAACGGCTTCAGGAATTCGCCGTAGCCGCGCCGGAACAGGGCGATGGGCACGCCGATAACCAAGCAGACGCCGATTGCCGCGGGGAAGGCCCGGGCAAAATTGCTGCCGAAAGGCAGAACGCCGACGAACGCGCCGAACGACAGCGCCGCCGCCCACGGCAGGATGGTTGCGACTGGCCTCACGAAACGACCCCCGGGTTCGAGAGCAAATGTGACAAAGGATGTGGTGCGCCAATCGCCGGGGGCAACAACGAATGGCTGAACGGATACACTCGATACAACTGAGCCGCCGGTATGAAAGAGGCGTCGGCGGCTGTCGCGGCCGCCCCTAAAGCACGCGCGCCGTATCGAGCATCAGCTTCGCTTCCCAGCGGCGGTGGGCCTCCTCGCGCATCTGCCGCAGCTCGTCGGTGGTCGGTTGGTAGTCGCCGTGCGCCGGCGCGGTGATCTCCGGTGCGGCGTGGGCCGGCGGCGGGTTCGCCCCGGCCGCTTCTAGCCGCGGCGCGTTGGGGCAGAATTCCTCGAAGCCGGTCTCGTCGGGGCCGGCCAGCCAGTCGCGGCAGCGGCGCTTCTCGGTGCAGGTCGTGCAGGCCCAGGTGAGGTCGCGCCGTTCCTCGACGGGCAGGCGTGCGGCCTCGATGCCGCGCCGGGCGAGCATGCGCTCCAGCAACTCGTCATTGTCGCCGCAGCCGGCGAGCAGCGGCTCGACCTGCGAGCGCAGCAGGCCCGCATCGGCCAGCGCCTCGTCGAGGCAGCCCAGCTCGGCGAGCAGGGCCAGCTCGCGTCGCAGCCTGCGGCGCGTGCGCTGGCGGTCGACGTAGCGGGAAACCGTGTGCCGGAGAGACTGGGTCGTCGTCATGAGCCTGCCTCGCAATCGTCAGTGTACTGACGAAGGATCGGGAGCGCGGCGGACGGCGGCATTGACCCAGATCAAATCCGCCAACGCCGGCCGCGCGCTTTCGCCCTCGGGGCTCCCTGGATGGAACGACAGGTGGCTGTCACTGAGCCAATGCGGCATGATGCGTATCGCAACGGCTGTGGGGGGCATGATGTTGCGCTGTTCGGCACTCATCTCGCCCAGCGGCGTCGCGCGCAAGATCGTGGGGAACATCATCGCCCGGCTGCAGCGGGGCAGGGGAGCGCGCTGACGACTGCAGATCGTGTGCGGTGACGGTGGCCGCCGCGCTCCCTTCCTCCATTGACGAGGCGGTTGTATCCCGCCATCGTTCCACGACCGACCATGGAAGTCTTCGCAGCGCTCGGCCTCTACCTGATCCTGGCATTCCTGCTGCCGGGCTTCTGCTATCTGCTGTTCCTGCGCCTGTGCTTTCCCGGCGCCTTCCGCGAGGTCTACAAATCCCTGCCGCCGATAGACGATGAGGACAACGCGGGCGGATACTGGCTGGTCTCGGCCGCCGTCGTCGGCGGGTTGCTGCTCTCATCCCTGGCCTTCGCTCTCGAGCTCGTGCTGCGCGATTCCTGGGACTCGTTCGAGAAATGGTATCCGGAAATCAACTTCGGCAAGAAGCTGGAAGGGGTGGACTCCTACGTGAACATCCTGGTGCCGAGCGCGATCATGCACCTCAACATCGGCTCGGGCCTTTTCCTCATGCTCCTGGTCTTCCTCGGCTGGGAGGCGTGGCGCCGGAACCGGCCGTCGGCGGCTCCCGCCGCTGCCGCCCAGCCTCCGACTCTCGCGGCATCGATCTGGCTGTCGGCCATCCTGCTCGTTCTGGCGGGCGCGAACATGTACGTGGCGCACGAGCTGTTCCATCGCATCTGCAAGTTCGGGGCGACCGCCGCGACCTGCCCGACAACGTGAACCCCGCTATCTTTTCCCCTTGAGAACCGACTGGACGAACGCCGTCTTGCCCTGCGTGTAGGCCGCGCGATCCGGAACCTGCGCGTCGACCAGGCGGCGCTTCTGCTCGACATAGAGCGCGACCAGATCGGGCCGGGCGATCAGCCGGTCGCGGAAGGTGCGGAGCCTCCCGATCTCGGCGCTGCTCTCGGGGATGAGATGGACGTGCAGGCGGAACACCGTGCCGTCGAAGGCGATGCTGCCCTCGCGCATCGGCCTCTCCTCGGGATGCTGCTTGCCGCCCGACTGGGGCTGGAAGCCCATGCCGTCGACCACGCTGCGCGCCTCGTCGAGGCGTCCGGCGGGGATCACCAGCATCAGGTCGAGGATGCCCTTGCCGTCGCAGCCCGGCACGGCCGTGCTGCCCACATGCTCGATCTCGATGTCCGGCAGCGCGGCGTTGAGCAGCCGCATGACGCTCCTCGCTGCCTCGGGCGCGCGCGGATCCCACGGCCTGAGGTCGACGACCTTGGGCGCGCCGGGCGCGTCGTAGAGGCCGATGGGCAGGGAAGCTCTCACGGAGGACCGAGCTTTCGCATCGACGGCATTATACCGTCGTTGCACGCATAAGTCGAAATACGAGGCGCGCTACATCCGAAGCAGCCGCGCCACCAGCGCCTCGCAGTCCTTCGTGACGGGGCTCGCGAACCAGCGCTGGGCGTTCAGCTCGGGGTCGCCCGAGTAGAGCCGCTCGTAGAGGCCGGCGCGCGAGCCGAATTCGGTGCCGGTCATGTCCCAGGCGAGCTTCATCAGGGCGAGCCGGTCCTTCGCGGCGATGTTCGGGCCGATCAGCCAGTCGTCCATCAGCGGGCCGACCTCGGGGCGCGCGTAGTCGGCCTCGCCCATCGCCAGCACGCCCGAGCCCGCCGCGAGCCGCAGCACGTCGACGGCCTTGGTGTTGGCGTAGGGGAAGAAGAAGTTGATCGCGGCGTTGCTGGTGCTCGCGGTAGCCCTGGGCTCGGCGAGGCCGTCGCCTTCGACCGCGAGCTCGCCTTTGTCGAACGCCTCGATCTTGCGCAGCGTGTCCATGATGGCGCCGGTGCGCAGGCCCTCGGCCAGCGCCACCAATGCCGTCAGCTCGCCGATCGCGGCCTGGAAGCGCTGCGTCTTGTCGCGGCCGTTGGCGCGCGCGATCGCGGTCGCGAGCCCGACCAGGAAGCGCAGCTTCATCGCCGAGCGCGCGCAGGCCTGCAGGCCCGTATAGCCCGGCCGCGTGCCGATGATGCGGTTGTAGGCATCGACGTCGCCCGCGACGACCACGCGCTCGTCGGGCACGAAGACCTTGTCGAACATCAGGATGGCGTCGCCCTCGTCGAAGCGCGCGCTGAGCGGCCGGTCGAAGGCGCGCTCGCCATGATGGAAGCTCTCGCGGCAGAGGATGGAGAGGCCCGGCACGTTCATCGGCACGACGAAGGCCAGCGCGAACTTCTCCTCGCCGGGCTTCCTCGGATGATAGGGGCCGACATAGCACTCGTCCGAAACAGGCGCGAGGGTGGAGAGCATGCGGCAGCCGCTCACCACGATGCCGCCGGCGCGGCGCTCGATCAGCTGCACGGCCTGCGTCGGCGCGTCCATCTTCGAGCGGTCCGACTGCGGATCGATCAGCGCATGCGTCACCTGCAGGTCGTTCTCGCGGCAATGCTCGACCATGCCCTGCGCGCGCTTGGCGGCTTCCGTCTTGCCCATGACGCGCAGGCCCACGGCCTGGTCGACCAGGAAGCCCGACATGAAGTCGGTGAGGCGGCCCATCATGCCGAAGGTGCGTTGCGCGCGCAGGTGATAGCAGCCGGCGAGCGCCTGCAGCTCGGAGAGCGTGCGCGCCTCGAGATAGGTCTTGCTGACGGGATTGCCCGTCGAGGGCGAGCGATAGGTGAGGATGCCGGCGAGCGCCGGATCGAACTGCTCGTCGTGCAGGCGGGCGATGGTGTCGATCACGCCCTTGAGCGGCGCGTAGGCGGTGACGTCGTTCACGAGCTGCCCGTCGATGAAGAGCTTGCGCCCATCGCGCAGCCCCTCGCGATACTGCTGGCCCGTCCGGATTCCCATCGCCTGTCCCTCACGCTTCGTCTGCGGCGACCTTACTATCAGCGAACGGACGTCGAGTCGTCGCTCTCCCGTTGAGGGCGTCGTGACCGTCCCATAGAGTATCCTGGGAGATGAGGCTGGATGGCTGACGATAGGGGCGAGGCGGCGGCGAGCGGGCTACGGCTGCGCGACATCGAGCTGAGACGGCCGCCGGAGATCGAGAAGAACTGGATCGTGATGCCGATCGTGGCGGTGCATCCGTCTTCCCTGGCGCGGCAAGCGGTGAGGGACCTGTCTCTCCTTATCGTCGTCGGCTCCGGCAAGCAGCCCCTCATTGGATGGATCGCCGACAGCGCATCGGTCGCCGAGACGATGGTTGCGAGAAAGCGAATCAGCGATTGGCAAGATATTCTCCACTATCAGATATCGTTGCTCGTTCTAGGGGTTCCCTACTTCGGCATTTTCTACGTTTTTGGAATGAATGCCCTAAAGGCCGTTGTGCTCGGTTTCTGTGCCGGAGTCTTGACTTGGTCTTACCTTTTGATGTCCTGCAACCGCCGTCAGAAGCGTGTCGTCGAGAAGCTTCGACTTCTCGCCCCCGTGGAGATGCCCGCGGATCTTCAGGCCGCCGCGGCGCGCGCGCTCACGAGCCGGAAGCGCACCAGGATATTCGGAGCGCTTGCCGCCAAGGCCGTCGGCACGGCGATCGGATCGGGTTGGGAGGGTGCCCTCGCCGAGGGCATTCTGGGCGCCTTCTCCGAGAGCATCGTCGAAGAGATCTACGAACATACTCTCCGGAGCCACGCAGAAGCGTACGCCTCGTCCTGAGGACAAAGCGCCGCGGAAGTGTCCCTCGGCTTCGCTCGGGATGACGGGTTAGACATCCGTGCTGCCCTTGCTCCAGGCGAGGAGGCGGCGTTCGGCGAGGTCGACGAGCGAGGTCACGGCCATGACCAGCAGCGCCACGATCAGGATCAGGGCCATGACGCCCGCCACGTCGAAGCGGCCGCTGAGACTCTGCAGCATCAGGCCGAGGCCGCTCTTGGCCGCGATCATCTCGCCGATCACGGCGCCGGCGCTGCAGTAGATCAAGGTGAGCTTGAGGCCGGCGAAGATGCCGGGCAGCGCCCAGGGCAGCCGCACATGGCGGAACAGGCCCCAGCCCGAGGCGCCGAACAGGCGCGACATCAGCAAGAGGTCACGGTCGACGTTCTTCAGGCCGCCGAGCGTGCTGAGCAGCATGATGAAGTAGCCGAGCGAGAAGGCGAGCACGACCTTCGAGGCGATGCCGATGCCGAACCACAGGATGAAGAGCGGTCCCAGCGCGATGCGAGGCATCGAGTTGAACGCCGTCAGGAACGGCGACACGACCCGGTTCAGCCAGTCGAGCCGGTCGAGCACGATCGCCGAGGCGATGCCGAACACGATCGACAGGAGGAAAGCGAGGGCGATCTCCAGCATTGTCGTGCCGAGATTGGGGAAGACCTCGCCGTCGCGGGCCAGGCTCCACAGCGACTTCACGACGCTCACGGGCGTCGAGACGAAGGCGGCGTTGGCGAGGCCCGCGTCGACCGCGCCCTGCCACAGCGCCAGGATCAGGGCGAGGAAGAGGAGGCGCGCCACGGCCACCAGTCCCGAGCGATCGCCGCTCGCGGTGGCCGCGCCCAGCCTTGCTTCGGAGCTGGCGGTGTCGGTCATGCCGCGCTCGCCTTCAGCGCGGTCCAGGTGCGGCGGTAGAGATCGTGATAGTGCCCGTCGGCCTGCAGCGCCTCGGCCGATCTGGGCCGCGCGAGATCGACCTTGATCTCGTCCACCACGCCCAACCCGGCGCGCGACATCACCAGCACGCGGTCGGCCAAGGTGATCGCCTCGCCTATGTCGTGGGTCACGAACACCACGGTGGCGCCGCTCTGTTCCCACAGCGCCAGGAGCTGGTCGTGCAGCACCAGCTTGGTCTGCGAATCCAGCGCGCTGAAAGGCTCGTCCATCAGGTAGGTCGCGCGACCGACGGCGAAGGCGCGGGCCAGCGACACGCGCTGGCGCATGCCTTGCGAAAGCTTGGCCGGATGGAGATCGCGGCTGGCGGCCAGGCCCACCTTATCTATATAGGTCGCCGCCCGTTGCGCGCGTTCCTCGCGCCCGACGCCGGAGAGTTCCAGCCCGTATTCGACATTGCCCTGCACGGTGCGCCAGGGCAGCAGCGCATCGCGCGCCAGCACGTAGCAGATGTCGCCGCGTCCTGCGCTCGGCTTGCGCTCGCGCACCGTCACCGTGCCGCGCGCCACGGGCACCAGGCCCGCGATGACGTTCAGCAAGGTCGTCTTGCCGCAGCCGCTGGCGCCGATCAGGGCGACGAACTCGCCCTGCGTCACATCCATGTTGACGCTGGACAGGACCTTGCGACCCCGCCCGAAATCGACATCCAGGCCACGCACATGGATGTCGACGGGAGTCATGGGCAGGTGAAACTCTCGCGCGCCGTCGCCGCCACGACATCGGCGCGCGTCTTCGGGTTGGCGAGCTGCTTGTTGTCGACCAGCATCTTCGACCAGGTGTCGATGGTGCGCCCCGTGATGTCGACGCCGAAGGTCGGCAGCAGGCCCTTCACCATCGCCTTGTAGGCCGCGGGCTCGAGGTCGGGCACCTTGGCGTACTTCTGCATCAGCGCCACGACCTGGTCGAGATTCTCGGGCTTCGAGTACCAGCAGTAGGACTCTTCCAGCGCCTTGGCGAAGCGAGCGACCAGCTCGGGCTTGTCCTTGATCGTCGAGGTCGAGGCCCACCAGCCGTTGTAGCCGAGATCGTGGAAGACCTTCGGCCCCTGGTTCTTCGCGAGATCGACCACGACCGTGCCCTCGTCCTTGGCGGCGAAGATCGAGGGCAGCGGCTCGATGCTGAGATAGGTGTCGACCGTGCCGCGCTGCAGCGCCGGCCGCGCGGTGTTGGGCAGCCCGACGGCGAGGAAGGTCGCGTCGCCCACCTTGAAGCCCGCATCGGTCAGGATCATCTGCGACATGAAGTGGACGGAGACGCCCAGCGCCAGCACGCCCCAGTTCTTGCCGACCAGGTCCTTGATCACCGCGGGATAGCCGTCCTTCAGGTGCGGCAGGTCGATCCCCTTGCGCACGATCAGCGCGAACGGGACCTTCACCGTCGATCCCGCCACGGCGCGCACCGGCAGGCCCTTGTCGACGGCCAGGATCAGATTGTCCCACGAGTTGTTCACGAAGGTGACGCTGCCGCTCGCCACGGCCGAGGTCATGGCGGGACCGCTCGCCACGGGCACCAGCTCGACGTTGAGTCCGTTCTTCTCGAAGAATTTCTGCTCGCTCGCGACCAGCGCCGGCATCGAGATCAGCGCGCCGGGATAGTAGCCGACGGTCGCCGACATCCTGTCCTGCGCCTCGGCCGCCAGCGGCACGAGCGCGAGCGCCATCGTCCCGGCAAGGATTCGTCTCAGCATTTGTCTCCTCCCTCTACCAAACGCCCTCTTTGCGCAGGGCTTGTCGTGCGGCCGCGTCGTAACCGAGCTCGGCCAGGATGCTGTCATTGTCGGCACCCAGGGTCGGCGCGCTCTTGGCGGGCGCGACGCGGTTGCCGTTGAGCTTGAAGCCCGCGGTCGAAAGCCTGGCCGTGCGCCCGT
>Ga0335083_10003728_pt1 | contig 19615 bp, 21 predicted proteins | sample Lox_Sample_42_FD_206716 | JGI IMG/M metagenome (GOLD analysis project Ga0335083, IMG submission 206716) | Soil microbial communities from Loxahatchee National Wildlife Refuge, Florida, United States - Lox_Sample_4.2 | ecosystem: Environmental > Terrestrial > Soil > Wetlands | place: USA...
GAACAGAGAACATCGGGTTGGATTCTGCGAATCGTCCGCAGTGGCTCGCCTTGATTGCAAACATTCGAGGGGTGTTCGGAGGCAAGATCGCTTACGACGCCGCTTTCGTCGTGGACGACGCCAGCCGAGTCACCAACGTCTGTTTCTGGGATGCCGTCGACATCATCGGACTGTCCCTTTATGTCGCATTGAGCAAGAACGATCAAGCGTCTCTGCAGGAGTTAAACGCAGACTGGCATACGAATCCCTATGGAACCATTGGTGACATCGTCGAGTTCCTGCATTCGCTGTCGCTGAAGTACAACAAGCCGGTGATGGCGCTGGAAGGCGGCTACCAAAGCATCATGGGCGGACTCTACGACGTCGGGCCCGTGGGGGAAGGACGCCCGGTCGACAATGACGTTCAGTCACGTGGGTTTGCTTCATATCTGGATACGCTCGGCAAGTACCAGGGTGACTGGTTTCTCGGCGTAAGCATTTGGGGGGTGTACCCCCCTGACTTCGACCCGGCGAACCAAACTAGCTGGGGATACACGCAAGGCTACATGACCAACGGCAAGCCGGCGGCCGGGGTCATCCAAAGCTATTTCACTGGCAAAGTTACCTACTCTGATCCGTCATTCACCGGTGGGATCGCGGGTGATCTCTTGTTCGGCAGCTACGCGAACGATTCGATCATGGGCGGCCCCGGCGATGATTTCATCGTGGGCGGCGGTGGCGACGACGTAATTGTTGCTGGGCCGGCGACCCTGTCGCCCGCGTCGTCGGCCGCGATTGTCGTCAGCGCGACCGGCGACGTCACAGCAAGCGGCGGGCCTCATATCAAGCTGGTGCTGAATGGCCAACCTGTGGGTGATTGGATCGAGGTGACAGCGGCACGCGGTGCATCATCACCACAAAGCATTGCGTACACCGTGACCATCACCTCGTACTCTCACATCGACAGTTTCGTCATCCAATCCATGCCCGACCCGGAATTCTCGGCGGGCGTTAATCGCGCTGTCTATATCGCCGGCATCAGTGTCAATGGCTACCCGCTATCCGAAGGCGATGGCACGAGTACCAGCAACACTTCCGGGGATGGTGCTTGGTCGATCATGTGGTCGGGCACGTCTCTGACTCAGGACGTCACAGAGCATCAGAATCTGTTTTTCGGCGCAACGACCGACAACGACATCATCGTGGGTGGGCCTGGCAATGACACGATTGACGGGGGTACAGGGGTCGATGTGGCGGTTTACTCGGGCAAGTTTGCCGACTATACGATCACGAAGATCACGAGCGGTTACACCGTGCAGGACAACGTGGGCAACGATGGCATCGACACCCTGTCGAACATAGAACTCTTGCAGTTTGCTGATCGCCTCGTGGATTTGCGCACTGACAAGGCCCGGTTAATGCCCGTTGTCGAGTTCTACAATGCCTCTCTTGACCACTATTTCATTACGTGGCTTCCTGTCGAGCGCGCGAATCTCTATCTGCGGAAGACTCCAACGCCGTGGGTGCCAACGGGATTTTCGTTCAACTCCTTCGCCGAAGCTCAAGATAACTCTTCTGCGGTATGTCGCTTCTACATTCCGCCCCAGTATGGCGATTCTCATTTCTTTGGCCGCGGGGCCGCGGAGTGCACGGCAACAGCGCAGCAACATCCGAATTTTATCTTGGAAGATTCCCAATTCATGAACGTGGTATTGCCATCAAATGGAATTTGCCCGGCGAGCACGGTCCCTGTCTATCGCGTTTTCAGCAATCGCGCCGACGCGAATCATCGCTACACCACCGACAGGGCCGTCAGAGACCGGATGGTTGCAAAGGGATGGGTGGCAGAGGGTGACGGTCCGGATCTAGTGGCCATGTGCGCGCCGCAATAATCGCACGCGAGCGAGGCGTGGTTCGATCTTGGAAGACTTCGCGCGAACGTCCGCTTTCTGATCGCAGGACGGACCGCTTCGGGTGGGTTCGCGACGGTCGTGTGACGGTCGCCGGCCAGCCAATGGCGGACCGTAGCCATCGCATCAAGCAGAGAACCTCGGTGCAGCTCCACTGCTGTGTAAAATCGAAACCCGCGCTCGCACTCGCGCGACGCCGTCGTCGGCTGGCTCAGTACACCGGCTTCAGCAAGGAGGCAATTCCATGCGTATCCTCGTCGTTGGCGCCACGGGCACCATTGGGCGCGCCGTTGTCGCCGCTCTGTCTGCCGGCAATGAGATCGTCGCCGCCAGCCGCCAAAGCAGCGCCGTCACCGTGGATCTTGCGGACCCGGCTAGCATAAGGGAGATGTACCGTTCGATCGGGACGGTCGATGCAGTCGCGTGTGCCGCCGGGCAAGCGAAATTCGCTCCGCTCGCCCAGTTGAGCGATGCAGACTTTCGCTTCTGCCTCGACAACAAGCTGATGGGTCAGGTCAACTTGGTGCGGTTCGGGTTCGAGCACGTCGCAGACCGTGGCTCGTTCACGCTAACGACCGGCATCCTGGCGCGGTCTCCGATGCTTGGCAGCGCCGCCATCAGCCTCGTGAATGCAGGCATTGAGGGATTCGTCAGGGCAGCGGCACTTGAGGCGCCACGAGGCATTCGCGTCAATGCGGTCAGCCCACCGTGGGTATCGGAAACCCTGCAAGCCCTCAAGATGGACCCGTCACAAGGCCTGCCGGCGGCAGTCGTTGCGCGGTTGTTCGTGGAGAGCGTGACCGGCACCGGAACCGGTCTGACACTGGAGCCTTCTGCCTGATACCTGCGGCGATCGTCTGACATGAACACTCGATCTCCAGGCGCGATCGTCGAGCTGCATCGACGAAAATTGATTTGAGGCGGATGGCCCGGTAATGCCGTTGGGCGGTGGGTCGCTGATCGGCCCGCATCAGTCTCCGTGTTTTTCCTTCGAAACTCGTCCATCGACGGTCCACTACCCCAAAGACGAGCGTCAGCTTTCCGGAGAATCCACCGACCGCTTGGGGTCGATGTGCGATGGTCGCTCGCCGCTCCGGAGCGGCCCTTCGTCAAGTGCTGAGAAACTTCACGAAGCGCGCTGTTCGCGGACACTACGCGGTCGCTAGGTAGCGCGCCCATGCCGGCCGACTGCCGCAGGCGAGTGCCATCGCAGGTCCTATGGCTCGTTGAGGAAATCCTCGAGCTTGCGCCGCTGCCTCTTCGTAGGGCGGCCCGTATAGCGAGGATTGGCCTCGAACGCCGCGCGCTTCTGGCGCGCGAGTTCTTCTCGCGCCGCGATGCTTTCCTCGCTCTCGCGATAGAGCAGCGCAGCCTCCGCCGCGCCGCCGCGGCGGTCGGACAGGGCCGTGACCGTCACCTCCCACGCGAAGCCGCCGCTCTTGCGGATCGAGACCGCTTCACCGATCCGCACGCCGTGCGCGGCCTTGACGCGTTCCCCGCCCACGCGTGCCTGCCCCGCCTCGATCGCCTGCGAGGCGAGCGTGCGCGTCTTGTAGAAGCGCGCCGCCCAGAGCCACTTGTCGAACCGGACTTTCGCCTCGTCCACGGCAACGCCTTGAAATGGGGTCTGACCCTATTTCAGCGGGTGCGGTCCATCCACGTCGCGGTCGCGGCGGCTTCCGGATAGCCTTCCTGCCGCAACGCTGCGGCCACGCGCTCCTGGTCGGCGGCACTCCTGTTCTGCGACAGCTTGAATTTGCCTGTGAGCGTGCGAATGGGCATCCGAAACGCGGTGATGGCCTTGATCATCGCGCTTCGCTGCGGCTCGGCCATCGCGAACCGCCACGGCCGCGTGCGCCCGGATTCGAAGCGCTGCACCAGCGCGTCGAGCACCTGCGTGGCGTCGGCCGCGGGCTCGAGCGTGCCCTGCGCGTGCACCACGATGTAGTTCCACGTGGGCACCATGCGGTCGGGCTGCTCGTACCACGAAGGCGACACGTAAGCGTGCGGCCCGTGGAACACGGCGATCGACTCGGCCGCCGCAGCGCGCGGACCGTGCGGATTGGCGCGCGCGAAGTGACCGATCAGCGCACCGTGCTCGCTGCCGTCTTCGACGTGCAGGAGGGGCACGTGCGAAATGGCGGGCTCGCCCTCGTACGGCGTCACCAGCGTTGCGAACGGATGATCGCGGATGATCGCGAGCATCGCCGCACGGTCGGCGTTGGCGAAGTGCGACGGGTTGTAAAGGCTCATGAAGTCCCCTCAATGCCGCGTCGCGGCGGCGAACACGCCGCGCGCCTCGTCCGGCGCGAATACGTAGCGGCGGTTGCAGAATTCGCAGGTGACCTCGACGTTGCCGCGCTCGGCGAGGATCGATTCGACTTCCGCCGCGCCCGCAATGCGCAGCGCGTTCTCCACGCGCGCCCGCGAGCACGAGCACGCAAACGACACGGGACGCGGGCGGAACACGCGCACGTCCTCTTCGGGAAATGCGGCGGCGATGATCCCGGTGGCCGGCGCGCCCGCCGCCAGGGTGTGCGGCTCGACGGCCGACAGTGCGGCGAGCACGCGCTGCCACGTGGCGTCGTCCTCCTCGGTGGCGCCGGGCAGCCGCTGGACGAGCATTCCGGCCGCGCCGTCGTCGCCCGAGGCGAGCACCAGGCGGCTCGCGAGCTGCTCGGAGGTGGCGAGGTAGTGCTCGATGAGCCCCGCGACCGAGCGCGCTTCGAGCGCGACGATGCCCTGGTAGACGGTGCCGGCCCCCTTGGGATCGAGCGTGAGCACGAGCCGGCCGTGCTGCGCGCCTCCCGCGAGGTCCGAGAGCGTCGCGTCGGCGCCCAGTGATTGGGCGCGCTCCGCGTCCCACTGCGCCATCGCGCGCAAGGCCAGCGCTTCGGTGCATTCGACGACAAGAAGACGCACGGGCCCGTCGCCGGACAGCTGCACGATCAGACTGCCGGTGAACTTGAGCGTGGAGGCGAGCAGCGCGCAGGCGGCCAGCAGCTCGCCCAGCGCGCGCGCGAGCGCCGGCGGGTAAGGGTGGCAGGCGAGCACCGAGCGCGCCGTGTCGGGCAGCGCGACGTGGGCGCCGCGCACGGCGGCGTGCTCGAGGACGAAGCGCGTGAGTGCGTCGCCCGACGACTGCGAACTCACCGTCACGACGGCCTGTACTTGACCGTGTAAAGCGTCATCGGCAGCGCCGAGTTCTTGTCGAACAGGGCGCCCGCCTCGATGCCCGCGCGCGCGACCGCCTCTGCGGTGGGCAGGCGCGCGTAGAGCGCGTGCATCGCGCCGAGCGCGAATTCGCGGCCCGTGCCGGCGGCCCAGAAACGCGTGTACTCGAAGACTTCGCGCATCGAGTACACGCCGAAGATGCCGTGCGCGTTCGCGATGAGCGCTGTCATCTGTGTCGATTCGTACGGGTCGTCCTCTTCCTCCTTCGGATTGAGGAAGTGCTGCTCCTTGAGGATCGGGTGCAGCTTGCGGAAGGTCTCGAAGATCGCAAACTTGTCGGAGAAGTCGAGCTTCTCGTGGCTGCGCAGCAGGCTCTCGAACACGAGCTGGTGAGCGGCCGAGCCGCACAGGCCGATGTAGGTGCCGCGGAAGTGCACGATCTTGTCGGACGTGCGATCGTGCTCGGCCGCAAGGCGCGTGTCGCCGAACGTGGTGAGGGAATCTGCTGCGATGACGATGTCGTCCTCTTTGCGGACGACGACTAGCGTGGTCATGGAGCGATGCTCAAAGCAGGCGTGGAAGGCGTCGATGCCGTCAAGCTAACCGGCCCGCCGCCACGGTGCCCGCGAAGCAACGAGCCGCATGCCGCCGGCGGGTACGGTTCAGCGCAGCTTGCAATTATACCCGCGGCGCCGGCAGCATCACGGTTGGTGGCAGCCGCGTGCGCGACCACGCGCCGATGGCGTACGACATGAACGCTTGCGCAGACTGCGGCGCGTGCGGCGGCATCGCCTGGTCGAGGAAGCGCCACGCGAGCAGCAGCGCGGGCAGCGGATCGTCCGGCAGCGCCGCGGCGCCCGTCTGCTTCGAGAGCTTCTCGCCGCTCGCGTTGATCGCGACCGGCACGTGCAGATACTCGGGCGTGGCGACGTCCAGGCACCGCTGCAGGTGGATCTGGCGCGGCGTGGAGGGCAGGAGATCCGCGCCGCGCACGATCGAGTCGACCCCTTGAAGCGCGTCGTCGACCACGACGGCGAGCTGGTACGCGAACAAGCCGTCCGCACGGCGCACGATAAAGTCGCCGACCTCGCGCGCGAGGTCCTGCCGCTGCGGACCCTGCACGGCGTCGACGTACGACACGACGGCGTCGCCCACGCGCAGGCGGATGGCGGCGTGCCCCGCTGCGGCGCGTGGCGGCGGGATGCCGTCGCGGCACGTGCCCTGGTAGATGCGCTCGCCGCTCGCGTTCATCGGCGCGCGGTCCATGTCGCGCCGCGTGCAGGCGCATGCGTAGACGAGGCCGCTGCCGCGCAGGCGGTCGAGCGCGCTTTCGTAGATCGCCGTGCGCTCCGATTGCCGCACGATCTCGCCGTCCCAGCGCAAGCCGTAGCGCGTGAGCGCGGCGAGAATCGCCCGCTCGGCGTCGGTGCGGCTGCGCGGCTCGTCGACGTCCTCGATGCGAACGAGCCACTCCCGCCCGCTCGCCCGCGCGTCGCAGTAGCTCGCGAGCGCCGCGACCAGCGAGCCGAAATGCAAGGGACCGGTAGGCGAGGGCGCGAAGCGCCCGCGGGCGCCGCTCACCGCGGCGTCGGCACCGCGACGGTGTTGACGGCCGTGGCCGGCAGCGGCGTGTACGCGAAGTGGCGGTTCATCGCTGCCATGACCGCCATCGGGTAGTCGGCGAGTCCGAGGCTTCCGTTGTAGCGCCCGAGCGCGCGGTAGTAGTCGCCGTTCTCGAGGTCGAGGTAGTAGCGCAGGATCACCGTGCCGTAGCGAAGGTTGGTGCGCAGGTTGAACAGGTTCTGGTCGGGCGAGCCGATCTGCTTCACCCAGAACGGCATGACCTGCATGTAGCCGCGTGCGCCTGCGGTGGACACCGCGTACTTCTTGAAGCCGCTCTCGTGGTAGATGACGCCGAGCGCGAGCTGCGGGTCCAACCCCGCGCGCGTGGCCTCGTAATGCACCGTGGCCAGGAGTTCGCGGCGCTCGCGCTCGTCCGCCACCTTGTGCGCGATGCGGCGCGACATTTCGTTGATCCAGGCCGCGAGCTCGGGCCTTCCGGCGTAATCCGCCGGTACCGGCGCATCGGCGATCGACCGCTGCAGACCGGCAACCACGGACGGAGCGAGGTCCTCCTCGCGCTGCGCGCCGGCGAGCGCGGGCAGCGCTGCCGCGATAAGCGGCACGGCGAGGGCGAGGCGCAGTGCAAGGCGTCGAATCATCAAGCGCTTCCCATCTCCGCGAGCCTCTCGCGGAGGAACGTCACGATCTCGGCGATCGGCACCGGGGTTGCGGCCGTATCGCGCCGTCCCTGGTATTCGACCTTGCCGTCCTTCAGGCCGCGGTCGCCCAGGGTGACCCGGTGCGGAATCCCGATCAACTCGAGATCAGCAAACATCACGCCAGGGCGCTCTCCGCGGTCGTCCAGGAGCGCCTCGACGCCGGCCGCGGACAGCTCGTCGTGCAGCCGGTCGGCGAGGGCACGCACCGCTTCGCTGCGGTCGTACCCGACGGGCGCAATGGCGACCGTGAAGGGCGCCAGCGGCTGCGGCCAGATGATCCCTCGCTCGTCGTGGTTCTGCTCGATGGCGGCGGCGACGACCCGGGTGACGCCGATGCCGTAGCAGCCCATCTCCAGGACCTTGGACTGACCGGCGGCGTCGAGATAAGTTGCGCCCATCGCCTCGGAATAGACGTGGCCGAGGGCGAAGACGTGGCCGACCTCAATGCCGCGGACGATGTCGAGGGTCCCCTTTCCATCGGGCGAGGGATCCCCCTTGACCACGTTGCGGACGTCGGCGACGAGGTCCGGCTCGCGCGCATCGCGGCCGAAGTTGACGCCGCGCAGGTGGAAGTCGGGCTCGTTGGCGCCGCAGACGAAGTCGCCCATCGCGGCGACCGAGCGGTCGACGATCAGCGGCAGGTCGGCGGGGATGCCGACCGGTCCCAGGTAACCCGGCTTGCATCCGGTTGCGGCGACGATCTCGGCCTCGCTCGCCCAGCGCCAGCCGTCCATCCCGGGCAGCTTGCCGATCTTCACCTCGTTGCCCATGTGATCGCCGCGCACGAGCAGCATGTGCACGCGGTCGGCGACCCACACCATGAGGCACTTCACGGTGCGCGTGAGCGGCAGTTTCAACAGTTGTGCCACTTCCTCGCACGTGGCCATGCCGGGCGTGGGCACCTTCTGCATCGCCTCGGCCGGCGCAGGGCGCCCGGCTGCGGGCGCGACGGCTTCCGCCTGCTCGACGTTCGCGGCGTACTGCGACCCGTCGGAAAAGGCGATCGCGTCCTCGCCCGACTCGGCGAGCACCTGGAACTCGTGCGACGACAGCCCGCCGATCGCCCCCATGTCGGCTTCCACCGCGCGGAACGAAAGCTGCATGCGCGTGAAGATGCGCGCGTAGGCGTCGTACATCGCCTGGTAGCTCGAGAGCATCCCGGCGTCGTCGACATCGAAGCTGTACGCGTCCTTCATGATGAACTCGCGCGCGCGCATGACGCCGAAGCGCGGGCGGATCTCGTCGCGGAACTTCGTCTGGATCTGGTAGAAGTTCAGTGGAAGCTGCCGGTAGCTGCGGATCTCCCTGCGCACGATGTCGGTGATGACCTCCTCGTGCGTGGGACCGACGACGAAGTCGCGCTCGTGGCGATCCTTCAAGCGCAGCATGTTGGGGCCCATCTTTTCCCAGCGGCCCGTCTCCTGCCACAGCTCGGCGGGCTGGATCACGGGCATCACGACCTCGAGCGCGCCCGCGCGGTTCATCTCCTCGCGGATGATCCGCTCGACCTTGCGCAGCGTGATGAGCCCGAGCGGCATCCACGTGTACAAGCCGGTGCCGAGCTTCTTGATGAGCCCGGCGCGAAGCATGAGCTTCTGGCTAATGACATCGGCTTCCGCCGGTGCTTCCTTGAGCGTCGAAAGATAGAACTGCGAAACGCGCATCGTCCTGTTTTTACGGCAAAAACGCGCATTGTAGCAGGACGGTCAGGGCGACTTCTGGGGCGCGATGTCCATGTACTGGTAGTACGCCGCCACGCGCGACGGGTAGTAGCCCATCAGCCAAGGCTGCACGAAGGCGTTCTCGACGTCGAACAGCAGCGGCATGACGGGAACGTAGGTCTGCAGGATCTCCGTCATGCGGCTCGCGGCCTTCTGCCGGTCGGCGTCGCTCGCGGTGGTGAAGAACTCGTCGCACGCCTTGTCGTACGCGGCGAACTTGAAGCGCGACTCGTTCGCTTCGCCGGGCTGCGTGCTGTAGAAGGTCTGGAAGATGGTGCCGAGCGGGGTCGCGCTGCGGCCGTGGATGTTCAGCATGAACTTGCCCTGCGCCGCTTCCTTGAACAGATCCTGCAGGGGCGTGGGCTTGAAGTCGAGACGAACGCCGAGCGCGTCCATGTCGCGCTTGAGTAGCGTCTGGATCTCGCGCCACACGTTGCTGCCGCTGAAGATCGTGAGCACGACGGTCAGCGGCTTGCCGTCCGACTGCAGGCGATAGTTCTGAGCGTCGCGCTTGTTGTAGCCGAAGCGATCGAGCAGCGCGGCGGCGGCGGCGGGGTCGTACACGCGCTTCCTCGCGTTGGGATCGTAGCCCGCGATTCCCGGCGCGACGATCTGGTTCGCGGGCGCGCCTTGCCCGCTGTAGACGACCTTGATGAGCGTCGGCACGTCGATGCCGAGCGAGATCGCGCGGCGCAGCGCGACGTGCGCGTTGTCCATCTGGCCGAGCACCGGGTCGTCCATGTTGACGTACAGCGAGCGGATGGAGTTGGACGCGTACGGAATGCGCGCGACGCCGCGCTTGGCGAGCGCGGGGTCGAGCTCGCCGTTCTTGAGGAAGCGTCCCACCGCTTCGCCGCGCAGCTCGATGTAGTCGAGCTTGTTGCGGTCGAACTCGAGCAGGCGTACCGGCTGCTCCTCGATCACCGACATCTCGACGCGGCCGATGGCCGGAAGCTTCTTGCCCTTCATCGAGCTCACGAGCTTGGCGAGCTCCGGCCTGTCGCTTTCCGGAAACGCGAGCGTGCGGTACCTGGGATTGGCTTCGAGCACGACGCGCGACCCGCGCTGCCACTCCTTGAGCACGTACGGGCCCGTGCCGACCGGGCGCGACTGGATGTCGCCGCCTGCGGCTTCGACGACTTCGCGCGCGTGCGCGAGCACCATCAGCAGCATGACGCCGATCGGGTAATTGGGCTCGCTCATCTTGAGCTGCAGCGTGTACTTATCGAGCGCGCGCAGACCTTCCACCGTCGAGTCGTAGTCCATCTTGGCGCCGGCCTTGCGCGCCGCGTCGACCACGGCCTTCATGCCGATGATGAGATCGCTCGCCTGCGGATCGCCGCCGCCGCGCAGGTTGGGATCGAGGTAGCGCTTGATCGAGTAGACGTAGTCCTGCGCCACGAGCTCGCGAGGCTTGCCCTTGAACGCGGGATCGTCGGTGAAGTAGATGCCGGGCTTCACCTTGACCGTCCAGGTCTTGCGGTCGGCCGACATCGCAGGGAGCGCCACCGCGGTGCGCGGCACGGGCTTGGGCGGGCGGCCGAGGTAGTCCCACTCGTACAGGCCTTCGAAGATGACGCTCGCGACGTCTTGGGAGAATTTGTCCTGAAGCTGGATGGGGTCGAGCGTGTCGATGTCGTCGGTGGCCACGCGCAGCACCTTGGACGGATCCGCGGCCTGGGCGGCCACGCAGCCGACGATCAGCACTGCCGCCGCGAGGGTGCGCAGGCGTATGATCGGCCGCGCACGGCGTACGGGAGCGTTGAACATGATCATGGCGTTGCCCTTCCTGCTTGGATTCCTCGCGGCGCTCCTCGCTGTCCTCGGCAGGCGCAACGCGGCGGTGGGCGTGGGACTGCTGACCGTGGCGGTCCAGGTATGGTGGCTGTTCTACCACGCCACCGACAAGCTGGCTATCTCGCTCTAGCCTGGGACGCACGTGCGCCGCGGCCTCGACACCTTCGCGCTGTACGGCGTCTGCGGAGTGCTACTCGTCGCCTTCTACTACCAGTTCGTCGGGGGCGAGGTGCCGTGCCCGCTTTGCGCGCTGCAGCGTGTCGGGTTCATTGTGGCCGGCGCCGCCCTGATCCTCAACCTGCGCGCGCGCTACTCGCCCGCGCACTACGGCCTCGCGATCCTGTCCTCGATCGCCGCCGGCAGCGCGTCTCTGCGGCAGATCTCGCTGCACGCGATCCCAAACACGGGACACTACGGCTCGGCGCTGTTCGGCTTTCATTTCTACACCTGGGCCTTCGTGGGTTACGGGGCGCTCGCGGCGTATGCCGGCGCCATGCTCCTTCTGGCGCCCGCGCCGGAGGAGCGCGGCCGCGCCCGGGGCGGCGTTCTGGTCGCGGTAGCCTGCTGGCTGCTGGTCGCGCTCGCGGCCGCGAACGCGGGGGCGTTCCTCGCCGAATGCGGAATGGGCCCGTGCCCGGACGATCCGGTGGGCTATCTGTGGTGGCCCAGATAGCGCGCTAACGCACCACCAGCACCGGCAGCGTGCTGTGCGTGAGAACCTTGGTGGTCTCGCTGCCGAGCAGCAGGCCCACGATGCCGCGCCGGCCGTGCGACGCCATCACGATCGTGTCCGCCTTCGCCTTCTTCGCCGCAGCGAGGATCGCTTCCCACGGCGCGTCGGTGCTCGCGTGCATCGTTTCGCATGCGATGCCCGCGGCCTTGGCCTTCGCGGCGGCGCGGTCGAGTACCTTTGCCGCATCTTCCTTCGCTTGCTTCGCGTACTCGCGGCGCGAGACCATCTCGACCGAGATGCCGTCCGCGTACACGGGCCGCGGGAAGCCGGGTGTGGCGTGGAACATCGTGATGCGCGCCTGCGTCGCCTTGGCGAGCGCGATCGCATGCGCGACGGCCTTGTCCGAGAGCTTCGAGCCGTCCGTGGGGACGAGGAAGTGGGCGTACATCGACGCGGTCTCCGTGGTTGGACGCGAAAGGCGCCCGCCGATGATACGCCAGTCGATGCTCGCGCAAGTCGGCGTGCGACAATGCGCGCGCCTCGATGGACGATCCGCGCAATTTTCCGCCTGCCGGCGCCGCGCCCGCGTGGTGCGCGCGGCTCTTCGCGCTGGCCGAGCAGAGCTTGAGCGCGGATATCGCGCGGCGCGCCGACGAATGCGACGCCGCGATCGGCGACGCGATCGACGACATGCTGCGTCCGCCATCGGGCGACGCGCTCGCCGTCCTGTTCGCTTTCGCCCCCTCGGCCGCCGTCTACCGCCATCTGTGGCGCATCCTCGCCCGTCGCGAGCGGGCGGGCGCGCCGGAACCGTCGCTGGTCGCGTGCCTCGTCGCGATCCCCGTGATTGTCGTGGCAGGCGCCGAGCGCGCCGAGGCCGAAGGCGCGATGCTCTCGTGCGTACTCGACGACGCGGCGCAGTTCGCGTCGATCCTCGCCCAAGGCGGCGCGCTCGCCGGCAACGTCACGCTCGCGCTGCCGAACACGCTCGTCGGCGCCGACGCGCTCGCCTTCGCGTGCCTGCCGCAGCTGTTCGCGTGGCGCGCGCTGGCCGAGCCGCCGAAGGCGCTGCCGCCGGCGCCGATCGCGGTCGCAGGCAGCGCCGAGGGCGTCCACCTGCGCTTTCTGGTCGGCACCGCGCTCGCGGCCGCGGGCGCGGATCTGTTCCGCGACCAGCGCGTCGGATCGTGGGGCGTGCCGTTCGCGAAGGCGATGTCGCGCGGGCTCGCATGCGCGGGCGTCTCGGTGCTGGCGCTGCCGCGCCCGCCGCTGCCGGTCGTCGAGGCGGAATGGCAAGGCCGCCTCGCGCAGCGCGAGGTCGCCGCGCAGATCTTCGCGAGCAACGCGATCCGCAAGCTCCGTGCGGGCACGGGCGAGCCTTCCGCCGTGATCAGCGTGCACGCCATCGACGCGGGCGGCGAGGTGCGCCTGTCGCTGTCGTCGCCGTTCGACCCGCGCTCGGCGGAAGGCTTCCGGTGCGCGCTCGCGCCGCTCGATCGCGTCGAGGACGTCGTGACGATGCTCGAGACGCTCCTCGCGGACTGCCGCGTGACCGATGTGCGGCGCATGCCCGGCGTGCATCCCGACCGCGATGCGGCGACGGGGCTGCCGCTGCTGTTCAAGGCCGAGGCGGCGCCCCCGGCGCTTCACTAGGTCCTAGTCGGCAACGGCCACGATGCGCATATGCGAGGCGGCCTCGCGGCGGCGCACGCGTCCCGCGCCGCTCACGCGCTCGGTCACCTCCGGGTCGCCCAGGTACTCGACGCTGCCGGCCCCGGAGATGGTCGCCTTGAGCGTCTTCTCGGCGTTCACCACCACCTTGCCCGCGCCTGCGACGGTGACCGTCGCGTCCTGGCTCACGAGCTTGGCGCCGCGGAAGTCGCCGGCGCCGGTGATCGTGACGCTCTGCTCGGTCACCCGCCCCGCGACATCGGCCCGCAGCGCACCCGCGCCCGTGAGGCGGAGCTCGCGCGCGGCGAGGTCGTCGATGCGGATCAGGGTTCCGCCCGCGCCGGACACCTTGAGGCTGTCCGCCTTGAGGCGGGCCGCGCTGAGCCGCGTGGTCCCGGCGGCGGTGATGGCATCGAGGTTCTTGAAGCTCACGACCACCTTCTGCGTGTGTTCGCCGTCGCCGATCACCATGTCCCACCAGTGGCTTGCGTCGGTGGACTCGAGGTACAGGGTGCCGTCGCGCACCTCGGCCGACAGGTAGCCCGACCGGCTCGCGCCCGCGGGCAGTGAAACGCTCTCGGCGTCGGCCTGCACGAGCTCGACCTCCGCCGTGCCCGAGAGGTCCAGGCGGTGGAAAGGCGGCAGCGCCTGCACGACGGGAGCCTCGCGCGCCGCGGCCGAGGTCGACGGCACGCGCCTGCCGAAGCTTGTGTGCGATACGGCCAGCCATGTCAGGATCGCCGCGAGGGCGACGCATCCGGCGATCACGAGCGGTAGGGTGAAGCGGTGCATGGCGGATGGGTCCGGCGCGGGTGGAGTCCCGCATCCGGTTCGATGCGGCGGCGGGGCGATCCGGATTCGCGCGCGCCGAAAGCGTCCTCCGCCGCGGCTCTGTATAGTAGTGCAATCCCAAAGAGGGCCCGCCATGAGCCTCGAACACGTGCCCGCCGGCAAGGACCTGCCCAACGACTGCAACGTCGTCATCGAGATTCCGATGCGCGCCGATCCCATCAAGTACGAGGTCGACAAGGAGACGGGCGCGGTGTTCGTCGACCGCTTCATGTCGACCGCGATGCATTACCCGTGTAACTACGGTTACATCCCGCAGACGCTGTCCGACGACGGCGATCCCTGCGATGTGCTCGTGCTGTCTCCGGTGCCGCTCATCACGGGCGTGGTCGTGCGCTGCCGTCCGATCGGCATGCTCAAGATGGACGACGAGGCGGGCGGAGACAGCAAGATCCTGGCCGTCCCGATCGACAAGCTCTCCTCGCTGTACCGCGACGTGAAATCGCCACGCGATCTGCCTTCGATCACCACGCAGCAGATCGCCCATTTCTTCGAGCACTACAAGGACCTCGAGCCCGGCAAGTGGGTGCGCGTGGCGAGCTGGGTCGAGGCCGAAGACGCGCGCCGCGAGATCATGGCGAGCGCCGCGCGCTACAAGAAGCCGCCGCGCGGGAAGAAATGAGCGGCGCGCCTTTCACGGCGTCCTACGGCGATTACGAGCTCTCCGCCGCGCCCGAGCGCCTCGACCTCGACGTCATCCACGGCTTCCTCGCGGCGAGCTATTGGTCTACGCAGATTCCGCGCGAGACGGTCGAGCGCGCGCTCGCCGGGTCGCTCAACTTCGGGGTGTATCGCCACGGACTGCAGGTGGGCTTTGCGCGCTTCGTGACGGATCGCGCGACGTTCGCGTATCTGGCCGACGTGTTCGTCCTGCCGCCGCATCGCAGGCAGGGGCTCGCGACGTGGCTCGTCGGCACGGCGCTGACGCATCCCGCGCTCGCCGGATTGCGGCGAGTGCTCCTCGCCACGCGCGACCAGCACGCACTGTACGAGAAGCTCGGCTTCGCTCCGCTCGCGCGGCCGGAGCGGTTCATGGAGATCCACAGGTCGGATGTCTACGAGAAGCCTGCCGGCTGAAGCGTCGCACCGCGGCGCCTACGGCGACTTCCTGCCGGCGCTGTTCGTCCTGCTCTGGAGCACGGGATTCATCGCGGCGAAGTACGGTCTGCCGCATGCGCCGCCTTTCGGCTTTCTCGCGTGGCGCTTCCTCCTGGCCGCGGCGATCATGAGCGCGCTTGCGCTCGCCACCCGCGCGGCGTGGCCGCGAACGCCGGCCGAATACCGCGACCTTGCGCTCGTAGGGATCTGCGTGCACGCGCTGTGTCTGGGCGGTGTCTTCGTATCGCTCGACGATGGGATGGCCGCGGGGACCATCGCGATGCTGGTGGGCCTCCAGCCCATCCTTACCGTCGTGCTGGCGTGGCTGTTGATGCGCGAGCGCGTGAGCGCGCGGCAATGGGCCGGGCTCGTGCTGGGCCTCGCGGGCGTGTACTTCGTGGTGCGGCACAAGATCGACTTCGGCGGCGGCTTGAGCGGCCTGTTGCCGGCGGCGATCGCGCTCGTCGCGATCAGCGTCGGGACCCTCTACCAGAAGCGGCGTTGCACCCACATCGACTTGCGCGCCGGCGCGGCGGTCCAGTTCATCGTGTGCTCGATCCTGTACATCCCGCTCGCGGGCCTTGCCGACACGCGCCCGGTGCAGTGGGTCGCAAGCTTCGTGTTCGCGCTCTCCTGGTCGGTGCTCGTGCTGTCGGTCGGCGCCGTCAGCCTGCTGTACTGGCTCCTGCGCCACGGCGCGGCGGCGAACGTGGCGCGCCTTTTCTACCTCGTGCCGCCCGTGACCGCGGTCGAGGCCTACCTGCTGTTCGACGAAGAGCTGGACATCCTCGCGCTGATCGGCATGGCGCTCATCACGCTCGGTGTCCTGATGGCGCGCCAAAGCAAAGGGGCATGACCGTGAATTCGATCCTCGCCAAGTCGACCCCCATTCTCCTGAGCGCGCTGCGCATCGTGAGCGGCTTCCTGTTCGTCGAGCACGGCATGCAGAAGTGGCTGCTGTTTCCGGGCGACCGGGCGGCGCGAGCCAGCATCACCACCTTGAGCGGGATCGCGGGCGTGTTCGAGCTGGTCGGCGGCTTCCTGCTCCTGATCGGCCTTTTCACCCGGCCGGTGGCGTTCGTGCTGTCGGGGCTCATGGCGTTCGCGTACTTCATCGCGCACGCGCCGCAGGGGTTCTGGCCGCTCCTGAACAGGGGCGAGCTCGCGGCGCTCTACTGCTTCGTGTTCCTGTTCCTGGCAGCGGCTGGCGGCGGGCCGCTGAGCCTCGACCGGCTGCTGCGCAAGGTCTAGGCGACAAGGCGTGTTCCGGCGACGCGGTCGTGCAGGAACTGCCGGTCGCGGTCGATGAACGCCCACAGGAAATTGAACGCGACGAGCCACGCGGCGTAGGCCCCGAGGCCTGCGCGAAACAGCGCGGCATAAGCGGCGATCGCGAGCGCCGGACCGATCCACGCAGCGAGGAAGCGCAGAAGCGCCTGCTTTGGCGTCACGACTCTGCCTTCCGCGGTCACGAGGCGAAGCCGCCACGTCTTCATCGCGAGCGTGCGCCGCCCGTTCGACCAGCACCACACGAAATACGCGGCGAGCGCCGCGAACGTGAGGCAGAAGAGGGCCACGCGCTCGGGCAGCCCGGGCACGACGAGCTGCGCGGCGCCACCGGCGCGGTGCGGCGTGACGAGCGGAAGCAGCGCGAAGTTGGCCGCGAAGACGATCGCGACGAGCAGCAGCGCCTCGTAGGCGAGCGCGGCAGCCCTTCGTGGGAGGGAGGCGTTCAGTGCGTCCGCTTGGCGTCTTGCGACATGCTCCCGGCCTGTGGCGGCGGGGTCATCGCCGGGGCCGGCGTGCGTGCGCCGGGCGAAGCTTGGGGGGCGCGCGCGGCGAGTTCGCGCTTCTGCTCGGGCGGCAGGTTCTGATACTCCTGCCACCGCTGCCGGACCTCCTCCTTCTTGTCGGGCGGAAGCTGGCGCAGGTTCTTGTATTGCTCGCGCGCGGCGGCGCGCTGCTGCGGCGTGAGCGAAGCCCACGATCGCATCTGCTGCTGGATGCGCTGTTGCTCCTCAGGTGCCATCTTGGGATAGCGCTGCGCGATGCCGCGCCACTTCTGCTTGCGCTGCGCATCCCACTGGTCCCAATCCGGCGCGAGCGGCGCCAGCACCTGGCGCTCCTGCGGGGTGAGCTGAGACCACGACGGCGAGCCCATCGCGATCTGCGCGTGGGCCGCGGATGCGGCGAAGGCGAGGACGAGCGTCAGCGCGAGCGAGAGCGCCGTCGCGCGAATCACCGTTGGTAGCTCGTGAGCCAGGTCTGGAACCCGCGATCGACATAGGCGTCGATGGGCAGGTCCGAGGTCAGGATCTGGAGGTCGAGCTCCGCGAGCTCGCGGGTTTGCTGGTAGATCTGCCATTGCTGATAGCCGAACACCGACGCCGCAATCAGCAGTATGCCAAAGCCGAGCCACATCCCCTTGCGCAGTCCGCCGCCGCCGCCGCCGCCGCCAACTAGGGCTTGCACGAGGCGGCTCTCTGCGACCGGCGCAGGCTCGCCAATGCGGGCGAGCGCCTTGACCCGGGCCTGCTGCAGCTTGTAGGCCGTGCCCGCGCGCAACTCGGCCGCCCCTGTATCGAGGTAAGCCTTTATTTTCCTGGCGAATTCGTCTTGGTCGTGGTTCATAGCTTGATCCCCTTGACCATCAGCATCTCGGCCAGGGCATGAACGGCACGGGAGCAGTGAGTCTTCACGCTGCCTTCGGAACAGCCCATCGCGGCAGCGGCTTCCGCCACGTCCAGTTCCTCCCAGTAACGCAACAGAAAGGCTTCGCGTTGACGCGCCGGGAGCCTCTCGAGCGCGTGCTCGATGTGACCTAGAACTTGTGCTTGTTCGAACTGGCGCGCGGGATCGTCGACGGCGTTCGAATCGGATTTTGCCTGCAAAGTCTCGAGCGGGTCGAATTCCTCGTCTTTCTCGTCACCTTTGCCCAGCGCCGAGAGGAGGGTCGTCCAGGTGTTGCGGACCTTTTGCCTGCGGAAGTGGTCGTGGATCGTGTTCTGCAGAATGCGGGCAAACAGCATGGGCAGCTCGGCGGGCGGCTTGTCCGCGTACTTTTCCGTCAGTTTGAGCATCGCGTCCTGCACGATGTCGAGCGCGGCGTCCTCGTCCCGCGTCGCGAACATCGCCTGCTTGTAGGCGCGACGTTCGGTTTCCGCGAGGAACTTCGAAATTTCGGCAGGGGTGGCCAGGGGAGGTCCGCGTGAAAGTGGCACGGATTATAGGGGGTCGGCCGCGATGCGGCGTCCGGGGTATGCCCGCCCCGCGATGTTGCGGAGCCGCAAAACGGACCGGATCGGCGTCCTCCTGGCCCCTCTCGCCATGCCTTGACCGCCCCAAGGGGAAACGGCTAACCTAGGCACTTCGGCCCGTTTTCGGGCGGAATGTTGTACTGCAAAAACGGCGGGCCGCGATCCCTCCGGCGGAGCCACAAGCCCCGCGGAGCCCCCCAAAGGATCACGGCGTACGTGTTTTCCGAAGCGTGTTGGCTTCTACCCGAGCCATTTAAAGCCTTTGCTGGTGTGCGCCACTACCAAAACGGCGCCCCAAGAGCGGATTGCAGTGCCCGGGCGGCGCTCGTGCGTACGCCGGACCGTTCATCTATCGAGTTAAAGGGCTTCGATCATGCAACTCACGGGTGCCGAAATCGTCATCCGCTGCCTCCAGGAAGAGGGCGTCGAGTACGTCTTCGGCTACCCGGGTGGCGCGGTCCTGAACATCTACGACGAGCTTTTCAAGCAGGACAAGGTCAAGCACGTCCTCGTGCGCCACGAGCAGGGCGCGGTGCACGCCGCGGACGGCTACTCGCGCTCGTCGACCAAGGTCGGCGTCGCGCTCGTGACCTCCGGGCCCGGCGTCACCAACGCGGTCACCGGCATCGCCACCGCGTACATGGATTCGGTGCCCATGGTGGTGATCACGGGGCAGGTGCCGACGCACGCGATCGGGCAGGACGCTTTCCAGGAGTGCGACACCGTGGGCATCACGCGCCCGTGCGTCAAGCACAACTTCCTCGTGAAGAACGTGAAGGACGTGGCGCTCACGATCAAGAAGGCCTTCTACCTCGCCGCAACGGGACGCCCGGGCCCGGTGGTGGTCGATATCCCGAAGGACGTCACGCAGGCTTCGACGGAGTGGAGCTACCCGAAGAGCGTCTCGCTGCGCTCGTACAACCCGGTCACCAAGGGGCACGCGGGCCAGATCAAGAAGGCGGTGCAGCTCCTGCTCGAGGCGAAGCGGCCCATGGTGTATTCGGGGGGCGGCGTCATCCTCAACGACGCCGCGCCGCAGTTGACGCGCCTCGTGCGCCTGCTGGGCTTCCCCTGCACGAACACGCTGATGGGCCTCGGCGGCTTTCCCGGGACCGACCCCCAGTTCACCGGCATGCTCGGCATGCACGGCACGTACGAGTCGAACATGGCGATGCAGCACTGCGACGTGCTGCTCGCGGTGGGC
>Ga0335083_10003729_pt1 | contig 19609 bp, 18 predicted proteins | sample Lox_Sample_42_FD_206716 | JGI IMG/M metagenome (GOLD analysis project Ga0335083, IMG submission 206716) | Soil microbial communities from Loxahatchee National Wildlife Refuge, Florida, United States - Lox_Sample_4.2 | ecosystem: Environmental > Terrestrial > Soil > Wetlands | place: USA...
GCACCTGATGCTCGCGGGGGTGTTCGAGCGCGTGCGCGGGCTGGCGCTCGGCACCTTCACCGAGTGCGAGGAGCAGCACGCGCCCTGGTCGAGCGCCGAGGTGCTCAGGGAACTGGCGCAGGCCGCCGGCGTACCGTGCGCCGCCGGCTTCCCGGTCGGCCACGGCGAGGACAACCAGGCGCTGCCGGTGGGCGTGCGCGTGCGCCTCGACGCCGGCGCACGCACCCTGGAGTTCCTCGAGGCCGCGGCGACCTAGAGCAGCGGGCCGTCCGCCCCCATCAGGGCCCGGCGGATGAGCGGGATCGGCCCGGTCATCGACATGAAGCGGTCGTGGAAGTCGTGCCAGTACTCGCGGCCCTCGCTGCCCGGCGGCGCGCCCTGGCGGTGCACCCAGTCTGAGCGCAGCTTCATGATCATGAGCTTGCCGAGGGTGTAGTCCAGGTACTGCGCATCGTAGGTGCCGCGCGCGGCCTGCTGCCGCGCATCGCCCGGGTCGAGGTAGGCGCGCTCGCGGAACATGCGCTCGGACTGCGCCACGCTCATGCCGCGGGTGTGCAGGCCGATGGCCGACAGGAAACGCACGTTGCGCTCCAGCGCATTCACCAGCTGGCCGACGTGCTGCTCGGGGTCGCCCCCGCCCAGGCCCTCGTCCCACATCAGCTGCTCGGCGTAGTGGGCCCAGCCTTCCGCGTAGGCGTAGCCGACCCACAGCGCCTCGATCTTCGAGGGGTTGCGGTTGGAGTGCAGGAACTGCTGGAAGTGTCCCGGCCACACCTCGTGCACGCTGGTGTAGAGCAGGTTCGCCACCCCCGGGATGTAGGCCGCGCGCTCGCGCGGCGTCCAGGCCGGGTCCGGCGGGGCGATGGTGTAGACGTAGGCGACGTCGTGGTCGTAGGGACCGGGGATGTTGATGTAGGCGGCGTTGGCGCGGTTGTAGGGCGGCGCCTCGGCGACCTCGGCCTGCTCGTCGCTCGGGATGGTGACGATGTTCTTCGCCACCACGAAGGCCCGCAGGGCGGCGAGCTGGGCCCGCGCGCCGGCCACCGCCCCACCCTTGGGCTTGTGGCCATTCATGCGCTCGACGCAGGCGGCCAGCGTGCCGTGCGGCAGGTACTGGGCGCAGGCCTCCCGCAGCGCCGTGGTGTTGCGCTCGAGGTCGGCCCGCCCCACTTCCAGCAGCCGCTCGATCGGCATCTCCACGCGCTCGGTGCTCCTGAGCATGTCCAGGAACAGCGGCTCGCCGAGCGCGAACCCCTGGGTGGCATGGCGGCGCTCGCCCTTGAGCCACTCGCGCAGCCCGTCCATGGCGCGCGCCGCCGCCTGGTCCGCGGCGGCCAGCTGGCGCTGGGCCTCGGGGTCCTTGACCGCCGCGAAGGCCTGCGCGACGTCCTTGCGGTAGAAGTCCGCGAAGCCGCCGAAGCCGGAGATGCCGCGCTCGATGAACGAGGCCGGCAGCGGGGTCCTGAGGTTCGCGCGCACGTCGGCCGCGATCTGCGGGATGGCGGCGGCGTACCTGAGGTAAGCCTGCAGCCGCACCTCGAGCGGGGCGTACCTGCGGTTCAGGTACACGTCCGGGTCGAGCTGGTCGACGTACCAGGCGGGGCTCAGGAAGGGCCGGCGCGCCCGGTCGAGCTGGTACAGGTCGCTGTCGATCACGCTGTAGAGGTGCTCGCGCACCAGGCGCTCCGCGTCCGTCAGCCGCGCATCCTCGAGCGCCGCGGCCTCGGCGCGCCACTGCTTGAGGCGGCCGATCTCGGCGGCGATCCCGGCCGCGGACAGGTCGGGCATGCGCCCGTCGAACTCGTGCCGGCCGGCGGCCACGGCGAAGGACGGGTTGGCCTCGAAGTACTCCTCCACGAAGCGCGCGCTGAACTGCGGCCAGGGATCGGCTGCGGGCGCGGCGGCGGCGGCCGGCGGCGGCGCCGGCGCTCGGGCGCAGGCACCGAGTGCGGCGCAGGCCAGGACCATGAGACCGTGACGCACGGCGGACTGTTGCATTCTGTATTAACCCCTTCGCTTCAGTCGCGGCGGCTTCAGTCGAGCCGGCGCACGCCGAGCGCGCGCAGCGCGCCATCCTGCTCCCGCTCGACCGCGAACTCGATCGGGCGGCAGCATACCTCGCAGTCTTCCACGTAGGCGGGCTCGTCCGTGGTCAGGTCGACGCGCGACTCCAGCCGCTCGCCGCAGTACGGGCAGCGCACCGACACGATCTCCACCGGCGCGATGCCGCCGGCGGTCGGCTCCCACACCGGCTCCAGGCCGTACAGCCGGTCGATGCTGTCGGAGTCGAGGCGGCCGATGCGCGAGCGCAGCCGGGCGAGTTCCGGGGCGGGACGGCGCTTCATCGTTGCGCGGGGAGGCGGCGAACTGCGATGCTGCGCGCTTTCATAGGCGCGTTCGAGGATACCTCAATATGCCGACCGTCCGCGGGGCGACCCTGCTGGGCGCCCTCGCCTGCCTGGCGTGCGGCTGCACCGGTACGCGGGTCTCCCCCGATGCACCCGGCGGGGTCTCGCTCGCCGGCTACTGGAAGCTCGACACCGCCGCCTCCGAGGACCCGCAGAAGATCCTGGAGCGCATGCGCACGCAGGCGCGCAAGATCATCGACCGCAACGTCGCCATCCAGCAGGCGCGCATCGCCGCCGGCGCCGCCGCCCCGAGCGACATCCCCGGCGATGACGAGCACGGCCCGCGCCGCAACCCGCTGGTGCACTCGCAGATGGCGCACGTGGTCCAGGACGTGGTGGCGCGCGGGGAGTACCTGACGGTGGTGCAGCGGCCCGACGAGATCGCGTTCGACTACGGCAGCGTGCGCCGCAGCTACACGCCCGGCGTGCACAGCGTCGTGTCCTCCGAGAACGGCGTCGCCGACCAGCGCTCCGGCTGGAGCGGCCGGGCCTACGTGATCGTGGTCAAGCCGCAGATGGGCCCGGAGGTCACCGAGACCTACGCGCTGTCCGGCGACGGCCGGCGCCTGACCGACAAGATCCACATCGCCCAGTACGAGCTGCCGCAGGTGGACCTCGCGCGGGTCTACGACCTGAGCGCCACCGCACCGCCGCGGCAGCTGCCGACCGACTGAGCGGCCGCCTCCTCACCATGCACCGCGTCCCGGCCTTGCTGGTGCTGCTCGCCCTCGCAGGCGCCGGCGCGCTGGCCGTCGCCGCCCCCGGGGAGCCGCTGCCGGAGATCGTCATCGAGGGACGGCACGAGGGTCCGCGCATGTGGACGGTGCGCAAGGGCGACCACACCCTGTGGATCCTCGGCACCATCTCCCCGCTCCCCAGACGCATGGAGTGGCAGCCGGACGCGGTGCGCGCCGTGCTGCGCCAGGTGCAGGAGGTGGTGCCGGCCTGGCCCAGCTACGGCATCGGCGCCAACCCGCTGACGGCGCTGCGCGTCTACATCGAGTGGCGGCGCCTGCAGAAGCCACCCGACAACCTGCCGCTGCGGGCCACGCTGCCAGCGCCGCTGTATGCGCGCGTCGAGGCGCTCAAGGAGCGCTACGACCCCAAGGACAAGAAGCTCGAGCAGATGCGCCCCATGCTGGCGGCGCGCCAGCTCACCGCGCGCGTGCTCGATGCCGCAGGACTTGCCCAGCACAACGAGGTGCAGCAGACGGTGCTGCAGCTCGCGCGCGCCCAGGGCGTGCGCGTGCACCAGGACAAGCTCAGGATCGAGGACCCGGTGGACGTGCTCAAGGATGTCTCCTCGACCACGCTCGACCGCGAGGTGGCGTGCCTGGACTCGGTGGTGACGCTGCTCGAGCACGACATCGGCCCGATGCAGCAGCGCGCCCAGGCCTGGGCACTGGGCGACGTCGAGACGCTGCGCCAGCTCCCCTATGCCGCCGACCGCAGCACCTGCCTCACCGCGGTGTCCAGCTCCGAGCGGGTGCGCAGCCTGGTGCAGCGCGCCCAGGACGACTGGCTGATCGCGATCGAGGATGGCCTGAACCGCAACACCGGGACGCTCGCGGTGCAGTCCATGGACCGGCTGCTCGGCGAGCACGGGGCGCTGGCGACGCTGCGCGCCCGTGGCTACAGCGTCGAAGGCCCCTGAGGGCGCGGCCGCCTCAGCTGCGCAGCGCGCCGGCCCAGGCGAACCCGAGCGCGGCCAGCGCGAGGCCGCCGGGCAGCCACTGCGGGAGCGAGACCAGCCAGGCGCGCACCCGCGGCAGTCCCGCGAGCGAGCCCAGGAGGATCCCCATGGTGAAGCCGCCGAGGTGCGCGATGAGGTCGGTGTTCTCCCCGCCCGCGCCCGTCCAGCCCAGCAGAACGACGCCCGCCACCAGCGGGCCCCAGCGCCGCGCCCAGCGCTGCGGCGTGCCGAGGCGCTCGCGCCACGAGAACGCCGACATCGCGCCCAGGCAGGCGAACACCGCCGTCGATGCCCCCACCGAGTGGTGTCCCGGCGGGGCCATGAGCCCCTCGAGCAGGTTGGCGCCGCCGGCGCCGGCGACCGTGAGGAACCAGGCGGTGCCCACGCCCATCTGGGTCGCGGCGAGGTAGCCGAACCACACCCCGGCCAGCAGGTTGGCGGCCAGGTGCGGCCCGTCGCGGTGCAGGGTGAGGGCGGTGAGCGCGCGCCACCACTCGCCCGCCTGCACCCGGGCGGAATCGAGCTCGCCGGCGTCGAAGGCATCCAGCCGCACCCAGCCCTGCGAGAGCGCCACCGTCACCGCGAACAGCACCGCCACGTAGCCGGCGACGCCGACCCAGGCGTACGGGTAGTGGTGCGGGGGTGGCGGGGGCGGGGGCGGCGGGCGGTTCTCGGTATCGTAGGCGCGGATCTGCCGCAGCGCGGCCTCGGCCTGCGAGGCATCCACGAGCAGCTCGAACTCACCCGCGCCGGGCACGATGTCGGCATCGATGCCGACCGCGAGCAGCACCAGGAGCCGCTCGTTGCAGGCGCGCTTGAGGCGTGCGCGGAACACCACGACCGGCTCGGCGATGGGGACCTGCGCCACGGGGTGCCTAGGAGGGGTGGCGCCGCAGGTGCAGTCCCACGAAGCTGCGCCGCACCAGGTCGCCGATGAGTTCGTAGAGCGCCTCGGTCGAGTCGAACAGTCCCTCGCTGCTGGGCAGGTAGCGGGCCGGCTGGAACTGCGAGGGTGTCCAGACACCGACCGGGGCCGGGATGACCGTGAGCCCCGCGCTCTGGAACTCGCGCATCGCCCGGTAGGCGTGCGCGGCGCTGGTCACCAGCACGATGCGCGACACCTGCGCGGCACGCAGCAGGACCGCGCTGTACTCGGCGTTCTCGAAGGTGTCGCGCGAGCGCCCCTCGACCCAGCGCGGCGTGATGCCGAAGTCGCGGACCAGCACCGCCTGCATGGCCCGGGCCTCGTAGCTGTTCCCGGTCACGAGCACCGGCAGGCCGGTGCGCCGCGCGACGTACGCCCCGTAGGTCAGCCGCTCGAGGAGGCGCCCGCCGGTGGCCGGCGCGCCGCCGTACTCGGGCGCGGAACTGTTGGATTCGCCGCCGCTCAGGATCACGATCGCCTGCGCCTCGCGGGCGCGCGCGAGGTCCAGGGGCGGCGTGCGGTCGGCGAGCCGCTGCAGCTGGTCGCCGACCACGGGCGTGGCGATGATCCACAGGAGGCCGAGACCCGCGCCGATCAGCACCAGCCCGGTGCGCCGGGCGCGCCCTTGCGGGTGGCGCGCGAGCAGCCAGGTGCCTGCGAATGCCATGAGCAGCAGGCACGCCGGCGGCAGGATGAGCTCGCGCAGCAGCATCTTGAGCGTCACCAGCATCAGCTCAGGCCCCGAGGTTGATGCGCTGCCAGGCGCGCGAGCGCCAGCGCAGGAACAGGGCGCTGCCGAGGGTCAGCACGTAGACCACGACCGCCACCCAGCCGCCGACCGCGCCATAGCCGAACTGCGGCAGGAAGCTGACCCAGCCGTGCCCGGGAGCGAACGTCAGCGAGTGCGCGAGCGGGGCGAACAGCAGCAGCGACAGCGGCAGCACCAGAGCCGCCGGCACCCGCACGTCGCCGGCGCCACGCAGGCACATGCCGCTGCCCATGTTGAGGCCGTCGAAGAACTGGAACGCGGCCGCCAGCCACAGCAGGTGCTGGCCGAGCGCCACCGCCGCGCGCGAGTCCGCGTCGTGCGCGGCGGCGAAGAACGGCAGCACCCAGGGGCCGGCGAGCGCGATCACCACCCCGATGCCGCCCATGTAGCAGGCCGCCAGCAGGATAGTGCGGTTGCCGACACGGTAGGCCCAGTCGCGCGCCCCGGCGCCGATCGACTGGCCGACCAGCGTGGTGGCCGCCGAGGCGATGCCGAACCCGGGCATGTAGGAGAGCGAGGTCAGCATCATGACCATCTGCGTCGCGGCGCCGTCGGCGGTACCGAGCCAGGTCTGCATCATCTGGAACATGGCGAAGCCGAGGAGGTCCGCCGCCGGCAGCACCCCCATCGGCACGCCCAGGCGCAGCTGCTCGGCGAGGCGCGCGAGGTGCGGGCGCCAGCTGAGGTGCGAGTGGTACTGCCGCCGGTACTGCGGGCCGAGGAAGATCGCGAGCGCGAACACCAGCCCGATCACCTGCGCGCAGTTGGTCGCCCAGGCGCTGCCGGCGATGCCGTAGCCCAGCCGGAAGATGAACACCTGGTTGAGCCAGGCGTTGGCGAGCGTCGTCACCAGCGTGATCCACAGCGTGATGCGCGGGCGGCCGATGCCGTTGAAGAAGCCGAGCATGGCCCACACCGCAGCTCCCACGAACGCGCCGCCGATGCGCGGGTACCAGAAGGCGCCCGCCAGGTGCTCGATGTCGGGGTCGAAGCCGAAGGGGGCGAGGATCAGGTGCCGTGCCGCCCCCAGCAGGATGAACACCGGGGCGGCGCAGGCCATGCCCCAGATCGCGGTCCACACCGCTTCCCCGGCGCGCTGGTAGCGCCGCGCCCCGTAGTGCTGCGCGACCAGGGTCTGCACCGCGGTGCCGGCGCCGCCGAGCACCAGCACGCACGCCATGATGAGCCACTGCACCGCGCCGACCGCGGCCAGCGCCTTGGTGGAGATGCGGCCCATGAACCACATGTCGGTGAGGTTGAGCACGATCTGCACCGCGCTGTTGGCCATGAGCGGCAGGGCGAGCGAGAGCACCGCGCGCTGGTCGACGTGCGCGCGGCCGGCGGCGTCGATCCGTTGCGCGGGCAGGCGCGCAGGGGCATCCGCCGGGCGCGCAGCGCTCGCTGTCTCGTGGAGTAAGTCCATGGCAACATCCTCATCGAACTGACATTCTCGCACACTCGTTCCAACGGGAGATGGCGCCATGGCGAAAGCCAAGACCGCACCGCAACGCAAGCGCGCGAGCCTCGCGCCGCGCCGCGAGAGCCGCGGCCTGGACGCCGCCCAGGTGGCCATCGCCATCGATGACCCGCAGGTGAGCGCACTCACCACCCTGGTGCGCGCGGCCGGCGGCGCCGCCATCGGTGCCTACCGCGAGCCGCTCAGCGGCCGGCCGCTGCTGCTCGCCAGCCTGCCGTTCGCCGCCGTGCAGCCGACGCCGTTCCAGCGCGACCTGTCGCCGACGCACGCCAGGCGCCTGGCCGGGGCCATCGAGCAGACGGCCGCATTCCTCGACCCGCTGATCGTGGTGCGCGGTGAGGACGGGCGGCTGTGGACCCCCAACGGCCGCCATCGCCTGGCGGCCGCGAAGGTGCTGGGCCTGAAGCAGGTCACCGCGCTCATCTCCCCGGACGAGTCGCTCGCCTACCGCATCCTCGCGCTCAACACCGAGAAGGCGCACAACCTCAAGGACCGCAGCCTCGAGGTCATGCGCATGGCGCGCAGCCTGGTCAAGCGCCGCGGGCGCGAGAGCGAGCAGAGCTTCCGTGCCGAGTTCGAGGCGCCCGAGCTGCTGACGCTCGGCCTCGTCTACGAGCGCGCGCCGCGCTTCGCCGGCGGCGCCTACGGCGCCTTCCTCAAGAAGGTCGACCGCTTCAGCGAGCGCTCGCTGGCGGCCAGCCTCAAGCAGCGCGAGGGCTATGCGGCGCGCCTGCTCGAGATCGACGCGCGCGTGAAGACCCTCATCGCCGGATTGCAGGCGCGCGGCTTCAAGTCGCCCTACCTGCGCAACTACGTGGTGGCGCGCATCAACCCGGTGCGCTTCCACAAGGTGAAGAAGGGGGACAGCGCACCGCCGATGCCACTGCCGCAGGCGCTGGTGCGCATGGCCGCCGCCGCGCGTGCCTTCAACCTGGGCTCGGTGTCCAACGCCGACCTCGCCTGGGTGGCGGTCGGGGCCGCGGCGGAGTGAGGAACCTGGCTGCCGGCGGGTGCGGAAGCTCCCTTTCCGCGCCCCGCCACCTTAGTTCTTGTGGAGCACAGCGTGCGCGCGCGCCGTGACGCGCGCGTGAAGGTTGTGTCGCGGTAGGAAGTCTTCAGTGGGGCGCTGCGGCCGGTGCATGCTCCGGCAGCGGCCGCAGGTAGCCATCGTCGGCGTAGCTGAGGCCGTAGCCGACCGGGAACAGCGGCGGCTCGCCCGGGCGGCCGTCGGCGGCCGGCGGGCGCGGGGTTGCGGGCCAGCTAAAGGGCAGCCGGCCGCGGAAGTCCGCCTGCACGCTGCCGTCGCTGCCGCGCAACAGCACGTCGGCGATGCCGCCGCCCTCGGGCCCCGGGAGCCAGGCGGCGACGAACGCATCGGCGGCGTTGAGCTCCGCGTTCACCCACAGCGGGCGGCCGGAGAGGAACACCGCCACCACGGGGATGTCCAGCGCCTGCAGGCGGCGCAGGAGCGCCAGGTCGCGCTTGTCGGCCGGGCTGTACTCGAGCGTCGGCACGTCGCCCTCGTACTCGGCGTACGGACTCTCGCCGAACACCACGATGGCGACGTCGGGACGGGTGGTGAAGCGGCCGTCTGCGCTCAGCTCGGCGCTGCCCCCGCCCTCCTTGACCTGTTGCGCGATCCCGGCCCAGATCGACTGGGCGTGGGGGAAGTCCTGGTTGGGTTCGGTCCCCTGCCAGTTGATGGTCCACCCGCCGCTGGCGCGCGCGACGCTGTCGGCGCCCTCGCCGGCCACCAGCACGCGCTGGCGCGGGGCCAGCGGCAGCAGGTGGTTGCGGTTCTTCAGGAGTACCAGCGACTCGCGCACCGCCTGGCGCGCGACCGCGCGATGCGCCGCGGACCCCAGCAGCTCGTAGTGCCCCGCGTACGAGCGCGCGGAGGGCCGCCCCTCCTCCATCAGGTGCGCGCGCAGCTTGACGCGCAGGATGCGCCGCACCGCATCGTCCAGGCGCTCGGGCGTGATGGTGCCGGCGAGGACCTGGGCGGCGATGTTCGCCTGCAGCTCCTTCCAGCCATCGGGCGCCATGAGCATGTCGATGCCGGCGTTCAGCGCGGCCGCGCAGCTGACCGCGCTGCAGCCGGGCAGCTGTGCGTGGCCGTTCCAGTCCCCGATCACGAAGCCGTCGAAGGCGAAGCGCCCCTTGAGCACCTCGGTCAGCAGCTGGTGGTTGCCGTGCATCTTCAGTCCCCGCCAGCTCGAGTAGGAGGCCATCACGGTCTGCGCCCCGGCCCCGAGGGCTGACTGGTACCCCGGGCTGTCGAGCGCGCGCAGCTCTGCCTCGGGGGCCGGGTTGTCGCCCTGGTCCCGGCCGCCGGTGCCGCCATCGCCCAGGAAGTGCTTGGGGGTGGCGATGACGTGGGCAGCATCGAGGAATCCGGGCGTGCCGGGCGTGCCCTGCAGCCCCTCGACCATCGCCTGGGCATAGGCGCGCACCAGCGCGGGGTCCTGCGAGTAGCTCTCGTAGGTGCGCCCCCAGCGGGCATCGCGCGCCACCGCCACGGTGGGCGAGAAGGCCCAGTCGAGCCCGGTCACCCGGACCTCGAGCGCGGTGATCTCCCCGATGCGGCGGATGAGCTGCGGATCGCGGGCCGCCCCCAGGCCGATGTTGTGCGGAAAGATCGTGGCGCCTGCGATGTTGTTATGCCCGTGCACGGCATCGGTCCCCCACAGCACCGGGACCTTCGGGTCGGCGGCCGTGCCGCAGGAGGCTTCGTAGAACCGGTCGGCGAGTGCCAGCCACTCACTCGGTGCCGCGAGCTTGTCGTCGCGCGGGGCAGAGTTGCCGCCATTGAGGATGGAGCCCAGGGGATACCGATGCAGATCGTCCGGCGTGATGCTGCCGATGTCCGCCTGGACCACCTGGGCGGCCTTCTCCTGCGGGCTCATGCGCTCGAGCAGCGCCTCCACGCGCGCCTCGAGCGCCGGGTCCGGCGCCAGCGCCGGGCGCAGCCGCGGCCATTGTTGCGGATGTATGACGGGCGGCGGCGGTGGCCCGGCCGGGCCCGCGTGCACCGCTGCCCCGAACCCCAACATCACCACCGCGCAATACCCGGCCGTCCGGGCCGGTCTGTATTCCATGGTGGCTAGGATACACACCCGAGGTTGATGGACATGCTGGACCCCCTGACCCCTGCCCGAAGCTTCGAGGCCCCGCCGCGCCGCGCCCCCGCGGCGGCCCCGGAGAACCTCCCCGACCTGCTGCTGATAGAGCGCGCGCGCCTCGGCGAGGAGGCGGCGGTCGACACCCTGATCCGCCGCTACGGGCGGCGCCTCTACCGCGTGGCCCGCTGCGTGATCCTGGACGAGGAGCGTGCGCTGCCGATCGTGCAGGAGGCCTTCCTGACCGCCTTTGCCGACCTGCACCGCTACGAGCCGACCGGCCGCTTCGCCGCCTGGCTCACCCGCCTCAGCTACCAGCAGGCGCGCGCGCAGCGGGCCGGAATGCGCTTTGCCGGATCATCCGCGCTGCGGCCGGAACCCGCGCCGGCCGATGCCGGCGAGCAGGCGCAGCTCGAGGCAGCCATCGCCGCCCTGCCGGAGGTGTTCCGCACGGTGTTCGTGATGCGCTTCGTGGAAGGCATCAGCGGCATCGAGACCGCCGCCTCGCTCGGCGTGCACGAGACCACGGTGCGCACCCGCCTCTACCGGGCACAGAAGCGCCTCGGCGCACCGGCGGTGCAGCGGGTGCGCGCCACGGCGGTGCTCGAGCTCGCGCCCGAGCGCCTGGAGCTGCTCGCGCAGCGCATCCGTGCGCAGCTGCCGCACCCGGTCGCTCCCGCCACCCCCTAGGAACCCGCTACGCCGCGGGCAGCCCGGTCAGCCGCTCGCTCTCCCGCCACAGCCGCTCGGCAGCCGCCGCGTCCTGTGCGGCCGCGCTCGGCTGCACCGGGCGGCAGCGCTCGTAGTAAGCGCCGCTCAGGCCCTCGACCTGCGGCGCGGTCGCGAGAAAAATGCTGGTGCGCGCCCCCCGGGCGGGCGTCAGCATGAACAGCGGCCCGAGCACCGCCAGCACGCCGGCCAGCGGCCGGCTGCGGTGGAAGATGTGGCTGCGCACCAGGCCCGGATGCAGCGCGTTGACGGTCACGCCGCTGCCGGCGAGGCGTGGCGCGAGCGCACGCACGAACAGCAGGTTCGCAAGCTTCGAGCGTGCGTAGGCAGGCATCAGCCCGGCGACGCGCTCGTTCATCAGGTCGGAAAAGTCCAGCTGCGCGCGCCGGTGCGCGGCCGAGGACACCACCACGATGCGTGCCGGCGTGGAGGCGGCGAGCCTGGGCAGGAGCAGCCGCGTGAGCAGGAAGGGCGCGAGGTGGTTCACCTGGAAGGTCAGGTCGTAGCCCTCGGCGCTGCGGCCACGCGCGGCGCTCATCATGCCGGCGTTGTTCACCAGCACGTCCAGGCGCGGCAGGGCCGCGGCGAGTTCGCCCGCGAGTCGGCGCACCTGGGCGAGGTCGGCAAAGTCCGCGGCCACCGGCTGCAGCCGCTCACCGCCCGTCGCGCCAGCCAGGCGCTCGCAGGCCGCGCGCGCCTGCGACATGTCGCGTCCATGAACCAACACGTGGGCGCCGCCGGCCGCCAGCGCACGGGCGGTCTCGAGACCAATGCCCTGGGTCGCCCCGGTGACGAGACAGTACTTGCCGTTCATACTGGCGCCGGCGTCCGCAGACAGTCTGCGGGACCGATGTTATAGGGCCGGAGCCCGCCGCGGCACATGAACGAGATCCTCAGCGCTTTCCTGCTCACCTTCGCCGGCCTGTTCCCGATCGTGAACCCGATCGAGTCCGCGCCCTTCTTCTACGGGATGACCGCGGGCCTCGGGGCCGCCGAGCGCAACGTCATGGCGCGCAAGGTCGCCATCAACGGCTTCGCGCTGCTGCTGGGCTCGATGGTGCTCGGCCCCTACCTGCTGGAGTTCTTCGGCATCCGCCTGCCGGTGGTGCGCATCGCCGGCGGCCTCGTGGTGACGGCGCTCGGGTGGAAGCTGCTCACCCAGGAGGACTTCTCCGACCACCCCGACTCCGCGGACCTGCCCGCGCGCAGCCGCAAGAACGGCGGCAGCTTCTACCCGCTCACCATGCCGCTCACGGTGGGGCCGGGCTCCATGTCGGTGGCGATCACCATCGGCAGCCGCAAGACCGAAGGCATCCCGCCGCCCGCGGAGCTCGCCGGCCACGCCACCGGGGCCCTGATCGGCATGGCCGCCATCGGCCTGACCATCTACCTGGCCTACCGCTTCGCCTCCAGCATGGCGCGGCTGCTGGGCGACACGGGGCTCGAGGTGCTGGTGCGGCTGTCGGCCTTCATCCTCATGTGCATCGGCATCGAGATCATCTGGAACGGCTGGACGGCCCTGAACACCCTGCACCAGTGAGCACCCACCCTCAGGTGGCGTTGATCTCCTGCGCCACACGCAGCCCGGACTGCGCCGCCCCTTCCGCGAATGCCGTGCTGGCGGTGTGCTCGCCGGCGAAGTGGATGCGCCCGTCCGGCACGGCGACGTGGGGGAAGAGGCTGTTCATCTCGCCCGGCGCGTAGTAGGCCCAGCCCCCGAGCGCGAACGGCTCCTGGTCCCAGCAGACCGAGCTTCCGCCGGCGTAGGCCTCGCCCATGCCGGGATAGACCCGGCCGACGTTCTCGAGCGCGAAGCTGAGCCGCTCGGCCGGCGTGAGCGCGGCCAGGCGCCGGCTCGCGCCGCCGGTGGCCTGCGTTACCAGGATCCCCGCCTCGCCGTGCTGGCCGGCCGAGGCGTCCAGCACCGTGCCGATCGGCAGGTCGGTGCTCGCCTGTCCCTTAAGTCCCGCCTGGTGCCAGAAGCGGTGCCGGGCGTGCAGCTGCACGCAGGTGACCGACTCGTACCGCAGCTTCTCGACCACGGTGCGCTTGTGGCGCGCGAGCGCATCGCCGAACTCCACCCCGCGCAGCACCGAGAACGGGATGGCGATCACCGCGCGCTCCGCGTTCACCTGCTGCTGCGCGCCACCGTGGCTGAAGGTGAGCCGCACGCCGCCACGCTCCTGGCTGAAGGCGCGCAGCTGCGCCCCATAGAAGACGCGCGGCCCGAGCCGCTCGGCGAACGCCTGCGGCAGGCGCTCGTTGCCGCCCTCGAGGCGCGACCAGGTGCGGCTGCGGTCGAGGAAGCGCTGCCACAGCAGGTCCTCGAGCGCCGAGACGTGCTCGTAGTCCGCGCCCAGGAAATTCTGGCGCATGAGCAGCACCGCCGCATCGCTCGCGCCGGCGCGGCGGGCGAGCTCGGCGACGCTGCGCGCATCCAGCGCGCGCGCGGCGCGGCTGAGCGAGTGGCTGCCGAAGGGCTCATCGAGCACCGCCTCGGCAGGGTGCCCGTACTTCTCCCACAGTCCGCGGCGCCCGAGGCGCCGCTCGCTCGGGGACAGGGCGTAGGGCCAGTCCGGCTCGCGCCCGGCGGCGGAGAGGTAGCGCTTGCCGCTGACGTAGTAGACCTCGGCCTCGGCCGCCTTGGCCGAGGGTGCGGGCGCGGCGCGCGGGATGGCGAACTGGGTCAGGTACTGCTCGATGAGCGTGTAGCCGTCGCCGAAATCGATCGCCCCCTCCTCCACGTACAGCCCGTCGCCGAAGGCGTTGCGGCGCGTGCGGATGCGGCCGCCGCAGCGCTCGCGGGCCTCGTGAAGGCTGACCGTGTGACCGGCGCGCATCAGCTCGTAGGCGGCGACCAGGCCGGCCATCCCGGCGCCGACCACCGCCACGCGCTGCGGCCGCGCCGCGGCGCGGGCACGCGGCACGCAGGCCGCGGCCAGGGCACTGGCGGCGCTGCGCAGGAAGTTGCGGCGACTCATGCTGTACATGTCGGTCTGGCGCGAGCGCGCCGGGGCCGGCGGGTGCCGGGACCGGGCGCTTGCCTTTGTTGTTGGGGCGACCTTACCCCCGCGCTCGCGCCGGTGGCAACGCCGCCGCACCGCCGTGGGCACCGGCGGCGCACACAAAGGGTGCAGGCGCCGACGGGCTGCCGTTGCGCACGGCCGCTTGGTCTAATATCGCGGATGCCCTCCCCGTACGACGAGATGCTGGATGTGGCCGGTGCGCCCCGCACGCACTGCCGGCAGTACTACGAGTGGCTGCGCGAGCAGCCCGCCGAGCAGCTGGCGCGCAAGCGCACCGAGGCGGATGCACTGTTCCACCGTCTCGGCATCACCTTCGCGGTCTACGGCGAGAACGAGGGCACCGAGCGGCTGATCCCCTTCGACATCGTGCCGCGCATCCTGCCGGCCGCGGAGTGGCAGCGCCTGGAGGCGGGCCTGAAGCAGCGCGTGCGCGCGCTCAACGCCTTCCTCGCCGACGTCTACCACGAGCAGCGCATCCTCAAGGCGCGGCTGGTGCCGCCGGAGCAGATCCTGTGCAACCCGCAGTACCGCCCCGAGATGCAGGGCGTGAGGCTCCCGGGCGGCATCTACACGCATATCTCCGGCGTCGACGTGGTGCGCGACCACGACGGCAGCTTCTGCGTGCTCGAGGACAACCTGCGCGTGCCCTCGGGCGTGTCCTACATGCTCGAGAACCGCAAGATGATGATGCGGCTGTTCCCCGAGCTGTTCGCGAGCAACGCCATCGAGCCGGTCGAGCACTACCCGGACGTGCTGCACCAGAACCTAAAGAGCGTGGCCCCGGCCGGCGCCACCGACCCGACGGTGGTGCTGCTCACGCCCGGGGCCTACAACAGCGCCTACTTCGAGCACGCCTTCCTTGCGCAGCAGATGGGCATCGAGCTGGTCGAGGGCGAGGACCTGTTCGTGCGCGATGCGGCGCTCTACATGCGCACCACGCGCGGGCCGGAGCGCGTCGACGTCGTCTACCGCCGGCTGGACGACGACTTCCTCGACCCGCTCACCTTCCGCCCCGACTCCACGCTCGGGGTGCCGGGGCTTTTGACCGCCTACCGCGCCGGCCACGTCACCATCGCCAACGCCATCGGCACCGGCATCGCCGACGACAAGTCGGTCTACCCCTACGTGCCGGACATGGTGCGCTTCTACCTCGACGAGGAGCCGTTGCTCGCCAACGTGCCCACCTGGGTGCTGCGGCGCGAGGCGGACCGCGAGCACGTGCTGGCGCATCTGCCGGAGCTGGTGGTCAAGGAAGTCCACGGCGCCGGCGGCTACGGCATGCTGATCGGGCCGGCCGCGACGCGCGCGCAGCTGGAAGAGTTCCGGGCCCGCATCAAGGCACACCCGGAGCGCTACATCGCCCAGCCGACGCTCGCGCTTTCGACTTCCCCGACGCTGGTCGCACAGGGGCTCGCGCCCCGCCACATCGACCTGCGCCCCTTCGTGCTGTCGGGCCGCGAGGTGACCGTGGTGCCCGGCGGCCTGACGCGCGTGGCGCTCAACGCCGGCTCGCTGGTCGTCAACTCCTCCCAGGGCGGCGGCACCAAGGACACCTGGGTGCTCGGCACCGAGTGGCCGGCTACCGGGGCGCGCAGCTGATGCTGAGCCGCACCGCCGACCACCTGTACTGGATGTCACGCTACCTGGAGCGTGCCGTGAACCTGGCGCGCATGATCGATGCGCACCAGCGCCTCGCGCTCCTGCCGCGCTCGCCCGAGGCGGTGCGCCAGGGCTGGCAGGCGACCCTGGTGTCGCTCGGCATGGACGGCGCCTACGAGCAGCGCTACGGGGCGGTGACGCCGCGGGCCGCCTTCAACTTCCTCGCCTTCGACCGCGAGCACCCGGGCAGCATCCTGCAATGCGTGCGCAGCGCGCGCGAGAACGCGCGCGCGGTGCGCGGCACCATCACCTCGGACATGTGGGAGACGCTGAACGAGACCTACCTCGACTCGGCCTCCTTCAACTCCACCATGCCGGAGTCGGCGCGCGGTGACTTCCTGGAGTGGGTCAAGTACCGCGCGCATCTCACCCGCGGCATCACCTCCGGGACGCTGCTGCGCGACGAGGCGGCGCACTTCACCCACATCGGCACCTTCCTCGAGCGCGCCGACAACACCACGCGCATGCTGGAGGCGCGCTGGCGCGATCCCGGCGGCCGCGGCGAGCGGCTGCTGGAGGAAGCCTCGGAGTGGGCGGTGCTGCTGCGCGCCATGTCCGCGTTCGAGGTGTTCCGCCGGCTGTACCGCGACAGCGTCACGCCGCTGCGCGTGACGCAGATGCTGCTGATGCGCGATGACCTGCCGCAGGGCGTGCACCGCTGCCTGAGCGAGCTGCGCGCCAACCTGGCCGCGGTGGCCAACGAGCAGTCGAGCGAGACCCTGCGCCGGGTCGGGGAGCTGCACGCCCAGTTCCAGTACGGGCGCTTCGAGGAGCTGTGCGCCGAGGGCGTGCCGTGGTTCCTCGACCGGTTCCAGGCGCGGCTGCGCGACCTGGGCCAGCGCATCGCCAACGACTTCCTGGTGCCCTCGGGCACCTACTGATGCAGGAGTTGCCCAAAACCATGGAGCCGAGCCGGCGCGCCACCCTGCTTGCCTGCAGCGCGGCGCTCCTCGCCTGCGCCGCCCCGCGTGGCTTCGCGGCTCCCGAGTCCGGCTACCTCGCGCCCGCCGTCGCCCTGCACATCGAGGCCTGGCTGCCGCCGGCCCCCGCGGACGACTCGCTGGCGAAGGCCGCCGACCTCGAGGTGTACTTCCGTACCCGCAGTCTCATCGGCACGGCGCGCGCCGCGGAGGCGCATGCCGACGACGTCGCGCCGCGCCCGGCCGCGGGGGTGGCGCCGCGGTTTGCCTACGTGCTCGGCGTCACCCTCGATGAGCGCAGCGCGCCGCACCTGCTGGCCATGATGGAGCGCGTGCGCGGCGATGCCGAGCTGCTGCTCGCGCCGGTGAAGAAGAGCGTCGGCAACGGTGGCCGGCCGCGGCCGTTCGTCGAGTTCCCGCAGCTGCCGAAGTGCCCGATCAGCTATCCGGGGCTGGCGGACTCCGGCTCCTACCCGTCCGGGCACGCCACGCTCGGGTGGCTGTGGGGCTCGATCCTCGCCGAGACCGCCCCCGACTACGCGGATGCGCTGATCGCGCGCGCCATGGCCTTCGGCGACAGCCGCGTCGTGTGCGGCTTCCACTACCCCTCCGACGTCGCCGCAGGTCGCCTGGCGGCCTCGGCCCTGCTGGCCCGCCTGCACGCGGATGCCGGCTTCCAGCGCGACCTGGCCGCGGCGCGCCGCGAGGTCGGTGCGCTGCTCGCGGCGCGGCGCGCCGCCGCGCACTAGGAGCCACCGCATGCAGCTGCACATCGTCCACCGCACGACCTATCGCTACGAGGAACCGGTCAAGTACACGGCGCAGACGCTGCGGCTCACCCCGCGCCGCGAGGGCAGCCAGCGCATCCTCAACTGGACGCTGCGGGCGCCGGGGCGGCGTACCGAGGCCACCGACGCGCACGGCAACATCACGCACCTGCTGACGCTCGAGGAGCCGCACCGCGAGATCGACCTCGAGGTGCGCGGCATCGTCGAGATGCTGGGGGACGAGGCCTTCGTGGGCTTCGACGGCACGCTCTCGCCGCTCGCCTACCTCGCCCCCACCCCGCTCACCCAGGCCAGCGCGCCGATGGTCGAGCTGGCGCGCCGCCACGTCGGCGGGACGGGCTCGCTGCGCGAGCGCCTGTACGCACTCGCCGGCGGGGTGTACGAGCGCGTGCGCTACACTCCCGGCACCACCAGCGTGGAGGACTCCGCGGCGGTGGTGTTCGAGCGCGGCCAGGGGGTCTGCCAGGACCAGGCGCACGTGTTCGTGGCCTGCTGCCGGGCGGCCGGCATCCCGGCGCGCTACGTGAGCGGCTACCTGTGCAGTGTCGACGGGGCGGAATCGGCAAGCCACGCCTGGGTGGATGCCTGGCTCGAGGACGCGCAGGGCTGGCTCGGCATCGACGTGACGCACCTCGAGCCGATGGGCCCGAAGCATTGCCGCCTGGCCGTCGGGCGCGACTACCTGGATGCCGCCCCGGTGCGGGGCGTGCGCCGCGGCGGCGGCCGCGAACAGATGGACGTGAGCGTCGCGGCGCTCACCTCCGGCGATCAGTGAACCTGGGGAGCCCGATACTTCATGACCTATTGCGTGGCCATGCTCCTGGATACCGGCATGGTATTTCTCTCGGACTCGCGCACCAGCGCCGGCGTCGACCAGATCAGCACCTTCCGCAAGACCACGGTGTTCCAGAAGCCCGGCGACCGCGTCATGGTGGTGCAGAGCGCCGGCAACCTCGCGATCACGCAGGCGGTCACCACCGCGCTGCGCGAGAACCTCGAGGCGCCCGATGCCGTGCGCAACCTGTTCAGCTGCCGCAACATGTTCGAGGCGGCGCAGTGCGTCGGCGATGCGCTGCGCGATGCGCACCGGCGCGAGGCCGCGAGCTTCAAGGAGTTCGGGGTCGAGTTCAACGCAAGCCTGGTGCTCGGCGGGCAGATCAAGGGTGAGATGCCGCGCCTGTTCAGCATCTACGCGGCCGGCAACTTCATCGAGGCGACCGCCGAGACCAGCTACTTCCAGATCGGGGAGTCCAAGTACGGCAAGCCGATCATCGACCGCGTGGTCCGCCGCAGCAGCAGCCTGAACGAGGCCGCCAAGGCGGCGCTGGTGTCGATGGACTCGACCATCCGCTCCAACCTCTCGGTCGGGCTGCCGCTCGACCTGGTGCTGCTCAAGCGCGACCAGTACGAGGTGGCGCGCCACATCAGCATCGACGATGACAACGCCTACTTCGCCAGCCTCCGCAAGCGCTGGAGCGAGGCGCTGCGCGAGGTGTTCGTGCAGCTGCCGGAGCCGGACTGGCTGCGCAGCCGCACCCACCTGTAGCGGCGCACCGCCGCCTCAGCCGGCGCCCAGGAGCTCCAGCACCGCCGCGCGCGCGGCCGCCGAGTGCACCGGCAGGGCCAGCACGTCCCCGGGCCTGGCCCAGGCGAGTGCATGGCGCACCGCGTCCATCTCGCTCTGGCACACCGGCACGGCCCCGGCCGGCATGCCGGCCCGCAGCAGCGCCGCCCGCATCAGGCGCGGGATCTCCCCCGGCTCGCGCCCGCGCAGGTGCGCCTCGTTCTCCTTGACCACCACCAGCTCCGGGCGGAACTTCGCGGTGGTCTGTGCGAGCGCCTCGATCTCGGTGTCCTGGCGGTTGCCGGCGTGCCCGGCCAGCGTGCCGATGCGTCCGCCGGGGCCGCGCAGGTGCCGGGCGACCGTCAGCAGGCCGCGCATGCCCTCGGGGTTGTGCGCATAGTCGACGAGGATGCGCACCCCGGCACGCTCGAAGCGCATCATGCGCCCCGGGTTGTCCAGGAGCGCCGTGCCGAAGCCTGCGTACACGCGCGCGATCACCGCCGGCGGCACCCCGAGCGCGGCGGCGGCCAGC
>Ga0335083_10003730_pt1 | contig 19598 bp, 15 predicted proteins | sample Lox_Sample_42_FD_206716 | JGI IMG/M metagenome (GOLD analysis project Ga0335083, IMG submission 206716) | Soil microbial communities from Loxahatchee National Wildlife Refuge, Florida, United States - Lox_Sample_4.2 | ecosystem: Environmental > Terrestrial > Soil > Wetlands | place: USA...
CGCGAATATCAGAGTGATCAACCGTCGCCCAACGCCGTCCGCTGCCCCCTCTCGCGCCAAGAAAATCGCGGAGATACCATTTGACACGGTCGTTCCATATCAGTGTCATGTCCCGCAAATAACTTACCTATCCGGAAAAGCGTCAAGGTGTCATTCCGAGGGAGTCAGCGACCGAGGAATCCCTGATCTTCATTCGCTTTTCGTGGAAGCCGGGATTCCTCGCTGCGCTCGGAATGACAGCCTTCAGATCTTGGGATGAAAGCTATTTCCAGGACATCCCTCTAGATGCGCACGCGCGCCACTGCCGCGTGCCATCCGCGGATGAGCCGCTCCCGCTCGCCCGTACGCATGGACGGACGGAACAGCCTCCCGCCCCCGCCCAACCTCACGAGTTCCGCGGGCGATCGCCACAGGCCCGATGCGAGCCCCGCGAGCATCGCCGCTCCAAGCGTCGTGGTCTCGGCCATTTTTGGCCGTCGCACCGGCCGCCCGAGCACGTCGGCCTGAAATTGCATCAGGTAGCCGTTCGCAGTGGCGCCACCGTCGACGCGAAGTTCCGGTATGCGGTGTCCGCTGTCCTTCTCCATCGCCGCCAGAGCGTCGCGCACCTGGTACGCGATCGAGTCGAGCGCCGCGCGCACGACATCGGCGCGATTGGTGCCGCGCGTGATGCCAACGAGCGCGCCGCGTGCGCCGGCGTCCCAGTAAGGCGCGCCGAGGCCGACGAAGGCCGGCACCAGGTAGGGCTGCGAGCGATCGCGGCTTGACCGCGCGAGCTTTTCGCTCTCGGGCGCCGTGGCGATCAGGCGCATCTCGTCGCGCAGCCATTGGATCGCCGCGCCCGCGATGAAGACCGAGCCTTCCAGCGCGTAGGCAGGCTCGCCCGCCGGCCCCAGCGCCGCCGTCGTCAGCAGCCGGTTGCGCGAGGTGACCGCGCGCTCGCCCGTATGCATCAGCAGGAATGCGCCGGTGCCGTAGGTCGCCTTGGCTGCGCCGGGGCTGACCGCGCGCTGCCCGTAGAGCGCGGATTGCTGGTCGCCGATAACCGCGCCGATCGGAATCGCGCGCGGCCCGAACGTCCCGGCCTCCGCCTCGGCCAGCGGCCCGCGCGAACCAACCGGTTCGGGCAGCATCGCGGCTGGCACTCCAAGCATCCGCAGCATCGCGGCGTCCCATCTCCGCTCCTTCAGATTGAGCATCATCGTGCGCGACGCGTTGGTGAAATCGGTAACGAACGCGGCGCCGCGCGAGAGCCGGTATATCAGCCAGGAATCGATCGTGCCGAAGCACAGCTCCCCGCGCGCGGCACGCCGGCGCAGCCTGCTGTCGCTATCGAGCAGCCACTTGAGCTTGGTGCCGGAGAAGTAAGGATCGATCAGCAGCCCGGTGCGCCGGCGCACTTCGGCCTCGCGCCGGGCAAGTGCCGCGCAGATCGCCGCGCTCCGCCGGCACTGCCATACGATCGCGCGATGCACGGGGCGGCCGCTTCGCCGTTCCCAAACCACGAAGGTCTCGCGCTGATTGGTGATTCCGACTGCGCCGAGCCCGGCGGGTCTCAGGCGCGAAGCCGCGATCGCCTGGCGGCCCAGGCTGACGACCGACCGATAAATCTGCTCCGGATCGTGCTCGACCCACCCCGGTCGCGGGTAGAACTGGCGTATCTCGGCGTAGGCGCGGCCCAGAATACGGCCGCGCCCGTCGAGCACCATCGCCGTGGTCCCCGTCGTTCCCTGGTCGATCGCGAGCACCGCCTCAGCCATAGGTCGCACACTTTCCCGCACGGAGCTCCCGCCGTAATCAACAGGCCGCCCAATCGCGCCTTAAGTTAGGCAAGCGCAGCGCCCGCCGACAAGGGCCATCGCCCGCTTGCGTCCGATTTTCACCGAAGCCATGATAGGCTCGCTGTTAAAAGCGCCGCTCAAAGTGGGAGCCATCCGTATGTCAACGAGCGCTGATCTCATTGAAAGCCGCGAGCAACTGATCCGCTACTTCGAGAGCGGCGCAAAGCCTCGCGAACAATGGCGCGTCGGTACCGAATACGAGAAGGTCACAGTCTCAGCGCACGACGGGCATGCGCTCCCCTACTCCGGCCCCCGCGGCGTGGAACAGTTGCTGCGCCGGATGGCCGAACGCTATGGCTACGAACCGGAGGAGGAAGACGGACGCATAATCGGTCTTAATGGCGAGCGAGCCGCGATCACGATCGAGCCGGGCAGCCAGATCGAACTCTCGGGCGAGCAATGCGAGACGATTCATTGCGCCTATGCCGAGTTCAGCCGCCATATCGAACAGCTCATCGAGGTCGGCCACGAGCTGGGCGCGACGGTGCTGGGCCTCGGGATGCAGCCAATTAGCCGGATTGACGAGATCGAGCTCATTCCCAAAAGGCGCTACCGGATCATGTATCCCTACATGGCGCGCAAAGGGCGGCTCGGCCAGCGGATGATGAAGCAGACCGCCGGCGTGCAGGCTAATCTCGACTACGGCGACGAGGCTGATGCGATGCGCAAACTGCGGCTCTGTATGGGAATGGTGCCGCTGGTATACGCAATGTTCGCCAACTCTCCGCTCAGCGACGGACGTCTCAACGGCTATCAGAGCTACCGCGGCCATATCTGGAACGACACCGACCCCGATCGCTGCGGAATTCTGAAGTTCGTCTTCCGCGATGACGCTGGCTTCGAGGACTACGTCGACTACGCGCTCGACGTCCCGATGTATTTCACCTATCGCCATCACGCGCCGCACGACCTGACCAAACCTCCGGGCCTCACTTTTCGCCAGTTCATGGAACGCGGATGGAACGGCGAGCACGCGACTATCGACGACTGGGCGACACACCTCACCACCATCTTCACCGAGGTGCGGCTCAAAAAGTACGTCGAGGTGCGCACCGCGGACAGTCAGCCGCCGGCGCTGATGCTTGCGCTGCCCGCGCTGTTCAAGGGGCTGCTTTACGATTCCGATTGCCTGACGGGCGCGTGGGACCTGGTCAAGCGCTGGAGTTTCGAGGAGCGGCTCCAGCTTGCGGACGCGGCGCAAAAGTTCGGCCTCGAGGCCCGCATCGGGCGGATCGCGATGCGCGAGCTCGCCCTTGAAGCGCTGATGATCGCGACCGTCGGACTCGAGCGCCAGCGCGCGCTCAACCACCACGGTGACAACGAGAGCATATATTTACTGCGCCTGCTCGACCAGGTGCGCAACGGATGGACCCAGGCGAGCCTCACGATCGAACGCTGGAAGGGACGATGGAATTACGACGTGCAGCGACTGGTCGAGGGCACCGCGTATGAGGCCGAGGGGGCTTAGCCGATGACGCTGCGCTTTTCCGAGCGCTACGTGATGGCGCTCAACCTGGCGCTGATCGCGATCCTGGCTTATTTTCTGGCGCTTTCGGTCAACGACATCATCCTCGGCCGCGTGGCCGGCACTTCCCCCGCGCATCTGCCGTCGCTGCTTGGCGCGGAGCCTTCGGCTCCTGCGATTCGCCCACGCGGCCTTTACGAGGCGATCGCCCGGCGCGACATCTTCAACCTCGAGCCGGTGACCGAAGCTCCAGCCGAAGTCGCAACCAATCTGCACATAAGGCTGCTTGGAACCTCGACGCTCACGCTTTCGCAACCGTTCATCATCGTCGAGGATGACAACACGCATGAGCAATCGCTCTACCGGATGGGCGACGAGATTCCCGATGCGGGCAAGCTGCTCGGCGTTTACAAGGACCACGCGATCATCCTCCACCAGGGCCGGCGCACCAGGATCGATATGCCGACCGACCAGAACGGCGCGCCTGTTGCGATGCCGGGGCCTTTCGGACTGCCGGGCCGGATCTTTCGCCGCAATCTCCGCGAGCGTTCCGGCCGCAACGGAGTGCGCCAAATCGATCCGAACCGTTACGTGCTCGACCGCTCTACGCTCGACAACAACCTGAACAACCTGCCCTCGCTGTTCACCCAGATGCGCGCGATCCCGAATCTTGGCCCCGACGGCCAATCCCACGGCTTCAAGCTCTCCGAGATCCAGCCCGACTCGATATTTCAGCAGATCGGGCTTCGCGACGGCGACATTCTGACCGGTGTCGGCGGACAAAGCGTGGGCGACCCCGCCAAGGCAATCCAACTCCTGAACAGCCTGCGCGGCCAGAATTCCATCAGCCTGACCGTGATGCGCGACGGGCAACCAATGCAGCTCCAGTACAACATCCACTGACCATGGAATTGCGGCCGGCGCGCGGCGGCGAGCGCGATGCGGTGCTTGACTTGCTGGCGCTGTGGTACGGCGACCGCGATTTCTTTGCCCGTTACAATCGCCACGATCCCGGCTTCCGCGGCGAGCTCTGCCTGGTCGCAATCGATGCCGGCCGTATCGTCGCAACCGCGCAAATCTTTCAGCGTATCGTTAACCTGCGCGGCGCGCGGGTTCCGATGGGCGGTATCGGATCGGTCTTCACGCTCGAGGGCTATCGCAGCCGCGGGCTCGGTTCGGCGCTGATGCGCTTTGCGGTTACCACGATGGAGCGCGAGGGCTTCGAGGTTTCGCTGCTGTTCGCCGAGCGGCTGGATTTCTATGCGCGCTTCGGATGGCGCCCGGTGACGCGCCAGTTCAGCGCGCTCGCCGACACGCCGGCGATGCGCACGAGCGCGGAGTTTCGGCTCGCGCGTTTCGACGAGGCGCGCGACCAGCAGGAGGTCGCCGCGCTTCATCGCGCCTACAGCGGACGCTTCGACGCCTGCGCGCTTCGCGACGAGGCCGGATGGCGCGGCAATCTTCGTTACGCGGGAAATCCCGGCGAATATTTCCTCGTATGCCGCGAGTTGAACGGCGCACTCGCAGCCTATGGGCGCGCGATGATGTTTCACGGATTTCCAATGCTCATGGAATACGGTTACGCGCCCGAGGCTGCAGACGCGATGCTCGCGCTGGTGCGGCATATCGGCGAGGCGGCTTCCGGTGCGGAGCCTTCGCTGGCGCTCTCGGATGGCGACCCGGACACATCGCCGCTACGGAGTTCCGGGAACCCTCCCGCCCCCGCGCTGCTGTTGACGCACAGCGCTCATGACCCGGAGCTCGAGGAGCGGATGCGCGAGGCCGGCGTCTTTCTGATGCACCATCCGGACAACTTTTTCATGTGGCGCGTGGTCGCTCCGCGCAAGCTGGCGAAGCGCCTCGGCGTCGCCGTCGACGAGACCGAGGCGGCGCTGTTGGCAATGCTGCAGGCGCCAAGCGCGCTATATTGGACCGCCGATCGTTTTTAATCTGACGCGTGCATCGCACTGCAAAACGATGAGCGGACGCCTTGCGCGCCGCTCCTGAAAGGTTCGAGTCATGCAACTCTCGCCCGATTCACGAATCGCTTCGCCCCGCGCGGCCGACAGCCGCCGTTCTACGCCCGTCTCCCTCGTGACCGCCGCGATGCTGACGATGTTCACGATGATGGCGCCGTGCCCCGCGCTCGCCCGCCAGCATCGAGCGCGCTCCGCTGTGCCAGCGGGCAAAGCGACCGAGCCGAACAAGCTTGCGGAACCTTACGCGGCGGCGCTCCTGATGGAGCCAGAGAGTGGGACCGTGATGTTCGAAAACAACCCCCATCGGCCGTGGCCGACGGCGTCCCTGGCCAAGATGATGATCGCGATGATCGTCGCCGAAAAGCTCGCCGACGGAAGCCTCAAGTTGAGCGACCAGGTCGCGACCTCGCGCAAGGCGGCCGAAATGGGCGGCTCGCAGGTGTATCTCAAGGAGGGCGAAACTTTTTCGCTCGACGACATGATGAAGGCGATTATGGTGCATTCGGCCAACGACGCCTCCGTCGCCGTGGCCGAGTATGTCGGCGGCTCGACCGAGGCATTCGTGGCGATGATGAATCGCGAGGCCACGCGCCTCGGCATGAAGGATACGCACTACTACTCGGTGCACGGACTGCCTCCCGCGGCCGGCGAGCAGCCCGACAGGTCGAGCGCATGGGACCAGGCCGTTCTCGCGCGCGCGCTCATCAAGTACCCGCAGGTCGTACAGTGGGCATCGATCGACACTGCGCCATTTCGCGGCGGCGCCTTCACGCTGCGCAACACCAACCACCTGGTTCGCACCTTCCCCGGATGCGATGGTCTCAAGACCGGCTTCTACTACGAAGCCGGCTTCAACGTGGTGGCGAGCGCGCGGCGCGGCGACATGCGGCTCATCGCCGTGGTGCTCGGCTCGCCGCGCAAGGGCGGGAACTTCGATTCGGCCGCCGGGCTTCTGGCCCAGGGCTTCGCGAACTATGAGATGCGCGTGCTCGGAAAACGCGGCGCGCCGATAGCGCAGACGGTCGCCGTCAGCGGCGGTTCGAGCGCAGACTTCAAGCCCGTATGGGGCGACAGCCTGAGCGTCCTGCAGAAGCGCGGCGACGATTCATCGCTCAAGGTTGATTTTCAGCTCCCGGCGTCGGTAGCCGCCCCGATTCGCGCGGGACAGCAGGTCGGCGTCGGTCAGGCGAGCGTGGGCGGCAAGTTGGTTGCGAGTGCTCCACTGGTCGCGCCGGCGTCGATCGGCCCCAAGCCGTCGTTGTTGCAACGCCTGCGCAGCGCGCTTTGAGCTTGGCGAGCGGCGCCTGTTAACGGACAATCCGTAGAATGTCGCTAAAGAAACTGGCGGTCGCAGGCGGAATCGCTATCGCCGCGTTCGTGCTTATAAATCTCGGCCTTCACTTCGGCCAGATACGTCACGATCGGCTGGACTACTCGATAAACCAGACCTTTCCGCCCGACAAGCCTTTCGTCCCGGGCGAGATCTACGCCACCACGCTCGCAGCAATCATGGAAAACGAGCTGAACGGGTTTTTCGGCTGGCGTCCCAACGATTTCTTTCTCTGGGGCATGCACGTGATGGCGGACAACAACGCCAATCGCCAGCTCGGCATTATCACGGCGGTGCGCGAGACGATGCGCGTCTTCAAGGACCATCTCACCAAGATTTCGTCCAACCAATACGATCCGAACCTGTTGATCGCCGATACCGACTTCCGCAACGACGCGCAGAAGTGGATACTGCCGTCGGCGGAATCCAAGTATCGCGACGGCGTGCGCCACCTGCATCTCTACGTCGCCGGCCTGCACGCCACGCCCCAGACCTCGCGCGAACTCAACCAGCGCAACGTCGAGTTGATCCGTCTGATCCAGTCCTGGGGCGACATGCTCGGCGACGCGCACGCCAATCTCTATCGCACGCACAAGGACGACGGCAGCCCGGTCCGCGAGTGGGACGCCGACGACTATTTTTACCAAGCACAAGGCTACGCATACGTGATGTACTACATGATGCAGGCGCTCAGGCGCGAATATCATCAGTCGCTCGCCATCAAGCCGTCGCTGCCGCAGCTGTTCGACGATGCAATCGATCCGCTGGGCAAGGCAGCGACGATGAAGCCGCTGATCGTGATGGATGGCTCGCCTGACGGGATTTTCGCCAACCATCGCCGCAACCTCGACGCATATATCTCCGAGGCGCGCCAGAAGATGTACTCGATCCGCGAGGAACTCGAGCGCTAGCGCGCCGCGATGGGTCGCGCGTCAAGACCGGCTAAAAGTTCGCGATAATCTTTTCGCCGAATTCACGCGCGAAGCGCTCCAGGCTCGAGGGCGCAGGGATGAACGCCACCTGGCGCACGCCCTCGGCTTCTAGGGCCCGCAGGCGCACAAGCAGGTCCGGTGGCGTCGCGGTCATAGTGGCGTGGCGAATCAGCTCCGGCGTCACGAAGCGCTCCTCCTCGGGCTGCATGTAAATCCCGTGGCCGTCATGCAGGTCCATGTAATAGGCCGGATTGTTCGCGAGGCGGCGGTCGGCGTATTCCTTGTAAGCCGCGAAGACCGCGCGAATCGGCGCCGGCGCCTCATTGGCGCTTTTGACGCTCTCGTAAAGCGCGTGCAGCGCGACCATCGCCCACGGCCCCGCCTCGGCCCGCACCCGCGGGGAGTCGTAGCCCTCGCCTGCCTCCAGCAGGCACGCCGCCGTAAGCAGCATCGTGTAGATCTCGCGCGGATTGCGCCCCGCCCGCTCTGCGCTCGCGAGCGCCCGCGCCCACGTGTCGCGCCATCCCTCGACCGTGTTGGTCCGCGACGTGATGAAGCCGTCGCCCACTTGGCCCGCCAGCTCGATGGCCCTGGGTGCGTTGCCCGCGACGTAAATCGGGATCCGGTCGCGCGTGTTCACGAGCTGAAGCTGCCGATGGAAAAGGCGGATAGCACGCCTCGTCTCGCCCTCGCGGTAATCCACCTTGCCGCCGCCGAGCAGCCCTCGCACCACGCGCACATGCTCGCGCAACTGGCTTACCCGATAGGGCGGCATCCCCATCGCGCGCCGCGCGCTGTTGCCCGTTCCCAATCCAAGCACGACGCGCCCGGGCGCGAGCGCGCCGACCGAGGCGATCGCACATGCGGTCACCGGCGCGATTCGGGTTCCGGCGATAGCGACGCCTGTGCCAAGCACGATGCGCCTGGTTGCGAGCGCCGCCGCCGCCAGCGCCACGTAAGGGTCGGCCGCCATCAGTTCCGAATCGGCGACCCAGTAGTGGCTGAAGCCGTGTTCCTCGGCCAAGCGCGCCTGCCCGGCCGCGGCCGCCGCATCGGGCATCATCAGGAGGCCAAAATCCATCGCCGATTCTCCTGCGCAGGATGCGCGCCTGTCAGGTCTCGCGCGCCTTTATCGAGGAAGCTTTGCCCGCGCGTGCGATGAAGTCCCAAACGCGCTGCTTGAGCGAGTCTTTCAGCGGATAACCCTGGTAGCGCGCGATCGCAAGCCGCCACGGATCGCCAGAGAAGAAGCGCTCGTAGAGCGTCTGGCGCCCGGCGAACGACGAGCACGACACGTCCCACGCGAGGCGGAAGAGCCGCACCCGCTGCTCGGCCGATATGCCGACGCCCTGGCAATAAAGCGCGACGTCGGCGGCGCGATCGCCGCCGAACTCCGCCAACGAAGGCATCATCACGAGGTTGCTCGACCCGAGCATCTGCACGATTTCGACCAAACGCGGGTAGAGCTGCGGAAACAGGAGCCGCACGGTCCAGAGCGGCTGTCCGGCGGGCAGGACGGTACCGCCCGGTCCGGGAACATGGTCGGCCTCGGCAGCCCGGATCGCGGCGCGCAAAAGCTCGACCGTGTTGATCATTTCGGCGAGCAGGTTCTGCACGTTCTCGGCGCGCGAGTTCACCGCGTCGCACATGTTGAGCGCCACGCCCAGCAGGAATTCCGCCTTGGCCAGGTTCTTGATCGCGAACTGATGCATGATCTGATTCATGCATCCGGTCCCGACGAACAGTCCGTTGACCAGTGCTATGTCGCGCGCGACGAACATCCGCTCCCACGGCACCAGCACGTGGTCGAAAATCGCGACACAGTCCATCTCATCCATCCGCGACGAAAACGGATGGTCGCCGGGCGGGCCTGCAGTCTCGGCCAGCGAGGGCCGGCAGATGAAGCGCAGGCCAGCCGTCGCGACCGGGATGCAGAACGCGAACGCGTAGGGCCGCGCCTCTTCCGAATTCTGCAAATACGTCGACGGAAAGACCGCGATCTCGTTGGCGAACGGCGCGAGCGTCGCGACCGAACGCGCGCCGTTGACTATCACCCCCGCGTCGGTCTCCTTCACGATCATCGCGGCCACGCCGGACGGCTGGCTCTGCAGCGGCTTCGATTTATCGACCGTGGGACTGAGCAGCGTGTGCGTGAGGCAGAGATCCTCCTCGCGCAGGAACTCGTAGTACGCGCGGATGTTGCGCCCGAATTGCGCGCCGCCGCGCGCAAAGTATTCGTGCGCCGAGCCGAAGCCGGTGATATGGATGTTCATGAAGTCCGGCGTCCGCCCCATCATGCCGCCGCACCAGTCCATCCACGTCTTCACCGCGACGCGCCGACGCACAAGGTCGCTCTCCGAGGCGGGTTCGACAAAAGTCAGGCCGATGCGATCGCCGGTCGCCGGCGAGCGGAAGGTAAGCTGCTCGCTTAGCTCCGCGCGGTGCTGCAGGTCGTAAAGTTCGGCGAGCGTATGCGCCGCTGGGCCGAGACGCGGATGCGATACCACGTCGCGGACCCGCTCGCCTTCGAGCCAGATTTGCCGATCGTCGCCGAGCGATTCCAGAAACTGCCGTCCGGTCCTTATCCCCATCGCACGCCCCCGGTTAGACTGCTGGGCCGCGAAACGGCCCGTATCGCTCAACGCTCGCGGCGTGCGCCCGGTACCTACGCCGCAAGGAAGCAGGCGACCGCGTAACCCATCAGGCCATAGGGATAGTAGTAGCTTAATTCCATCCGGCTCGATTCGGGCAGCGCCGCGCGCATCGCGAGCCATTGCACGACTTCGGTCGAATGGTCGCCGCCCAGGCGCGCAAAATCAGCCATCGTGTAGCGTGCGAGGCTATTGGGTTTGCGCTCCAGCAGCGTGAGGAACTCGCGGTCCCACTCCGGGAATACTTTGCCGAAGTCGGGGCCAGTCAACTGATGCGAGAGGCCGCCGGTTCCGATCACGGCTACGCGCAGATCCTCCGGATAGCTCCTGATCGCGGCTCCCAGAGCGGCGCCCAGTCCCCAGCATCGCGCCGGCGTTGGCAATGGATCGAACACCACGTTGATCGTTATCGGCACCACGGGTACGCGCCATCCTTCGTTGACGAGCGGCATCGGCGAAAGAAACCCGTGATCGAGTTCCATCCGATGCGCGGTCATCAGGTCGAAGCCGCGCCCGAGCAGTTGCGCCGCGAGGTGGCGAGCGAGCATGCCATGGCCGGGCACGGGCGCGAACCGCCGCGGACCGTATCCTTCGTCCGCAATCTCGTATTGGTCGGAGAGGCCGATTGCGAAGGTCGGCCAGGCGTCGAGGGAAAAATTATCGACATGGTCGTTGTAGATCACGACCAGCGCGTCCGGACGGCGTTCCGCAAGCCAGGCTGCGGCGCGCGCAAAAGCGTCGAACACCGGCTGCATCCCGGCGTCGCGCGCGTCACCGCGGTCGTAGGCATGCGCGATCGACGGCGCATGCGAACATCCCAGTCCTGCAACGATCGTCGCCATCGCGCCGCGCTGCCTACGCCTTCTCCGGATGCGCCTCGTTCGGCAAGAGGGCCATCGACCGATTGCGCTGGTTCTGCTTCTCGATAAAGAGCTGAAACTCCTTGCTGCTCATCGAGCGCATGGCCGCGCCCATTTCGAGCAGCGTCACGCCCAGCGCCGCGCCGAGTTTCGTAAGCAGGTAGACCGTGACGCCGATATCGACCAGGCCCTGCCAGTCGCGGTCCATCAACAGCCGCGTCCCGCGCTCGCCGATCGCGTAGCGGCGATAATAAGCCTCGGCGTCGGCGCGAAGCGCTTCGCGGTTCGCTGGGTTACGCAGGTCGAAGAGCAGCCGGCTGATTTCGTAGAGGTTGGCGTCGGGTACGCTCATTTGTAGGCGCGTCCGTGATTCGCCATTTACGACCGCCGGGCGCGCGCTGTCAAGGCTCGGCCACCGCAGCTGATAGCGCCGATTAGACGCACCCACAGTTTGACTGCCCATACGCGCGCGGCGCATCGTTTGATGCAACGCGCCGGGCCGCGCCGGCCGCGCAAAGAGGAGCCCATGACTGAGCTTGGCGCCGATCTCGGCCGTATCCGGCTCAAAAATCCGATAGTCTGCGCGTCCTCGGAATTTACGATGACTCTTGAGGGGATCCGCGCCGCACTCGACGCCGGCGCCGGCGCCGTGGTCGCCAAGTCGGTCAACGAAGCCCCAGGGGCGGCGCGCCAACTCGACATAGCGGACTACGTGATGCTGGACGCAAGCTGGACCGTCACACCGTGGGAGCAGGCGGGGCTCGACGCTTCGTTGTTCTGCCGCTCGGGGCTCGCGCAGACGCCGCTGGATGAATGGCTCGCGATGCTGGTGCGCGCGGACGCCGAGGCCCGCGCGCGCGACGCATACGTAGCCGGCAGTATCACGGTTGCCGAAGCCGAGCCGGCGGCGCGCTTCGCGGCTGCGATGGAGGCTGCGGGTCTTCGATGGATCGAGCTCAACCTGAGCACTCCGCATGGTCGCGAGGCGGCAGGCGGCGCGGTGCGACAGCTTAGCGACGCCGAAGCGGTCCACACTTACGTCAGCGCGGTGCGCGCCGCCACGACCCTCCCGCTAACGGTCAAGCTCACCGCTCAGACCGGCGATCCGATTGCGCTCGCCGAGCGTGCGCTCGCGGCCGGCGCCGACATGCTGGTCCTTACGGGCCGTCTTCAGGGCTTCATGCCGGATATAGAGACGATGCGGCCGATCCTGGGATCGGCTGGCGCCATCGGTGGGCGATGGGCGCTGCCGCTGACGCTCTATTGGATAAGCAAATGTTTCAGAACGCTGCCGCCGGGTACTCCGCTGCTTGCGACCAACGGCGTGCGTCTTGGCGACGACGTCGTGCGGGCGCTGCTGAGCGGAGCGCGCGGCGTCGAGGTCGCAAGTGCCGTGCTGACGCGCGGCGCGGGAGCTATTGCAGAGATGCTGGCCGGGCTTGAGGCATACTGCTCACGCAAGGGGATCTCGCGGTTGGACGAAATCGTCGGCCGCGCCGCCGGGACGGCGCTCGGTTACGGCGCGGTTCCGCTCAAGAAACGCGCGAGCTATCCCTGGGATAGCTTCATTGGCTAGCCGGACGAGTAAGCGCCGAAAAGAAACCCATCATCCGGCGGTTCCTCGCTCTACGCATGCCAATCCTCCCCTCAGACTGAGGAGCGAGGAGTCAAACGACCAGCGCTTCGGGAAGGAGACCCGGCTGCGCCGTTGAAGCGCGTCAGAAGAACGGGCAGAGCAGCAGCGCGCCACCTCTTATCAGCAATCCCAGCATCGCCGGTGCCCAGCGCCGCGGCAACCCCAAAGACTCTGCCACAAGCCCGACGCCCAACGGCACGTGCGCCGATCGGGTCATCGTGCGAAACCCCGCGAGGAGTCCCCTTGCCGGATAGAGGACGATCTCGTGGCGCTCGCCGTCCTTGAGACCCGCGCGGATGCGCGCGATTTCGATCGCCTTGTCTAATCCGCCGAGTTCGTCGATCAGTCCGCCGCGTTGGGCTGCGACGCCGCTCCATACCCGCCCGCGCGCCATCGCTTCGGCCTCGGCCGGTGCAAGCCCGCGCCCCTCGGCAACCTTGGCCGTGAAGTTGGAGTAGAGCTCGCCGATCGCTTCGTTGAGTTGGCCTAGTTCGGCCGGGCTGAGCGCTCGCGCTATCGAGAGTCCGTCGCTCATCTCGTCGCTCTTGACGTACTCGACCGTCACGCCCATCGCGGCGAGCGCCTTGCCCGCATTGAACCGCGCATAGACCACCCCGATCGAGCCGGTGATCGTGGCCGGCCCCGCGACGATCCGGTCCGCACCCATGGCGACGTAGTAGCCGCCCGACCCCGCCACGTCGCCCATCGAGACCACCACCGGCTTGCCGCGCTGGCGCGCGTCGTTAAGCGCACGCCATACGAGATCGGAGCCGAGCGCCGATCCGCCGGGCGAATTGACGCGGAAGACGATCGCACGCACGCTCTTGTCGGCGGCGGCGCGATCAAACTGGGCGGCGACCGCTTCGCCGCTCAGAAAATCGCCTGCCGCGGGCGGTTCGCCGGCGACCACCGGACCGACGCCATGAATCAGCGCGAGCCGCGGGTCGCGGCCCGCCTGGCGCGCATAGGCGAGGCGGCGCAGGTAGCGCGAGAATCCGACGAAGACGCGCTCCTTGCGCTCGGGGTCGAACTCGGCGCGCAGGTCCTCGAAATAGCCGGCGCGGTCGATGAGGCGGGCGTCGATCGCCGCACGCACGCTCAGAAAGCCGCTGCCCGCGAGCTCGGCGGCGCGCCCCGCGCCGAGCCCGCGCGCCGCGGCGATGCGCTCGGCCAGCACCTCTTTGCAGTCGGCGACGATCGCTTCGAGGCTCTCGCGCAGCTGCGGCGACATCCGATCGCGCGTCAGCGTCTCGGCCGCGCCCTTGTACTCCTTCCATTGCAGCGTCTGCGCTTCGAGCTTCAGCCGATCGAGGGCGCCGCGCAGAAAGACCCCGCCCGCCGCCACGCCGAGCATCGTCAGGAGCGTGTTGGGATTGGCGACAATTTCGTCGGCGCCGCAGGCGATGAGGTACTCGCGCACGCCCGCGCTGTCGCCCTCGAGCAGCGCGATCGTGCGCTTGCCCGCGCGGCCAGCCGCGCGCAGCAGCGCGTGGAGCTCGTCGGCCGTGGCGACTCCCGTCTCCAGTCCCGCGATCCGGACGATAACGGCCTTTAACCGAGGGTCGCGCGCGGCGCCCTCCAGCGCTTGACGCAGATCGAAAAGCGCGGGGCCGCCGCGCCCGCGCAACTGGTCGAGCGGCGAGCGCGGCGCGACCTCGCGCATCGCACCCGCGAGCTTGACGACCAGGACGGCGTCGCGCGGGATCCGCGAAGGGCGCACCGCCAGGAAATAGAATGCGCCGGTGATAGCAGCGGCCGTGATGCATAACCAGATTCCGATATCGCGCCCGCCAAGATGAAGAGCGAGCGCACCGGCACCCAGCAGCAGCGCCACCAGGATCGCGAGCCTGACCTCGCGCCGCAATGAACCAATCGCTATTCTCATTTCAACCCAAACTCCTCCAGGCTTGGCCCGGGAACACTTCTAAACTAGCCTTTTTCCATGCATCGATCTTATCCGCACCTGCTCGCGTTGGCCGCGCTTTTATCCCTGGGCGTTGCCGCGTGCTCAATCTTCAGCCACAAGGAACCGCCTCCGCCGCCGGTAATACGCCATACGGCCACGATGGACCTGACGCCGGGAATCGACGTTAGCCTGGTTCAGACGCCGCCCGGCTTTACGCCGATCGCGGGCCAACCCCCGCTCTGGCTGCAGAGCGGAAAGGAGCTCGCGCTGGCGGGGACGATACAAGGACGCACGGAGGTCCTCGGCTTCAGCGGCGGCGCCTATAGAAATATGCGCCTCGTCGCGGCCGACGGGGGGCCCGGCGCACCACACGGAAAAATTGTCGCCCTCGCCGCCAACCCCGGAGGCCTGACGCTGGCGGTAGCCGAGGCCACTCCTGGACGGATCGAGGTAGTGCTGCGTTATGTCATCAGCAACGCCGGAGAGAACTCCGTCGCAACCTTCGACGGCAACTTCCATGCAGTAAGCCTGACCTGGGTCGCGCAAGACACGATCGCGGTGGGCCTCGCTGGCGAGCCCGGCCCTTCTACGGCAGATGCGAGCGGCCTTTACCTTGTTCACGTGCTGGGCGCGGTCTCGGTCGAACAGGTCAAGTTTGCGTGCCCGCCTTCGACGCTTTCTTTCAGTCCCGATATGCGCTTTGCGGTCGGCGAGGGCGACGAGCGTACCCCCGTGTCGCTCTTCGACAGCCGCGCCGCGCGGTGCCGCAAGGTCCTCCCCGCCGGGCCGGTTCGGGTGCTGGGATGGGCGCCGGGTAACAACGCCTTCCTGTACTCGACCCCCGGCGTAAACGGACGCGGCGCGGGCGTTTTTCGCTATACCGTCGGCAGCGGAACGACCGATCTTATCGCCGTTTCCTCCAGCGCCGCCGCGTACACTGGCTCGGGAATCATCATGGCTCTGGGCGCTCGGGAGATCGACCTTCGGACCGCGGCGGCAGAGCCCAACAAGCGGGTGACCGCGCGGATAGCGAGTTTGCTGCCCTCGCACCTGCAGCCTTCGGCCGAGACGACCGGAGCTACGATTGCACCGAGCGAGACGCTGATCGATGATCTCGGAATTCCGACTACGCCGGCGATGCTGCTTGCGAGCACGATGACCTATTCGCACGGTTACGCTGAGCTGGCGATGCAAATGTACGCTGACGAACCGGGCGGACCGACGCGCAAAATCGTCACCTTTTCGATCGTCGACCGCAAGGCGTTCGTGCTGGCGAGCGGCGCCGCGCGCGGGGTGGCGGTGATCGGATGGGCGCCCAACGCCAACCGCCTCATCGTCTTCGACGGCGACGGCGCCACCGGCGCGCTCGCCGTGATCACGCCCCGGCGATAGTCTCGCCTTACGAAGCGGCCCTGCCCTGCCAGTATTCGGCGGCGGCCGCGAAGGCGGCAGCCGCGCGCTCGAAGCTCTCGAACACCACCAGGCCGCGGCCGCGCGCAAGCTCTCTTGCGCGAGCGACGATCGTCTCGACGTGCGCGGGGTGCAGGATAACGGCAAACGCCTTGCGCGAGCGACGGTTGAATTCGGCGAGTTTGTCCAAAAGGCCGGTCAGCTCGTCCTCGTGGTCGGCCCAGCGCGCGGCGCGCAACCCGGTGCCGATCTCGAGGACGATCGCATCGATCGCCGAGTCGCGCTCGAGGATGTCCAGGATGCGATCGAGATTTCCCTGGTCATGGCCCATCCCGATCGTGCCGCCGGCGTCGAGCGGATTGCGATAGCTGCCGCCGATAATGTTGAAAAAACCCTTGAGCTCGGCGTACGAGGCCCCGGAAAGCGCCGGAACCTCGAGCCCCGCCGACGCGAAAGTGTCTGTTATCACCACCGACTGACCGCCGGTCATCGCGATCAGGCCCATTGCGCGCCCGCCCACGCGCCGCCCGCGCGCGAGCAGTTCCATCGCGTCGAGCATCGCGTCGAGGCTCGCGACCGATACCGCACCGCTGTGCGCCATCACCGCACGCCACACTGCACCGCCGGTCGCGAGCGAGCCGGTGTGCGAGAAAGTCGCGCGTCCGCCCGCGTCGGTCGTTCCGCCCTTCCATACGACCACCGGATGACGCGCCGCGGCGCGCTTGAGGCTTGAAAGGAAGCGGCGGCCGTCGCGCACGCCCTCGAGATACATGCCGATCGCACGCGTCGCCGGGTCCTCCGCCATCACGTCCAGGTAATCGGCCGCTTCGAGCATCAGCACGTTGCCGATCGACGCGGCCTTATTGATGCGCAACCCCCGAATCGGCGCCTGCATGCAGAAATTGATGCTGTGCGTGCCACTTTGCGAGATGAAGCAAACATCACCGCCCGCTCCGACTGCGAGATCGGGAAAATTGCAGAGACCGATCGACGGATTGTACAGACCCATGCAGTTGGGACCGACCAGCGCGATGTCCGACTCGGCCGCGGTTGTGCGCAGCTCGCGCTCGAGCCGTACGCCCGCCTCCTCCCCGGTCTCGGAGAAACCCGAGGTAAAGAAGCCGATGCCCTTGACACCGGCGGCGACGCAATCTTTCAGGATGCGCGGCGCAACCTGGCGCGGCACGGCGCTCACGGCGTAATCGATCGGCTCGGGCACCTCGGCCAGGGTCTTTACGTTGGCGATGCCCATCGCTTCGATCCCCGGAATTTCGTTGGGATCGATCTGAACCGAGTAGAGCTTGCGCGAAAACCGCGACATCGCGCGCAGCCACAGGTAACCGCCCGTCCGCTTGTCGCCGATTACCGCGACCGCTCGCGCGTCGAAGGCGCGGCGCAGGTTGTCGATTCGCCGCGGATGGCGCGGATCGGCGTTTGCCGCCGGTCGTGCGCCCGAAACGTCGAGCGGCCCGTGCCCGTCTAGCGGCCCGTGCTCGTCCAATAAGATGCGCGCGTCGAGCACGCGCACGCCGTCGGGGTACGCAGCGACGGGATTGAGGTCCATCTCGCGCACCTCGGGATGCTCCGCCGCGAAAGTGGAGACCTGCGCGATGAGGCCGGCCAGGGCGTCGAGGTCAGGCGGCTTGCCGCCGCGGACGCCGCGCAGAATCGCCGCGCCGCGCAGCTCATCGAGCATCGCGCGCGCACCGGCGGCAGTGACGGGCGCGATGCGCAGCACCGTATCCTTGAGTATCTCGACCAGCATGCCGCCCAAGCCGACGATCACGAGGGCGCCGAAGCGATCGTCGCGAGCGACCCCGACGATCAGTTCGATCCCGGCCGGCGCCATCGCCTGCACCGCGACGCCTTCGAAGCGCGCATCGGGACGCCTCGCCGCAAGATTCTGACGGATGCGCTCGAATGCGGCCCTGACCTCAGCCGACGAGCCGAGGGCAAGCTCAACCCCGCGCACTTCGCTCTTGTGCGCCGCTTGCGGCGAAACCACCTTGAGAGCCGCCGGAAATCCTACGCGCGCGGCCAGGTCCTCGGCTTCATCCGCGTTTCGCGCGAGATGGGCAACCGCGACGGGGATTCCGAGCGCATCGAGAATCCGCTTGGATTCGATTTCCGAAAGTTCGCTGCGGCCGGCGCCGATAGCTTCGGCGAGCATCCGATTGACATCTCTATCAGCAGTGGCGTTCACAGACTGGCGTATAGCAAAGGCCCGAAGAGATTTGAAAGGTGAACGATCGGCCGGTTGTGTGCTTTATGATGGGTGAGCCTCGTACGGGGATGAAGAAGCAGGAGAGAAAGCGCGTGGCGCGCGTCAAGCGACGCGGCCTGCTGGAGCGCAGCGCCGATGCCGATTTGCGGGTTTTCGTCACCCGGCCGATCGCCGAGCCGCCGCTGCGCCGGCTGGCCGCGATAGCGCGGGTCGATCTCTGGGACGACGAAATGCCGCCCCCGCGTGCGGAGTTGCTTGCGCGCGCGCGGCCGGCGAACGGCGTGCTCAGCATGGTGACTGATCGGTTCGACGCCGCGGCGATCCGGGCGCTGCCGGGCCTGCGCGTTATCAGCAACCTCGCGGTAGGCGTCGATAACATCGACCTCGCGGCGGCAACTCGCGCCGGCGTCGCGGTCGGCCACACGCCCGGCATCCTGACCGAGACCACCGCCGACCTCGCCTTTGGGCTGCTGATGGCCGCAGCACGGCGAATCGCCGAGGGCGACCGTTACATTCGCGGCGGACGATGGCGCACGTGGGGCCCGAAGGTGATGCTCGGACGCGACGTCCACGGCACGACGCTCGGGATTATCGGATGGGGCGCGATCGGGCAGGCGATGGCACGGCGCGCGGTCGGGTTCGGGATGCGCGTGGTCTATTTTCCCGGGCGAAGCGCGACGCGCTCGCTTCGCGGCGCACGCGCCCGCGCGGCCGGCGCCGGTTCTTCAAAGGCGGAGCCGAGAAGCCTGCACCGCCTGCTCGCCGAGTCTGACTTCGTGTCGCTCCACGTGCCGCTCACGACCGCGACCTATCACATGATCGGCGCCGCCGAGCTTGCGGCGATGAAGCGCACCGCGATCCTGGTCAATACCGCGCGCGGCGCGATCGTCGATTCGCAGGCGCTCGCGGTGGCGCTCCGCGCGGGACGGCTGGCCGGAGCCGGACTCGACGTTACCGATCCCGAGCCGATCGGCACGGATGACCCTTTGCTCGAACTACCCAACGTCGTGATCACGCCGCACATCGGCAGCGCCAGCCACGCGACGCGGCTCAGGATGGCCGAACTCGCGGTGGACAACCTGATCGACGTCTTCGAGGGCCGGCGGCCGCGGCATTGCGCCAACCCGGCGGTGCGGATGCGGTGACCATCGCCGGGTTGGCAGCTTCGAACGAGCTTTTAATCCGGAAGCGAGCTACTTGATCAGAACCGGTCTTCCGCGGGGACCGCGAAATGGCGCGTTCGGGTCGCCGGTGCAGTCAAAGGCTTCCTTGTCGATGAAATGGGCCTGAATCGTGCCGCCGCTGATCGAAATCGATCCAGATAGCGGCGAAGGCCATAATCTCGACCTGGCTCCTGCCGTTGG
>Ga0335083_10003731_pt1 | contig 19596 bp, 14 predicted proteins | sample Lox_Sample_42_FD_206716 | JGI IMG/M metagenome (GOLD analysis project Ga0335083, IMG submission 206716) | Soil microbial communities from Loxahatchee National Wildlife Refuge, Florida, United States - Lox_Sample_4.2 | ecosystem: Environmental > Terrestrial > Soil > Wetlands | place: USA...
TGGTGCTCAGTAGCCGCCCGGGGGCGGGCCACCCGCGCCACCCGGCGGACGTCCGCCGCCGAAGCCACCACCACCACCGGGGCCGCCGCCGCCAGGACCGCCCATGCCGGGACCGCCCATGCCAGGGCCGCCGCCCGGCGGACCGCCGCCCGGCGCCTGCGCCAGCGCGCCGTAGGAAAACATCGCCATCGAGCTGGCGGTCGCGACCACCAGCATTCCTTTCAACTTCCTGCTGACCATATGCCCCCCGGGGCGAGTTAGAACTGGCGCCATCATAGACCCGAATTTCATCGCGCAGTAAGGCCGACATGGGCTTTGCGGGAAGCGAATCTTACGACTCCTTCATGGCATGGCCACGGCGTTCGCTGCGCCGGCAGTGAACTGCTGCATCGCTGTACGGGCAAGGTCCGGAAAATCGCAGAACAGGCCATTGATGCCGGCGGCGAGATGGGCGGCGATCTCCGCGAGCAGATCGCCGGGCGCGGCCGCACCATCGCCGCGGCGCAGTGCCGGCGGCAGAAACTGGTTTTCGGCGCGGAATGTCCACGCATGCACTGCGAGGCCGGCCGCGTGCGCGGCCGCGACCAGCCCGGTGGGGCGCAGTGATCCATCCGGCTGCGTTGCCATCACCATGTCCTTCTGCACGCCGATGGCAGTGGCATATTCGGCCATCGCGCGCAGCGCGTCCGGGCCGGCCATGGCCTCATAGGTGAGGCCTTCGCCACTGCGGTCCCACGGCCCGCCGCTCGCCGCCATGAGCTGCACCAGCGGATATTCGCATTGCCGCCGCAGGCGCTGCAGGTTGCCCACCTCGAAGCACTGGATGAAGACGGGCGCGCTGCCCAGTCCCTCGTTCAGCGCCGCCAGCAGCGGCGGCTCCAGCGGCAGGCCGAGGGCCGCGAAATGCGAAGGATGCTTGGTCTCGGGATAGACGCCAACCGCCGCGCGGCCGCCCTGTGCGCGCACCACATTCACCTGCGCCAGGAATTCCAGGATCTCGCCGAAGGTGGCCACCTCGAGCTGCCCGTCGTGGCGGCTGCTGCCCGCGCGCAGTTCGGGGATGCGCTCGCGCGCGCGCAGCGTCTTCAGCTCCGCGAGCGTGAAATCCTCGGTGAACCAGCCGGTCACGGGCTCGCCGTCGATGCGCTGGGTGCGCCGCCGCGCCGCGAACTCCGCATGCGCGGCAACGTCGGTGGTGCTGCCGATCTCGTTCTCGTGGCGCGCCACCAGCACGCCGTCGCGCGTCGCCACCAGGTCCGGCTCGATGTAGTCCGCGCCCTGCAGCACGGCCAGCGCATACGCCGCCAGCGTGTGCTCGGGCAGGTAGCCGCTCGCGCCACGATGGGCGATCACGATTGGCGCCCCGCCGGCCATCAGCGCATCGTCACTAGTTCTTCCGCCGCCGTGGGATGGATCGCCACGGTATCGTCGAAATCGCGCTTGCTCGCGCCCATGCGCACCGCGACCGCGAATCCCTGCAGCATCTCGGCCACGTCGCGGCCGGCCAGGTGCACCCCGACGATGCGCTCCTCCGGCCCGGTGGTGACCAGCTTCATGTACGTCTTCGGCTTGCTGTCGGTGAGCGCGTGGTACATCGGCACGAACGCGGCGTTGTAGCACTTCACGGCGGCGCCGAAGCAGGCGCGGGCCGCGGGTTCCGACAGGCCGACGGTGCCCAGCGGCGGATGACCGAAGACCACCGTTGGTATGTTCTCGTAGGAAAGCTTGCGGTCGGCCTGTCCACCCCACAGGCGGTCCGCCAGGCGGCGGCCGGCCGCGATGGCCACCGGCGTCAGCATCGCCCTGCCGGTCACATCGCCGATGGCGAACACCTCGGGCACATTGGTCTGCTGGTATTCGTCCACGCGGACGTACCCCCCGGCGTCGATGGCGATGCCGGACTGTGCATCGAGAAAGCCGGTGACCGGATCGCGGCCGATGGCCCAGATCACCGCGTCCTGGCCGCTGACGAGGTCGCCGTTTTCAAGGCGCGCATCGATGCGCCCGTCCGCCGCCCGGATGAGCTCGGCCGGCAGGGTCTGCGGCAGCAGCTTCACGCCGGCCGCCGCCAGGCCCTCCTGCGCCGCCGCGCCCAGCATGGGATCCAGATCGCGCAGCAGCGTGGCGCCACGCCATGCCATCGTGACCTCACTGCCAAGCGCGGCCAGCACACCGGCCAGCTCCACCGCGATGTACCCGGCGCCGGCCACGGTGACCCGCTGCGGACGCTGCGCGAGCTCGAAAAAGCCGTCGGAATCGATGCCGAGTTGCGCGCCGGGAATCGCCGGCCGCCGCGGGCGCCCACCGGTGGCCAGCACGATGCGCGCGCCGCGGATGCGCCGGCCCGCCACCTCCACCGTGCCGGCATCCACCAGCCGTGCCCAGCCCCGCACGACTTCCACCTTGGACTTCAGCAGGTTGGCCTCGTAGATGCCGTTCAGGCGCAGCACATAGGCATCGCGCCTGGCCTTGAGGGCCGGCCAGTCATGTCCCGCCAGCGTCACGTCGAAGCCGTAGCCCGCCGCCTCGTGGATCGCCTCGGCCAGCGCGGCGGCATTCCACATCAGCTTCTTGGGTACACAGCCCACATTCACGCAGGTGCCGCCGAGCCGGCCACCCTCCACCAGGACCACGCGCGCGCCGTACTCGGCGGCACGGCGCGCCGTCGCGATGCCGCCGCTGCCGCCGCCCACCACGATCAGGTCGACAATTTCACTCATGAACGCATGTTAACCGGACCTGCATTTCCGCGTGGCTGGCGCCCACCCCATCTCATTATCATGGGAGCAATGAGCAACCAGAATCCCCTGCTGCACGAAGGCCCGTTGCCGGCCTTCGACCGCATCCGCCCGGAGCACGTGGAAACCGGCATCCGGCAGCTACTCGAGGACAACCGCGCCCGTGTGCGCGAACTGGAGGTCACGGCCGCGCCGGACTTCCGCACGCTGGTCGAACCGCTGGAGGAGCTGCATCACCGGCTGGCGCGCGCCTGGTCGCCGGTGGGGCATCTCAACGGCGTGATGAACAACGAGGCGCTGCGCGAGCGTTACAACGCCTGCCTGCCGCTGCTGTCCGAGTACGGCACCGAGCTCACCCAGAACGAGCGGCTGTTCCGCGCGTACAGCATGGTGCGCGAACGGGAGGCGGCCAGCCTCGATGCCGAACAGCTCGCCGTGCTCGACCATGCGCTGATCGACTTCCGGCTGGCCGGCGTGGCCCTCGACGCGGCCACCAAGGAGCGCTTCAAGGCGGTGATGCTGGAGCTGTCGAGCCTCGCGGCGAAGTTCGAGGAGAACGTGCTGGACTCCACCAACGCGTTCAGCCTCGAGGTCACCGACCCGGCCGAGCTCGAAGGCCTCAATGCGATGATCATCGCGCGCGCCAGGGAACGCGCCAACACCGCGGGCAGGAAGGGCTGGCTGCTGGGCCTCGACCAGCCCACCTACGTCGCGGTGGTCACCGATGCGCGCTCGCCAGTGCTGCGCCAGACCTTCTATCGCGCATGGACCACGCGCGCCGCGCTGACCGGCCCGAGCCTGCCGGCTTTCGACAACACACGCGTGATGGAGGACCTGCTGCGGCTGCGGCACGAAGCCGCGAGCCTGCTGGGCTACCCGAATTACGCGGCCTACGCGCTGGCGCGGCGCATGGCGCGCAGCGTCGACGAGGTGATCCGCTTCCTGCGCGACATGGCCACCGCGGCGCGGCCCGCGGCGCTGCGCGAGCTGGCGGAGCTGGAAGCCTTTGCCGGCCGCAAGCTCGACGCCTGGGACATCACCTATTACTCCGAGCGCCTGCAGGAGGAACGCTACAGCGTGTCGCAGGAGGAGCTTCGCCCCTACTTCACCCTGCCGCGCGTGCTCGAAGGGCTGTTCGGGCTGATCAGCCAGCTGTTCCAGGTGAACTTCCGCCAGCGCGAGGACGTGGCGCTGTGGCATGCGGACGCGCGCTACTATGACATCTTCGATGCCGCCGGCAAGCTCATCGGCGGCTTCTACCTCGATCCCTACGCGCGGCCCAACAAGCGCAGCGGCGCGTGGATGGATGACTGTGTCGGCCGCAAGGAGCTCTCCAGCGGCAGCGCACTGCCCGTGGCCTACCTGGTGTGCAACGCACTGCCGGGCGCGGAGGGCCGCGCCGCGCAGCTCACCCACGATGACGTGGTCACCCTGTTCCACGAGTTCGGCCATGGCCTGCACCACCTGCTCACGCGCGTCCGCTATCCCTCCATCTCGGGCATCAATGGCGTCGCGTGGGACGCGGTGGAGCTGCCCAGCCAGTTCCTGGAGAACTACGCCTGGCAGCCGGAGGTGCTGCGCGAGATCGCACGCCATGTCGACACCGGCGCGCCCCTGCCCGAGGAGAAGATCGCGCAGCTGCTGCGCACGCGCAGCTTCCAGGCCGGGCTGGCCACGCTGCGGCAGATCGAGTTCGCGCTGTTCGACTTCCGCCTGCATGCCGAGTACGACCCGGAAAAGGGCGCGCGCATCTACGAGATCCTCGACGAGGTGCGGCACGAGGTGGCGGTGATCCAGATCCCGGCGTGGAACCGCTACCCCAACAGCTTCGGGCACATCTTCTCGGGCGGCTACGCGGCCGGCTACTACAGCTACAAGTGGGCCGAGGTGCTGGCGGCGGATGCCTTCGCGGCCTTCGCGGAAACCGGCATCTACGATCGATCCACGGCGCAGCGCTTCGTCGACACCATCCTGTCGCGCGGCGGCAGCCGCGATCCGCTCGACGCCTTCGTCGCCTTCCGCGGCCGGCCGCCCGACATCACCCCGTTGCTGCGGCAGCACGGCATCGCGCCGTAAACGCCGGCATGCAGGCAGGCAGCGCGGCGGCGGCGCAGGATCCGGGGTCGCTTATGTCTCGTGGCAGAAGCGCCCGGAACACGCAAAGTGTGTGCGGCGTCGTTCTTCTGGCGGGCTGGCGTGCATAGACTGCCTGGCACGCCCATGGCCCAGTCATCCACGTACAGCGTGCGCCGCAGCGACTACGACGTATCGAACACGATACGCGTCAGCTCTGCCCCGGACGTGCGCGATGCGGCGAAGGGCCTGCTGCTGGATACGTGGCCCGACATCGACTTCCTGCCCGTGGCGCGCGCCTTCCATGATTTCGAGATGGCCTTCACGGGCCGCATGCCCGGTTACTTCGGCGTCGACACGGTCTACCACGACCAGCAGCACACGCTGGATGTGACGCTGGCCATGGCCCGCCTGATGGCCGGCTACGAGCGCACCCATGCGGGGACGCCCCAGGCCCTCGGCGGCGAGCGGGCCGTAGTCGGCACGCTGCTCGCGCTGTTCCATGACATCGGCTACCTGCGCGAGCGCAGCGAGACGGCGCTGAATGGCGCCGAATTCACCCGCAACCATGTGTCGCGCGGCGCGCGCTTCATGGAGTACTACCTGCCCACCATCGGCTTCGGCTACTGGACACGCGTCACCAGCGAGATCGTGCATTTCACCGGCTACGAGAAGAGCTTCGAGGAAATCGGTGCCCGCGTGAGCGATCCGCGCGACATCCAGCTCGGCCACCTGCTCGGCACCGCGGACCTGATCGCGCAGATGGCCGACCGCTGTTACCTGGAGAAGTGCCGCGACCGGCTGTATCCGGAGTTCGTGCTCGGCGGCGTGGCGTTGCCGCTGGGCGCCAGGGGCGACCGCGACGTGCGCTACGCCTCCGGACTGGACCTGCTGCGCCAGACGCCGCAGTTCATGCAGGAAACCATCCACAAGCGGCTCGACAGCGCCTTTGGCGGTGCCTACCGCTACCTGGAGCCGCTGTTCGACGGACGCAATCCCTACATGGAGGCCATCGAGCAGAGCCTGGCCTACCTGCGGCAGGTGCTGCGCAGCGAGAGCTGGCGCATGCTGCGGCGTACTCCGCAGGTGTTCGCCGCCGGTCCGGATCCGCTCAGCAGCGTCCGCGGGCTCATGTCCAGCTACTTCAGGAAGGCCTGGTCGCCGAAGTAAGCGCCGCCGCCGGCGGCGCATCGACATTGCGCACGTAGCGCGCGAGGATTTCCGGCAGCGCACGCTCGATCGCCTCCCGCCCTTCGATACCGGCAGTGGCCAGCGCCGCGCGCAGCAGATCCACCGAGACCGCCGCCTGCGCCGCCTGCGCGACCGGTGCATAGCTCAGGTGCCACGGCTCCGGCTGGAATCCTCCGCGCCAGGTTGCATAGGGCTGGTAGAAGCCATGTTCGGCCGCGTGTGCGGCAAGCCATGCCCCGAGCCGGGCGAACACGCCTCCTGGGGCGTACTCCCCGGTGACGAGCTGCGGCCGGTAGCCGGGAAGCACCGCGCCGGCATCGATCACGTCCATGTCGGTTCCCCAGTGGTGGCGACTCGCGCCGGGCAGCGCCGACCAGTGCAGGATGGCGGCGACCCGCGCGTCCGCGTCGAGCGCCTGCGTCTCCAGCAGGCTGCCGTCGGCGGCGTGCAGGGCACGCTCGCCGCGATACTTGCCATTCCATATTGCAAGCTGCCGCTCGAAATCCCGGAAGGTGGAGACCGGCACCAGGTCGATGCCGGCCGCGGCCGCCGCGCGGCGCAGCCTGCCGAACGGCACGACCACCGCGCGGTGCAGGCTGCATGGCGGATCGGTCAGAGCGACGATGTGCGCACGGCTGCGCCCGGTCAGCTCCTGCGGTGAAAGGTGGATCTCTTCCGGCATGGTGATTTCAGGGATTTCCAGCAGATACATATGGCCGGCGCGGCAGACGTGAGGGTAACATTTGCGTAATGCGCAGCCTGAAGACCAAATTTGCCCTGTCGGGTGCCGCACTTGGCGTGCTGCTGGCCCTCGCCTGCGCACTGCTGGCCGGCGCGCTGCGCAGGCCCGGCGGAGCGCACCTTCCGGTCGCCATCATTGCCATTGGCCTGGCGGCGATTGCCGGCACGGCATGGGTGGCGTTCGCGATGGGCCGGCGCATCACCCAGGCGCTCGAACAGCTCAGCGACAGCACCAACCGCATTTCCCATGGCGACTACACGCAGCCGGTGCGCACGCTGCGCGACGATGAACTCGGCGACCTGCAGCGCACCGTCGACCAGATGCGCCAGAGCCTCGCTGACACCACCATCACCAAGAACTACCTCGACAGCGTGCTCAACAGCATGGCCGATGCGGTGTTCGTGGTGCGCAACGACGGCTCGATCAAGTTCACCAATCTCGCCGCGCAGCGCCTGACCGGTGCCGGCGCCGACGCGCTCTACGGCCGCTACATCGCCACGCTGCTGCACTCGCCGGAACTCAGCGAGGAAGAGCGGCTGCGCAAGGCCTGCGAGGTCGGCGAGGCGGTGCTGCGCACCGAGGCCGGGCAGACCATCCCGGTGTCGTTCTCCGGCTCGCAGATCGAGACCGCCGACGAACAGTTCTCCGGCCGCATCTACGTGGCGCGCGACATCACCGACCGCAAGCGTGCCGAGCGGCGCATCCGTTACCTCGCCCGCTACGATGCGCTGACCAAGATCCCGAACCGCATGCAGTTCCAGCACCTGCTGCAGCAGGCCATCGCGCGTTCGCTGCGCGCGCGCAGCGGCCTGGCGCTGCTGTACCTGGACATGGACCACTTCAAGGAAGTCAACGACACCTTCGGCCATGGCGCCGGCGACCGGGTGCTCGAGGCGCTCACGGAGCGCCTTACCGGCAAGCTGCCCGAAGGCACCGTGCTCGGGCGGCTGGCTGGCGACGAGTTTGCGCTGTTCATCGACGGCATTTCCGACCACAGCGCCCGCGAGATCGTGCGCCACCTGTCGGAAGACATCCTGAACGTGGTGGCACTGCCCTTCCACGTCGGCGGGCAGGAGGTGTTCCTGTCCGCCTCGATCGGCGTGGCGCTGTGCCCCCGCGATGCGGAGAACGTCATCGACCTCATCCGCAACGCCGATGCGGCCATGTACTACTCCAAGCAGAACGGTGGCAACAGCTGCGCTTTCTACACGCCGGAGATGAACGCCGCCGCGGTCGAGCGGCTGATGCTGAAGAGCAAGCTGAAGCGGGCGATCGAGCGCGAGGAGTTCGTGGTCGCGTACATGCCGAAGGTGAACTTCGCCGACGGCCGCATCGTCGGCGCCGAGGCGCTGCTGCGGTGGCGCGCGCCGGGTCATGGCGACATCCCGCCCTCGCAGTTCATCCCGCTGGCCGAGGAGAACAACCTCATCGGCAGCATCGGCGAGTGGGTGCTCGACCGGGTCTGCCAGGATTACTCCGGCCTCGCCCGCCAGGGCCTCGCGCCCGGGCGTATCGCCCTCAACCTGTCGCTGAAGCAGCTGCGGCAGGCCAGCTTCATCCTCGACTGCAAGTCCCTGTTCGCGCGGCGTGGCGTCTCGCCCAGCCAGCTCGAGCTGGAAATCACCGAGACCACCCTGATGGCTGATCCGAAGCGCACCATCGGCATGCTGCGGGAGCTGGCGGCCATGGGGCTGCACCTGTCGATCGATGACTTCGGCACCGGCTATTCCTCGCTGTCAGCACTGCAGCAATTCCCCATCGGCACGCTGAAGATCGACCAGTCCTTCGTGCGCGACGTCAACGAAGACCGCAACGACGCCACCATCGTGCGCACCATCATCGAGATGGGCCACAGCCTCGGCATGCAGGTGGTGGCCGAGGGGGTGGAAACCCAGGGGCAGCTGGAATTCCTGCGCTCGGCGGGCTGCGACCATGCGCAGGGGCAGCTGTTCGGCGAACCCTGCTCCATCGAGGCCCTGAGCCAGCTGCTGGCCCGGCAGGAGGCATTGTCCGGCTCGCCATTTCCGTTCTTCGCGCGCAAGTCAGCCGCGGGCGGCGTCCTGCGCGCCTGACGCGCGGCAACCTCAGGTGTCGTCGTGGTCGCGCGCAGGCGGATCACGCGACGTATCCAGCAGTTCGGCGGCGGACAGCCCGAGGCGGCGGATGGTGGCCTGGATGCGCGGCCACTCCTGCGTGAGGAAGCGCCCGCGTTCGTCCGCCATAAGCCCCGCCCCTGCTGCGGGCGCAACGTACATGCCCAACCCGCGACGCTTCTCGACCAGACCCTCGTCGGCCAGCTGCTGGTAGGCCTTGAGCACCGTGAGGGGATTCAGGCGGCACCCGGTCGCCACCTGGCGCACCGAGGGCAATGCCTCGCCCTGCTTGAGCACTCCTTCCAGCATCATCGCGACCACGCGGTCGCGCAGCTGCCGGTAGATCGGTTGCGATTCGCGCCACGGATCGTTGGGCGACGGCGCGATGCACAGATCCAGTCGGCGGGCTTCATGCGGGTTCCCCACGGCAGCCTCCTTGAGATTGGTGTTATAGATAACTACTACACTATGCCACGTCAACGTTCCTGATGAATTTGTTTCCAGCTCATCGCACTGGTCCGGGTCTGCGGTGCGGGCAGCAGTAAAATCCGCCCCCACCGCCAATTGCGATGGTCCGCCTCAATGCCTGGAGATCCGATGAAGAAGCCCGTTACCGTCACCATTACCGGCGCCGCCGGCCAGATCGGCTATGCCCTTGCCTTCCGCGTCGCCTCCGGGCAGCTGCTGGGCGAAGACCAGCCCGTGACCCTCAACCTGCTCGAGATCACCCCGACATTGCCGGCGCTGCAGGGCGTGGTGATGGAACTTTCCGATTGCGCGTTCCCGCTGCTGCACAAGGTCATTGCCACCGACGACGCACGGGTCGCGTTCCGCGATGCGCAGGTGGCGCTGCTGGTGGGCGCGCGGCCGCGCGGCCCGGGCATGGAGCGCAAGGACCTGCTGCTGGCGAACGCCGCGATCTTCTCGGCACAGGGCAAGGCCATGAACGAGGTGGCCGACCGCAACATCAAGGTGCTGGTGGTGGGCAATCCGGCCAACACCAACGCGCTGATCGCGCGCGCCAACGCGAAGGACCTGAATCCGCGCAATTTCACCGCGATGACGCGGCTCGACCACAACCGTGGCCTGTCGCAGCTCGCCGCGAAAACCGGCGCGCATACCACCGGCATCCGCCAGTTCACCATCTGGGGCAATCACTCCTCGACGCAGTACCCGGACATCTCCCACGCGACGATCGACGGCAGGCCCGCCCGCTCGCTGGTTGACCAGAAGTGGGTGGAAGAGACCTTCATTCCGGTGGTGCAGCAGCGCGGCGCGGCCATCATCAAGGCGCGCGGGGCATCGTCCGCCGCGTCCGCCGCCGCCGCGGCCATCGACCATGTACACACCTGGGTGAAGGGCACGGCGGAGGGGGACTGGGTCTCGATGGCCGTGCCTGCGGATGGCAGCTACGGGATCCGCGAGGGCGTGATCTATTCCTACCCGGTGACCACCCGCAATGGCGAGTACTCCATCGTGCAGGGCCTGTCGGTTGATGAGTTCAGCCGCCGGCGCATGGACGCAAGCGACTCCGAACTGCGCGAGGAGCGCGACGGCGTCAAGGACCTGCTGTAACCGATGAAGAAGCACCGACTCCTCCTGCTTGCCGCGATCCTGGGAATGAGCCTGACTGCCTGCCAGCCGAAGCCACCGGGCAGCACGGGACTTGCCATTCCGAAGCTCGACCCGAAGGTCCGCACGCTGGCCAACGGGCTGCGCGTGTACGCGCTGCGCGATCCGGATACAGCCAGCGTGTCGGTCGCCGTCTGGTACGACGTGGGTTCGAAGAACGATCCACCCGGGCGCTCGGGGTTCGCGCACCTGTTCGAGCACCTGATGTTCAAGTCCACCGCCAACATGCCCGCGGAAATGATGGACCGTCTCACCGAGGACGTCGGCGGCTACAACAACGCCTCGACCGCCGACGACTACACGGATTACTACGAGACGGTGCCGGCCAACCACCTGCAGCGCGTGCTGTGGGCCGAGGCGCAGCGCATGGGTTCGCTGGTGGTCGATGCGGAGAATTTCCAGTCGGAGCGCGCGGTGGTGCAGGAGGAACTGCGCCAGCGCATCCTGGCGCAACCCTACGGGCGCCTGTTCGGGCTGTACATCTCGCAGGCCAGCTTCGACGTGCACCCGTACGGCCGGCCGACCATCGGTTCCATCGAGGACCTGAACGCGGCCACGCTCGATGACGTGAAGGCCTTTCACGCCGCGTATTACCGGCCCGACAACGCCATCCTCGTGGTGTCGGGCAACTTCGATCCGCAGCGGCTGGATGCGTGGGTGGACCAGTACTTCGCGCCGCTGGCCTCGCCGCACCGTCCCGTGCCGCGGGTGAGCGCCGTGGAACCGGTCCGCAAGGCGCCGAAATCCCTGACAGTGTACGTGCCGAACGTGCCGCTGCCGGCCGTGTCGATCTCGTGGCCGGCACCGGCCGCGAGCAGCCCGGACATCGCCGCGTGGATGATGCTCGACACCATCCTGCAGCGCGGACAGTCCTCGCGGCTGTACCTGTCGCTGGTCTATGACCAGCAGCTCGCGGCACAGGTGAGCTCGGATTTCGAAGTGCGCGCCGATGCCGGGGTGTACACGCTGTTCGCCATCCTGTCCGAGGGCAAGTCCGCGGACGCCGGGTTGAAGGCGCTGCAGGCCGAGATCACGCGCATCCGCGACAACCCCGTGACGCCGGCCGAACTGGACAAGGCGCGCAACGAGCTGCTTGCCGATGCGCTGCAGAGCCGGGAAACCTCCGAGGGCCGCGCTGCCGAACTGGCGCGCTCGGTGATCCTGTTCCGCGATCCCGCCGCATCCGACCGGCTGCTGGCGCAGTTGCAGACCGTGAGCGCGGCGGACGTCCAGCGCGTGGCCAGGTCGATCATGGACGCCGGGCGCAGCGTGACGCTGCGCTACCTGCCGGACGCCGCCGGTGCCCGGGGCGATACGATCGCCAGCGCCGCCACCATCCAGCCCACTGCCATCGACATCCCGGCAGCGGAGATCCCGGCCTTCGCGCTCGCACCGGAGGGTCAGCGCGAGCAGCCGCCCGCGCCGGGTCCGGCGGTCGCCGCGAAAGTGCCTGCGGCCACGGAGAAGACGCTGGCCAACGGCCTGCGGGTGATCGTCGCACGGCGCTCCGGATTGCCGCTGGTAGCCGCGAACCTCGGCATTGCCGCGGGCGGGGCGCTGGAACCGGTCGACAAGGCCGGCCTCGCCGCGCTCACGGCTGACCTGAGTACCCGCGGCACGGCGACACGTTCGGCCACGGACATCGCGCGCGCGGTGGAAAGCCTGGGCGCCTCGCTGAACGCCACCTCCGGCGCCGACGCCTCCAACCTGTCAGTCGTCACCGTGGCCGACAAGACCGCGCAGATCTTCACGGTGCTGGCCGACGTCGCCATGCATCCGGCCTTCAAGGACGAGGAACTGGAACGGGCCCGCCACGAAACCCTGGACAACCTCACCGTATCGCTGCGCGAGCCGGGCACCGTGGCGCGGTATGCGCTGACCCGCCGCCTGTTCGGCGATGGACCCTACGGCAAGACGCCGTCGCCGCATTCCATCGGCTCGCTGCAACGCAAGGATGCCGCTGACTTCCACGCCAGCTGGTGGCGGCCGGACAACGCCGTGCTGGTGATCAGCGGCGACATCGCGCCCGAGGAGGGATTCAGGCTGGCGCAGGACGCATTCGGCGCGTGGGAAAAGCCCACGCAGCCACTGGCCATGCCTCCGGCCGGACCGACCAGCGCCACGGCCCAGCCGCCGCTGGTCATCGACATCCCGAAGATCGGCCAGGCGGCGGTACTCATCGGACGCATCGGACCGAGCCGCACCGCCGCAGATTACTTCCCCGCACTGCTCGCCAATGACGTGCTCGGCGGCGGCTACTCGGCGCGCCTGAACGAGGAGATCCGCATCAAGCGCGGCCTGTCTTACGGCGCCAGCGCGCAGCTGCCCTCGCGCCGCTTCGGTGCGCCCATCGTGGCCGGCGCGCAGACACGCAACGATGCCGTGCCGCAGGTTGCGGAGCTGCTCGCCAGCCAGCTGCGCGAGCTGGGCGCCGCGCCCATCCCCGCCGCGGAACTCGGCAACCGCAAGGCCGTGCTGATCGGCGATTTCGGCCGCTCGGTGGAAACCGTCGGCGGACTCGCCGGGCAGCTGGCGGAGCTGGCGCAGTTCGGCCTGCCACTCAGCAAGCTGCAGAGCTACTCGGGCGACGTCGAGGCCGTGACCGCCGAGCAGGCGATGGCGGCCGCGAAGGCGCACTTCGATCCCGCGGAGGCAAGCCTGGTGGTGGCGGGCGATGCAGCGGTATTCGGCGCACAGCTGAAGGCGAAATATCCGCGCGTGGAGACCATCGCCATCGACAAGCTCAATCTCGACAGCGCCACGCTGCGCTGAGCCGGTGGACCAGAAGGCCGGCCGTGATCGGTCGGCCCGTCGGGTGATCAGCGAGGGGCCAGGCGGCGGGCATCCTCACACCGGCTTCATTGGAAATTCGCACGCAGCGTCAGGTACCACTCGCGCGGGTCGTTGTACGTGCCCGCAACCTGGCCTTCCGCCCCGTTGGTCGAACCTACGACAACGTAACGCTTGTCGGTCAGATTGGTGCCGCCAAAGGTCAACTCGTAGCGCCGCTCCGGCGAAAAGTAATGGATGGCCGCGTTCAGGTTGTTTGCGGCCGGACGATACAGTTCAGGCGTATTCGGCGCGTCGTTGTACATGCTCGCGGTGCGGGTCAGGTCGACAGCCAGCCGGATTGACGCGGAGTCTGCCAGCGAGAAGTCGTACTGCGGGCCGATGCTCAACTTGTACTTGGGCGTCTTCGGAAGCTTGTTGTCCTCGGTGATGCCCTGTGCCGCAGCCGCGGGGTCGACCGACGAATACCTCGCATCGATGTAACCACCGGTGAAGTTCAGCGCGAAGCCGCCACCCGTCAAAGCCTGCAGCTCCAGCTCCGCGCCCTGCAACTTGGCATTGCCTGCGTTGTGCAGCACCGGCGAGGCTGCCTCCTGGATGTTCAGTTGAATGCCGGTGTACCTGGTATCGAATATCGCCGCGTTCGCCTGCAGATGCCGGTTCAGCCATTGCGACTTCGCGCCCAGCTCCACAGTGCGGGCCTTCTCCGGGCCGAATGCCGCATCGCTGATGTCTGCGACGGGGTTGGACAGGCGCGTAGTCCAGCCGCCGGCCTTGAACCCCCGCGAAAAACTCGTGTACAGCATCATGTCGTCGGTGGGATGGAATTGCAGCCCGGCGGTGGGCGTGAAGATGTTGTACTTCTGCTGCTGGTTGCCCGGCGGGAAGTATCGATAAGGGTCGCTGCTGTCCGGAAATGGGGCCAGACCATATCCCGGCGACATGGGGTTGGTCACAAACGCGTTCCAGCAGGCCATGTCCGGACCCGTTGTGGTGTAGCAGCCGGCAGACTTGTAGTTGTATCCAGTCAGGTCGGCCTGGCCGCCTTCGAATTTCTTGTCATCCCTTGAATATCGCGCGCCAAGCGTCACGCCCCATCGGTCGGACAGCTTGTAGTCGAGATGAGCGAATGCGGCGTAGGACCTGGTGTCCACGTCGTTGGCGACATCATAGATATCCAGCCCCCCGCCAAATGGCACGAAGTCATCCACGAAGCCGGATTCCTCGAAGTAATAAACACCGGTGACCCAGTCGAGCCGGTCGTCCAGTGACTTGCCCGCGAGCTGGAACTCCTGTGAAAGCTGCCGCTGGAACTGGTGATCGCTGACCTCCAGGATCGTCTCGGGAGTTCCGTCGAGGTCGACCCCCACACGCCAGTCGATGTCGCGCCAGCCGGTGATCGACTTCAGCAGGAGGTCGCCGGGCAGGTGCCAGTCGACCGTGCCGGACAGGCCTTTCGCGCTGTACTTCGCAAAGCTGGGACCGGTGGCATAGGTGGTATCGATGTCACCCGTCTGCGTGTTGGCCAGGTTCCAGTAGATGCGGGGTTGTGAAGACAGCAGGCTGTTTCCACCTGGTCCGCCGACGTAGCCGGATCCTCCCAGGGCGGCACCACCCGCGGCCAGTCCCAGACCCTGGCCACGCGGGCTGCACAATCCGTTCGTGGTGTTGAAAAGGGATCCATTGACGCTGGGGAAGAGCGGATAATTGGCAGCATTGTTGAGTGTGGCCGCGGGCGTACTGATGCAATAGTTGTACAACGCGCCCATGAAGCCGAAAGCTGGCCCGGGCAGGGTATCGAATGGAGTCGGCAGGCCATTGGGCCCCGAGGATGGCGTGTTCACCCGCAGCAAGACGGTGGGAGTGGCGGACTGATCCTCCCTCGACCAGTCGGCGGCGATCGTCACGTCCACAGCGTCGGAGGCGTGCCAGAGGGCCTTGCCGCGGAAGACCTGCAGGTTCTGGCCTCCGTTGGAACTGGAGGTGTCGTAGCCCGCTTTGGGAAATGCCGTCTGCGGATCGACGACGAAGGCCGTCGAACCGGGCGCCGAGCTCGCGGGATACGGAATGACTTTCTGGTAGCCGTCCCGCTCCATGGACGAGATGGACAGCGAGGTCAGCAATCTGTCACTGATGGGCAGATCCGCGGTCAGCGCGATGTCACGGCGATCGAAGCTGCCCGTGGTTGCCGTGGCGATGACGCGCGGCGTGCTGCCCGGCGTGTGGGTCACGATGTTGATCGCCCCGCCGATGGTGTTGCGGCCGAACAGCGTGCCCTGCGGACCCTTGAGGATCTCGATGCGATCCACATCGAGCAGGTTCTGGTTGGCGCCGATGGTTCGCGCAAGATACACGCCGTCGAGATAAACGCCGACTCCGGGATCGAGATTGAACGCGAAGTCGTCCTGGCCAATGCCGCGGATCGACGCCGACAGCACGGAGCTGTCGCCCGAGAACGGGGCACCGGAATCGAGATTCACGTTCGGAGCAAGATTGGACAGCGCATGCAGATCGCCGAGGCCCTTCTCCTGCACGGCATCACCGGAGTAGGCCGAAATGGCGATGGGCACGTCCTGCACGTTCTGTTCGCGCTTCTGCGCCGTAACCAGTACTTCGGGAAGCTCCTCCACACCTGCCTGCTGTTGCTCCGCGGCCTGGACAGTCGGGAGCGCCAGGGAAACACCTAGTGAAAAAGCCATGGCGCGCGCCGCCCACGATCGAACTGGAATCGGCATATAACCCCCTCTTTGGTCTCTTCCCTGGACTTGCGTCCGAGCCGAAGTTGCGACTGTCGCGAATTTGGTGTGCGGACGCTACATTCCTGTTCAACGCATTCATGGAAGGTAATCAATTGCTGACGCGACAACTCCGCGCCGCAGGCCGAAACATCATTCCTGGCCTCGCCTTCGCGCTGGTCACGCCGTACGCGGTTGCTGCCAGGCCCGACGCACCGGTCAGCACCGTCAATCACGCCTTCGCCACCGAGCTGGGCACGGGCTTCTACGACATCGGTGGCCGGAGTGTCTTCATCGCCACCTTCACGCCGGCCTGGGAGGTGCGGGAAGCCAGCAGCGTGCAGTCCGGCACCCGGCTGATCCTGCCGCTGTCCGCTGGCTCCTTCAACTTCGTGCCGGACGACGCCATCGAAGGCCACCTGCCGGACCGCATCGATACTTTCAGCATCGCGCCGGGCGTGGAGCTGGATTTCCTGCTGCACAAGGACTGGCTGTTCACGCCGTGGGTGCGCGCCGGCGCGAGCTTTGCCGGCGGCACCAGCGATGGATTCGTGTACGGCGCGGGTGCGCGGCTGATCCGCGACATCACCTCCGGTGATCGCGGCATCACGCAGCTCCACGACCTCATGCTGGTGAACGTCAGCTACCGGAACCTGCCCGACGACAGCTTCCTGCGGCTGCGCAATGCGGTGGACCTGCGCCAGCGCACATCGCTGCGGCTGGGCGCGGAACACCAGCTGCTGGCGGGGCTGTACGGCATCCTCGATGTCATTCCGGATCCGCCCGCCGCACCGGCCGGCGTGAAGCCGTCCTCGCTGCAGCTCGAGCTGGGGTTCACTTTGAACGCCGATCCGCGGCCGCAGCTGCGCTGGCTGAACTGGCCGCGGCTGGGCATCGGCTACCGATTCGCCGGCGATTTCTCCGGCTGGCGGATCGTCATCGGCGCACCGTTCTAAAGCCGCGCGATCAGGGGAAGAATTCCGCCCCGGGCGGCTTGCCGGCCGAGCCCCACCGTTCCGAGGAATCCCAGTGCTCGGCGATCCTGCCGGACTTGCCATCGATGCGGAACACATCGAACCAGGTCATCTGGTAGGTCTGCTCGGGATGCTCGCGGTCGCGCACCTTGCGCGCCCACATCACCATGACGATGTCGCGCTCGGCGATGATGTTGATGATGGGAAAGCGCGATACCGGTGGCACCGGCCGCGATGGCCGCGCCTTGCTCATCGTCGCGACGAAGGCATCGCGTCCCGACTCCACGTTCGGATTGTGTTGCACGTATTCCGGCGTCATGAATTCGGCTGCCCGCTCCATGTGGCCCGCCTCGTACACGATGCGCCAGAAGTCATAGACGAGCTGCTTGTTGCGCGCCAGCTGCGGATCGTTGCTGGCCAGCAGTGCGCGCTGGTCCGCGGCGACGACCAGTGGCGCCAGCGGCCTGCCATTGACCGAGGTGCCGGCGGGCGGCGCATCCGCGGCGATGCAGGCCGCGCATCCCAGCCACAGCGGCAGTGAAAAGGTTCGGCGCATCGTTCAATCCCCCCGCATGTTCAGCGCTCGCGCGCGGTATCGACGAAGGCGCGCAGGTAGCCGGTTTCCAGATCGGCCGCGCGCAGGCCCAGGTGAATCTGCTTCGGCACGCCCTTGCGTCCCAGCGGCAACGGTACCACCGCGGCCCGGGTTGCATACTCCTCGACCAGCCAGCGCGGCAGCGCGGCCACACCGCGGCCCGCCGCCACCATCTGCAGCATGAGGTCGGTGGATTCGATCACCTTGTGGACCAGGGGCGTGACGCCGGCGGGCGTCAGGAACAGCGTGTAGATATCCAGGCGCCCGGTCTCCACCGGATAGGTGATCAGCACCTGGTCGCCGAGCTGCCGCGGTTCGACGAACTTCCTGGCGGCCAGCGGATGGCTGCGTGCCACCACCAGCACCTGCTCGTAATCGAACACGGGGATGAAGGTCAGCCCGGCCCTGGCTTCGGGATCCGGCGTGACCACCACGTCGATCTCGTGGTCGAGCAGCGCGCCGAGGCCGCCGAAGCGGAATTTCTGCTTCACGTCCACGTCGACATCGGGCCACGCGGGCAGGTAACGCGCCACCAACTTCAGCAGCCACTGGTAGCAGGGATGGCATTCCATGCCGATGCGCAATGTGCCGCGCGTGCCGCGCGCGAACTGCCGCAGCTCGGCATCGGCATTTTCGAGTTGCGGCAGCAGGCGATTGGCCACCTCCAGCAGCCGCTGGCCGGCCTGCGTGAGCCGCAGTTTGCGGCCCCGCCGCTCCCAGATGTCCGTTCCCAGGCCCCGCTCCAGCTTGCGCATGGCATGGCTCAGCGCGGACTGGGTAAGGTGCAAGCGGCTTGCGGCAGCCGTCAGCGAGCCTTGCAGCTCGACTTCCCGCACGACCGTCAGGTGGCTGCGCTCGAGCATGCCGATACATGAATAATATTCATGGAATTCTGAATTTATATCACTTTTAATCATGATACGAAGGAATTTAGGATGGTTCGACTGCCGCATTCATCGAGGTTCGCCATGTCCACTCCCGCACAGCTCCTGGTTCCAGAGACGCACCCGCAGCTGCCGGCTCGCTTCGATCATGTGGGCAGCTTCCTGCGGCCCGACTACCTGCTGCAGGCGCGGGCACGGCACGCACGCGGGGAAATCGACGCCGTGGCGCTGCGCGCGGTGGAAGACCGGGCGATCACCGAAATCGTGCGCTTCCAGGAAGCGGTGGGGATGAAGGCCATCACCGACGGGGAATACCGCCGCACCTATTTCCACATCGACTTCCTCGACCAGCTCGGAGGCGTGGAAACCGCCGCGCCGATGCAGGTGCAGCGGCCCGACGGCACGCTGCAGCTCGCGCCACCGGTGATCAAGGTGGTCGGCAAGGTGCGGCACGACCGGGCGATCGAGGTGGACAACTACCGCTATCTGCGCAGCCAGCTCGCGCCGGGCAGCGTGGCCAAGGTGGCGATCCCCTCGCCCACCATGCTGCATTTCCGCGGCGGCCGCGCCGGCATCAGCCGGCAGGCTTATCCGGAACTCGAACCGGCGTTCTATGACGATGTCGCGCGCGCGTTCGGCGACGAGCTGTGGGCCCTGCATGAGGCCGGCTGCCGCTATGTGCAGATGGACGACACGAATCTCGCCTACCTGTGCGATCCGCAGATGCGGGCTGCGGCGCGCACGCGTGGCGATGATCCGGACGAGCTGCCGCGCCGCTATGCGGCCTTCGTCAACAAGGTCGTGGCGCGCAAGCCGGCCGGCATGCTGCTGGCCATGCACCTGTGCCGCGGCAATTTCCGCAGCACCTTCGCCGCGAGCGGCGACTACGAACCGGTGGCCGAAGCGCTGCTGTCGCAGATGGACATCGACGCCTACTTCCTCGAGTACGATGACGCGCGCAGCGGGGATTTCCGGCCGCTGCGCTTCCTGCGTAAGGGCAAGACCGCGGTGCTGGGCCTGGTCACCACCAAGTACGGCGCGCTGGAAGACGCCGATGTACTCAAGCGCCGCATCGAGGAAGCCTCGAAGTACGCGCCGCTGGAGCAGCTCGCGCTGTCGCCCCAGTGCGGTTTCGCCAGCAGTGTCGAG
>Ga0335083_10003733_pt1 | contig 19594 bp, 18 predicted proteins | sample Lox_Sample_42_FD_206716 | JGI IMG/M metagenome (GOLD analysis project Ga0335083, IMG submission 206716) | Soil microbial communities from Loxahatchee National Wildlife Refuge, Florida, United States - Lox_Sample_4.2 | ecosystem: Environmental > Terrestrial > Soil > Wetlands | place: USA...
TCTCGGGCCGCTGACGCCGCCGCGCCGGGCAGGAGAAGCATGCGGGGAACCGAAGACCTCGGAACGCAAATCAACCGGCTCGCCCGGCTTGGCCGCCAGCGCGATTTCTCGCTCGCCCGTTTTCGCAAGTCGCTCGACGCGGTCGCGCACAACGGGCAGCGCGGCGAGGTGCTGCGCCAGCTCCTGACGGACTGGACCGGGATCCCCTTCGACGTCGAGGAAGCCCTCGAGCGCTGGGCGGAAGTGGAACGGCTCGCCTCGGGGCTCCGCGAGAAGCTCGGGCCGCCGCTCGGCCTCCAGACGATCCTCCTCCATCACCTCCACAGCCTGAAGGGGCTCCTCAAGGATCCGCGCCTGGTTTCGGAGGCCGACCTCGCGGTCCTGCGCGTCAACGCGATCACGGACCCGCTGACCGGCCTCTACAACCGACGTTTCCTCCTCGACCACCTCTCGCGCGAGATCTCGCGCGCCGAGCGCGCCGACGGCATCCTGTCGATCGTCCTGATGGACCTGAAGGGCTTCAAGTCGATCAACGACCGGCTCGGCCACCCCGTCGGCGACAGCGTCCTCGTGCGCACGGCGCGCGTGATCCGCGAGTCGCTGCGGGCGGTGGACGCGGGCTGCCGGTTCGGGGGCGACGAGTTCGTCCTCGTGCTGCCGAACACCGACATGTTCTCGGCCCTCGCCGTCGCCGAGCGCGTGCGCGAGAAAGTCGCCGCGATGGCGCTCCCGGCGCGTGGCGGTCTCCCGCTCGACCTCCACTACGGCATGGCCTCCTATCCGCACGACGGCAAGAGCACCGACTTCCTCCTGAAGGTCGCCGACCTGCGCCTCTACCAGTGCCGCTCGCAGTCGTCGTTCGGCGCGATGGCCCACCGTCTCCACCCGCGCTTTGCGCCGGAAGACATGAGCGTGCGCGTCGAGGAGAAGGGCGCCGGCGCGTGGCTCGCGCCCGTCGTGGACCTTTCTTACGGCGGCCTCTCCTTCCGCGCGCGGCGCCGGGAGCGCTGGCCGCCCCGGTGGAAGGCCGAGATCGTCCAGAAGCACGACCCCGAGAAGCACCCGATCCGGCTCCGGCCGATGCACTGGGCTCCCCTGCCGGGTGGCTCGGTGCGGGTGGGCTGCGCGTATGCCTGATCCCCGTTCGGGTCCCCGCGCGTGACCCGCTCCGCCTTCACCGCTCATCGCGCCGCCGCCTCCGGCCTCTTCACCCTCTTCACGCTGATCGCGATCGCGCTCGGGCTCGGCGACCCGCGCCGTCTCGCGCTGGCCCTGGGGGGCGCTCTCGGGGCGCTGCTGCTCCTGACCCGCCCGCCGGTGCGCGACGCCCTCGGCGTCTTCGCCGCGCCGCTCGCGGTCGTCGTGGATCTCTCTCTTCTCTTCTGCGCGATGTCGCTGACCGGGGGCGTGTGGTCGCCGTATGCGCTGCTGCTGCCCACCGGCGTGGCCCTGTCGTGGCACTGCGAAGGAAAGGCCGCGGCCCGCTTCTTCGCCGCCGCGTCGCTCTTCGGCTGCGCCGCGCTCGTCACGATCGGCGGCGTGCCGGTCGACGGCGCCGCCCACCTCTTCCCCATCGTCGGCGTCGCCCTCGCGGCTCCGGCGCTCCTCGTCGCGCTCGAGATCTCCGGCGCGGCGCCGGCCTCGACCGCGGCGCTCGTCACCGAAGCGGAGCGCGAAACGCCCGCGCCGCCTGCGTCCGCGCCGATGCGTGTCCCGCGGGGCGCCGCTCCCGCCGCCGCATCGGCCCCGGAGCGCGATCGCGAGGCCGAGATCCTGCACGACCTGCGCTCGCCCCTGTCCGTGATCCGCGTCTACACCGACCTGATCCAGGAAGCCGCGCGCCGCGGCGAGCTGCCGAACCCCGACTACCTCGGCAACCTCGCGCGCGAGATCGAGCTCGCCGAGCGTCTCGTCGGCACGCCGGCGCCGGTCGCGGCCGAGCCGCTCGAGCGCCTCGAGAAGCCCCAGAACGCCGACCTCGTCGAGATCCTGGGCTCGCTCGCGACGGCGTACCGTCTCGCGCACGGCGGGCGCATCCGCATCGAGTTCATCGCCGAGCGGCCGCAGCTTCCCGTCGCGGCGGATCCGGTCGCGCTCCAGCGCGCCTTCCGCAACGTCCTCGACAACGCCATCAAGTACACCCCGGACGGGGGCGAGGTGCGGATCCGCGCCGGCGCCGCCGGGCCCCAGGCCTTCGTCGTCGTCAAGGACACGGGCATGGGGATGAGTCCCGAAGAAAGGGCTCGAGCCTTCGACTACGCGTTCCGCGGCGCCCGCGCCGAGGCCGCCGGCACGCGCGGCAAAGGGCTCGGCCTGGCCGTGACGAAGGAGATCCTCGAGTCCAACGGCGGCAAGATCTCGCTCTCGAGCGAGGCCGGCTACGGCTCGGAAGTCACCATCATGCTGCCGTATCAGAGGGCCGGCCGATGAAGCGCATCCTCGTGGTCGACGACGACCGCACGATCTCGGCCGCCGTCCGCGAGATCCTCCTGCCCGAAGGCTACGCCATCGACTGCCCCGCGGACCCGCGCTCGGCCCTCGTCGACGCGATCCGCGACGCGCCGGACCTCGTCGTCCTCGACGTCTCGATGCCGGGCATGACGGGCTGGGAGTTCTGCGCGATCCTGCGGCGGCAGACGGCCACGCGGGAAGTCCCCGTCCTCTTTCTGACGGGCCGCGCCGAGGTCAAGGATCGGATCACCGCCATGCAGCTCGGCGGCTCGGACTTTCTCGCCAAGCCCTTCGGCGCCGACGACCTGCGCCGCAAAGTCCGCTCGCTCGTCCAGGAATCTCACGCCGTGGAGGAAGGATGAAGCCCAGACGCCTCGCCGGGATCGAAGCCGGCCTCGACGCCTTCGCGCCTCCGGCCGTGACCGCCGGCTCCGCGCCCGAGTCTCTCGAGGACCTGCGCCGCGACCGGATCGTCTTCGACGACGTCACGCAGCTGCCGATCCACCCCTTCGACGACCCCTCCAAGGCCGACGAGCGGATCGAGAACCTCGGCGTCATCTACCTGCAGGTCGGCAAGTTCTTCGGCTTCGAGGAGCTCTTCGGCTGGGAGCAGTACGACAAGGTCCTCGCCGCGGTCTCGGCGAACCTCCAGGACGACGTGCGCGCCTCGCGTCTGGCGTCGATGGTCCGGTCGATCCGCTTCTCCGGATCCGACGGCTTCTTCGTCCTCTACGACCTGCCGTCCTCGGGCCGCGGCCGCGGCCCGTCGAGCCTCGAGGAGGAAGCTGCGCGCCTGCGGACGAGCGTCGCCCGGCGCCTGCGGCAGACGCTCGAGGGCGCCGCGGCAGACTTCCTGAACATCCTCGCCTCGAGCCTCGTCGCGGCCGACAACCCGCGCGTGCGCTCGTCGCGCCACGTCGTCCGCACGCTGCAGGAGGCGGTCAAGATCGTCGCCCAGCGCCAGACGAGCGAGAAGCTCGAGCTCTTCGCGGGGCTGAAGACCGTCATCCGCCAGCGGCAACTCCGCCCGGCGTTCCAGCCGGTGCGCCACCTGCCCGACGGCGCGATCATGGGCTACGAGGCCCTGATCCGCGGCCCGCAGGGCTCGAGCCTCGAGCCGCCGACGGTGCTCTTCGCCGTCGCCCACGAGCACGAGATGGACGTCGAGCTCGAAACCCTGTGCCTGGAGACCATCTTCGCGAACCTGCCGAGGCCGGTCGGCGACCGCCGCCTCTTCGTCAACGCGTCGGCGATGCTGCTGCGGCACCCGGTGTTCCTCGACGAGCGCAACCTCGCCGCGATCAACCGGAGCCACGGCGACGTCGTCGTGGAGATCTCCGAGAAAGAAATGGTCCGGGACTACGACTCCTTCCAGGAGGTCCTCACGCTCGTGCGGCGGGCGAACCTGAAGATCGCGATCGACGACGCGGGGTCCGGCTACTCGGGCCTCGAGACGATCCTCCACTTGAAGCCCGACTACATCAAGGTCGCCGACACGCTCGTGCGCCACATCCACGCCGACCCGATCAAGCGCGAGATCATCGCGAGCCTCGCCGCCATCGGGCGCCGCAGCGGCGCGACCGTCGTCGCCGAAGGCATCGAGGTCGAGGCCGAGCGCAAGACGCTCGTGGATCTCGGCATCGAGTACGGCCAGGGCTACCTGCTGGGGCGCCCCGCGTTCCAGGTCACCGCGCGCGCCGCGCGGAACTGAGCGTCAGACCGTCGCGGTCGCGGAGACGGGCTCGTCCGCGGGGCGGGGCGCGGCCTTCTGGCGCCGCCCCAGCCGCTCGCGGAACCGGTCCATCACGATGTAGAAGACCGGCGTCACGTAGAGCGTTAGCGTCTGCGAGAAGAGAAGGCCGCCGACCACCGCCATCCCGAGCGGACGGCGCGACTCGGCGCCGGCGCCCGCCCCGATCGCGATCGGGATCGTGCCCATGAGCGCCGCCATCGTCGTCATCATGATCGGCCGGAAGCGCACGAGGCAGGCCTCGTAGATCGCCTTCTCCGGCGTCATCGCCCCGTCGCGCTGCGCTTCGATCGCGAAGTCGACCATCATGATGCCGTTCTTCTTGACGAGACCGACGAGCATGATGATGCCGACGAAGGCATAGATCGACAGCTCCATCCGGAACGCCATCAGCGTCACGAGCGCGCCGAACCCGGCAAAGGGCAGCGCGGTCAGGATCGTGATCGGGTGGATGAAGCTCTCGTAGAGGATCCCGAGGACCATGTAGATGACGACGATCGCGACGACGAGAAGGAGCCCGAGACCCTGCACCGAGCTCTGGAACGCCTGCGCCGTGCCCTGGAAGCTCGTCTGGATCGTGGCCGGCAGCGTCTGGCGAGCGACCTTGTCGACCGCCGCGACCGCCTCGCCGAGCGACACGCCCGGCTTCAGGTTGAAGGAGATCGAGACGGCCGGGAGCTGACCCTGGTGCGTCACCGCCAGCGGTCCCGTGTTCTGCGTGATCGTCGCGAGCGAGGAAAGCGGGACGAGCTGGCCGGACGCCGAGCGCACGTAGAGGAGCGAGACGCCGGCGGAATTGCCCTGGAACTCCGGCGCGAGCTCCATGATGACCTGGAACTCGTTGTTCGGCGTGTAGATCGTCGAGATCTGCCGCGTGCCGTACGCCGTGTAGAGCGCGTCCTCGATCTTCTGCGTCGAGATCCCGAGCGCCGCGGCGCGGTCGCGGTTGATGTCGATCGAGATCTGGGGATTGGCGATCTGCAGGTCGCTCGTGACGTCCTGGAGTCCCGGCAGCGCCCGCATCTTCTGCTCGAGCTGCGGCGCAAACTTGTAGAGCTCGGCGGTGTCGGAGTCCTGCAGCGTGTACTGGTACTGGCTCTTCGTCAGGCTGCCGCCGAGCCGGATCGGCGGGGGTACCTGCAGGAACGCGCGGATGCCGGGGATCTTCGCGATCTTCGGGCGCAGGTCCTGGATGATCTGGTCGGCCGAGCGCCGGCGCTCGTCGCGCGGCTTCAGCTGCGCGAGTACGATGCCCGAGTTGCCGACGGCGACGTTGCCGCGCGGACCGCAGCTCGAGAGGAGGTTCGCGACGTCGGGATCCGCGCGCACGATCGCCGCGACCTGCTGCTGCTTCTCCTTCATGGCGGGGAACCCGATGCCCTGGGCGCCCTCCGTGAACCCGAAGATCAGCCCCTGGTCCTCCGTCGGCAGAAAACCCTTCGGGATGGCGACGAACAGCCAGCCCGTCGCCGCGAGCACGACGGCCGACAGCGCGAGCACCAGGCGCGGGTGCCGCAGCGCGGGCCCCAGGGTGCGCGCGTACCAGCCGACCGTGACGTCGAAGCCTTTCTCGGTCCATTCGTAGAGCCGCGAGTGCTTCTTCTCGCCCTCGTGCTTCAGGAACCGGCTGCAGAGCATCGGCGTCAGCGAGAGCGAGACGAACCCCGACACCAGGATCGACACGCCGATCGTCACGGCGAACTCGCGGAACAGGCGCCCGATGACGCCGCCCATGAAGAGGATCGGGATGAAGACGGCCGCGAGCGAGATCGTCATCGAGAGAATCGTGAAGCCGATCTCCTGCGAGCCCTTCAGCGCCGCCTCGAAAGGCTTCTCGCCGCGCTCGATGTGCCGGACGATGTTTTCGAGCATGACGATGGCGTCGTCGACGACGAAGCCGACCGACAGCGTCAGCGCCATCAGCGAAAGATTGTCGAGGCTGTAGCCGAGGACGTACATGACGGCGAACGTGCCGACGATCGAGAACGGGAGCGCGAGGCTCGGGATCACCGTCGCCGAGAGGTTTCGCAGGAAGAGGAAGATGACCATGACGACGAGCGCCAGCGTCAGGAGCAGCGTGAAGCGCACGTCGTTGACCGAGTCGCGGATCGAGACCGACCGGTCGTAGAGGACGTGGAGCGTCGCCGACGCGGGCAACTGCTTCTGGAAGGTCGGCAGCAGCCGCCGGACCGACTCGGCGACCTCGACGGTGTTGGTCCCGGGCTGCTTGAAGATGGCGAGCGAGATCGACCGCTCGTCGTTGTACCAGGCCGCCGTCTTGTCGTTCTCGACGCCGTCCACCGCGTCGCCGATGTCGGACAGGCGCACGGGCGAGCCGTTGTGATACGCGACGATGATGGGCCGGTACGCGGCGCCGTCCAGGAGCTGCCCGTTGGCCTGGACCGTGAACGACGTCAGCGGCCCGTAGAGGATGCCCGTCGGCAGGTTGACGTTGGCGTTCTGGACGGCGGCGGAAACCTCGTCGATGCCGATGCCGCGGCTGGCGAGCTGGCGCGGGTCGAGCTGGACGCGAACCGCGAACTTCTGCGGCCCGTAGACCTGGACCTGCGCCACGCCCGAGACCGTCGAGATGCGCTGCGCCATCATCGTCTCGCCGTAGTCGTCGAGCTGCGAGAGGGGCATCTGCGCCGAGGTCAGCGTCAGGTAGAGCACGGGCTGGTCGGCCGGGTTGACCTTCTGGAACGACGGCGGCGCCGGCATGTTCGGCGGCAGCTGCCGCGCCGCGGCGGAAATGGCCGACTGCACGTCGAGCGCCGCGCCGTCGAGGCTGCGCGAAAGGTTGAACTGGAGCGTGATCTGCGTCGAGCCCTGCGTGCTCGTCGAGTTCATGTTGTCGAGGCCGGCGATCGTCGAGAACTGCCGCTCGAGCGGCGTGGCGACGGAGGACGCCATGGTCTCGGGCGAGGCCCCCGGCAAGGCCGCGGCGACCTGGATCGTCGGGAAGTCGACGTTCGGCAGGTCCGAGACCGGCAGCAGCCGGTAGCCCATCATGCCGAAGATGAGAATCCCCGCCATCACGAGCGTCGTCGTGACGGGGCGGCGGATGAAGATCTCGGAGAGGTTCACTGGCCCGCCGCCTCGGCCGTCTTCTCGTTCGGAAGGATCTCGACTTTGCTTCCGGGCCTCAGACGCAGCTGCCCGTCGGTGACGACGCGCTCCCCCGGCGCGAGGCCCTTCTGGATGACCGTGCCGCCGGCCGTCACGCGGCCGACCGTCAGCGGGCGCGCCTCGACCGTGTCGTCCGACTTGACGACGTAGGCGTAGGAGCCCTGCTGGCCGCTCTGCACCGCGCCCTGGGGCGCGACGACGGCGCTGGAGAGCGTCGTCAGCGTGATGCTGGCGTTGACGAACTCGCCCGGCCAGAGCGTCCGATCGGCGTTCTTGAACGTGGCCTTGACCATGATCGTGCCCGTCGCCCGGTCGACCGTGTTGTCGATGAAGGTGAGCTCTCCCTCGGCGAGCGGCCGGCCCGTCGCCGGGTCTTCCGCCGCGACCGCGAGCGGCCCCGCCGCCTGGCGGCGCCGAAGCTCGGCGAGGTCCCGCTCGGGCACGGCGACGGCGACCCAGATCGGGACGACCTGGTTGATCGTGACGAGCACGGCGTCGTTGGCTTTGACGACGTTGCCGGCCTGGACGCTGACGGCGCCGGTCCGGCCGTCGAGCGGCGAGCGGATCGCGCAGTAGCCGACGTCCAGCCGCGCCTTCTCGACGGCGGCTTCGTCGGCGCGCATGGACGCGGCAAACGCCGCGGCGTTGGCGCGAACGGCGTCGTACTGCTGGGCGGTGACGTAGTCCTTCTTGACCAGGTCCGCGTAGCGCTTGACGTCGGCGTCCGCGTTCTCGCGCTGGGCCCGGTCGCGGGCGAGCGCGCCTTCGGCCTGGGCGAGAGCGGCCTCGTACGGACGCGGGTCGATCGAAAAGAGCGGGTCTCCTTTGCGCACGTCCTCCCCGTCGCGGAAGTGGACCTGGAGGATCTCGCCGTTGACGAGAGCGCGGACGGACACCGTGTTGTAAGGCACGACCGTGCCGACGTTGCGGATCTGGACGGGCACCGCCTTCTGGACCACCGTGCCGACACGGACCGGAACCAGCTCCGGCGGCGGCGCCTTCTGGGCCCGGGCGCAGGCCCCGGTCGACGCGAGAGCGAGGAGGACGAGGATCCGGGTCGCGGCGGTTCTCATGGAATCTCCGTGTTCGTCGACGCGGCGCCCGTGATCTCGGCCGCGCGCGGAACGAGGGCGCCGGTCGCGTGGGCGAGCTGGGCCATCGCCAGGAACCAGAGCGACCGCGCCTGAACTTCTTCCGCCCGCGCCGACGCGAGCGCGGCCTGCGTCGTCAACAGGTCGAGGATCGAGCCGACCCCGGCCTTGTAGCGTCCGTCGGCCACATCGGCCGACTGCGTCGCGCTCGCGAGCAGGTCGCGCGTCGTCTGGACGCGCTGCGTGGCCGTCTTCATCGCGTAGTAGCTCGCCCACACGTCGAGAATCACCTGGTCCTCGACGCGCTCGGCGGTGGCGCTCGCGGCCTCGGCTTCCTCTTTCGCCTTCTGCGTGCGGTAGGCGACGTCGAACCCGGTGAAGATCGGGATTCGCAGCAGGAGCAGCGCCGAGTAGTTCGACGACACCGGGTCCGGTCCCGGCGCCCAGAGGAAGGTCTTCCCGAGCGTGCCCGCGGTCGAGAGCTTCGGCAGTCCCTCGGCCTGCACCGAGCGGATCTTGCTCTGCGCCGCCAGCGCCGCGAAGCGGCTCGCCGCGAGATCCGGCCGCTCGGCGGCCGCCTTCGCGATCAGCTCGTCCACGCCCTTGCGAACCATTTCGAGCGGCAGCTCGGAAGGCAGGTCGCCGACGTCCACCGGCAGATTGGCCGGAACGCCGACGGCCGTGGCGAGCGCGCCGCGGATGATCTGGACCTGGCCCTGCGTGTCCTGCAGGTCGAGCTCCGCCTGCGACACCGACGTCCGCGCCTGGAGCACGTCGGCGATCGTCGCCACACCGGCGCGGTGCCGCTCCTGCGCCGCGTCGAGACTGCGGCGCGCCTCGTCGAGGCTCGCCTGCCGCGCGATGGCGAGCGCCTTGGCGTTCAGGTACTGGTAGTAGGCCTGCGCGATCGTCAGGACGACGTCCTGGATCGCCGCGTTGTGCGTCCAGTTGGCGGCGTAGAGCGCGCGCGTCGCCTGCTCGACGTCCGCCGCGCGGCCGCCGGAGTCGAAGAGCAGCCACGTCGCGGCGACCGACGGTCCGTAGGTCGTGTCGAGGATGTTCGCGAGCCCGGGGCCGTTGGCGAACGGCGTCTTCTCGCGCAGCAGCTGCCCGTCCACCTCGAAGGTCGGGAAGTAGAGCGAGCGCTTGGCGCCGACCTCGGCGGCCGCCGCGCGGGCAGAGGCCCACGCGGCGCGCGTCAGCGGGTTCGCGTGCAGGCCGACGTCCACGAGCTGGACGAGCGAGAGCGTGGTGCCCGGCTTCAGGTATTCGTCCGGGACCGCGGGCGCGACTTTCTCCGAGGGAGGCGCCGGCATGGCAGCCTTCGCCGGCGGCGACCACGGCTGAGCGGGCGCGGCGGACACCGCGTCCTTCACGGTCTTCTCCGGAACGGCGGTGCAGCCCGCCGCGGCGAGGAGGAGCAGGAGCGCCGGCGCGCGCCTCATGACGGGTCGGGCCGTCCGACTCCGTCGCGGAAGACGCTCATCAGCTGCGCGACCAGGTCTTCGAGACGGTCGCTCGCCGTGTGGAACAGGTTCATCGAGCGCACCATCCCGAGGAAGAGGTCGGCGCCGATGCGCGCGTCGATGCCGCGGAACTCGCGCCGCTCGATGCCCGCGAGAATCGCCTCCTGCACCACCCGCAGGATCGGCTCGCGCCGTTTGATCAGCTCGACCTCGAGTGACGGGAAGCGCTCGTCGCGCTGGAAGAAGGGCAGCAGATACCGGCGATCCCAGAAGCGCTCGAGGATCACGGTCGCGATCGCTTCGAGCTTCATCGCGGCCGACTGTTGAACGCGGGTCCTTTCCTCGAGCTCGGCGGCCAGGGTCTCCATCACGTGGACGACCGTGGCGAAATAGAGCTCTTCCTTGGTTTCGAAATAGCGGTAGATCGTGCCTTTGCCGATTCCGGCGTCGGCCGCGATCATGTCGATCAGGACCTCGTGGAACGGGCGGGCAGCGAAGACGCGGGTAGCCGCATCCAGGATGGCCTGTTCTTTGACCTGCGTTTTGACTCGAGCCATTCTTAATTCCGGTACTGACCGGTCAGTTCTATCTCGTACGTCCCTGACCTGAATCGGGTTTCAGTTTCGAAAAAGAAAATGGGCCCAGGCCGGAAACCGTATTAGATTACTTAACGTAGTTAAGTTTTGGAGGTCAGTTTGGGTACTGCCGAACGACGCGAACGCGAACGCCACGAGCTCCGGGGCCGGATCCTGGACGCCGCCCGCGAGCTCTTCGCCGAGCAGGGCTACGAGGCGGTGACGATGCGCAACATCGCCGACCGCATCGAGTACTCGCCGACGGCGCTCTACTTCCACTTCAAAGACAAGCACGACCTGCTGCGCGAGCTTTGCGACACGGACTTCCGCGACCTCGCCGGCGGCTTCCAGAAGATCGCCCGGATCGCGGACCCGATCGACCGCCTGCGCCAGATCGGCCGCGCGTACGTCGATTTCGCGATCGACCACCCCAACCACTACCGCCTGATGTTCATGACGCCCCATCCGGAGGGCATGTCGTCCGCCGACAGCCGCCTCGCCCGCGGCAACCCCGAGGAGGACGCCTACGCGTTCCTCAAGGCGACCGTCGTCGCGGCGATCGCCGAAGGCCGTCTGCGCCCCGAGTGGAAGGACGCGGACCTCGTTTCGCAGCTCGTGTGGGCCGGCGCGCACGGCGTCGTCTCGCTCCACATCGCCAAGCGCGGCGACGACTGGGTCGACTGGCGCGACACGCGCCAGACCGCGCACGCGCTGATCGAGATCATGATCCGCGGCCTCGTCGAAGGCCCCGAGGAGAAGTGACGTGGTCGACCTCGCGACGAAGAGCCTGCTCCACGACAAGCTGCGCTTCGCCATCACGGTCTGCGGCGTGGCTTTCGCCGTCACGCTCGTGCTCGTCCAGGTGGGCCTCTTCCTGGGCCTCCTCGACAACGCGTCCGTCACGATCGAGCACACCGCCGCCGACCTCTGGGTGACGTCGAAGAACACGCCCAACGTCGACTTCGCCCACACGTTCCCCGAGGGGGCGGTCCAGCGCGTGCGGTCCGTCCCGGGTGTGGAGCGCGCCGACAATCTGATCGTCTGGTACATGACGCTGACGCTGCCCTCCGGGGCGCAGGAGGCCTCGCTCGTCTACGCGCTGGACGACTTCCGGCAGTGGAACATCCCCTGGGACGTGCCCGAAGGCGACCTCTCGGACCTCGGCCGCGGCCAGTACGTCTTCATGGACGACTCGGCGACCAAGCGCTTCGGTCCCTTCCACGTCGGCGAGTACCGCGAGTACCTCGGCCAGCGGATGAAGATCGTCGGCCGCAGCCGCGGCGCGCTCTCGTTCTCGACGACGCCGATTTCCTTCATGGACCTCTCGCGGGCCCAGAAGCTCTCGCCGCAGCAGCTCCAGGCGCACACGACCTACATCCTCGTCAAGCTCGCTCCGGGCGCCGACCCCGCCGCGGTGAAGGCCGAGATCCGCCGCCGCCTGCCCTACAACGACGTCTACACGAAGAAAGAGTGGGCGAAGCGGTCGCGCGACTACTGGGTCAAGTCGACGGGCATCGGCCTGAACATGTTCCTGACCGTCTTCCTCGGCACGCTCGTCGGCGTCGTCGTCGTCGCGCAGACGCTCTACACGTCGACGATGGAGCACATCAAGGAGTTCGGGACCGTCAAGGCGATCGGCGGCGGCAACCTCGACATCTACCGGATCCTCGGCAAGCAGGCCTCGATCGCGGCGATCGCCGGCTTCGTGCTCGGCGCGCTGATGGCCTTCGCCCTGCGCCCCGCGATCGCGAAGATCAACCTGAAGCTGATCATCCCGCCCGAGTTCACGGCGGTCGTCTTCGTCGGCGCGGTCGTCATGTGCCTGGCCGCCGCGATGATCTCGTTTCGCAAAGTCGCGTCGATCGACCCGGCGCTCGTGTTCCGAACCTGAGGTCCGCCATGAACGTGCTCCAAGCCGAAGGCGTCACGAAGGAATACCGCGAGGGCCGCGAGAGCGTCACCGTGCTCCACGGGGTTTCGCTCGCCCTGTCGCGCGGCGAGATCGTCGCGCTCGAGGGCCCGTCGGGGTCCGGCAAGACGACGCTGTTGTCGATCCTCGGCTGCATCCTGACGGCTTCGTCGGGGCGCGTCGTCGTCGACGGCGAGGCGATCGACCCGGCAAAGCCCGGGCGCCTCCCGGAGATCCGCCGGCGCTCGATCGGTTTCGTGTTCCAGCAGTTCAACCTCTTTCCGTCGCTGACGGCGCTCGAAAACGTCGAGTACGCGTTGAACGTCAAAGGCGTGAAGGGCGGCGGCGCCCGGATCGAAGCCGAGCGCGTGCTCGACGCCGTCGGCCTGTCCGACCGCAAGGAGTTTCTCCCGCGCGACCTCTCGGGCGGCCAGAAGCAGCGGATCGCGATCGCCCGGGCGCTCGCCGGCAAGGCGCCGATCCTGCTCGCCGACGAGCCGACGGCCAACCTCGACTCGCACATCGGCACGCAGGTTCTCGAGATGTTCCGGGTGCTCGCGAAGAAGGAAAACCGGGCGCTCTTCATCGTCACGCACGATCCGAAGGTTCGGGCCGTCAGCGACCGGGTTCTGAAGATCCGGGACGGCCTGGTCGAAGCCGGCGGCCTGGCCGCCTGACTGCCACAGCCAAAGGGGGTTGTCATGAAAAAGAACCTGCTCAGCCGCGCGCTCTGGCCGCTCCTCGGGCTCGGCCTCCTCGCCGTCGTGGCCATCCAGGCCCGGGCCGCGGCGGGTCCGACCCGGACCAGGACCGCGGCCCCGGCGTCGGCCGCCGCGCCGGCGCCCCTGGCCGACCACGTGGCGGCCGAGGGCCGGATCGTGGCCTACCCCGGCGCCGAGGTCGTCGTCGGAACCGATCTGGCCGGAACGGTCGTAATCCTCAAAGTGCAGGAGAAACAGCGGGTTCGGAAGGGCGAGCTCCTCGCCGAGCTCCGCTCGGACGACCACCGCGCGGCCCTGGCCGAGGCCCGTGCCCGGGTGGTCGAAGCCGACGCGGAGATCCGCCTCGCCGAGGCGGACCTCGAGCGCGCGCGGTCTCTCTGGCAGAAAGAGGTCGGGTCCCGCCAGGCGCTCGACAAGGCCGAGCGCGACCTCGACACGGCGCGGGCCCGGAAGGCCACGGCCGCGGCGACGGCGGAGCGCCTCGAGGCGATCCTCGCGAAGACGCGGATCGTCTCGCCGATCGACGGCGTCGTGACCGCGCGCCACGCCCAGGCGGGCGAGACCCTCGAGGCCGGCCAGAAGATCGTCACGATCGCGGACCTGACGAAGACGCGCGTCGAGGCCGAGCTCGACGAGTTCGACGCGGGGCGGGTCGCCCTCGGCGATTCCGTCCGCGTCTCGGCCGAGGGCTGGGACGGCGCGTGGAAGGGCCGCGTCGAGGAGATCCCCGACTCGGTCGTCGGCCGGCGGCTCAAGCCCCAGGATCCCGGCAAGCCCGAGGACACGCGCGTGCTGCTGGTGAAGGTGGCGCTCCTCGAGTCCACTCCCCTGAAGCTCGGACAGCGCGTGGAGATCCGTATCGACAAGCCCTGAGGGAGGCAGCGAGATGCGCGAGAAAGTAAAGAAACTCCAGTGCCGGGGCGCCGACTGCGGCAGCGACGTCGCGCCGTCGGACTCCTCCGGCGAGCGTGACTTCCTCGGCGAGCGGCTCGCGCTCTTCGGCCGGGCGACGTTTCTGGCGTCGCTCGGTTTTTTCGTCGCCGGCTTCCTGATCCACGCGTTCTGGCCCGGCGTCGGCGAGCCCGCGCCGTCGCTGTCGCAGCCGATGATGCTCTTTCACCTGGCCGGCGTCGCGGTGTTCCTCGTCGTCTGGCTCGCGGCTCGACAGCCGCGCCTCTCGGAACCGGCGCTGCGCCGCCTCGACGTCCTCGGGACGTTCCTCGGCGTCGGCCTGCACGTCGCCATGACGACGACGATGCCGGTCGGCTGGCGTCCCGAGATGCTGGCGCTCCTGATCGCCAACTCGATGTTGCTCTACCGGGCGGCCACGATTCCGAGCCCGGCCCCGCGGACGGCGCTCGTCTCGTCGCTCGTGTCGCTCCCGATCCCGGTCGAGACCTACTTCCTCTACGCCGCCGGTGGCCCGGGCGGCACCTCGCGCGGCGCGGCCGTTGCCTGGGCGCTCCTGTGGGCCGTCCTCGGCATCGTCCTCTCGACCCTCGTCTCGTACGTGACGTTCCGGCTGCGCTCGAGCGTGACGAGCAACCGGCGCCTCGGCCAGTACACGCTGACCGAGAAGCTCGGCGAGGGCGGCATGGGCATCGTCTACCGCGCGGAGCACGAGATGCTGCGGCGGCCGACCGCGATCAAGCTGCTGCCGCCGGGACGCGCGGGCGAAGAAGGCCTGAAGCGCTTCGAGCGCGAGGTCCAGCAGACGGCGCGCCTGACGAACCCGCACACGGTCTCGATCTACGACTTCGGCCGCACGCCGGACGGCCAGTTCTACTACGTCATGGAGTATCTCGACGGCGTCGACCTCGACTCGCTCGTGCAGGAGGCGGGACCGCTGCCGCCCGCGCGCGCCGTGCGCATCGTGCGCCAGGTCTGCGACGCGCTCGCCGAGGCCCACGGCATCGGCCTGATCCACCGCGACATCAAGCCGGCCAACATCCTCCTCTGCGAGCGCGGCGGCTCGCCCGACATCGCCAAGGTCGTCGACTTCGGACTCGTCAAGGACCTGACCGGCGTCAGCGACCCCAAGCTGACGACCGAAGACGTCCTGCGCGGCACGCCGCAGTACATGGCACCCGAGGCGATCCGCGATCCGGGCAGCGCCGATCCGCGCAGCGACCTCTACGCGCTCGGCTGCGTGGCCTACTACCTGCTGACGGGCACGCCCGTCTTCTCGGGACGCGGTCCGCTCGAGACGATCCACCACCACCTCCAGACCGACCCGGAATCGCCGTCGAAGCGCCTGGGTCGCGCCGTGCCCGCCGACCTCGAGGCCGTCGTCCTCTCGTGCCTGGCCAAGGATCCGACGGAACGGCCCGAAAGCGCGCGGGCGCTCGGCAAGGCGCTCGACGCCTGCCGCGACGTGCCGGCCTGGGACGAGAGCGAGGCCGAGGGCTGGTGGCGCGAGCGCGCGCGACGCAAGAGCGCCGCCCGGACCGCCTGACGCGGGTCCGCGTTACGATCCCCGCGTGAGCTGGCTTCGGCGCGCCGAGCGCGCGGCGTGGGTGATCGGTGTCCTTCTCGTCGCCCTCTGGGCGGCGGCGAAGATTCATTCGGCCGTCGGCTCGAAAAGGGACCTCGAACGCTTCCACGAGGCGAGATCCGCGCGGCCGACGGCGCCGCCGCTCGCGCCGGCGACCGGCGTGGCCCGCGCGCTTCCGGGCGAGACGCCGCCCGACTACAGCCTCTGGTCCAAGGAGCGGATCAAGGCCTACGAGGATTCGCTCCGGCAGAAATCCACCGATCCGCTCGGCGTCCTGCGGATCCAGAAGATCGGGCTCGAAGTGGCCGTCCTCGAGGGAACGGACGATTTCACGCTGAACCGCGCGGTCGGCCACATCGAGGACACGGCGAAACCGGGCGAGAAGGGCAACGTCGGGATCGCGGGCCACCGCGACGGGTTCTTTCGCGGCCTGAAGGACGTCGTCAAGGGCGACACGATGGAGCTCGAGACGCTTTCGGGGACCGAGACCTACCGCGTCGCCGACATCTGGATCGTGAAACCCGAGGACGTCCAGGTCCTCGACCCGACGCCGGAGCCCTCGATCACGCTCGTCGCCTGCTACCCGTTCTACTTCGTCGGCCACGCGCCGCAGCGCTACATCGTCCGGGCCGTCCGCGAGAGCGCGGTTCCGGCGAGCGCGGCCCGCTAGCCCGTGTCCTCACCCCCTGCCCGGGCTCCTTACCTCGCCCTCGCCCACCGCGACTACCGCCGGCTGATCGTCTCGCAGCTGCTGTCGCTGACCGGCTCGCAGATGCAGGTCGTGGCGATCAACTGGCACGTGTACCTGCTGACGAAGTCCCCGCTCGCGCTCGGTTTCGTCGGCCTGACGCGCGTCGTGCCGATCGTCGTGTTCTCGCTCTGGGGCGGCGTCGTCGCGGACCGGCACGACCGCCGGCGCATCATGATCGCCACGCAGATCGCGATGACGGCGGTCGCGCTGGCCCTCTGGGCGACGACGGCGTTCAACCGCGAGACGCTCTGGATGCTCTACACCTTGAACGCGCTGTCGGCCTCGGCGGTCGCCTTCGACGGGCCGTCGCGGCAGGCGCTCATCCCGCGCCTCGTCCCGCCCGTCGACCTCCCCGGCGCGCTGTCGCTCAACCTCTCGGTCTTTCAGGCGTCGCTCATCGGCGGCCCGGCGCTCGCGGGGCTTCTCATCGCGCACGCGGGATCGGGAACGCACGGCCTGTCGCTCATCTACCTCTTGAACGCGGTGTCGTTCGTCGCCGTCATCTACGCGCTCGCCACGATGCGCACCTCCGGCGCTCCGGAACCGGGAGCCCACGAGGCCGAGACGTTCGCGGCGCTGCGCGAAGGCCTGCGCTTCGTCTTCACGACGCCGCTCATGGTCTGGACGATGGGGCTCGACTTCCTCGCGACGTTCTTCTCGGGCGCGACGTCCCTGCTCCCGATCTTCGCGGACCAGGTCCTGAAGGTCGGCGCGCGCGGCTACGGGATCCTCGCGGCGGCCCCGGCCGTGGGCGCGCTCGCCGGCTCGCTCTACCTTTCGATCCGGCCGCTGCCCTCGCGCCAGGGCCGGATCTTCCTCTGGTCGGTGGCGGCCTACGGCGCGGCCACCGTCGTCTTCGGCCTCTCGCGGAGCTTCTGGCTGACACTCGCGGCGCTCGCCGGCGTCGGCCTTTCGGACGCGATCTCGACCGTCATCCGCCAGACGCTCCGCCAGTTCATCACGCCGGACCGCCTCCGCGGCCGGATGACCTCGGTCAACATGATCTTCTTCATGGGCGGCCCGCAGTTGGGCGAGCTCGAGGCCGGCTTCGTCGCCTCGCTCTTTGCCTCGGCGATCGTCGGCGTCACGGTCTCGGTCGTCTCCGGCGGCGTGGCGACCATGGCGATCGTCGCGGCCGTCGCCGCCGCCGCCCCGGCCGTGCGCCGGTACGACTTCTTCACGAGCCGCGCCAACGTCGCCAACACGCCTACGGCTGGATGACCCACTCCCGGTAGCTCTTCCAGCCGCGGCTGCTCCGCACGGCGTCGCGCGCCGAGCTCGACAGGAAGGCCGGCGTCATCCACGTCGCTTCTTCGAAAGTCCGGTCGGAGCCGGCGCTGGCGATCCAGAACTCCTGCCCGTCCTTGGAAACCACGTAGCGAAACGGCGTTCCCCAGGCGTCGACGAGCGGTGTCCTGGCGATGTACGCCGGCTCGACGAGCGCGCGTACCTCTTCGATCGTCGTGACCTTCGGGTACTCCGGATGGTCGACCCCGTAGGCCTCGATCGCGGTCTGGAGCGCCAGCATCGCCTCCCAGGTCTGGACGCACTTCCAGAGCTGGTCGACCTGCGGGCGCTCGCTGCCGCGCGGGACCGCGTCGGCGGCGAGGCAGACCGACGCGGCGAGAAAGACACAGAGAAACGATCCCGCCTTGCGTTCCATGACGAACCTCCTGGACATAGTATTAGTGTAGTAGTACACTAGTACACAAGTCAAGATGAGCACGCTGCGCATCGACCCGAAGGACGCCGCCCCGATCTGGAGCCAGATCGAGGAAGGCGTCCGCCGGCTCGTCGCCTCCGGAGCGCTGAAGCCCGGAGCCGTGGTGCCGTCGGTCCGCGACCTCGCCAGGGACCTGAAGGTCAACCCCGCGACCGTCGCGAAGGCCTACCAGCGGCTGACCGAGACGGGGGTCCTCGTCGTCCGCCGCGGCGACGGCACCTACGTCGCCGAGGCGCCGCCGGCGATGAGCCGCGCCGAGCGCTCGAAGATCCTCCGCGAGGCGGCGACGCGGTACGCGAGCCTCGCCGCCACACTCGGCGTCGACGAGGCCGACGCCGCCGACGCGCTCGCGTCCGCATGGAAGAAGGGGGGCAAGCCGTGAGCGACCCCATCCGGATCGAGGCTCTGACCGTCCGGTACGGACGCGGCGTCGCCTGCGCCGACGTGTCGCTGGCGGTCGAGACCGGCGCCGTGTACGCGCTGCTCGGCCGCAACGGAGCCGGCAAGTCCTCGCTCGTGCGGTGCCTGCTCGGGCAGCAGAAGCCGACGTCCGGCCGGACGCTCCTCTTCGGCAGCGACTCCTGGACGACGCGGCGAGCCGCCATGGAGCGCACCGGCGTCACTCCCGAGGAGCCCGACGCGCCGCCGGCGATGACGCCGCGCGAGCTCTCCGACTTCTGCCGCCGCGTCTATCCGCGCTGGGACTCCTCCGCCGTCGCGACGCGGCTCGATCGATTCGGCATCCCCCCGAAGACGCCCTTTGGCCGCCTCTCGCGCGGCCAGAAGGCGCAGGTCCAGCTCGCCCTCGCGCTCGGCCACTGCCCCGAGCTCCTCGTCCTGGACGACCCCACGCTTGGCCTCGACGCCGTGGCGCGCCGCTCCCTGTTCGACGAGATCGTCGGCGAGCTCGCCGACCGCGGCACGACCGTCTTCCTGACGACGCACGACCTTTCGGGCTTCGAAGGGCTGGCGACGCGCGTCGGCATTCTGAAGCAGGGCCGGCTCGTTCTCGACGAGCCCCTGGAGACCCTGAAGTCGCGCTTCCGCCGGATCCGCTACGGCAACCGCCTGACCGAGACGCGCACCGCGTTCGGCACGGAGCTCGACGCCTTCGACGCCGTGCGCGTTCTCGTCCGCGGCTGGGGCATCGACGCCGTCGTCTCGAACTTCGACGACGCCGCGTTCGAGCGCTTCCGCTCGATCGACGGCGTCGAGGACGCGGCCGCCGAGGCGCTGCCGCTCGAGGAGATCTTCCTCGCCGTCGCGGGCGAGGGGAAGGGGGACGCGGCATGAGCGCCTTCGTCGCGATCGTGCGAAGGGAGCTTCGAGAACGTTGGCAGGTCCTCGTCGCGGCGGGAGTCGCCGCGTTCATCCCGATCGTCCTGCCGGCGCTTCGCCGCCTGCCGACTGAGGCGCGGGGCTGGACGTCCCTGCTGATCGCGCTCGTCTTCGCTCTCGGGATCGCGGCGTCCCTCGGCGCCGCGAGCCTCGTTCCGCGCATCGCGAACCGCCGCATCGCCTTCGACCTGGCGC
>Ga0335083_10003734_pt1 | contig 19591 bp, 15 predicted proteins | sample Lox_Sample_42_FD_206716 | JGI IMG/M metagenome (GOLD analysis project Ga0335083, IMG submission 206716) | Soil microbial communities from Loxahatchee National Wildlife Refuge, Florida, United States - Lox_Sample_4.2 | ecosystem: Environmental > Terrestrial > Soil > Wetlands | place: USA...
TTCGCCTTCCAGGGCAGGCAGGGTTTGAGGCATAGCCACCTCCTCTATCTGCAAGTATACACTATGCACAGATAAAGGCCACAAAAAAAAGAAACGCCAAAAAGCCCACGTCTATGTCGCGCACCCCCGAAGATGCTTCGCGTTGCATCGCGCCGGGCTATGTGGTATACCTCACGAGGTCGCCTCGTGAGGTCGCCTCGTGAGCTATTAACATCATCGGCGTAAGGTTGATATTCCGAACGCGTTCCGGGTTTAGCACGGCCGGCGACGGCAACCCGATGGCTCCAGCGAAGATGAGGGCACAGCTTTCTTGAAGCCGGGCCCTTGAACGAATCTCCCATTGTTTGAGGAAACCATGGCGCGCCTATCCTCGGCAGTTGAAAACATACGTGACCATTATTCGGTTGTGGTGGTGGGTTCGGGATACGGAGCGGCTATTGCGGCTTCGCGCTTGGCCCGCGCGGGGCAGCAAGTATGCGTGCTTGAACGCGGCAAGGAATTTCAACCGAGCGAGTATCCGGATACTGCGGCGCGCGCGCTGGAGCAGATTCAGGCCAACACCCCCGCCGGCCACTTGGGATCGGCGAACGCGCTCTATGAATTCAACGTGAATGAGGATATCAACGTCTTCAAGGGGTGCGGCCTGGGGGGAACATCGTTGGTGAACGCCAACGTGGCCTTGCGCGCGGAGCCACGGGTGTTCGAAGACCCTCGCTGGCCAAAGACGCTGCGCGACGATCTTGGCACGCTGGTAGAAGACGGTTACCGGCGAGCCGAGGAGATGCTGAAGCCCAATCCGTACCCGTCGGAGAATTATCCCGCGTTGCCTAAGCTCGAAGCCCACGAAAAGTCTGCCAAGAGCATGGGCGCGAAATTCTACCGCACTCCCATCAATGTGAACTTTACGCTGACCGGCAAGAACCACGTGGACGTAGACCAGCGCCCCTGTAGTTGTTGTGGAGACTGCGTCACAGGGTGTAACTACGCCGCTAAAAACACGCTCATCATGAACTACCTGCCGGACGCGCGGAATCACGGCGCAAAAATCTACACGGAGGTGGACGTACGCTGGATCGAGCGCCAGGGCAACCGCTGGCTGATTCACTATGAGCCGCTGGGGGCAGGACGTGAGAAGTTCAAGGCTCCCGAACTTACGCTAAGTTGCGAAATGCTGGTGCTGGGCGGCGGAGCGCTGGGCTCTACCGAGATCCTGTTACGTTCCAAGGCTCATGGGCTGGCGCTGTCGGACAAGGTGGGCGAACGCTTTACCGGTAACGGCGACGTGCTGGCCTTTGCGTACGATACGAATCAGGTGATCAACGGTGTGGGGTGGGGCCACCATCGTCCGGGACAGATTCCGCCGGTTGGGCCCTGCATCACCGGTGTAATCGACCTACGCGAGCAGCCCGTGCTGGACGACGGGATGGTGATTGAGGAAGGCTCACCTCCCGGCCCATTGGCGGGATTCCTGCCGGCAGCCCTGGCCCTGGCGGGGGATCTGGTGGGCCGCGAAGTAAAGCCGGGGCCGTTCGAAGAGATCCGCGAGGAAGAACGCAAGCTGGTGAGCTGGATCGAGGGGCCCTACCGCGGTGCGGTGCGCAATACCCAGACTTACTTGGTGATGACACATGACGGCGGAAACGGCCGCATGGTGCTTGAGAACGACCGGCTGCGCATCGAGTGGCCAGGTGTTGGGGATGAGCCTATTTTTGATAAAGCGGCCGCGCGCCTACAAGACGCCGCCACGGCGCTGGGGGGCAAGTACGTCCGCAACCCACTGTGGTCCAAGGTGCTGCACAATTCCCTTCTGAGCGTTCATCCGCTGGGTGGCTGCGTGATGGCGGAGGATGCCACCCAGGGGGTCATCAACCACAAAGGCCAGGTGTTCTCATCTGCTCAGGGGGACGCTGTCTACGCTGGTCTTTACGTAATGGATGGAGCCGTGATTCCGCGGCCGTTAGGAGTAAATCCGCTGCTCACCATCTCCGCGCTGGCCGAACGGTCAGTTGCCCTGGCGGCGCGAGATCGCGGATGGAAGATCGACTACTCCCTGCCCTCAAAGGCGCCTGGGGCTGTCCCGCCACAGAAGCCCGGAATCGAATTCACGGAGACGATGAAAGGTTATTTCTCCTCTCAAGTGAAGACGCCCTCTCCGGCGCTGCAACTCGATCCCAGCTTCCAGAACGGATTCGGAAAGGGCAAGGCCGAGAACTCGCCATTCCAATTTACACTCACCATTGCGAGCCAGGACCTGGACGACATGATCTCCAACCCGGCGCACGAGGCCCGCATGGTGGGGACGGTGATAGCACCGACGCTGTCACCCCAGCCCCTCACAGCCGAAGGTACCTTCAACCTCTTCACCGTTGATGCGAGCAATGTGGACACCCACAACATGCAGTATCGCATGAAGATGGTAACCGATGCGGGGCGAGCTTATTACTTTGAAGGCTTCAAAGCTACGAAACCCGATTTCGTGTTTGAAGGGTGGCCGGCGACGAGCACCCTCTACATCACAGTCTATGACGGCGAGAATGCCGGAAGTCCAATCTTGGGCAAAGGCATTCTGAGAATCTTGCCCGAAGACTTCGCGCGCCAGCTCACAACGATGAAAGTGGTCAATGCCGGGAGTCTCGAAGAGCGACTGCGCTATGAGGGCCGCTTTGCACAATTCTTTCTGGGACCGCTGTTTGACACTTACGCCGATATCTTCGTCCGGCCCACGGTGTTCAACGTTGATGCGCCGCCCCGCAGGAAACGCCCGCTGCGCGTGGCTGCACCTCAAGTGGCGTTCTTCAAGACAGCGGACGGCGTCGGCCTGCGCCTAACACGCTACCAGGGTGGCAACAAAGGTCCGGTGATCCTCTCGCACGGCCTCGGCGTCTCAAGCCTCATCTTCTCGATGGACACCATCGACACCAACATGCTGGAGTATCTATTTGCGCATGGCTACGACGTCTGGCTGCTCGACTACCGATCCAGTATCGCTTTGCCCGCGGCTGCGATGCAGGCGAGCGGCGACGACGTGGCTACGCTCGATTACCCGGCGGCCGTGGCTAAGGTGCTGGAGCTTACGGGCGCAAAGAGCGTCCAGATGGTAGTGCATTGCTGGGGCTCCACGACCTTCTTCATGGCGATGCTGGCCGGGCTAAAAGGCGTGCGCTCGGCCGTGGCGTCGCAAATTGCTACGCAGGTTAGGGGGCCGATCGCTACACACATCAAGACAGGCCTGCACCTGCCATCCTTTCTGAAGGCTATCGGCGTAGAGGATCTCACCGCCTACGTCGACAACCACGAGGCCCTACTCGCCAAGGTTTATGACGAGGGGCTGAAGCTTTATCCGATCGAGCTGAAGAATCGCTGTACCAATGCCACCTGCCATCGGATCACCTTCATGTATGCTCCGCTTTATGAGCACGCGAACCTAAACGAAGCCACGCACGACAATCTTCATGAAATGTTCGGAATCGCCAACACGAAGGCTTTCATCCACCTGCAGCGCCTTACCAACATCGGCCACCTTGTGAACTTCGAGGGTAAGGATGTTTACCTGCCACACCTGGACCGGCTGGCCATTCCCATCAGCTTCATTCACGGTGCGCAAAACGAGTGCTTTTTGCCTGAGAGCACTGCGCTCACTCTTCAAGACCTCGCCAAGGCGAACGGCAGCAACCTCTATCAGAGACACGTAATTCCCGGCTACGGACACATCGATTGCATTTATGGCAAGAACGCCGCCAACGACGTATATCCCTTTGTATTGGAGCACCTGGAAGCGACGCAGTAGACCCCCATCCCGCTAGACGTCGTTTGCAGTCAGAGGACATTCTATGGGTGCAGCGGAAAGGTGGTTTGGCCGGATTGTCTGGATCGGGATTCTTGTAAACCTGTGCTTTGCCATTCCGGCCATATTCGCGCCGGACATGCTGCTGGCGAGCCTCGACCTGCCGCCCGAAACCTCGATGGTGTGGTTGCAAAACGTAGGAATGCTGCTGCTGACCCTTTGCCTCTTCTACTTACCTGCCGCCGTCGCGCCATCACGCCACCCCACCTACACCAAGCTCGTGGTGTTAGCGCGACTGATTGCATCCGGATTCTGGTTCTTTCTCTTGCGTCAGCCGTCGCCGCCCGCATTCGTTCACACCGCCCTTCTCACCGATCTGAGCCTGGGCGTCATTCTTCTTCTGCTGCTAAATCCCGCGCTGGCGCCCGAGAACCGGTTGACCCTTCGCAGCCCAGCGCTTGCCTTGAAAGCCTTTGGCGGCTGGCTCGGCGCCTGCTGGCGCATGACGTGGGTGAAAGTGGCGCTCGCGGTGCTTATTGTGATCGGTGCGGCGAGCGCGTACGGGCTCTGGTACTATCTGCTAAGGGCGGAGCCGGATTTTCAGGGAGCGACTCCCGAGGAACACCTGAAGTACGGCGCCATCGGGTTAAGTACTGACAGCCGGTTGCCGTATTACATCTGGCAAGTGCTGCCCGCGATGTTTCCAGAGAAGATGCCGGGCCCGGGAGGCTGGGCTTCGTTCGGGTTTATTTTCGAGCCCGGCCACGATACGCCCATTGGATTCTCACTCCGGCATATCGGCTACCCGGCACTGGAGGCCAATTGTTCTTTGTGCCACACCGGCACTTACCGCACTTCCCCCACAGACACAGCCAAAGTGATCCTCGGAGGTCCTGCGCACGGTCTTGACCTGGAAGCGTTCCAGCACTTTCTTTACGATTGCGCAAGTGATCCGCGATTCACTCCCGCGAACGTGCTCAAGGCCATCAATCAGGTGCACCAAACCTCATGGTTTGAGGGTCTGGTGTACGAGGACCTGATCATCCCAGTCGCCAAGTATGGCCTGCTGCAACAGAAGAGGGGCTACGCCTGGCAATTGAGCCGTCCCACCCAGGGACGCGGGCGGGTGGATACATTCAACCCGACGAAGTTCAATGTGTTTCATATGCCCGACGATGGAACAATCGGCACCGTCGATCTGCCGCAGATCTGGAATCAGCGGCCACGGGAAAACTTGTACCTGCACTGGGACGGAAACAACAACAATCTCCACGAGCGCAATTACGCCGCTGCCATGGCCGTGGGTGCCACGCCTCAGTCTGTAATACCCGCGAGCTTTCAAGAAGTCACGGACTTTTTGTTAGACCTCAAGCCGCCGGCTTTTCCATTCCCGATCGATCAAACCAAGGCCGCGCGCGGCAAGGTCATCTATGATCGCGAATGCGCATCCTGTCACGCTTTCGGTTCTCCAAACACCGGTCAGGTAACCGACATCGCGGTCATCGGCACAGACCGTCACCGGCTGGACTCCTTCACTCAGGGGCTCGTCGACAGATTCCACTCCATCAACAATCCTCCGTTCAAATTTGACTCCTACCGAAAGACAAACGGGTATAGCAACACGCCCCTGGATGGCGTCTGGGCGCGCGCGCCTTACCTCCACAACGGCTCTGTACCCACGCTCTGGGATCTGTTGCAAACCGTTGAAAAGCGGCCCACGGTGTTCTATACAGGCTACGACGTCTATGATCCAAAGAACGTCGGCTTCGTCACCACGGGTCCTGACGCCGAGCGCACCGGGTTCAAATACGAGGTGTGTATGCCCGGAAACTCGAATATCGGGCACACTTACGGAGTCACTCTCAAGGATGACGAAAAGTGGGACCTGGTCGAGTACCTGAAAACGCTGTAGTGGCTTGGTGGAGGCGGGCCCCCCTTAAAGCCCCTTTAAGCCAAGCGGTAGCAGGGATCTATACAGAACGCGTTCATTCCTGTGCAGCGTATAAGGGCACGGCCGGCGATCCTGCCACACTGACCCCACCGGCAGGCTGAACGTTACGGCCCTCAATTGACTCCCGCCCAAGCCAGAGTCTAACCTAATAATCGAAGCCGATGGACATATTTGAAGAGATCGCGCGACTTCGCAAAGAGGGCCGCAAGGCTGCGCTGGCCACCATTATCAGCGTGCAGGGGTCGGTACCGAGCTATGAGACCTCGAAGCTTTTGATTCGCGATGACGGTTCCATCCTGGGGACCGTGGGCGGTGGCTGCGTGGAGGCGGACGTCTGGTCAGCGGCGCAGGATGTGATGCGCGAAGAGAAGCCGCGCCGCATGCACTTCAACCTCAACGAGAATCCGGATGCGGACCAGGGCCTCGTGTGCGGCGGCTCGCTCGACATCTTCATCGAGCCCATACTTGCCACTCCCACACTCTACCTGTTTGGAGGAGGGCACGTTTCGCTCTCCATTTCGAAAGTGGCGACGCTCGCCGGCTTCGAAACCGCCATTATTGATGACCGTCCGGCTTTCGCCAATAAGCAGCGTTTCCCGGAGGCTGTCGAAACGTACGCCGGCCCCTGGGAGGAGACGTTTGCCAGCCTGCGCCTGAACGAATTCTCTTACGCGGTCATCGCCACGCGCGGTCACAAGGCTGATCTCGCCTGCCTGCGCTGGGCGCTCACCACTCCGGCGCGGTTCATCGGCATGGTCGGCAGCAAGCGGAAACTGATCGAGTTCGCGAAGCTGCTGGAGGCGGAGAGGGTGAGCCTGGACCCGTTCGAGCGCATTCACTCGCCCGTGGGACTCGACATAGGAGCTCTCACGCCACAGGAAATTGCCATCTCCGTGGTGGCGGAGATGATCGCGGTGCGCCGCAACGCCGCCTTGTCCACTCCTTCGTTAGCCTATCACCCCAAAGTTCATCAGAGTGTATGACGACCCGCACCGCCACCAGCGGCCTCGCCATCGCGGGCCTGGTCCTCGCCGCCGGCGAGTCGTCGCGCATGGGCCGGGACAAAGCTTTGCTCCCTTATCGTGGCCGCACTTTCCTCGAGACGATCGTTGCCAAGCTCAGGGAAGCAGGACTCTCCCGCGTAGCAGTCGTGCTCGGGCATCACGCGGACGAGATCTGGCGTGCCGTGGATCTGCAGGGCGTGGAGGTGGTCACAAATTGTGACTACCTTCGCGGACAGACTTCGTCGCTGCAGGTGGGTTTGGCGGCTTTGGACAATCGGAGGTTTCGACGCGAGCCAGGCACCCCCTCACCCCCGGCCCCTCTCGCCGAGGCAGAGGGGAGGATCGTCTCAACGACTGAGGGGGCATTCGACAGAAAAGGACCCAAACGCCTCGACGCTGTTCTCCTGTGTCTTGTCGATCATCCGGCCTTTGAGCCTTCCACCGTTTCGGCGCTTGTAGAAGCCTTAGCAAGTAGAGCCGCTGCGGTGGTTATTCCAACCCATGGGGGGCAGCGCGGTCATCCGGTTCTGATCGCCCGGCCACTATTCAAGCCCTTGTTGGCTCTTCGCGCTGACCAGGGCGCAAATAGCGTGATTCGGGCTTGGCGCAGCCAGACGCAGTTTGTTGAGGTTGCGGACTCCGGCATTCTCGTCGACGTTGATGACCCGGGCGCGTATAGTGCGCTCGACTAAAATGGCGGCGTTAACAGTCAGTTAGGCTAGAACGGATCGAATCGGAGTGGCGCACGTGACTTCACCCAGAAACTTACAGTCAAGAACCTACGCTATGCTCGTCCCGGTCATCCTGTTCGCTCCCCTGGGGAATGTGCTCTTGGGTAAGGGTATGAGGCAAACTGGCGAACTCCACAGTTACTCGCCGGCTGAGGTGCTCGCATTCTTCCGCAGCGCCTTCACCAGCCCCTGGGTCTGGTTAGGGATCGCCTGCTTGCTCATGTTTCTTGTTTCCTACATGATTGTGCTTTCCTGGGCGGACTACAGCTTCGTGATGCCGGTTTCGGCCATCACTTACGGCGTGGCTGCCTTGATGGGCCATTGGCTCCTCGGAGAGATCGTCACTCCTCAACGCTGGCTGGGAGTGGCTGTGATCTGCTTTGGCGTGGCACTGGTCACGCGCACGCCGTCCAGCAGTAGGGTGCAGGAGTAACGGTGCGTACTACGCTTTGCCTCGTCTTGATTGTGCTCGGCACCTCGGGGGGTGAAGTGGCAGTGGCTCACGCCATGAAACAAGTGGGGGAGGTCCAAGGCTTTGCCCTCAAGTCATTGCTTCGCTTCCTCCGACGCGCTCTCGGGCAGCCGTGGTTCTGGGTTGGGGTCGCGTTGCTCGCCCTGAACTTCTTTGCGCTGCTTGCGCTGCTTTCGTGGGCGAACGTTAGTTTCGTAATCCCGGCTACGGCTCTCAGCTATGTCACGGGGGCTTTTGCCGCCAGGCTGATGCTCGGAGAGCGCCTCACGCCCTTGCGCTGGGCTGGGATTTTGCTGGTCGCCGCCGGCGTCGCCATGGTGACGTTCGGCGGGTAAACGTTTGTGCAAGGGATTTCGATCAAATTAGGCGCAGTGAGGTTTATGCAGATTTCCTGCCAGAGTCAGGTTTGAGGAAGCACAAGGGCCGTTATGGAAGCGCGTTCGACAGGACCGGCAGGATTTGCGGATGCAATAATCCGGCGCGTTTCCTTCGCGTTGCCCGAATCCAAACGCAACCCCATCTACCAGTCGATTCTCGCCGCAGGCCAGATCGACGCAGATTACGTGGGCATGCTGGGCCTCGCCGGGTTGATTGCACTTTTCGGTCTGTTACAGAACAGCGAGGCGGTGATTATCGGCGCCATGCTGATTTCGCCCCTGATGAACCCCATCCTTTCAGCCGCTTTGGCTCTGCTTCTCGGTGACGGCAGTTTGGGTCGAAAGTCTGCGGCGATTCTCGCGTTGAGCATCGCAGGTGTCATCGCGATTACCTGGCTGGTGGCTTGGGCTTCTCCGCTGAAGCAACCGACGCCCGAAATCATGGCGCGAACCAACCCTAATCTGCTCGATCTCTTCATCGCGTTCTTGTCCGGCTTGGCAGGCACTCTGGCCTTGCGCGGCTCGAGCGCCAGCCTGACGATCATCCCCGGAGTCGCCATCGCCGTCGCCGTTGTGCCGCCCTTGGCGGTGGTTGGATACGGCCTGAGCACCCACCAGGGATCTGTGGCAGGAGGCGCCTTTCTGCTCTTCGTCACCAACCTGGTGGCGATCATGATCAGCGCGGCGTTGGTGTTTCGCCTGATGGGTTTCCGGCCGCGCGAACACGCCGAGAAAGGCCGGCTTAACCTCGTCTACCGGATGATCTTCAGTGCCGGTATTCTGATCGTGCTGTCCATCCCCCTTCTCCAAACCCTGCGAAAGGCCGTGGGCCAAATCGGTTTGCGCGCAGGAGTCGAGAACGTTCTAAGCGCCTGCTTCAAGACGGCTCACTCTTCCGTGTCTGATGTCAGCGTCACGCAGGCGGGCCCGGAGATCGACGTGCACGCCACGCTCCGCACCACTCGGTATTTCGAAACCGGTCAGATCGATGCCGCCCAGGAATTACTGCGCCGCAACTTGGGCCCACGGGCAAAGTTGGACGTGGAGCAGATCCTGGTGACGCAAGGCGGGATCAAACCCGAAAAGGCCGTGCGTTCGGGGAACTCCCTTTCAGCAGAGGTGGTTCGCCCCGAGGTTCAGGTAGCGCCCTTCAACTTCAAGGATTCGGCTGGGAAGATGCTGAGTGAGCTTCAGAAACAACTAGAAGAGCTTCTGGCGGGCACCTCCGTGCAATCCGTCGGAAAAGCCACCGTGGAACTTGCCCCGACGCTGGCCGTAAGCGTGCAACTGGAATCGCCTGAGCCGTTGGACGCACAGACAGTCGATCTACTCTCGTCCCAACTGTCAACGCGACTCTCAACGCCGGCGCGGCTGCTTGGGGAGGTGAGACTGACCGGCGAACGCTACCGATTAAGTCTCGAGATTCCGGCGTCCGGCCGCGCTCTCAGCCTGAAAGACAGGCGAAGCCTCGCCCAACTGGCTAGGCTCGTGAGCCCGCGGCCAGACTTGCGGTTGCAAGTCACCTACCCTCCGGCGTCCGGAGAAACCCAGGGCGCTGCCTGGCCGCCCCTGTTGCGAGAAATTCAGAGAGAGCTTTCCTCGCACGGCCTGAAGCCATCGCAGTGGATCGCTAAACCGGCGAGCGAGGCCAGCGGCGCCTCCGTCACCGGGCCGGCCTCGCCTTCCGTCGACATGAAGGCTGGAAGTGTTACCAGGACGCCCCGAGCTCCTGGTAGCGGAGTCAACTACCAGTTTGAGATCTATCAACTCCTTTAACCGTCGAGCCCCTCCCGCGGCTTTTCCGGCTTTCAGCCTCGGTCAGCCGTAGCATCGGCGGGACGGAGGCCCCGATCGTCACCCTTTTGCTCGCCTGCTTCGCTTCCGTCTGTTCCTTCTGTCAGCTTCTGCTCCAATTCATCCATCTGCCGGTCAGCGGCGTCCATCATTTTGTCCGCTGTTTGCTGCGAAATCAGGCCATCGTAGAAAGCGCGCTGAATCGCTTCTCTCTCTGCCGCCAGCAGCTTGCTGCGGGCCGCCCGCATTTCGCCTTGCGCCCGGGCTGCGTCTTCCGTGTACAGTTCGGCGATCTGTCTTCCGGCCTGTGCGAGGCTGGAGTCTAGCTCGCGGCGAATCCGGGCGTAGAGCGGCGCCGAGAGAGTATGAGTATCGAGCAACTCATCGAGTTCGGCGCGCGCTGACGATAAGGCAATCTGGCTGGCTTTGACGCGGTCGTACTCGGTTTCAGTAGCGCCGGCCATGCCCAGCATGCGAAGCAAAGGCTTGACGGTAAGCCCCTGCACCATCAAGGAAAACGCCACCACGCCGAAGGTCCAGGCCAACAGTTGGGCCCGGTAGGGAAAGGTTGGCTGCAGGCTCAATGCCAGCGCCAGGGCAAGTGCGCCGCGCAGACCTCCCCAAACCAGAATATGCTGCCACCGCAACGGAATCGGCTCGCTCAGCAGGTTGCTCAGCGGCGTCAGTCCGTAGACGGAAAGTATGCGCCCGAGCAACACCGCGGCAATCGCCAGCAGCGCGGTGTGCCATCCACGAGCCAAATCGCCAATGCGCACCTGCATTCCGATCAGCAGAAACAGCAAAGAATTGATCACAAAAGCGGCATATCCCCAAAATGACCACAGGGCCAACTGCGTGCGCGAGCTCATACCGGAGCGGGTCCCGAGATTGCCCAGCACGATGCCTGCCGCCACGGTGGCGATTACGCCGGAGAGATGCAGCGACTGCGCCAACAGGTAGGAGCTGTAAGCCAGAATGGTGGTAAGGGTGATTTCAACCCGGGCGTCATCGATCCTCTGGGTAATTTTGCTCGCCAGGTATCCTAGGAAGGAACCCACGGTTGCGGCTCCCAGCACGACGACCGCGAAATCGACCAAGCCGGTTCCGACGTTCAAGTGTCCCGTTGAGACTCCCTCCAACAGAATCCCGAAGAGGACGACGGCCGTGCCATCATTAAAGAGGCTCTCCCCCTCAACAATCATCGAGAGCCGCTTACACACCCCCATTTCCTCGAAGATCGAGAGCACCGAGATCGGATCTGTGGCGGAAATAATCGATCCGAAGAGTAGAGCAATCATGAACGGAATCTGGAAAGCCCAATGGATGGCGAGCCCCGTGATCAAGGTCGCCGCCACAACCCCGAGATTCGCCAGCAGCATGATGGGAACGAGGTTTTCGCGAAGTAGCCGTGCGTTGACGCGGATGCTGCCTTCGAAGAGTAGCGGCGGGAGGAACAGGACCAGGACCACTTGGGGGGTCAGCCAGTTTGGCCGTTGGCCCTGAGACAGAATCTGCAGCATGGGCAGGTGGTGGAGCGAGCCCAGGACTAAACCGCCGATCACGAGGGCCACGGTATAAGGAATCCTGAGGCGGCTCGCGACCACCGCGACAACGGAGGCCACGATCAGCAGCCAGAGCAGGAAATGTATGGCGGTATCAGGTGTCATGACTTACGAAAATTTGCCAGTCCGCTGCGAAGATTCTGTTTCAATTGCTCGCCCGTGTATTCGAGTCCCAACATAAACAAGAGTAGCAGTACCCCGATCTCTGCTCCAATGTGGACGGAGCCGGTGGCAAGGTCCAACGGCACCAGACCCCCATTCCGAAGGCGAGGCCCGCGAGCAGATAAAAGGGGATGGAGAAAAAGTTCCAAGGGCTGGCGACACGAGCAAGAACTGGTGGAATCAGAGTGGGTGTGCTGTGGCGTGTTTGAAACCCGTTCGAGGGCTTCTTGTGAACGAGTACCCGGAGCTGTCGGCTGCTTGCGGAGACCAGGCCTTCTCCCGAGGGAGAAATGGAAAATGTTACGAACAGACCCGTCAACTTATTGAAACTAAAGAACCGCAATTTGGGAGGCCGTCAAGTCGCTTAAAACACAAGGTTTACGCGCGCAATCCCCTCAACCGACTGAAATTTAAGGATGTTAGTTGTCCTCAGCAATGAGACCGCGCCCTAGACTATTCGACCGAAGCTTGAACTCGTCCGTTTGGCCGCTGCGCGTCGCGGGTCGGTGCTATGCTTGTATCAGGCTTGTAACAATGAACACAGCGATAGCTTTCGAGGCCGAACGGCAGGCAATGGTGGAGCAGCAGTTGCGCTCGCGCGACATCCGTAGCGAGCGCGTGCTTGAGGCGATGGCTCGTGTGCCTCGGCACGAATTCGTCCCGCCTCCGCAGGTTCCAGCCGCTTACGACGACCGTGCTCTTCCCATCGGGCCGTGGGAGACCATTTCCCAGCCTTACATCGTGGCCTTGATGACGGAAGCCGCGGCCGTACGGCCGGGCGATCATCTTCTGGAAATTGGGACCGGCGCGGGCTATCAGGCTGCAGTTTTGGCTTATCTCGGCGCACGGGTTTATACCATCGAGAGGAATGCGAATTTGGCGGACGAAGCGAGGCAGCGGCTGGCACGCCTCGGCTATGGCAGCGCCGTTACAGTGATTACTGGCGATGGCAGCCAGGGTCACCCTGAGGCCGCCCCTTACGATGCCATCCTGGTGACCGCAGCCTCGCCGAGGGTGCCCCAGGCGCTGCTGGATCAGCTTGCGGACGGCGGACGCCTGGTTATCCCAGTGGGTAGTCGCCTGATGCAGCAACTCCGGCTCATCGTGAAGGCGGGCGAACGCACGATTGACCGGACGCTGACCGGCTGCCAGTTCGTGCCGCTCGTCGGGAAAGAGGGCTGGTCCGAGTCCGCCGATGAAGCACTTCCCTGGCAGTGGATACGGTGGTGACCGGCGAGAATTCTGTTCTCAAGCATCTAGCACTGTAGGGAGCCAGAGCAGGCCGCGGAATGGAAGCGCCTTTCCTCAGCATTGTGATCCCGGCTTACAACGAAGAGCTGAGGATTGGAAGGTCTCTTAACCGAATTCGTCTCTACCTCGAGGCAAAAACTTTCAGCGCAGAGGTGATTGTGGTGGACGACGGTTCCGTAGACCGCACGCTGGAAGTGGCGGAACTCGAGGCGAAGAACTGGCCTGCGCTGCGGGTGATCTGCAACGAGCGGAATCGCGGCAAGGGCTTTAGCGTGCGCCGCGGCGTGCTAGCCGCGCGCGGCGAGTACGTGCTTTTCACGGATGCTGACCTTTCCGCCGCTATTGATCAGACGGGAACGCTGATTGCCGCGCTGGTGTCAACTGGCGCTGACGCTGCCATCGGGTCGCGGGCGCTACAACGGGAGCTGATTGGTGTTCATCAGCCGTGGTTTCGCGAATGGGGTGGTATCTGCTTCAACTGGACGGTGCGTCTGTTCACCGGGCTCAGACTTCGGGATACCCAGTGCGGGCTGAAACTGTTCCGGCTTGCCACCACGCGCAAGGCGTTCCAGAATCTGAAGGCGGAGCGCTTCGGGTTCGATCCCGAATTGCTCTTTCTGGTGAATCGCTGGGGCGGCCGAGTCCTTGAGATACCGGTGCGCTGGGATAACGACCCCGCCACCACGCTCGATATCTGGCGGGACACAGCACGGAGTTTTCTTGAAGTGATACAAGTCCGATGGTGGGCTTTGACGCGACAGTACCCGCCAGCAGAGCGTCCGGCAGTGCCGCAGCCCGGGAGTGTGGCACACGATTAGATTCCAAGGAGCTGTTCAATTCCGCCCGCGTGAGCTGTGAACCCGTACTGCGGATTTCAACGCCAAGGGGCAAAGACGAGTAGACGGCGGCCGCATCAGGATTTGACAATGGCAAGAGGAGGACATTTGAAGAACGCGAACGGGACTGGTAAGTCAGTCCGCAAAACCAACCTTGAAAACGGATTGACGGTCATCACGGAGGAGATGCCGGCCGTCCGCTCAGTGTCCGTAGGCATCTGGCTGCGCACCGGTTCCCGCGCCGAGAACGAGGCCGATAACGGCATTACGCACTTCCTTGAGCACATGGTGTTCAAGGGCACGGGCAAGCGAACTGCGGAGGAGATCGCGCGATCGGCAGACTCGATCGGCGGTCACCTGGACGCCTTCACAGCGAAAGAGTGCACCAGCTTTTCCATCAAGGTGCTGGATGAGCATGTCCCCCGCGCTTTTGAAGTGCTGTCCGATCTGGTGAAGGATCCCCTGCTTCGGGAAGACCACATTGCCAAGGAATCTCAGGTTATTCAAGAAGAGATCAAAATGGTGGAGGATACGCCGGACGATCTCGTACACGAGATCTTTACCCAGAGCTACTGGAGCAATCATCCCCTCGGCCGTCCTATCCTCGGCACCCGCGAGACGGTGCGGAGTTTCAATCGCAAGCGCCTGTCTCGCTATTTCCGCCGGTACTATACTCCGCGAAATATGCTCGTGACGGCAGCCGGCCATCTGCAGCACGAGCGCATCATTGACCTGGTGCAGGGTGAGTTCGGCGGCGTGGCGGCGGGACCCGCTGTCACCGCTCCGCGCGCCCCAGTGGCTTCCCCGCAAATCCGCTACCGGCGGAAGAAGAACCTTGAGCAGGTCCACATTTGCTTGGGAGCGCCGGCCTACCACCAGGCGCATCCGAAGCGCTTCGCCAGTTACGTTCTGAACACCGTTCTCGGGGGAGGTATGAGCTCTCGCCTCTTCCAAAACGTCCGCGAAAAAAGAGGCCTGGCTTACGCCGTCTTTTCGGGTCTCAGCACCTTCGCGGATACTGGCTGCCTGAACGTTTACGCCGGCACTTCCACTGCCAACGCGCGCACGGTGGTACAGTTGATCATCGAGGAGTTCGTGAGGCTGAAGTCTGAGGCGCTTACGGAGGAAGAGTTACGCCGCACCAAGGACTATCTCAAGGGCAGCACGTTGCTGGGCCTCGAATCCACCACCAGTCGGATGTCAAACCTTGCGCGCCAGGAGATGTATTTTGGGCGCTACATCACGATGGATGAGATCGCACGCGAAGTGGAAGCCGTCACCGCTGAAGACGTGTTAGGCGTAGCTCGCGAGCTGCTGGTGCCCGGCCGCATCGCGCTGACCGTGCTAGGGCCGCTCAATGGTGACCGCATGAGCCGTGCGGATTTGGCTTGCTGACGTTTCGGTGCAGGGTGTAATCGTGGACCGCGCTGATGGAGCGCGGCAGGCACTCTCCGGGGGCATCATTTGAGTCTGCGCATCTGCGTGCTGGCGAGCGGCAGTCGCGGAAATTGTACCTGGATCGCTACCGAGCGAACCCGCCTTCTGATCGACGCCGGACTCAGCAAGCGGGAGACTTACGCGCGTCTGCGAGCGGTGGGTGAGCGGCCCGAGACTTGCGACGGCGTGGTTATCTCGCACGAGCACCTGGACCATGTGAGCGGCCTGAGAAAGTTGGCTCTCGACCTGAGCCGGCCCATCTACATTAACCAGGCCACTCGCCGCGCCTTGGAATGGGATCCGAGGATCACTGCGTTTGAGACGTTTTTGGCCGGCGAGACCTTCGCAGTTGGCGACATCGAGATCACGCCCTTTTCCATCCCCCACGACGCCGCGGATCCGGTTGCCTTTACCTTTCAAGCCGAAGGACTGAAAGTGGCCCTGGTGACGGATCTGGGTTACATCCCTGAGCACGTGAAGCAACACCTGCGTGGCTGTCACGCGCTGGTGTTTGAATCGAACCACGATACGGAGATGCTGCGCGTCGGGCCTTACCCTTGGTTTGTCAAGCAGCGCGTGATGAGCCGGCACGGGCACCTTTCCAACAATGCCACCGCCGATTTTCTCGCTGATGCGTACGACGGCGGCGCTCAGGTGTTGGTTCTCGCTCATCTGAGCGAAGCCAACAACCACCCCGAGATCGCCCGCCTGACGGCTCTTGAGGCGCTCGGGCGGCGTACACACGGCGCGTCTGTGGAATTGCACCTGGCCAGCCAATCCGAGCCCACGAAGGTGTTCCGGTGGTGAAGACCTTCCGCCTGGTGATTCTGGGCTCCACTTGCCCTTCGATCCCGAACTATTCGTATCAGCTTGAGATCCCATGATCCCACGTTACACAAGGCCCGAGATGGGCCGCATTTGGAGCGACGAAAACAAATTCCGTTGCTGGCTGGCTGTGGAAGCGGCCACTGCCGAGGTCGAAGCCGAGGCCGGCTTGATCCCGAAAAGCGCCGCGCGCGCCATCCGCCAGAGGGGAAAGTTTTCGGTAGACCGCATCCTTGAGATCGAGAAGCAAGTGAAGCATGACGTGATTGCTTTCACCACCAACGTAGCCGAGAACATTGGGCCGGCAGGCCGCTATCTGCATTACGGCCTCACTTCAAATGACGTCGTGGATACCGCGCAGGCTTTGCAGGTGCGGGAAGCCTCGCAACTTCTGGTTGGCGGCGTCGAGCGCCTCGGCGAGGTGCTGAAGAAGCGCGCTTTCGAGTTCAAGTACACCCCGATGGTGGGTCGCACGCACGGGATTCATGCGGAGCCCATTACCTTCGGCTGGAAGCTTGCAATCTGGTACGCGGAAAATCAGCGGAATCTTGAGCGGCTGCGCTTTGCGGCGGAGCAGATGCGAGTCGGCAAAATTTCGGGCGCCGTCGGCACCTACGCTCATCTCAGTCCAGCGCTCGAAAAGCGAATCTGCGGCCGGCTCGGGCTTGAGCCCGATCCCATCTCGTCCCAGGTGATCCAGCGCGATCGCCACGCGTTCTACGTGTCTACGCTGGCGGTTATCGCAAGCTCCCTCGACAAGATCGCCCTCGAGGTGCGTGGACTGCAGAGAACGGAGGTCCGCGAGGCTGAGGAATACTTCGCCGCGGGACAAAAGGGCTCGTCAGCCATGCCGCACAAGCGCAATCCGGTGACCGCGGAGCAAATCTGCGGCCTGGCGCGCGTCGTGCGGGCCAACGCGCAGGCGGCCTATGAAAACGTGGCGCTGTGGCATGAGCGTGACATTTCGCATTCGTCGGTAGAACGCGTGATCCTGCCCGACTCGACGATTCTTGTGGATTACCTGCTTGAGAAGACCGCACGCCTAGTCGAGACCATGTTTGTTTATCCCGAACGCATGCGCGAGAATCTCAACTTGCTCAAGGGTCTGATTTTCTCCGGACAGCTTCTGCTGGATCTCGTCGAAAAAGGTGCAGCGCGCGAGGAGGCTTACCGCTGGGTGCAGCGGAACGCGATGCAGGTGTGGGACACGCGCCAGGATTTTAAGACGCTCGTCGAGCGCGACGCCGACATCGCTCAACACCTGAAGCCCCGCGAGATCGCGCGCGCCTTTTCACTCGATCGGCAGCTTCGCTATGTAGACACTGTCTTCAGCCGGGTGTTCGGCCCACAGAAAAATCGCGCGTAACGCGATCTCCCACGCAGTCCAACTCTGGACCTTGATCGCTGACTCAGTGCCGAGGTCTGATCTCCACGGGTGCGGTCTCGGTTGGAGGCGGCAAGGGCAATCCATCCAGAGTGATCGAGTACACCGTCGCGTCGCAAGCCGGAACGAAGATATCCTGATCATCGGCGCCCGGGACGCAATCCACTTGAAGAATCCGCTGCGGTGAGATGATGTGCGCAGTGAGCACCGTCATGTGATTCTTCGGTTGGTGGATCACGGCGGCGTTGCGGCCGTTGATTTCGGTCTGCTGGTAAACGTATCCCAGAATACTGTGGTAGGTGCCGAATGTTTCCCACTGGGCAAGAAGGTCCGCAGAAAATTCGGTCGCGCCGTCGGGATTGGGTAACGCAACGATCGTCAGCGAGGGTACCGGGCCGAAGATTTGAGGGCGGTAGATGCGCACGCCATCCGGCATCTCCTCCACTTTGCCGTAAATGCCCGCGGCGACTTTCATTTCGACGCCCAGCTTTGGGTTCTGGTAAGGCAGCATCTTCTGAAGAGCGTCGGTTACGGCCTGCCGGTGCATAGGATACCACTTTACCAGCAACACTTCGGCGCCGAGTGCGCCGCCGCCAATGAGTATGATGGCCAACGCTACGATCAACTGAGTGGAAGCTCGGAATTTCATTCTGCGTGTTCCCGACTTATCTGAGTTAGGTCCGACACTCCATTGTAGCCGTCATCGCTGTGTTGTGCGCAGCCGCCCGCGGCGATGAACTCAATGACCATAACGCAACTCGCCCGCCTCGATCGCAATCGCAAGCTTGTTCTCTTCGGGAGGCAGCGGGCAGGTGGCGTACGGTGTGAAGGCGCAAGGCGGATTGTAAGCCTTGTTGAAATCGAGAACCTCGCCATTCTTGGGCATCTCGGTATTCAGGAACCGGCCGGGCGGGTAAGTTTCCTTTCCGGAAGTCAGATCCTTGAAGATGAAGAACAGTGTGTTGTCCTCGGTGATGGGGTCTAGGCGCCACTCGCGGCCGTTCAATGTGAACACCACGTAGCCGGGGCTGGGTGTCTGCTCCACCTGACCCAGGATATTCGGGATGGGAATCGTTTTGGGAGGGTCATAAGGCACGAATTTCCCGACCACGCGATACTCTTCCTTCGGTGGGTAATACTTGAGCCCTTTGAAGGTCTTGCGCACCTCGCTGTTCTTATCCCTCAGACGAATGGCATAGCGCCCGCCGCGCTCAATCACGAACATCGCGAGATCATTCACGCTCAGGACGTCGGGCGCGCCGGAGGAATCAGGCTTGAGCACTCCGGATGTCGCCGGCTGGCCGTCGAGAGCTATGCTTACGCCGCTTGCGGCCTGGAATGAGGTGATGCCGTCGTCAAAATCAAAAAGGCCCACCTTGGCCGGCGCGGAACCCTTCGGCAACACCATGTCGCTCGCGGGATCCGTCCCCACCGTGTTGTCGCCGTGTTTCAGCCAGAACAGACCTGCAACGGTAAGCCAGCCGTCGTCAGCCTTCAGGCGAGCCTCTCGCGCCTCGCGCCACTTCTCAATCTCAGCCTGATAGGCCGCATCGGGCCGGGGTTGCAGAGGCAAAGAAGCGATCATGATGAGGGCTGCAAGCAACATGCGAACTCACTCCCTGAAGCCCGGAAGGATTGCGGGCTACTTGGCGGACTCCGCCCGCCTATCATTCGAACTCCCCAAGAGTTAGCGAAGTCTTCGACCTCAGCCAACGAGCCCACACCCAACCACCGGGCGAAGCTCGGGTTCGTTTCCTGATTTTGTGCGTTTCCTCCCCCGAAAATCAGGTTCGGTCGCGGTAGGGACGCTGGTTACCCAACGCCCCCCGCACGGATCCGTACTTGAAGAATTACCTCATACGGCTCTTACCTCGGATGCGTAACGGCGAAACGGACGCTGGGGTAAGGATGGACGATGCGCGGGCGAGGCAGCCAGCGGGCCACCAGGGTCGCGAATCGCGCCCAGGTCATCCGGGCGCGGTCACTGCGCCGGTTCAAAGCCCTTTGCCACGCTCTCGCCA
>Ga0335083_10003736_pt1 | contig 19583 bp, 23 predicted proteins | sample Lox_Sample_42_FD_206716 | JGI IMG/M metagenome (GOLD analysis project Ga0335083, IMG submission 206716) | Soil microbial communities from Loxahatchee National Wildlife Refuge, Florida, United States - Lox_Sample_4.2 | ecosystem: Environmental > Terrestrial > Soil > Wetlands | place: USA...
TGGCCGCCCCGTCGCGCAGCTTAAGCGCATCTCGTTAGACGGCGGCCCTCCGACCTACTATACTGGGGGGAAAGAAGGGAGACCGCTTGAAGTACAAGATTGCATTGCAGAAGAGCGACGAAGGCTTCAGCGTTTCGGTTCCCGGTCTGCCGGGCTGCTGGTCTCAAGGCAAGACAGAAGCCGAGGCGCTGGCCAACATCCACGATGCCATCGCTGAGTATCTCGCCGCCCGCGACGAGCTCCTTAAGGGAGCCATTGTACGCGAAGTCGAAGTCGCCTAGCCCTTCATGCCGAAGATCCCCGGAGTCAATCACCAGGACGCGGTGCGCGCCCTGGGGAAGGCTGGATTTCGCGTCGTCAGGCAAGGGAAGCACGTCGTGATGACCGACGGTGTGCGGATTCTCACGATTCCGAGGAACAATCCGGTCACCGCCTTCACAATGGGCGGAATCGTGCGCGACGCCGGCCTCACACCGGAGCAATTCCGGAAGCTCCTGTAAGCAAGCCGCCGTCTAACCTGCGCTTGAAGCTGCCGGCCCGCGGCGGCCGCGCGATTAGGGAACGGTCCTTCTTGTCTGCGGCCGCCCCGTCGCGCAGCTTAAGCGCATCTCGCTAGGCAGCGCCCGCGAGTGAGCCAGACTCGCAACGACATCCCGTTGCAGCTGCGGGATGGGCGGGTCGGTCAAGCGGCTCAGACTGACAACAACGCGGCGTAGATGTGCCAGTGCGGGCGGTCGCTCTCCCTTCTGGCTACTCCTCGGCAGAGAAGGCGCCGAGCGCCGCCCACGATCGTTGCTTGCCCTAGCAGCGACCGACAGTCTCAGGTAGTGGCAGCCGAACCGCGGGGCCGAGCAGAGCGAGTTCAGCAGATCAAGGGCGCCGTCTAACGAGGGCGGGCGGCGTCCCTAGGTGATCACGTCGTAGAGATCGAATCCCAGCTCGCCCTCCACCAAGTCCGGCAGGCGTCCCGTCAACTCTATCCAGCTCGCATCGCGCATCCGCGCCTCATAGGCCGTGAGGTTGTCCCACTCGGAGAAGATCACACACTCGCGCGGGTTCCCCCGGTTGATTAGCAGCACCCACGAGCGGCAGCCGACGAACGTGCGTGCCGTCCGGCGGCTCGCCTCCAGCAGGTCACGGAGCGCGCGGGCCTTGCCGACCTGCGAGGTGAGACGTGCCACGATGCCAATCGGAGTATCTGCCATTGCCGCTCCCGGTTGGTGAAGAGGGGAAAAGGTGGCGTCGGCGTGCGCGGCTCGCCAGCCGTGGCGAATGTCTGAGAACCATGGGGAGCTTGACGAGGCTCTGGCTCCACGTCCGCACCGCCACCGGCTGGCAGAAAGGCACGCGGCTCTACACACTTGACCATTGACGCGGCGCCGCCTAACTGGCGCTTGAAGCTGTCAACCCGCGGCGGGCGCTCGATTAAGGAACGGGTCTCCTTGATTGCGGCCGCCGCAGGCCGCAGCTTAAGCGCATCTCGTTAGACGGCGGCGGGAGGTTACGATGACCAGTTGGTTCCGGAGGCCGCTGACCCGCGGCGAGATCATCGGTTCTTTCTTGTCCCTGGCCGGCTTTGTAGCATTTCAGGTGCACGGCCCACGCGACGGCCTGCTCGAGGCAGCAGCCATCATCATGGTTATTGGCACCCTGATCGCCGCACGCGCCCGCTCCCCAGAGTGAAGGCCGCCGTCTAACATGCGCGTGAAGCTGGCGTGGCGCGATTCGTTAGGCAGCACCATCTACTCATGACCAGCACCAGTGTGGGAACATAAAGGCCGACCCGGTACGTCGAAGTCCGGCGGCGGTTCCTGCGCGAACATCCCGGCCACGTGCGGGACAGCTGGCCGCTGCCGGCCGATTGATTTCTTACAAGAGCGATAGCTCACGACATGCTACTTTGGGGGCACCCCAAAGCAGAGGAGAGCCGTGGGCAAGGTAGTCATGTACAGCTCGGTGTCGGTAGACGGCTTCATCGCGGACGAGCACGACCAGCCCGGACTGCTGTTCGACTGGTTGCTCAGCGGTGACGTCCCGTTGGACGAGAGCGGCGTGTTGAAGGTGTCGCAGGCGTCGTACGACTACACCCGGCCGTACTGGGACCAGATCGGGGCGACAATCGTCGGGCGCCACGTCTTCGACATGACGAACGGCTGGGACGGGAAGCCTCCGGGCGGGGTCGACCACGTCGTCGTCGTGACTCACCGGGGCAAGCCCGAGGGCTGGCATCCCGAGGCGCCGTTCTACTTCGTCGACGGAGTCGAGGCGGCCATGGCCAAGGCGCAGCAGCTCGCGGGGGACCGCGTGGTCGAGGTCGCCGCGGGCGACGTCGGTGGCCAGGTGCTTGCCGCGGGCCTGATTGACGAGGTGCGCATGGACGTCGTACCCGTCGTGTTCGGGTCCGGCAAGCGCTACTTCGGCTCGGTCCATGCGCAGCACCTGTTGGAGGATCCTGACGTGGTGATTCAGGGCAACCGGGTGCTTCACCTGCGCTATCGGGTGCGCCGTTGACCGATCCGAGCGGGTGCCGCTGCCTAACAAGCGCTTAAAGCTGCTGGCCCGCGGCTTAAGCGCATCTCGTTAGGCGGCCTAGACGCTGCGGGTATGTGTTAAGCAAGGGAGCGCGATATGGACGTGCACAAGGAGATCGCCGACTACATTGCCGCTCAAGCAGAGCGCAAGCGCAGTGACATGCAAGCGCTGCACAGCATCATCCAAGGGTTGATGCCTGACTGTCGGTTGTGGTTCCTGGATGGCAAGGACGGGAGCGGTCGAACGATCTCTAACCCGAACATCGGTTATGGATTCCAGACGAAGAAGTACGCCGATGGAAGTACCAGAGAGTTCTATCAGATTGGTATGAGTGCAAACACCACAGGAATTTCCGTCTACATCATGGGTCTTGAGGACAAGAACTACTTAGCCGACACATACGGCAATGAACTCGGCAAAGCGAACGTGACGGGGTACTGCATCAAGTTCAGGACACTAAGCAACATCAACATCGATGTTCTTGAAGCGGCGATTCGAGATGGGATTGAACGGTCAAGCAGCTGATTTCGCATTCGGCGGCCCTTCACTAGCCCAGCGATGGCCGCCTAACCTGCGCTTGAAGCTGTCGCGCGATTAGCGGCCTACCTCTATCCGCGATTCTACGATGGCGGCAGTCCGGTAATGAACGGAGCCTGTTTCGGCCTGCTCCCCGGCATCTTCACGGGCAGCAACGCGGTTCTCGCCGAGGCGGGGAAGAATCAGGTTGGGTCCCTGTGAGTTCCGGTTGGAGCATGGCTTCCTCGGGCTCAAGTCCACGGTGCCCGAGGCACAGCCGACATTGGAGTTTGGTGACCAGCTTAAGCGCATCCCGCGAGGTGGCGGCGAGAAATGAATTGCGTCCCGGTAACTCTTTGAAAGGGCCCTAATGCCTCCCCGTACTCTGGTACGTGCCTTCCTCGTCCTCTATGTCACGCTCGGCGTCGTTGTGCTGGTCCAGAGCGTCGCGACCGTCATCACCGCGGCACACGGCCTGGTCGCGGCTCCAGATCGCGTCCACGCACTCCTGGTTGGCGGCGTGGAAGCCATCGCCGCACTGTTGTTCCTGGTCCCGCGAACCATGGGCATCGGAGCGAACACTCTGCTCGCGGTGTTCGCGCTCGCCTTCAGCCTCCACGCGCTGGAAGGGCATCCCAATCTGGCTCTGCTGGTATATGCGGCCGCGGTCCTCTTTGTGCGGATCCACGGTGTGCAGGGATACCGGTGGAAGGCCGCTACCTAACGCCCTTGTGGAGTCGACAAAGCCCCACGGCAAGATCTGTTACCTGGAAACCCCCGCCAAGACCGCCCAAGCGTCTGCACTCGCCTTCGATGAATCTCTCTTGATTGCGGCCGCCCCGTCGCGCAGCTTAAGCGATGCGAAAACTCGTCTCGAGCGGCAGTCCCTACGAACCCAAGGTCGGCATCTCACGGGCCGTCCGGGTCGGATCGATCATCACCGTCGCCGGTACGGCGCCCCTAGGCCCGGACGGCCGGACGGTCGGGCGGGGGGATCCTGCCGCGCAGGCTCGTCGTTGCCTCGAGATCATCGGCGCCGCGCTCGAAACCGCCGGCGCCTCCCTGCACGACGTCGTGCGCACGCGGATTCTCCTGACCCGCATCGATGATTGGGAGGCCGTGGCGCGCGTGCATGGGGAGTTCTTTCGCGACATCCGTCCCGTGAATACGATCATGCAGGTCTCGCGCTTCATCGATCCGGACTGGCTGCTGGAGATCGAAGCCGATGCGGTGGTTGACGACGGCGCAGCCTAGCCGGCCAGTCAAAGGCCAAAGCGATGAATGCTGGGTTCCTCAACGTCTACGACGATCGCGCCCGCGCCGCCGCGTATGCCCGGCTGGAGTTCCCCGGGACCTACTACCTCGCCTTCCGCGATCTGCCGGCGATTCTCGGCCAGCACATCCAGGGACGGGCGGCGGTGGACTTCGGGTGTGGCACCGGTCGTTCGACACGGTTCCTGCGCGGGCTGGGCTTCAACGTCGTGGGCGTGGACATTGCACAGGAGATGCTCGCGCAGGCGCGGGCGCGCGATCCCGCAGGGGACTATCGCCTGGCGCGTGAGGGCGACGTCGGTGGCTTGGCGCCCCACGCGTATGATCTCGTCTTCTCGGCGTTCACCTTCGACAATGTCCCTGCCCTGGAACAGAAGGCGGCGCTGTTGCGGTCGTTGAAACGGCTGCTGAAGGACCACGGGCGCATCGTGAATCTCGTCTCGACCCCGGAGATCTACGTCAACGAATGGGCCTCCTTCTCGACCAGGGCCTTTCCGGAGAATCGGCACGCCCGGAGCGGGGACAAGGTCCTCATCGTGATGCTCGACGTCCCAGACCGACGCCCCGTCGAGGATTTCCTGTGCACCGATGCGGACTACCGCGCGGCGTACCAGCAGGCGGGATTGACGCCGCTCCAGACCTACCGGCCGCTGGCGAAACCGACCGAACCCCTCCCCTGGGTCAGTGAAACGGCGATCGCGCCCTGGGCGATCTACGTTCTGGGAACGGCAGACTAAGGAAGGGTCGGAACGTTGCTGGGCATCTTCATTGCATCGCCTTGGCTCGCGCTCCTTCCGGCGGCGCTGTTCCTGGCCCTCTACCGCCTGTCGCGACGCCGGGTGGCAGCCCTCGCCGGGGTGGCTTGGCTCGCCTACGCCTGCTACGAATACTCGATCCACCGGCGCTGGCTGTGCAGCGGTGAATGCGACATTCGGGCCGACCTGCTGCTGCTGTATCCTCTGCTCGCCCTGGTCTCCGCTGCCGCCATCGTCGCCGCGCTGCTGGCGCTCGCTCGCCACCGTGCGGCCCGTAGCGGCGAACCCTAGCGCCAGTTACTTTGTATAACAAAGTACTTGACAAAGCTAGTGAACTTTGCCAATATTCCGCCCATGCGCGAAACATCCGGGGATCCGAGTTCCTCGTCGGATCCGGTGCTGGGCGAGCCCAGGCTGCTCTGGGCCACGGCGGCAGCGGTGGCGGGCTTCGGAACCTGGATGCTGTACGATGCCCTGCCGGGGATCAACTGGTTGCTCTGGACCGGCGCGGCCGTCGCCGGCCTGCTCGTGGTTTCCCAACCGCGCAATCCTCCGCGATCCCTCCTGATCATGGGCGGCGCGCCCATCGTGATCGCCGGAGCGGCGGCGGTGACCGCCAGTCCGAGCCTGTGGGCGCTGATCTGCCTGGCGATCGGCTGCTTCCTCGCGCTGCAGATGCTGCTCGCCGCCGGCCTCACCCCCCGATCGATCACCGCCCGGTTCGCCGCGACCGCGCCGCTCGTGGCACTCAGGCTCGCGGCGGTTCAGGCGATGCGCCGGGCCGTCGAAGCGACGCACCTCATCCGCTCGACCCGGGCCCGGGCGTGGGTCCGCGGCCTCGCCATCACCCTGCCGGTGCTGGCCGGCTTCGCGCTGCTGCTCGCGGGGGCGGATCCCGTCTTCGCGACGTGGCGGGATGCCGTCCGGGACCTCATCGCCAGCTGGGAATTCGTGCCGCGCGCGGTGTTCTTCATGGCCCTGCTCGGGGTCGTGCTCGGTGCCTATGGATACGCGTCGATCGAGTCGGGAAGCCCCCCCTTGGTGGAAGGGCACGCTCCCAACCGCTGGCTGGGATCCACCGAGCGCCTCATCCTGCTCGCCGGCGTCGCCGCCCTGTTCTGGCTGTTCCTGGCGGTGCAGCTGGGCTACTTCTTCGGCAACCTCCCCCGGATCCCCGACTCCGGAATGACCTTCGCCGAGTATGCTCGGCGCGGCTTCGGCGAGCTGTCGATCGTCGCCTCCGCGAGCGCGCTGCTCATCGTCGGCTCGGAGCGATATGGTCATGACGATGGACGCGAGCGCACCCTGCGCCTCCTGACCTTCGCGGTCATCGCGGCGGTGCTGCTGTTGCTCGGCTCCGCTTTCCGCCGGGTCTGGCTGTACGAGGCGGCCTACGGATTCACCACGGCGCGGCTGTATGCCCAGGTCTACATGTGCGCGGTCGCCGCGGGCTTGGCCGTGCTCTCCCTCGAGGTCGCCGGGGATTTCGATCCCGGCCGCCTCTTCCGCCGCGCGGCGGCGGCGGCCACGATCCTCTTCATCGCGCTCATCTACTGGAACCACGAGGCCTGGATCGCGAGCCGGAACCTGGACCGCTTCGCGAGCACGGGAAAGCTCGACGTCGCCTATCTGACGCGGCGGCTGTCGGCTGACGCCATCCCGGCGATCGCCGAGCGGCTCCCCGCACTCCCCGAACCGCTGCGCTCCGAGATCCGTCGCGCCGTGCGGGAGCGGTTTGCCGCGGGCAGCGAAATCCGGCCACGAGCCTGGTTCGAGTGGAATCTGGCCAGCAACCGGGCGCGCCAGGCGCTGAACGCAAGCTTCGCCGCTCCCTAGCTGCCGGCCACCGCCCCCCAAGGCAACCAGTCTTCGCCGGGCTCTGGTGACCACCGAGCCGTTCCCCGGGTATACTTGAGGCACCGGCAGACCGGAGGAGTCGTGCGCCGCTTCCCATTGCTCGTCACCCTGGTTGCAGTGGACCGCGCCGGTCATCTGGTCGGCGACCTGACGTTCTGTGACGCCCTCGGCGGCGGTTCAGACAGTGTCTCCTACGTTCGTCACTGAGCGGACTCCCCCCGAACCGCACCGGCTCCGCAGGCGCCCCACCTCCGGAATCGTCCCCCTGCTGCTCGGGCTCGGCGCCACAGGGTGCGGTGAAATCACGGCCTTCTGCCTCTCGGCCGGAGCCCCCAATGGAGCCACCCTGCAGGCGACGACCGTCCCGACGCGGGACGGGTACCGGGTCGTTTGCGGCCTGCCTCAGGCGGACTCGTCACAGCACCAGGTCGTGCCCGCCCTGCCGCAGCCCGACCCGGATAACCCAGCGCCGGCGCCGCGGACTGAACCTCGCAGGGGTTGGTGACGCTGGTAGATTACGGGCCACGAGCCCGGTAGCCCTCACACCAAAGGAGCAGTCGCCCATGTCGAAGAGCGACGAGCAGCAGCTGGCCAAGTTGGTGAAGAAGAACGCCGCCAAGGCGGCGGCCAAGAAGAAAAACGTCGAGCGCCGCTACGACACCACACTGCAGCACGACACGACCGAGGAAGACATCGAGCGCCGTGACTTCTTTTCGGAGATGAAGAAGCGCGAATTTTAGCGCCCGCCCATCATGTTTTCGATCGCGCTCATCCGGGAGCTGTACACCCACATGGAATGGGCCGATTCGAAAATGTGGCGCACGGCGCTGGGGTCTCCCGCCGCGGGAGCCGACCCCCGTCTCTGCGACAGTCTCTACCACCTTCACATGACCCAGCGCGCGTTTCTACAAGTCTGGACCCGCGCGCCGCGGTTCCCCGACCAGCAGTTCACTCGCCTCCCCGACCTCTACACCTGGATGCGGCCGTACTACCGGGAAGTCGCGGCGTACCTGGCGACGGTGGATGAGCCGCGGCTCGACGCCCAGGCCCCGGTTCCGTGGGCCAAGCTGTTCACGAAGCCCGAGCCGCCGGGAGGGACGACCCTGGGCGAGACCCTGTTCCAGGTGACGAGTCACAGCACTTACCACCGGGGGCAGGTCAACACCCGGCTGCGGGAGCTCGGGGCCACGCCGCCGCTGGTGGACTACATCGGCTGGCTCTGGCTGGGGCGGCCCCACCCCGCCTGGCCGGACGCATGACCCTGCAGGCAAGGCGGGTTCCGTGCCGTTCGTAAACACCTTCATCTCCGAGGGCACCGGGCTCCACCAGGTGGGAGAGGGCGTGGTGACCGGGGCCGAGATCCTGGCGGCCGCCGCGTCCATCGCTCAGGCAGGTGATCGCGCGCGAAAGATCCGATTCTCCCTGGTGGACCTGACGGCGGTCACCGATTTCCGCGTGAACCCCGATGACATCCGGCTCATCTCCCGTCAAGGCGCGACTATCGCGCTGCTCACTCCCACCGCCGTCGTCGCCATCGTGGCGCCCATGGACGACGCGTTCGGATTGAGTCGGATGTGGCAAACCCTGGTGGAGGACACCGGATGGCAAACGGCGGTCTTTCGGGAGCGCGCTCAGGCCGTCACCTGGCTACGCGACCGGATCCCCGACTTCAGCCTCTGACGACTAGCGGTGCTTGATGAACGAGCCGTCCTGGAGCTCGGCGTAGGCCTGCCGCAGCTGGGCTTCGGTGTTCATCACGATCGGGCCGTACCAGGCGACCGGCTCCTCGATCGGCTTCCCCGAGACCAGAAGAAACCGGATCCCGGACTCTCCGGCCTGCACCGTCACCGAATCCCCACTGCCGAACAGCACGAGCGACCGGTTGCCGGTCTGCTCCAGGACCGCGGCCTGATCGGCGCTCCCACCGGCTCCCACCGGCTCGGTCAGCACCCCGCGCGGAGCCGAGGCATCGCGAAACGTCCCCGAGCCATCGAAGACGTAGGCAAAGGCCCGCGCCGCGGTGTCCACCGGCAGCGTTTTCTTCTTGCCCGGTGGCACCCACACGTCGAGATAGCGGGGATCCGCGGCGACCCCGGCGACCGGACCGCTCTTCCCCCAGAAGCTGCCACAGATCACCCGGACCGTGGTGCCGTCGTCGTCGGTGACCTCGGGGATGTCCTGCGACGCGATATCCTGATACCGCGGGTTGGTCATCTTCAACGCGGAGGGAAGGTTGGCCCAGAGCTGGAAGCCATGCATCCGTCCCTCGGGATCCCCCTTGGGCATCTCCTGATGCAGAATGCCGCTGCCGGCGGTCATCCACTGCACGTCACCTGAGCCCAGGGTGCCCTTGTTGCCCAGACTGTCGCCGTGGGTCACCGCTCCCTTCAGCACGTAGGTGATCGTTTCGATCCCCCGGTGGGGGTGCCAGGGGAACCCGGCCAGGTACTCCTCGGGGTTGTCGTTGCGGAAATCGTCCAGCAACAGGAAGGGATCGAAGTCCTGCGTGGCGCCGAACCCGAATGCCCGGCGTAACCGGACACCGGCGCCTTCGATGGTCGGCTTGGATTGCACGATGCGCTGAATCGGTCGGATCGACACGGCTGCTGCTCCCGGAAACGAGACGCTACCTTAGTATGTGGCAGTGGTCAGTGGTCAGTGGTCAGTGCTGCATTGCCCGGCACCCAATACCCACGTTCTGAAACACGGCGCGGTTGACCAAGGTTCCGACTCAACGGGAGGCCAGTGTGCAACGGTGGATGCTCGTGTTGACCGCGGGATTGCTGCTCGGAGCGGCGTGCCGCCAGAAAGGAGAGGAGCACCAACCGGTGCAAGCCCCAGCGAACCCCACCGCTTCCACCGCCGACTCGACGGCGCCGGCCAGCTACCGGGTACGATTCGAGACCAGCGCCGGGACCTTCGTCGTCGAAGTCACCCGCGCCTGGGCTCCGCTCGGCGCGGACCGGCTGTACACCCTGGTGCGACAGGGGTTCTTCGATGGTACGCGGTTCTTCCGCGTCGTGCCCGGGTTCGTGGTGCAGTTCGGACTGGGCGGGACACCGGAGGTCTCGGCGCGGTGGCGGCACGCCACGCTCCCGGACGATCCCGTGACGCAGCACAACAGCCGAGGGACGCTGACGTTCGCGACCGCCGGCCCGGCCACCCGAACGACTCAGCTGTTCATCAACTACGCCGACAACAGCCGCCTCGACGCCATGGGGTTCGCTCCGGTGGGCCGAGTCGTAAATGGCATGGACGTCGTGGACCACATCTATTCAGGTTACGGAGAACAGCCCGACCAGGGGCGGATCGAGGCCCAGGGCAACGCGTATCTCGGCGCTCAATTCCCTCGACTCGATACCATCAAGAAGGCGACCGTGGTGCCCCAGTAACGAGGCCGCCGATAGACCTCACTTCACCGAGTAGCCCCGCCCCTCGAGACAGGCGCCCGCCGCCTTCTTGAAGGTGTCGATCGCCTGCTTGTTCTGGGCCTCCGCTTGCTGCGCACCTTTCTGCGCCGCCTGCGCCTCGGCCTGTTTCTTCGCCCTGCGGCCACCCGCGGCCCCTGCCACCGCACCGATGGCGGCTCCGGTCCCTGCATCACCGGCGATGGCGCCGACGATGGCACCACCCGCCGCCCCGCGCGCGGCTCCCCCGACGGCTGCTCCCGTCGTCGCTTCGGCCATCTTCTGTTGCGACGCCTGTGCGGCCGAATCGACGTTGACCTTACCGGCGTTGAGCTTCAGTCCGGTCTGGTCCTCGGCCCACTTGGTGCATTCCTGCTCGTCCAGTGCCTGCTGGTCCTTGGTCTGACCCTTACCGGGGTAGATGATCATTCCGATCTGCGCGAGCGTCGGCGGAGGAGGTGGCGGCGCTGCCTGCTGGGTCGCCACCTGCGCTGCCACCGGCGCGGCCACCAGGGCGACCGATATGAGCTTCAGTGTCTTCCACATAGCCATTCTCCTCAAAACGCGATGGATTGGTGCGCGTGCACGGCGTGCCACGCTCCGTTTTGGCGGACGAACACGATCGTCGTCCCGATCCCGACGGGGGGCGAGGTCCACCCGGATTTCATGGTATACGTCCCCTCGGCCGTCGCCATCACGATCGCGACGTCCGGCGCGATCAGCCGGACCCGCTTCTGATCGAGCGTTTGGTGCTGGCTGGCGAGTCCCGTATAGGTGTCCTTGAAGCGAGCCCGGATGTGCTCGAGGCCAGACAGAATGATGTCCCCGGTGACGAAGGTCAGGGCCGTGTCGCCTCCCGCGATCGACAGCACCTTGTCGGCGTCGACGTGCGACGCTCCGTCCATCGCCACCGCCACGATGGAGTCGATCTCGGCCGCGACTTTGGGATCGTTCGGATCGAACCGCGGACTCGCGCAGGCGGCGAGCAGCGCGGCAGTCACCATCGAGGGAACTACAAGAGAACGACGCATGCGACCTCCAATAGGTTGACGCAATCTACCGCATCTTTGCGGCCACGGCCTCGACCGCCCGCAGCACTCGCAGTGCGTTCAGCCCGGCCACCTTTTTCACATCGGCCTCAGTCCAACCCCGCCGCAACAGTTCCGCCAGCAGGTCCGGATACTTGGAGACGTCCTCCAGGCCCACCGGGGCGGAGTCGATGCCGTCGAAATCCGAGCCCAATCCGACGTGATCGATCCCGGCCACGTCACGGATGTGCTGGATGTGGTCGGCGACCTGCTTGAGCGTGGCCTTGGGCGCCGCATCCTGCCACTGCTTGGCGGAATCGGCGAGCGCCGTGCTGTCCATCCCGGCCTTCTTCAAGGAGTCGTAGCGCGCCTGGTGGGCATTGACGTAGAGGCGCCGTTCTTCGGAGACGAAGTCCGGCGCGAAGTTCACCATCACCACGCCGCCGTTCGCCGCCACGAGCTTCAGAATCGAATCGGGGACGTTGCGGACGTGGCCGTCCAGCGCCCGGGCCGAAGAATGCGAGTAGAACACCGGCGCCTGGGACACCCGGAGGGCGGACAGCATGGTCCCATCCGAGACGTGCGACAGATCGACCAGCATCCCCAGCCGGTTCATTTCCAGGACGACCTGCTCGCCGAACGGGGTGAGGCCGCCGTGTTTCGCGCTGTCGGTGGCGGCGTCGGCCCAATCGGTGGTCTCCCAGTGCGTGAGGGTCATGTAGCGGGCGCCGAGCCGGTAGAACATCCGCAACGTGCCGAGCGAGCTTTCGATCGCGTGGCCGCCTTCGATCCCGATCAGACACGAGATCTTGCCGGCCTTGAAGTTGCGGTCGATGTCGGCCGCCGTATAGGCCATCGCGAAAACCTGGGAGTACTTGTGGCACAGCTGGTAGACCCGGTCGATCTGCTCCATCGCATATACCGCCGGGTGCATCCCCTCGTGCATCGTCGTACTCGGCACATACGCCGACCAGAACTGGGCCCCGACGTGCCCGGCGCGCAGCCGGGGAATATCCGTCATCAGCTTGGGCTGGTTGACGAGAAAGTCGATCGAGTCGATCCCGCCGCGGTCCTTGATCTGGCTCGGGATGTCGTTGTGGCCGTCGATCAAGGGGACGGTCTTGAGGATGGCGAGCGCGTGGGCGCGAAAGTCAACCGGCGCCGGCTTCACCGGCTTGGCCTGGGCGGCCAGCAGGACCAGCGGGCAGAGGCTACCCAACAGAGCCGTGAACGTCGTGGAGCGAAACAAGGAGTAGAACCTCGGGACTAGTGTGCCCAGAAGGTGACTCCGGAAGGCCATCGCCGCAACGGCCGACCAGCGCCGCAGGAGGTGCCGTTGTGCCTGTCTGGCACGTCCGTTATCTCTGGGGCCCACAGGCGTCTCCTCCTACCACCAGGCACCCGCATGAACCCCAGCAGATCGATCACCGTTTTTGCGCTCGCACTCGCCGTCAACGTGCGACTCGCCTCCGGGCAACAACCGCCGAAGCCCAACATCGTCTACATCGTCTCGGACGATCAGGGGTGGAAGGACCTCGGCTATCACGGCTCCGACATCCGGACCCCGAATATCGACAGCCTCGCCCGTGGGGGCGTCCGGCTGGAGCAGTATTACGCCGCGCCATTCTGCACGCCGTCGCGCGCCGCGCTGCTCACCGGTCGGTATCCCTTCCGCTACGGGCTGCAGACGGCGGCCATCCCCGGCGGCGCCCGGTACGGCCTCGCCACCGATGAATGGCTGCTCCCCCAGGCGCTGAAAGCGGCCGGGTACTACACCGCCATCGTCGGCAAATGGCACCTGGGGCATGCCGACCGGATGTACTGGCCCCGGCAGCGCGGGTTCGACTACCAGTACGGGGCCATGGTGGGCGAGCTCGACTACTACACGCATGCCGCCCACGGCGTACGCGACTGGTACCGCAACAACCAGCCGGTGAACGAGCCGGGCTACGTCACGACCCTGATCGGCCAGGACGCCGTACGGGTGATCGCCGCGCACGACCCCAAGGTGCCGCTCTTCCTCTACCTGACCTTCACGGCGCCGCACGCGCCGTACCAGGCGCCCCAGACCTACCTCGATCGCTACCAGAACATCGCCGACCCCACGCGCCGGGCATACGCCGCGATGATCTCGGCCATGGATGACGAGATCGGCAAGGTCGTCGCCGCGCTGGAACGGCGCGGGATGCGGGACAACACGCTGATCGTGTTCCAGAGCGACAACGGCGGCAACGTCGACGCGATGTACTCGGGTGAAGTGGATGTCTCGCAGCTGAAGCTACCGGCGGATAACGGCCCCTTCCGCGGCGGCAAAGGGACACCCTACGAAGGGGGCATTCGCGTCCCCATGCTCGTGAATTGGCCGGGCCACCTGAAGGCCGGCAGCGTTGTCGACCAGCCGATTCACACCGTGGACATGTTCCCCACACTGGCCGCGCTCGCGGGCGCCTCCACGACGGACCACAAGCCGCTGGATGGCGTGAACGTCTGGTCGACGATCGCCGGGGGCGCGCCGTCGCCGCGCACGGAAATCGTCTACGACATCGAGCCGTTCCGCGCGGCGGTGCGCCAGGGCGACTGGAAGCTCGTGTGGCGGACGATCCTGCCCACCAAGGTCGAGCTGTTCAACCTGGCCCAGGACCCCTCCGAGCAGACCAACCTCGCCGACCAGAATCCGCAGCGTGTGGCCGAGCTGCAGCAGCGCGTCGAGGCGCTCTCCCGCGAGGCGGTCGCCCCGTTGTTTCTGACCGAATCGTACGGCGCGGTGAAGCGCGTGCTGCTGGGGACGATGAGCACGCCCGAAGAGGTGATGGCCGCCGACCGCGAGCCGTAAGAACCGAGGTGTCGGGGTGAAGTATCGGGGGTCAGGGACTGTCCGGTTGCGGGACGGAGTTTCCCGGAACCGACCATTCCCCTGATTTTGTCGTTCTGCGCAGGGCTCTAACTCCGCTTATCACAGCAGGATCGGCCACAGGCCGGTTGGTACGGCCCCTGCAATGGGCAGGCATCGTGGACATCCCTCGCGTACCGGTCAAGAACCGCAAGCGCCTGATTCAGGGCGGCGTCACGCTGGGCGGGCTCATCCTGATCACCCTGCTGCTCTCGAGCCTGCGCCCCGCCGCTCCCAGCGTCGATCGCGGCGTGTTGTGGGTGGACTCGGTGCGCCGGGGCGAAATGGTGCGCGAGGTCCGCGGCCCGGGAACCCTGATGCCCGAGCACATCCGTTTCATCACCGCTCTCGCCGCGGGACGCGTGGAGCGCGTGCTGGCGGTGCCGGGACAGGTGGTGAAGCCCGGGACGGTACTGCTCGAGCTGTCGAACCCCGACGTGCAGATCCAGGCGTTGCAGGCGGAGCAACAGCTCACCGCCGCTCAGGCGCAGCTCGTGAGCCTGCGGACCAACCTCGAGACCCAGCGGCTCACCCAGGAAGGCGTCGTCGCCACGACGCACACCGACTACGAAAATGCCCGGCGCCAGGCGCTGATGTCCGATTCCCTGCTGTCGCACGCCTTGATCGCCACGAACGACGCCGCGCTCGCCAAGGACAGAGCCTCCGAGCTCGAGACGCGCTACCGCGTGGAGCAGCAGCGTCTCGCCCTCATGACCCAGACGCTCGATTCGCAGGTGGCGGTGCAGGCGTCGCAGGTGGAGCGATTGCGCGCCATCGCGGCGTTCCAGCAGAACGTGGTGCATTCGCTCCAGGTCCGGGCGGGAGACTCCGGGCTCGTGTCGGACCTGACGTTACAGCTCGGCCAGTGGGTGATGGCCGGGACGCAGCTCGCCAAGGTCGTGCAGCCCGGGAAGCTCAAAGCGGTGCTGCAGATCCCGGAAACCAACGCCAAGGACGTGAGCCCCGGCCAGCAGGCGAAGATCGACACCCGCAACGGAATCATCCCGGGCCACGTCATGCAGATCGACCCCAGCTCGCAAAACGGCACGGTCGCGGTGGAGGTGGCGCTCGACGGCACGACCCCCGGGGCCCGTCCCGACTTGAGCGTGGACGGCACGATCGAGATCGAGCGCCTGCGCAACGTGCTCTTCACGGGCCGGCCGGCGTACGGCCAGCCGAACAGCACGATCGGCATGTTCAAGATGTCCGCCGACGGGCATTACGCGACGCGGGTGCAGGTCCAGGTGGGGACCACCTCGGTCAATACGATCGTGGTGCTGCGCGGGCTCGCCCCCGGCGACTCGGTGATTCTGTCGGACATGTCGCAGTGGGACAACGTGGATCGGGTGAAGATCAAAAGATAGGGGCCAGTGGTCAGGGGCTCCATCCTTGGCGCCCTGACATCCGACCACTGACCACTCAAACAAGGAGACGCGGATGTCGAGTAACGGGTCGTCACTCATTCAGCTTCAGGGGATCAAGAAAGTCTTTTACACCGACGAGGTGGAGACGCACGCGCTCGCGGACGTGCACCTGGACGTCCGGAAAGGCGAGTACGTAGCGATCGCCGGGCCATCCGGCTGCGGCAAGACGACGCTGCTCTCGATCCTCGGCCTGCTCGACACGCCCACCGACGGGACCTACCTCCTGGACGGCCAGCCGGTGGCGACCCTCGGCGCCGCCGAGCGTGCGCGGGTCCGCAACCGGCAGATCGGGTTCATCTTCCAGGCGTTCAACCTGATCGGCGATCTCACCGTCTACGAGAACGTCGAGCTCCCCCTCACCTACCGCGGCCTGTCGTCCGCCGAGCGCAAGCAGCGGGTCCAGCAGGCGCTCGAGCGCGTCGGGATGTCGCATCGCATCAAGCACTATCCGGCCCAGCTCTCCGGCGGCCAGCAACAGCGCGTCGCCGTGGCCCGGGCGGTGGCGGGCGACCCCGCGATCCTGCTCGCCGACGAGCCCACAGGGAACCTCGACTCGGCCAACGGCGAATCGGTGATGGAGCTGCTGCGGGAGTTGCACCGCGGCGGGGCCACGATCTGCATGGTTACCCACGATCCGCGCTACGCGCGCCACGCCGACCGCTCGATCGAGCTGTTCGACGGCCGAGTGGTGGAGGAAAAGCAGGGGCAAGGCTCCCGGGAGCAAGTGTCGGAGCTGAAGCACTGACCACTGGCCCCTGACCCCTGACACCCGGCACCTCATATGAGCTCCCTGCTGCAGGATCTCCGGTATGCGTTGCGTGCGCTGGCGCGGACGCCGGTACTCTCCGGTGCCGCAGTGCTCACGCTGGGTCTCGGGATCGGCGCCAACACGGCGATGTTCGGCGTGGTGGACCGGCTGTTCTTCCGGCCCCCCGCCCTCGTGTCGGACCCCGACCGGATCGTCGGGATCGAGGTCACGAGGACCGTCCCACCGTTCGGCACGTTCACGCACTCGATCGCCGAATACCCGAAGTTCGTCGCCATCCGGAGTCATGCCAGGAGCTTCTCGCAGATGGCCGCGTGGGCCGGGGGGGGCTTCAGCCTGGGGGTCGGCGAGGGCGCGCAGCGCGTAACGGGCCAGCTCGTGACGGCGTCGTTCTTCCCGCTCACGGGCGTGCGCCCGGAGCGCGGGAGGTTCTTCACTGAAGACGAGGACATCCCGGGCCGGGCCGCTCACGTGGCGGTGCTCTCCCACGAGTTCTGGCACCGCCAATTCGCGGAAGCGCCGAGCGCGATCGGCACCTCGCTGCAGCTGGGCCGCGGGAGCTACACGGTGATCGGGGTTGCCCCAGCAGGGTTCGCTGGCGTCTCACTCGAGATCCCCGACGTCTGGGTGCCGATGTCGGCGGCCGGACCTGAGACCCGTTGGAGCGGTGTGCTCACCTGCGACAACTGCTGGTGGCTTTCCGGAACCATCGGGCGCCTGGCGCCGGGGGTGAGCGTACCCCAGGCCGCGGCCGAAGTGACCGCGCTGTACCGGGGTTATACGCCGCAGCGCGGGGGTCCTGAACCCGGCGCCGCGACCGCGGTCGCGGCGCTGCGCACCGTCCATCAGACGCTGGCGGGTTCCGGTCCGACGACGCCGCTCGCAATCTGGCTCGCCACGGTGAGCGGGATCGTGCTGCTGATCGCCTGCGCCAATGTCGCGAACCTGCTCCTGGCCCGCGCCGTGCAACGGCGGCGGGAGATCGCGCTCCGCGTCGCCCTCGGGTCTTCGCGCGGCCGCCTGATCCGCCAGCTCTACGTCGAAAGCGGGCTTCTGGCCCTGCTCGGCGGCGGCGCCGCGATCCTCCTCGCCCTCTGGGCCGCCCCGCTCCTCCGATCAGCGATTCTCGACAACGCCACTGCCGCCGACGTCATCGACCTGCGTGTCTTAGGCTTCACCCTTGTCGCCGTGCTGGTGACGACCTTCCTCGCAGGGATGGCGCCGGCACTGCACGCCGGGACGCCCGATCTCTCGTCCGCCCTGAAGTCGGGTGCCCGTGAAGGAACGTTCCAGCGCTCGTTTACCCGGACGGGCCTCCTGGTGGGGCAGGTCGCGCTGACCCTCGTCCTGCTGACGGGAGCGGGGTTGTTTATCGCGACGCTGCGCCACGTCCAAGGCCTCCGCTTGGGCCTCGACGCCGACCGGTTGATCGTGGCGTCGGTCAATCTCGAGGCGCTGGGTTATAAGCGGCCCGCGATCAACGCGATGTACCAGCGCATGCGCGAGCGCGTGGCTCAGGTCCCCGGCGTGACGGGAGCCAGCCTCTCGATCGGGACGCCGTTCCAGACCAGCTACGGCTATTCGGTGAGCGTTCCCGGGATCGATTCCATTCCTGTGGTCAAGACCGGGGGTCCCTACCTCTCGGCTATCACCCCCGACTACTTCCGCACGCTGGGGACCGCAGTGCGGGAGGGTCGTGCCTTCACCGATGCCGACCGCCCGGGCGCGCAACGCGTGACGATCGTCAACGAAACGATGGCACGGCTCCTCTGGCCCCACGAGAGCGCCCTCGGCAAGTGCTTGAAGATGGGAGACGACAAGACCTGCACGGAGGTCGTCGGCGTGGTGGAGGACGCCCGCCGCAACGATGTGAAGGAAGAAGTGGTCGTTCAGTTCTTTATTCCGCTCTCTCAATCCGATTCGGTGCTGCCCGACGGGGTAAGCTCCCTCATCGTCCGCACCGCCGGCCCCGCCGAGCGGCTCACCCCACTCGTGCGGCGTGAAGTGCAGGCGACCGACCCGTCGCTGCCCTATCCCGCCATCGATCCGATGCCGCAGCTCTTCGCCGATGAAATGCGACCGTGGCGGCTGGGCTCGTCGTTATTCGGCCTGTTCGGCGGCCTGGGTTTGCTCCTGTCGGCGATCGGCCTCTACGGCGTCCTGAGCTACATGGTCTCGCAGCGCACGTCGGAGCTCGGGATCCGGATCGCCCTGGGCGCCGCGCGGCGGGACCTCCTTGTCCTCGTGGTCGGCCAGGGGATGCGAATCGCGCTGATCGGCCTCGCGCTGGGATTGGCCGGGTCCCTCATCGCCGGCAAGGCCCTCGCGTCGCTGCTGTACGGGGTCTCCCCGCACGATCCCGTCGTTTTCGGCGTGGTCGCCGGCGTCCTCATCATCGTGGTTGGATTCGCCTGCTACCTGCCGGCCCTGAAAGCCACTCGCGTCGATCCCATGGTGGCACTGAGGTACGAGTAGACCGTGATCCAGCTCAAGAGCATCGAAAAGAGCTATCCCCAGGGCGGAGGCCAGGTGTTCGTGCTGCGCCAGATCACCGTGGACATCCGGCCGGGGGAGTTCGTGACGGTCATGGGACCATCGGGCGCCGGCAAGTCCACGCTGCTCGCGATCCTCGGGATGCTCGATGGGGATTGGCGCGGCGAATATTGCCTGAATGAACACGCCGTCCACGGCCTCAAACCCAAGGATCGCATCGCGCTGCACAAGCAGTACGTGGGATTCGTGTTCCAGCAGTATCACCTGCTCGACGACCTCACGGTGGCCGAGAACCTCGACATCCCGCTGTCGTATCGGGACGTGAAGAGGTCGGAGCGGCAGGCCGTCGTCGCCGACACGCTCGACCGCTTCGGCATCGTGGCCAAGAAGGACCTGTATCCGCGCCAGCTCTCCGGTGGACAGCAGCAGCTGGTGGCGGTCGCGCGCGCGGTGATTCACAAGCCCGCGCTGCTCCTCGCCGACGAGCCGACCGGCAACCTGCACTCCGATCAGGGCCGGGAGATCATGGAGCTGTTCAAGCGGCTCAACGCGGGCGGGACGACGATCGTGCAGGTGACGCATTCGGAGACAAACGCAGGGTATGGGAACCGGGTGATTCAGTTGAAGGACGGCTGGATCGTCA
>Ga0335083_10003737_pt1 | contig 19583 bp, 13 predicted proteins | sample Lox_Sample_42_FD_206716 | JGI IMG/M metagenome (GOLD analysis project Ga0335083, IMG submission 206716) | Soil microbial communities from Loxahatchee National Wildlife Refuge, Florida, United States - Lox_Sample_4.2 | ecosystem: Environmental > Terrestrial > Soil > Wetlands | place: USA...
TTCTTTTCCATTGGACAGACATTTTGAAAATGCAAGCTGCGATCATATTTCGAACTCCGCGCATCCGGCATTGCAACATGCTTTTATCGCTACAGCTGGTGGCCGCCAGCCTGACTTACGGCGCGGTAATGCTCGATCGCATCGCCGTCATCGTCGGCAAGCATGTTATCAAGACCAGCGATATTCAGCGCGATCTTCGTGTCACTGCATTCCTGAATCGCCAGAGTTCTGCCTTAACGCCCCAAGCCAAACGTCAAGCCGCCGAACGGCTGATCGACCAGGAACTTATTCGTCAGGAAATCATCACGGGTGAATACCGGAGTCCGCCGGAAAGCGAATCCGACGCGCTCGAGAAGCAGCTCATTGACGATCGATACGGAGGCTCCCAGGCGCGTCTGCGTCAGGACCTGGCTCGCTACGGGCTCTCTGAAGAGCAGCTGAGTTCGCAGCTATCGTGGCAACTCACGGTTCTGCAGTTCATCGATCAGCGCTTCCGGCCGGAGGTCTACGTCTCGGACGAAGAGGTGCGCTCCTATTACGATCAGCACCTGGCCGACCTTCGCAAGCAGCATCCCCAAAACAGCAGTTTTGAAGCTCTGAAGGAACAAATTCGCCAGCTCCTCGAAGGAGAACAAATCAATCAGAAGTTCTTGACATGGCTCGAAGAGGCGCGCAAGCGTTCCCACATCGAATATAAGCAGGAAGCATTTGCATGACCAGGCGAGTGAAGATGCTTCGCAACATCGGAATCGGTTTGGCGGCGCTGTTGATCGTTCTGTTTGTCGCAGCTATCCGCGTTGTACAGACGGAATGGTTCCGGGGTTACGTAAAGCAAAAGATCATTGCATCCGCTGAAGACAGCACCGGCGGGCGCGTTGAAATTGGATCGTTCCAGTTTGATTGGAGGCATCTGGAAGCCGTCGTGACCGGCTTCGTGTTGCATGGAAACGAGCCTCCTGGCGGGCGGCCATTTTTGCGCGCGCCGCGTATCCGGATGGATCTGCGGCTTTTCACCAGCATCCATCATTTGCTGGACGTGGCTTACCTGGAAATCGAGCAGCCGGAAGCCAACATCGTCATCTTGAGTGATGGCCGCAGCAACGTTCCAACGCCGAAACAACCGGCGCCACAGAATCAGCCGCCGCTCCAGCCGGTAGTGAACACGGCCATCGACCACTTTGACTTAACGAATGGAACTCTGTTTTTCGCCGACAGCCAGGAGAAACTGGATGTGCATGGCAATAATTTGCAGGCACAGCTTTGGTACAGCGTGTTGCAGCCAGGATATAGCGGCCGGCTTTCCTTTGAGCCGCTGTACGTCGTCTCCGGCCGGAATACCCCAGTCGCTTTTCGAGTAGCGCTGCCATTGAAGATCGAAAGCGATCGCGTCGACTTTAACAATGCCAGTATCACTACGCCCCGAACCACCATCCAAATCAACGGCTCTGTTCAGAATTTGCGAAATCCGCGAATTTCCGCACACATCAACGGCCATCTTGCATTGGCCGACTTGAAAAACACGGCGAATCTGCCTTTGGCTTTGGATGGCACTAGCGTCCCCGCGACGTTGGATCTGGACGCGAACGCCGTCGTGGCCAGCAACGACATACAGGTGAACGGGCTTCGCATCAGCTTGGGCCATTCGGAGCTCGAAGCCTCAGGTGCACTGAAGAATCCGCAGGGCAATGGAGCGCTCGCGTTCAAGAGTACGCTCGCCCTCGGCGAGCTGGGCCATCTGGCAAAAGTGGACGCGCGCCCGGAGGGCATAGTGACTGTGAACGGCACCGCGAAGCTAGACGCCAATAATAATTACGACGTGACTGGGAATGTCGCCGCCAGAGGCGTATCGTTCCAGCAAGACGCTGAGAGAATCAGAAACATCGATCTATTTTCGGCGCTACATCTTGACCCGCACAATTTGGACTTGCGCGGCCTTCGCCTGGCGGCCTTTGGCGGCGAGCTGACGGGCAACCTGTCGCTTCAGGATCTGGCGCGCTACCAATTCCATGGCAACTTACGCAACCTGAACCTGCGCGCGGCCGCGCACACATTTGGACAAAAGCAGTTCGCCTACGATGGCGACGTCTCCGGCCTCGTGGATGCGCGAGGCGACCTCAACACCAAGCCAGTTGAGCGCGGGTTGACCGCCGTTACGCATCTGACGATTTCCCCAGGAAGACAGGGCGTCCCCATCTCCGGCCGGCTCAATGCGGACTACAACGGCGCGTCCGACAATCTTCGCGTCGACAATTCGTATATCGCGCTGCCTCACACGCGTCTGAACTTCAATGGGTCCGCGGGCAGCCAATTGAACATTTCAGTCAGCACCAGCGATCTGAACGATCTGCTGGTGGCGACATCCTTGAACGGCAAGTCTCCTGTCAATCTCAACGATCACCAGGCGACTTTCACAGGCACGGTCACCGGTCACCTCACAGCGCCGCGCATCGCGGGGCATCTGCGCGCGAACCTTTTCAGCGTGGAAGGCCGGGAGTTTGACAGCCTCAACCTGGATGCCGCTCTTTCGCGCACCGTCGCAACCGTTCGCGATGGGCTTTTGACGCGCGGAGCCATGCAGGCGCAATTCTCGGGGCAAGTTGGTTTAAAGGACTGGCAGCCCCTCCCCTCTCAAACCATCAGCGCTCAAGCCGCAATTCGAAATGGCGATCTGGCGGATCTCCTGGCGCTGGCCGGCCAACCCGGCAACAATTACTCCGGTGCGCTCAGCGCAAGTCTGCAGCTGAACGGCACGGTCGGCGATCCAACCGGCGCTGCGAACCTGCTGGTTACGAATGGAGTTCTGTATGGTGAACCGTTCGACCGTGCGCAGGCGCAGGTCAACCTAGCCGATCAATTGGTTACCATCCCGTCGGCGTCGCTCGAGGCCGGCGCCGCCCGCGTCAACCTGACGGCCCAGTACCAACATCCGCGCGACAGCTTCACCACCGGGCAATTGCACGCCAACGTTCAAAGCAATTCAGTAGACCTCTCGCAGTTTCGCAATTTACAAAAACAACATCCCAACACCGCCGGCACCGTTCAAGTGAACGGCGATGTGAGCGCCCAGGTGGCTGCTTCTGACTTTGTGCTCACCGCGGTGAATGGCAATGTTTCGGCGCATGGAGTCGATTTCGGCGGAACAAAATACGGTGACCTGAACGCAATCGCTCGCACCAGCGGACAAACGGTTCAGTATCAACTGACGTCAAACTTCGCCGGCTCAAATGTCCAGCTCTCCGGCAACACCCGTCTGACGCGCGACTATCCCACCACCGCCGACGCGAGCATTCGTAATTTGCCGATCGAAAGCGTGCTGGCCGCCGCCCAGCGCAAAGACATCCCGGCCAAGGGAAATCTTTCCGGTACGGCACATTTTACAGGAACCAAGGATACGCCGCTGGGCGATGTCGATCTGGATCTGGCCAACGCGATGATATATGACGAGCCTCTGGATCACGTCCGCTTGAAAGCCAACTACCAGACGGCGTCCATCCAAATTGGACAAGCCGAGATTGCCGCCGGCGCAGCGCGCATCGACCTCAGCGGGCGGTTCGATCACCCGCAGGGCAACTTCGAAACAGGTACCGTTCAATTCAACCTGGCGAGCGCCGGCGTCGATCTGGCACGCATCCATAACGTGCAGAGCCGTCGTCCGGGCCTGGGAGGGACGTTGCAGCTTAACGCCAGCGGCGCGGCCGAGCTTCGCGCATCCGAGCCGAAAGTGCTGCTAAAAGATTTGAACGCGAAGCTGGCGGCCAACCGAATTGCCGCGAAGGGAAAGAACTACGGCGATCTCACGTTGAATGCCAATACTCAAAACGGCCGGGTGAACTTCGATCTGGCGTCCAATTTGGCTGGCGCTTCCATTCAGGGCCGCGGCGGCGCGGAGCTCACCGACCATTATCCGGTGGATGCCCAACTGAACTTCCAGAACGTCGCGTGGACAAAAATTCGGGACTTGACCGGCCTGGCGAGTAACGAACAATTGAACTTTGAAATTTCAACCGACGGACAAGCGAGCGTGCATGGTCCCGCTATGAATCCGGAACAGCTCGAAGCTTCCGTCGAGCTCAGCCGACTGGAGTTGAGTTCTGTCCCTGGCGCCGGCCCTGCAATCAAGCCGGTTAGTTTGAAAAACCAAGGACCGGTCTCAGCCAAGCTAGATCTTCAAACGGTCCGTATCTCGAGCGCGCATCTGACCGGCCCCCAAACGGACATTCAGGTCAACGGCACCGCGTCGCTGAAAGATCAGTCCATGAATTTCACGGTGAATGCGAACGCGAACCTGGGCTTGCTCGAGAGTTTCGATCGGGACATCTCATCGTCCGGCACTGTCGTTCTGGCGGCCAGCATGCGCGGCACGATCTCCAACCCGCAGGTGAGCGGCAAGCTCGAATTTCGCAACGGCAGCTTTAATTACACCGGCCTCGCCAATGGAATCTCAAACGCTAATGGCGTCGTTCTTCTCAGCGGCAACAGCGCGTCGGTGCAGAATCTAACCGCCGAAAGCGGCGGAGGGAAACTTACGCTGGGCGGTTTCGTCGTGATGGCCGGCAGTCCTCGTTTTGGGCTGCGCGCGAAGGCCACCGCAGTGCGCATACAATTGGAACCCGGAGTTAGCGCCGTCGCGGACGGAAATCTGAACCTGGCGGGAACCGCCAGCGGAAGTCAATTGTCGGGAACGGCCACCGTGGTACGGATCGCGTACAATCCTCGCAGTGATCTGGGTTCGTTCTTGACACGCGCTGCTCCTCCGGTCCAAGCAGCCGGGGCGCCGTCACCGCTATTGGACAATATGAAGCTGGATGTTCGAGTACAAACCTCGAACGCTTTGTCAGTACAGGCCTCTTTGGCCCAGAGCATCCAGGGCCAAGCCGACCTTCGGATTCGCGGAACGGCATCGCATCCCGGTGTCCTGGGGCGCGTCACGATTACGGAGGGCACCTTGACCTTCTTCGGGTCCAACTACACCGTAAATTCGGGAACCATCGCATTCTATAATCCAGTCCGCATCGAGCCGGTGCTCGACGTCAACCTGGAGACCCATGCACAGGGCGTAGACGTTACCATTCGCGTCACTGGTCCAGTGGATAATCTTAAGCTGAACTACTCGTCCGACCCGCCGCTACAATTCCAGGAAATTATCGCGCTGCTCGCAACCGGTCAAACACCCACTTCCGATCCCACCATTCTCGCCAACCAGCCATCGCAACCTCCCCAAACGTTTCAACAGATGGGCGAATCGGCGCTGCTCGCCAACGCCGTCGCCGATCCGGTGGCCAGCAGGTTGCAACGGGTGTTTGGAGTTAGTCAACTGAAGATTAGCCCAGCCTTTACCACCGGCACGCAATTGCCCACCGCGGCCCTGACTCTTCAGCAACGTATTGCGAATAATGTCACGTTCACCTATTCGAGCGAGCTGAACAATGCCAATGCCCAAACCATTACTGTGGAAGTTACCTTCAATCCGCAATGGTCGGCTGTAGCGACACGTGACGAAAACGGGATTGTTAGTGTCAATCTGCTTTATAGGAGACATATCCGCTGAGCGCGGATTTGTGGAGTAAATAGATGCGTTTCGCCGCCCTGGCTACAGACTACGATGGCACGCTGGCCAAGGATTCACTGGTTGAAGGCCAAACCGTCGAAGCGCTGCGGAGGCTCCGGCGCACCGGCCGGCAAGCCCTTCTCGTCACCGGCCGCACGCTGCCCAGCTTGCGCGACGCGTTTCCTTGCCTTGGAGAATTCGATTCCATCGTCGCCGAAAATGGCGGGACACTCTATAATCCTGCCACCGGCTCGGAGCAACTGCTGGCCTCCGCCCCTCCCGAAGCCCTTCTGAACCTGTTGCGAAAACGAACCAGGCTGACCATCGAAGTCGGGCACGTCATCATCGCTACTTCCCACCTCGAGAAGCAAATCGTGCTGGACGCAATCCAGGAACTCGGCCTGGAAATGAACATCATTTTCAATAAAGGTTCGCTCATGATTCTGCCGTCCGGAGTCAACAAGGCCACGGGACTGGCTGCGGCTCTCAAGACGCTCGGCCTGTCTGTCCACAACGCCGCTGGGATAGGGGACGCCGAGAATGACCACGCTTTCCTGGCGGCTTGTGAGTTTTCCGCGGCCGTCGCCAACGCATTGCCGACCGTGAAGGACCGCGTCCAGCTTGTTACGGCGCATGGATTCGGACCCGGAGTGGTTGAGCTGATCGACGAGATGATCGAGACCGATCTCGCACGTCATCGCGGCCGGCTTGGGCAATCCATGCTGATCGGTCACGACAGAGATGGCCGGGATATCGGAGTGCCCGCCTGCAGTGTCAAGGTAGTGTGCGGGCCTTCCGGCTCCGGTAAATCCACGTTTGCGACGTCGTTGCTGGAGCGGCTGTTCAGCGCCGGTTACCAATTCTGCGCGATCGATGCCGAGGGCGATTATGAGCTGTTTCCAGACGCAGTGGTTTGCGGCGGCGCTAACCACGTTCCAACCATCGCTGAAATCGTTAAGGCACTGAGCACACCCACTCAGAACGTGATTGTCAACTTACTCGGGTTGGATTATGAGAAACGGCCGGCCATGTTTCAGACGCTATTCACACACCTGCAAGAACTGCGAAACAAAACCGGCCGGCCGCACTGCCTGATACTGGACGAAGCGCATCATTTTGTCCAGGACAGCTTAGAGTCATCCGGGGCCTATCTGGAAGCATACTCCAGAGACCCGGCCAGCGGACTCACTCTAATCACAGTGAATCCGGACCGTCTGCCGGCCGGATCCTTAGGAAAGACGCACCTGCTAGTCATCGCCGGCGACGAACCGCTTCGAACTCTCCGAGCGTTCTGCTCGCACGCAGCTTTACCCTGCCCGGACGGCGAAACGATTCAACTACGAGAGAAGGAAATGTTAGCCTGGTGTCCAGCCGCCGGCCAACCATTCGCATTCTCCAGCCTTTCGACGGAGGCCCTGCGCATCCGGCATCGCCGCAAGTACGCTGAAGGCGAGCTTGCCCCGGACCGCAGCTTCTATTTCCGCGGCCCCGCCGGCAAGCTCAACCTTCGGGCGTACAACTTAATAACCTTCCTCAACCTGATGAATGGCGTCGACGATGAGACTTGGCTCTTCCACCTGCAGAATGGCGATTACGCTGCCTGGTTCCGCAAAGAGATAAAAGATGAGGAACTGGCCCAACTTACCACAACGCTCCAAAACACCCCCCATCTAACCGCCGCGGAAACTCGTACCAAGCTCCACCAGATCGTTGCAGAACGTTATACGCTCCCCCAATAAACATTAGTTGGTCGTTCTGTTACTTGGAGGCGCTGGCGCCAACCTTTGCATTGGCATCTTCAGCTAAGCGGAGATGTTCCTGTAAGACAGGCAGAGTGTTCGTCGCGTACGTGCGAACGTCCGCTTCTTTCGCCTTTGTTGACTCCCGTTGGAACTCGGCAACATCCGACTGATGGTCCTTTACCATGGACCGCATGTACTCGCGGTCGAACTGCGTGCCTGAAAGCTTCGACAGCCGGTCATACAACGCTTGATCCTTGACGTTCATTCGATCTGGCATCGTTATGTTGTCCTTGCTGGCGATGGGCTTCAGCTGGTCGTACGCCTTGGTATGGTCGGTCACCATGCGTTGCCCAAAGTCCTTAACTGCCGAGTTGGTTCCTTTGTCTTGAGCCAGTTTTCCCAGCTGGATCTCGGCGTAGTTTGCCTCGGCCGCTTTGCGAACAAAGCTGTTATCGGACATGGCCGTGGACCGCGCGAAGATAGGAAGGCCCCCGACGCAGCACAGCGCCGCAATTAATGTTGTTCTGATCATGAATCACCTCCTATAAAACTACTTCCGAATATTAGATAGGTTGTGGCGCGCCATTTTACTCGGAGTTTTGCGGCGTAACCGTGAAGAATGGCGCGGTCCGCATTCACTTCCCGTTAACACAAACGTGCGTGATGCAAGCCGGCCGGCACGAACGTCCACTGGTGCAGCGCGAAGTCTCCGGAAGTCCCGAGAATGGTCGGCGAGATTTTGAGAACGCCGGACGACACCGTTATCTTAAACGGAAGGGGTCGGGCTCGAAATGAACACCGCAAGCTTAGACGGTCTTCTGCGGCTCGCGCCCCAATCGCGATACGTCGCCCTGAGAGACAGCATATCGCTCCGGATTGAGATCGAATTTCTCTTTGCACTCCTCGCAGCAGAAGCCGTAAAAAGCGCCTTGGTAGACGCTGCTCGCCGGAGCTTCCCTTTCGTCCACTTGCATTCCACACACCGGATCTTTCGTCATGGCAATTGCCGCCCCCAGTAGTTAGACCCCATCACTTACAGCCTGTTTCGGCCGACGAACAGCGGCTCTAGACGCGTTCCGCGACCGGTTGCTCACACTCGGCGTGGCCGCAATTGCACACGATGTCCGCCGTTTTCGCTTCGCCTTCGCAATATGTGCTGCAATACTTGCTTCCCGGTTTGGCGCTGCAGTGGCAGCTTGGATGTGCGCACTTGTCTGGTTTGTCCATAATAGCCTCCTGGTAAGATTCGTTTCGGCGCTACATGCAGCCCCTGCAAGCGGGCCGCAACAGCAGGAAGGGTGGTTGAAAACGGAGGACAGTCTCGGATGGAATACGGATTTCCGCGCCCTGCGGTTGGATCTCCTCTCCCTCCGCTATCACGGCTGGAATAGCTTCAATCGCGCCGCCCCCACCCTCTGTCTCGTACTCTGTGTCTATGGCGTACCGCCGCCCGTGGACGATGATCGACTGAATATCTACGATCATTTCTCCGGGCGCCGTTTCGCGAACCGTCAATTCCACCGGCGATCCTTTGGGAATTGCTACCGCGTCACCATCGCCCCATAACACGTCCAAAGCGATGTGGCCCCTGTAAATCCTACCGCAACCGTCACGCGGCTGAACGTTTATGACGCTGTCCGTTCTCACGACAACTTCCCGGCCCGAATCTGCTTTTGTCGGAAACGGCATAGACATCAGTAGCGCCGGAACCGTCAATAACAACGTTTGCATCAGATCCCCTTCCTGGCTACAGGATGAGCAATCTGTGTACCAGAGCGATGAGTAACTTTCCCATCACACATCCTCAATGCAGGTGGGCTGCGACAGCGCTGTGTGAATTTTGTGAAGTGGTACGCCCGGTAGGATTCGAACCTACGGCCTCTTGCTCCGGAGGCAATAAAAAGTGAAAGTCAACAAGATACGCCACGTGTCATGACATGATATCTGCGCGGAACAAAGCGGGCTAACTTAGCATTTCACATACATTTCCATTGTTCAGCGTGCTGCGCGATTCGATTGTCTGAAAGTCTCATGACTGGGTATTGGCTTTCGCCCGTGGCGGGCGGATAATGGGTGCTGGATTCAGCTATGAACAAAGACGCCTTGAAGAAAAATTCCTGGTCGCACGTCCGAATCAGGCCAATCGCTAAGCGCTTCTGGGGCGCGGACGGCCCGCAACTACCTCCGGTTGACGATCACTGGCTGCTGTATGAGGTTGGCGACAAGACGGTATTCATCAACAATTCAGCGACGGGCCACGGTACCGTGCTCGGCCTCGATCAGATTCACCACTACTCATCGGACCGCGCAACAGGTCCACGCTGTGGCTTACTGACGCTGAACGTACAGCTTCACATCGGTGGGGATCGCCTATGGATTGAGCCGACCTTCCGGCCTGGTCAGGCGCTGCCGGATCAGTTCGCCGAAGTTCGCGATTGGAACCGCACGAACGATGCGGCCTATGTTCGGAGTCTCTACCCGCCAAAGCCTGCGCCGCAAGCGCCCGTTGCCACTGACAATCGGGCGTTGGGCCTCGGCTTGTTCTTTTTCGTCGGCCTCGGGATTGGACTTGCCTTTGCGAAGAGTTAACGCGGGCGGTCAGAAGTGCTGACACGGGATAATTGGGCTGGATGCCAACTTTCATTCTCGGGGCGGGCTTCAACGTTGACGCCACGGCGGAAACTGGCCCGTTCTTCGAGGAATCGTGCTATATCGGACGGTTTCAAGTTGATTGCGCTTATCCGCTCGTGAGCGACACCTTACGTCAGTGTTTCAACCTGACCGCCCTGCCAGCCGGAAAGTCGATTGAAAACCTGTTCGCAGGTGCAATCGCCGAAGGCAACTATGCCCCGCTCGTAAAGCTTGCCGATCGTCTGAGGGAAGCTGACCACTACATCGCAAACCGGATCGCGCGTTATGAAGAGCAAAGCAGCTATCGAAGGTTCTTTGACGCCTTTGGCCGCAGCAGTTTCCTTACGTTCAACTACGACTCGCTCCCAGAGACTATATTGCACAACCTTGGCCTCTGGCACCCGCATGATGGATACGGCGTGCCGGTGGCCACGTTCCTGCCACCAGGGAAAGAGCACCTCCGCAAGCGCGAATCCAGCGCTTTTGTGCTTCACCTCCACGGCAGCCTGTGCATTGCTACCTCTGAAACCGAGTTGTACCAGAGACCGGAAGATAAGAGGTGGTGGCTCAGTCCACGTGACAGACCGCTGTTCAAATTCGATCCTTCCTCAATCAGCGCGAACTTCCCGCCATACCAGCGTGAACCCGGCACTGATGACGCGCGTGACCGCGTTATCGCGCCGGTACCGGACAAATCACAAGGGCTGAGCGAAGCATTCATCCGAGCTACTTACGCCAAGGCTGAGGGTCTGTTGCAGGAGTCCGAAATCGCGGTTGCTATCGGCTACAGCTTTAACCAACATGACCACTCGTCCTACCAGCCGTTGCTGTGTGCCCTGCGCCGGTCCCATGGCCGAAGGATGCTTGTGGTCGCACCGGACGCTGACTCTATCACAACCGCCCTGCGTCCAAGCGTGCCCGGCCTTGCAATTGAACCTGTGATGGCGACATTCAGGCAGTGGGTGAACCAGTCGTTTCCAGGACTCAATTGAGGTTCGGGGTGGTCATAGTTTTAGGCATAGAGCCAAGAAATCCACTTGCAAGGATTCGCTTTCCCGGACCTGAAAGTTATTTGATTGTGTTGAGGTTAAGTTGGTACGCCCGGTAGGATTCGAACCTACGGCCTCTTGCTCCGGAGGCAAGCGCTCTATCCAGACTGAGCTACGGGCGCCTGTGGCTATTATAGCGTTGCGAAGCAGAGTTGGCGGCGCTCAAGCAGCTCCGCGGGATTAGGGCGCCTTCTTCGCGCTGGCCGTCCGATGCGTGGTCGTCTTGGGCGCCGCGGTGCTCATCGGCTCCTTGGTCAGCGTCTCGATCATGCTGCGCCAGTACGGCTCCTGGTACATCTTGTCGTCGTTACCCATGGGCGGAGTTTGCGCCCGGATGTTCCCCTTGCGATCGATCCAGACAATCTGCGGCACCACGTAGCGGTCCATGATGGAATAACCCAAGTACCCCAACACGTTCTCCGGCGTGTCAAATCCCACCGGATAGCTCACGCCGTGGTCCTTGATAAAGTCCCGCACATACAGATTCGCCATGGTGTTGAACGCCACGTCAATGGGCTGAAATCCGCGCGAGCCGTATTCGGCCGCCAGGCGCGTGAAAACTTCGGAGGCATGCTGGCAGTGCGGGCAGGTGGTGAACACAAACAGCAGCGCCACCACTTTTCCGCGAAAGCTGCTGAGCGAAACCTGGCTTCCGTCGACGAAGCGGATTTTGAATTCGGGGGAAGGCCGAAGAACCGGTAGGGATTGAGCGGGATCAACAGCCAGAGCAAACGCCGCCGCCATAATGAGAAGCGCGGCTACTCGGATCAATCGCATCGGAAGCTCCTTATGGTTCTAGTGTAGCGGAGATTGCCACCCTTCGAGATGGTTGACCACCGCTCCCTCGGTCCATACCCGGAAATAGGCGCCATCGCCCCGTCCCTTGATCCGCGAATCAGTCTGTGACTCGATTTCCAGCGACTTCCATTTCCCGCGCAGCACCCGGACATACAGCCCCAAGAACTTCTTGGCCGATTCAGGGGAGTCCCACGTAGAGGCGTACGCCAGTGCCGGCCAGCCGCCCTGCTTGTGCTCCACGAGCTGATACGAACTTCCGAGCAGGTGGGCCGCCATGCTCTCGCCTTCCTCCTTGCCCGCGTACTCGGTCAGCAGGATGCGGTAGTCCAGTTCGCCCAGCGTTCCTTCGGCGAGTCGACGGAATTCTCGCGCGGCCGGCACTGGAGGAGAATCGGGAATCTGAGGCTGGATGTGCGCCAGATAGCGGTCTGGATGAATGATCTGCTGCGTGCTCGCCGGCGGATGCCGGAATACTTCCGCGAAGGAGGCGCGGCCCAGCTTCTGAAATACGGCGTTTTGGAATAACATTCCGTCGGCGTACGGGAACACCAGCATTTCTTGAATGTAGAGCGGAGCCTTGGAAAACACCGGATATTGTTCGGGCGAGACTTCCATGGTATGGGTCATCAAGTCCAGCACAGCGTCCGAGACTTCGCCGGGTCCACCCGCCTTCTTTGAAAGATAGGCCGTCATCAGCCAGGACGCTTGCCCTTCCATCACGGCCTGCCGCGCTGTCGCGGCATCGTCGCTGCGCATCCCCTCTGAAATATATTTGCCTAGAGGAAAATGTTGATCCGCCAGCCCATGCGCCAGTTCGTGGACCAGCGCGATTTCCTCGTCCGTCCCGCCGCTGTCTGCCAGCATGAACAATTTCTTTTTGTTGTAGTCATAGAATGCGGCCGCCTGTTCGGTCAGCAGATCCACCGTGTTTTGGCGCAGGTCGAAGTTGGGGGGAACCATTCCCAAAAGCTTCAGCGTGAGTTCCTGGGCGCGAATATCGGCGGGCTTGATACTTTCCTTGACGCGCTGTTCCAGGTATCGCCGCAGTTGGTCCTTGTTCATCACCGCGTACGGAACGGTCCGGCGGAACTGGAGCCCGGTGATTTCCGATAAGCCCTGCTCCATGGCGGCGATCTCGGAAAACAGCGGCGCCGCGGGACCCGCTGAAAGCAGCGCTGATACCAGGAAAAGAACTGCCAGAAGTCGTTTCATGCAACAATAGAACCTTAATGGCAAACGAGAAAACCTATTCAGCCGAAAGCCACGGAAGCGGAACCTTCATCATCAGCAAGCCCAAGCGCAAATCCGGCAAACTACGCCAGTCGCGATTGAAGAAACCGCGGCGCGGCGCAAGAAAATAAGCTCTCAATGGGGAACTCCAGCACCAAGCGCGCGGGCCGCGTGGTCTAAAAGATAAAACTCAGGCCACCTCGCAAGCTTCGTGGAGTCTGGATCAGGAGCACTTGCTGGCCGCCCTGTGAAACCGGCAGGTATCCCTGCGCCAGACCGTTGCGCAGTTCGGCGGTGGCCTCTAAACGCCCGGGCATACCTGGAAAAGCTGGCAGGGGCTGCCGCAGTTGAACGTTCAAACCAGTCTCAGGATAGTTGTTCTGCGTCAGGTAGAAATGATCCGGCATGATGGCGCTGTAATTCATCCATTCATAGCTGGCGCTCACCATCGTTCCAGACCCCGGCAGCTTGGCCGAAGCACGCGCTGAGGCCCAGAAACGTTGGGTGTTTTGCAGCCTGGACCGCAATTCATCGCCGGTCGTCACGGCTGACGCGCGATCTTCTATGGCCAACGCGCCGCCCCGTCCGAAGGACGAGCCGATTACCACCCTGTCGCCTAATGCCTGGGCAACGGAGGCGGCGAAGCCGGTCCGCTGATAGCTGCCTGCATCCACTATGCTGCTCTTGGATGAGATATCCGGCAATAGATCCGCGGCCGCGAATGCGCCGTCGGGGGCTACCATGGTCATCGCCGCGTTGGTCACATCTTCCCGGTACGCGCTCACGTTGAAAGTGGTGGCGGACAGCCGTTTTTCGTAACCAACTTCGATATTCTGCGAGCGCTGGAGAGCAGCGCGGCCGTTCAGCAGCGAAATATGCGGCCACACCGACAAAGCCGCAACATCCTGCGCCAGTGCTTCCTCGTCGCTCCGGCCTTCCCCTTCGCCGCTATGTCCGGCACTCATCAATTCCTCAGGCGGTGCGCCGGAACTGAATGCCACCCGCAGCCAACTATTGTTGCCCAATGCATACGTCAAGCGTCCAAACTTATTCGAGTAACCCAGATCCCCCAAGAAACTCAGCGAATCCAGCGACCCGCCATAGTCCAGCCGCAGCCGATCGCTCACCGCAATGCTGTCGTGCATCATAAGCGACATGCTGCGCATGGCCGGTGTTCCCTCCGGCTGGCCGCCATCCAGGCTTGAGCTGGGACGGGTGGACAGGTAGACCTGCTGCACGGTCATCGCAACCTCCGGGCCTCCGCCATCGCGGCTGTAGCTGGTGCGAATGCCGGCCGACGACATCGCGGTGCCCTGGTTAGAGCCGACATTCCCGCTGACCTGAAGCTGGTTGCGCCCCAGGAACGAAGTTGCAACCGCGAACGCCGTGCCTAAGTCCGCCTGCGCGGACGTGCTTCCCAAAGAACCCGGATCGCCTGCCGAAACATTCAGCAATCCGCGCGTCTCTGAAAACATCGGTACGGAGCCCTGGCTGGGATCTGAGCCGCGGGCATCGGGAAGCGCCCGCAGAACGGCCCGCGTGGCTGCGGATCCTTTTAGCGTCCACTTCCAGTCGTCGCTCATGAGCGCGCCTTGACCGGGGGTTGCGTAAACCAATTCAATCGAGCTCAGCACGCTGGCCAGATCCACATACAGCAAGCTCTGCATGCCCGGCTGAACCAAAATGCTGTGCTTAGCGGCCGGCATGAAGCTGGCGAGCGTTACGCGAATAGAGTAAGTATCCGGCCTTAATGCATCGAAGCCGAAAATGCCCCGCTCATTCGTGAGCACCCGCTGGATCACACGTTCCGAACGGTTGAACAGAAGAACCGTGGCGCCCATCTGGGGCACTCCCGAGATGTTGCGAACATAACCGGCGATGCTGCCCGACAGTTTCGTGGCTGGAGCCGCCAGCGCACCAGGCGCCGACAATGTCAGCACCGCGATAATGCTGGCTGCGAGTTTGGTGCGACCGGTTTGCATGCTTGCGGTCTACCGCGGACGAAAGCTCGTCCCTTCTCTCCCCTACTTTACCGTAAAGTTGGCGGTGGGTGTCAGCGTCTGGTTGCGATTCTTGTCCACCACTTTCAGCTTCAGCGTATAGTCACCGGGATCCAACGATCGGAGCGGCAGCAGTTTCTCCACCGTTACCTGTTGAGCCGACGCGCCCGGCAAACCCGTCACCTCTTCGGTGTAATCCAGCACCGCCTGATCGCTCCCACTCTTCACGATCTCATATTGAATGGTGCCGTTCGGCTTCTTGGTCTTCTCGTCCGGACCAAAATTGTAGAACTGCGTGTAGATGCCCAGGCTCTCGTTGCGGTTGAACGTGTCGTTGATCCTCGGGCGAACCTTGGTGTCGCCCACCACGAACGGACCGGACCCGATGCTGTTGGTTGGAACCTTTTCGATCAAGTCCGCCAGAATCAGGCTGCTTTGCCCCAGCTTCTCGTCATCAAAATGCGGAACATTGAGCGCCATCGGGTAGGTTGTCATAGCGCCGGCGACGATGTCTTTGCAGACGATGGTCAGCCGGTACATCCCGGGTGCCAGAGGTATGGCTTTCGAATAGACGTTCACGCCTTCGATCGCTTTACCCAACATTGCGGCGGGAACATCCACCACGATGGGGTCTTCAAACGTGGTCACGATGCGCCCCGCGATGGACGTCACGCGGCCGAAAATGTTCACTTTGGCCGTCGCCACGGAGTCCTTCTGCTGGAATTGCAGGTCCTTGCGTTCGAACTGAAGCGCAATCATGGCCAGCACCGTGGAGTCCGTGATCTTTACAAAATCCGCCTTTACTTTGAAGGGCAATGCGTTGTACCGGATGCTGGAAGTAACCGCTTCTTCCAGGTCCTTGAACTTCACCTTCGGCGCTGCCTGCAGTTTGGCGAACTGCTCCAGGCGCTCGAACTCCTGCATGCTCACCGGCAACGGATCAGTGCCCGTGCCCAGGTGCGTTCCATCGGTCCGGTTAAACCGCTGAGTTTTGTCGGCTAATCCCATCTGTTCAGCCATGGTCAGGCCGGCGCCGGGAACGTACAACAGCGCGTCCTTCTCCGACGGGTCCATCGTCATGTGATATTCGCCGCTCATGGTGGTGTCGACGAACTCAATCACGATGTTGTTGCCGATGCCTTCGATGTAGCGATAGCGCCACTGTTCGAACGGATAAGTTGAGGTGGTCCCCCCGCCTTCTTCATACGGCCGCTCGTAGGTTCCGCCCGAAGGATGCGATTCAATCTCGTCCGGCGGCCCATAAACTATGTAGATCCGGCCGCGATCGGTCTTCCAGCCAGGAATGCCGGAAGCATAATGTTCGTTGGCGTAAGCGATCCGGCGGTAATGCTCTTCCTTGAACTCGTTCTCTTCGGTATCCGGAGTGGGGTCGCGCCGCAGCCAGAACTGCTCGATGAATTGCTGGCGTTCGTCGTCGGTGCTCAGCCGCTTGAACGCAGACTTCTCTTCGTCCGTGATGATGTAGACGACGTCTTCGTTCATCCATTTCCTGTAGGGCGTTTCCAGTTCTTTACGCAGCTTCTCTTCCTGTTTCTTGCGCTGCTTGTCGGTCATCGGCTTGGCCACCGTCTCGCGCTGCGAGGAGTCCGATGCCTTCTTATTCTGGTCGGATTGCGGCGCTGCATTGACAAAGGATGGCATCGTCCCCATCGCCGCCGCGGAAACGCAAATCAGGAACAGCTTTGTTTTCATGCAATTCACCCACCTTAGCATGACTCTAGCACAGCTATCATTCTAGGCTGTTCGGCCGCTTCGGTCAAGGGCGCCTACCTTAGCCGACCTTCTCCCGGACGTTGAATTCCAGCTTCCAGCGCCGGCCGTCCCGGGCCACCGACCAAAGCTGCAACAGCCCGGTTTCCGTGATCACGGTCTCCACTGTGACGGGAACGAACTCTCCCGCGTTTCCAGCGAGAGTAACCTCAACGGGTGAAAGTTCTTCCAATTCCTCGCCAAAGGTATCCAGCAGGGCGCCGGCGGGATCGTTCTTGCGGACGGCGGATTGAAAGAAGCGGAACTCGGCGGGCTCACCGGTTACCAGTCCAAACTCGCGGTCGCGCAGCTCCAGCGAGGTTCCCTCTTCCATGCCGAATGGCGCCACCGTCAGCGCCTTCACCGGCGCGGGCATACCGGGCACCGCGGGCATGGCGCTTTCGATGCCCAGATAGTACGTACGTGCGATGCCGCCGCGAATCCGCACGCCCCGTCCGGTGCGTGCCAGGCCAAAATATGCGGCGCCGCGCGCCACCGCATGCATCAGGTCCTCGCCAATCAGCGGCGTCACAGGGGCCGCGCCTTCCTGCTTCAGCCAGCCATTGAAAACTTCCAGGATCCGCTCTCGCACCAGGGCCGCGCGCAGCACCCCGCCATTGAACAGGACGTGCGTGGGCGCAGCCAGGCCGCTCGCCGTCCGCCGCACGGATCCATGTTCGGATTGGGCCGCCTGCTGCCGGAGAAAGCGCGCCAAGTGACGCGTGATAGCCGCATCGGCCGCATATGGCAAGCCGAGTTCGGCGAAACCCAAACGCCTGCGTTGCGGCATATCCTGACTCGAAACCGCCGGCAAAAAGCCATCCGCCAGGATGCGGTCGATGTCCTCGCGCAGCAGTTTAGTCTTGATCGTTCCACCCACCAAGCCTGTCCCACGGCCCACAATGGTGACCGCTTCCTCGCGCTTCTTATTGGCCTGATCCAGCAGCCGTTCTTTAGCTAACCGGCACTGCTGCCACAACGCATGCAATTGCATCGCATCCAGCTTGGTGCCCTTCTCTTGAAGCTGTTGCTCCAGATGCCGGGCCAGCGCCAAATCCATGTTGTCGCCGCCCAGCAGGATGTGTTCTCCCACCGCGACGCGCTCGAGCTGCAGGTCGCCCGCTTCTTCAGTGACGGCGATCAGCGTGAAATCGGTAGTGCCGCCGCCGATGTCGATCACCAGAATCAGATCGCCCACCCGCACGCGCTCGCGCCAGTCCGCATGCCGCTCCAGCCAGGCATAAAAAGCAGCCTGCGGCTCTTCCAGCAGCCGGAGATTCTGATAGCCGGCCTTCTCGGCAGCCTGCAGCGTCAGCTCGCGCGCCACCGCGTCAAAGGAAGCCGGCACCGTGACCAGGATCTCTTGGGCCACAAAAGGCGCATCCGGCATCTTGTAGTCCCAAGCCTGGCGCAGGTGTTCCAAATAATGCTGGGAGGCCTCGACCGGCGAGATTTTCCCCACGCCCTCGGGTGCATTAGCCGGAAGAATCGGCGCCGTGCGATCCACTCCCGAGTGGGACAGCCAGGATTTCGCCGAAGCCACCAGGCGGCTGGCCACCTCCGCACCGCGTTTTTGCGCCAGTGTGCCCGTAACAAAGTTAGCGGATTTGTCCCAGGGTAATGCCAGCGTTCCAGCCGGAAAATCGGCCGCGCCAGAGATATATAAGAAGGATGGAAGCAGCGGCTCTTCCCGCAGCTCGCCCGGATTCACCAGTTGCGGAATTGAAAATATGGTTACCGGAGCAGCTTCGCGCGGGTCACCTGCGAGCGGCGCATAAGCCAGCGCCGAATTGGTGGTTCCGAGGTCTATACCGATGACGTATTGGCTGGGCAAGGAGGGTCAATGGGCGCCGCGATAAAGCGGTCAACACCTAGTGTAGCGCGTCGCCCAATACATCAAAACCCGTAGGAGATCTGCACTCCCACTTGCGAGCGAGCCTGCAGGTCCACACCCGGAGCAATCTTGCCGGCGATCTGGGCCACACCCAAATCCACGTTGAGTTTCCGCTCCGGCGTCGGCACCACCCGCATGCAATACGTGATGGTGGAAGCGGCCCGCGCGGGTGATGCAGGGATGGGGTTCGCAGTCGTTGCCGATGAAGTTCGCAATCTGGCGCAGCGCTGCGCCCAGGCCGCCACGGACACGTCCGGTTTAATCGAGGAATCGATTGCCAAGTCCAACGACGGGAAGAGCAAAGTGGATCAAGTGGCCACGGCGATTCGGGCCATTACCGAGGAATCGGCAAAAGTGAAGACGCTAGTGGACGAGGTGAACCTGGGCAGCGAGGAACAAGCGCGAGGAATCGGGGAGATCGCTAAGGGCATCACCCAGATGGAGCACGTCACACAGCAAACGGCGGCTAACGCTGAGGAGAGCGCCTCGGAGGCCGAGGAGTTGACTGCTCAGTCCAACACGCTAAAGGACATCGTGGAGCGGCTGACGGCCATGGTTGGTGGCGAAGAGACCTCTGCCCGCAAGGCTCGTCCAACCGAGCATCGAAGCTCCACCCCCCCCGGCTCCCCGCCAGCAAGGCAAATCCGGGATCGATCTGGCTGCGCTGAGTAAGGTTGTGTCGCACCAGTCGAAATCCGAGCACGCCCTGTTGGAAGACGAGTTCAAAGCGTTTTGACCGGATCAACCCTTAGCTAGGGCCGACGAGAACTTCTCCCGGATCCAGTTCTTCTCCGAGAGCCAGTCGCCCAGCATCTAACTGCGACCTCCATTAAACACACCTCGCTAATTCACTTGCCGCCACGGGTCGGCAAACCGAGGATCGTGCAGAACCGCATCATCGGTCAGCGATTGGAGAAAGGC
>Ga0335083_10003738_pt1 | contig 19573 bp, 17 predicted proteins | sample Lox_Sample_42_FD_206716 | JGI IMG/M metagenome (GOLD analysis project Ga0335083, IMG submission 206716) | Soil microbial communities from Loxahatchee National Wildlife Refuge, Florida, United States - Lox_Sample_4.2 | ecosystem: Environmental > Terrestrial > Soil > Wetlands | place: USA...
CCAGCTCCTTCGCCAGCACGCCCGCCTGCCCGCAATGATCGATATGACCATGGGTCACGAGAATCTTCTCGAGCGTCACGCCCTTTTGAGCGACCGCCTTTTTGAGGCGCGGCAAGTCGCCGCCCGGATCGACCAGCGCGCCGCGCATCGTTCGGGTGCACCAGATGAGCGAGCAGTTCTGCTGGAGCGGCGTCACCGGGATCATGGCAGCGCGAAGAGGCGGATCATCGGTCATGAGCGCGATGTGGCAGGCGCGGGCGCCGCGTTCAAGCGGTCAGCATTTCCTCGACCCACTGAGGGACCAATTCGCTTGCCGGGCCATGGCGGCATTCATCGAACCAGCTGCTGCCTTCGGATGGATCGAGATTGAGCTCCAGCGTCTGCGCGCCATAGGCGCGGGCCATTCGGACGAAGCCGGCGGCCGGATAGACCGCGCCTGACGTGCCGATGGAGACGAAGAGATCGGCCTGCGACAGCGCCGCCTCGATCCGGTCCATATCGTAGGGAATTTCGCCGAAGAAGACGATGTCGGGACGCAATGCGGGCGCACCACAGACTTGGCAGACCGTGCCGACCGGCATATCGCCTTCCCACGGCGACTGGTCGCCGCAATGCGCGCAGAGCGCCGAGTTCAGCTGCCCGTGCATGTGGAGCAGGCGCCTGGCCCCGGCCCGCTCGTGCAGATCGTCGACATTCTGTGTGACGAGGAGCAGATCGCCCGGCCATGCCGCGTCGAGCCGGGCCAGCGCGTCATGCGCCGGATTCGGCTTCACGGTGACAAGCGCGGCGCGGCGAGCGTCGTAGAAACGGTGAACCAGAGCCGCATTTCGCGCCAGCGCCTCCGGCGTGCAGACATCCTCGATGCGATGCTGCGCCCACAGGCCGTCGCCCGAGCGAAAGGTCTCAAGGCCGCTCTCCGCCGAAATTCCGGCGCCGGTGAGGATGACAAGTCCGCGCGAGTCTGGCATCGGCGCAACTGACAGCCAGTGACATGGGGACGCAAGGGCCATGACGTCGATCGGGATTTTCGGAGCGCGCGGGCGCATGGGCCAGGCGCTTGCTGACGCGGCGGCCGAAGCAGGCATCGCCGTCGCCGGCGGAACGGACGCGCTGGCCGAGGGCATGATCGGTGGCGCGCCGATCACCACCGATGCGGCGGCGCTCGCACGGATGGCGGACGTCCTCGTCGACTTCTCGGTACCGGCGGCGCTCCAGGGCAATATCGCCGCCTGCGTCGCTGCCGGAAAGCCGCTGCTCATCGGCACGACCGGCCTCTCGGCCACGCATCACGAGGCCATTGACGCGGCCGCGCGGTCCATCGCCGTGCTGCAGACCGGCAATACCTCGCTCGGCGTCAATCTGCTCGCGGCACTGGTGCGCGAGGCGGCGCAGCGGCTCGGCGACGACTGGGACATCGAGATCGTCGAGATGCATCACCGCCACAAGGTCGATGCGCCGTCCGGCACGGCGCTGCTGCTCGGCCAGGCGGCGGCGGCGGGGCGCAATATCGACCTCGCGGCGCATAGCGCCCGCGGCCGCGACGGCATGACGGGTACGCGCAAGGCCGGCGACATCGGCTTCGCGGCGTTGCGCGGCGGTTCGGTCGCGGGCGATCATATGGTCATCCTCGCCAGCGAGGGCGAGCGCATCGAACTCGGTCACCGCGCCGAGAACCGCTCTATCTTCGCCCGGGGCGCGATCAGGGGCGCGCAATGGCTGATCGGCCGCGCGCCGGGGCGTTACGACATGGCGGACGTGCTGGGCCTGTAAGGCGTGGCGAAACAGCTCAACCGCGAGCAGATTTTCGAGCTGTTCTCCCGCCTCGCCGAGAGCAATCCGGCGCCGAGGACCGAGCTTGAATATGGCAATGTCTTCCAATTGCTGGTCGCGGTCGTGCTCTCCGCCCAGGCGACCGACATCGGCGTCAACAAGGCGACGCGGGTGCTGTTCGAGGCGGTGAAAACCCCGGCGCAGATGGTCGCGCTCGGCGAGGCCAGGCTCAAGGATCACATCAAGACCATCGGGCTGTTCAACACCAAGGCGAAGAATGTGATCGCCCTCTCCGAGGCGCTGATCCGCGACCATGGCGGCGAGGTGCCCCGCGACCGCGACGCGCTGACACAGCTGCCCGGCGTCGGGCGCAAGACGGCAAACGTGGTCTTGAACACGGCATTCGGCGAGGAGACGTTCGCGGTCGACACCCACATCTTCCGGGTCTGCAACCGGACGGGGCTCGCACCTGGAAAGAATGTTCTCATTATCGAAGCGGGCCTTGAGAAACGCGTGCCGCAGCCCTTCCGCAGGGACGCGCATCACTGGCTGATCCTGCACGGCCGCTATGTCTGCAAGGCGCGCAAGCCCGAATGCTGGCGCTGTCCGATCGCTGACTTGTGCCTGTTCAAGGACAAGACACCCGCTCCGAAATGAAGTCCGATCCGGACTAATCTCACCCTGTCCTATTTCGCTCCATCCTTGGCCTAGGCTTGTCGGCGGCGCTCCGGCCGCACCGCTTCTGCCCAGGAAAGGCGCCATCCCATGTCCGACAGTTTCGACACGCTCGCCGACACGCCCTCCGCGCCGGCCCGGCTGGCCTATGCCATCACGCCGCACGTCACCAATCCGGTCGATCCGCTGCCCAAGGCGATCTATGTCGGCACCGGCGGCGACCTTGTCGGGCGCGCGGTCGGCAGCAATGCGGACGTTACCTTCAAGAATGTCGCCAGCGGCCAGATCATCGACGTGCGGCTGCAATATGTTCGCGCCACCGGCACGACCGCCACGGACATATTGGGGCTGTCCTGATGCCCGGTTTCGGTTTCAGCCCGGACCGGCGCGCGCGGCGCTGGCACAGAAGTGGTACGCCCACACCCACGCCAACTCCGACTCCGACGCCGACGCCGACCCCCACACCGACGCCCACCGCGTTCGACGGGGTCGCCGCGACGCGCGGCAAGATGCTGTTTTCCTCGCTCGGCGGCTTCTCGCATGTCACCGCGCGCTCGGCTCATGTCGCGGTCGGCGCCATCGACCAGCTCAAGATCGCAGTCGGCAACTGGATCAAGAATGACCCGGCTGAGGCGAACCCCGGCACCGGCAATCTCACCCTCTACGCCTCTGTCGAATATCCCGCCGGCACCTATCACCGGCTGACCTGGAACAGCGGCACCGATCATATCGTGCTCGCCCAGCTCGCGACCGCGATCAGCGATTTTTCGGCAACCGGCCTCGGCATCCCCGACAAGGCGACCTTCTGGATCAACTTCTACTGCGCCTGGGCCAATTCGTTCATCCTGTTCAACGGCGGCCGCAACAGCGCGATGGGCGAGAAGGTCAATCTCTCCGTCACGTCCGACAGCACGATGACCGGTTTCACCGACGAGGGCTATACGAGCTGCTTCAACCCGCTCGCCATCATCGCGCACAATACCACCGCCAAATCGCTGCTCATCATCGGTGACAGCAAGACCATGGGCTTCAACGACACGACCTGGCTCACGGGCGCGTCCATCGGCCCAGGCCTGACCGGCGAGATCGCCCGCGCGCTCGGCCCCAATATCCCGAGCAGCGCCTTCCCGGACGGCATTCCCTTCGTCAATGCCGCCTCGGGCTCGATGCGCGCCCGCTCGGTCGGCGACAATAATAGCTGGCTCGACACCTGCGCGGCCGGGCGGCGCCTGCTCCTGCCCTATTTTACGCATGTCCATGTCGGCCTCGGCTTCAACGACATCCTCAGCTTCGGCGATACGGCGTCCCAGGCCCAGACCGGCCTGCAGGCCGTGTTCGACGCGATCTTCGCCGCGAACAGCGCGGCGAAGATCTCGATCAACACGATCGGGCCAAAATCGACCTCGACCGACAGCTGGGCGACGACAACCAACCAGACGCCGGTGAACAACAGCGCGCGCATCGCCCACAATGCCAATGTGCGCGGCGGCACACTCTCGGCCAGCGTCAACAATGGCTGGTTCGAGGTGGCCGACGCGATCGAAAGCGCGCGCGACAGCGGCAAGTGGAAGGTCAACGGCTCGGCCAATTATGCCACCGCCGATGGTATTCATGAGACGCCCGCCGGCTATGCGCTCGCCGCCGCATCAGTCACGCCGACCAGTTTCACCTAACCGGGTCGGCTGATGTGGACCTGGAAGCAATCGACCGGCGAGCTGTTCCGCGACGGCGCCTTCGTCGCCAAGGGCTACAGCGGCCATGACTGGGGCAAGAACAATCCGGCGGCGGAGCTGGCGCCCGGCATCGGCCCGATCCCGGCCGGGCGCTGGCGCCTCGTCTCGGTCGCGGACAGCCCGCAGACCGGGCCGTTCACGATCACGCTGCACGCGGAGGACGCGACGCCGGGCGACGACACGGACGATCGCACCGGGCGCGGCGCCTTCCGCATCCATGGCGACGCCATCGCGCACCCCGGCGAGGCCAGCCATGGCTGCATCATCCTGCCGCGCACGGTGCGCGGGCTCATGTGGAACTCGGGAGATCACGAACTGGAGGTGGTAGCATGAAGATCCTGTCCTATCTCAAAGCGCGCTTCGCGGAGCGCAGCACCTGGCTCGGCGTCGGCGTCGCCATCACCGGCGGTTCGGCGCTGGCCTATCCGTTCAGCTGGCTCTGCGTCGGCGCGGGCGTCATCGCCCTGCTGGTGCCGACGCGTGCCTGAATGGCTCGCCTGGGCGGCGATCAAGCCGGTCCTGTTGAAACTGCTGCCCGGCGCGCTCGCCGTGCTGGCGGTCGTCGCCGCAGTCTGGCGGATCGACGATGGCGGCTACAAGCGCGCGATGGCGGACCGCGACGCGGCCGACGCGAAGCTGCAGCTGAAGATCGACGCCGATCTGCGCGCCAGCGAGAGCCGGCTCGCCGTCTCGATCGCCGGAATCGCCGGCAGCTATCAGGGCCAGCATGACGCGCTCGCCGCCGCCGGCGCGCGCCTGCAACCGATCATCCTCCAGGAGAGCAAGAATGCGCCTCGTCTTTCCGATCCTGCTGCTGGGCTTACTCCCGGCCTGCTCGCCGCGGTCAACGGCGCCCGTGCGCTCGGCCCCTGTGCCACCACCGCTGCCGGCGGCGTTGAGTGCGCCCTGCCCGCCGCTCCGCCCGGTCGCTGACGCGAGCATCGCCGCGCTCGCCCAGGCCGACATGGACGCCGCGCTCGCCTATGCCGATTGTGCGGCGAAACATGCCGGCGCGGTCAATGCCTATCAGGCCGCGCGGGACGCGGCGAGCGACTGGAACGCCACTGAAATTCGCTAGATCACCCGTACCGTCGCGGCGGATCAATCGCGGCCATATCCACGCAATCTTAACCGCATCGACTCTAAAGCCGGCCGGCAAGCCCGACAGCCGGCGCGCTCGCGCGGCCCAAGGCTTGTTTCAGCCAAGGGCGCACTGTAGAAGGTCGCGCATTAGTCTGTCCGTCGGCTGGGGATCGACCTGCGAATGATACGCATGAATGACAGCGGGAACTCACCATTCATGATCTCATTCATGGTGTCGGCATTGAACGACGACAGGAAAGCCCGACTTTGATGCCTATTGTTGCGATACGCCCTTCTTCTCGACAGAGCCGTCCGAAAGCTCTTTCGCAATTCTGATTTCCGCCCCTTCAACGCATTTTTCCGGAGAGAATAGATGTCCAGACTGACGAGCGTTTCCCTGATCGCGCTCACATCCCTGTCGATGATGTTGGCGGGCTGCCAGAAAAAGGCGGAAGGCCAGGTCGTGGCGGTGGTCAATGGCGAGGAAATCACCGCCAATGAGCTGAACAGCGAGATCGCCTCGCGCAACATCCCCGCGAATGTCGACAAGAAGGTCGTCCGCGCCGATGTGTTGCAGCAGATGGTCGACCGGCGCCTGCTCGCCCAGGCCGCCAAGGACCAGGGCCTCGATCGCGATCCGACCTATATCAGCCGGGAACGGGTGCTGAAGGAAAACCTGCTCGTCGAGATGTACGCCAAGAAGGCGCTCGACACGGTCGCCGTGCCGGATGCCGCCAAGGTTGACCAGTTCATCGCCTCGCACCCCTCACTGTTCGCCGACCGCGTGAAGTTCCGGCTCGACCAGGTCATTTTCAATCCGCCTGCCGACATGGCCAAGCTCAAGGAGCTGAACGGCGTGCACTCGATCGACGGCATTGTCGAATGGCTGAAAAAGAACGACATCAAGTTCCAGCGTGGCCCCAATGCCCTGGATTCCGCGTCATTGCCGCCTGAACTCGTCGGCAAGATCAAGGCGCTGCCGCCCGGCGAGCCGTTCATCATCCCGGCCAATGGCAAGATCGTGGCCAATGCCGTGACCGCGCAGGAGCCGGTCTCCCTGACGATCGAGCAGGAGCGGCCGCTTGCCACGCAAGCGATGCGCCAGGAGGAGCTCGGCAAGATCGGCCAGCAGCGGCTGAAGGATGCCAAGGACAAGGCCAAGATCGAGTATCAGCCCGGCTATGAGCCGCGCAAGCCCAGCACGGCTGCGGCGGCGCCGGCCGGCAAATAAGCCTGAAGGAGCACTGCCGCAGCCGTTTCCGGCCGCGGCGGCGCTTCTGTTCGACAGCGATCCGGCGTCCATGCGAAGAGGCCGTCCATGCTGAGCCTCATCGCCTGGTTCATCGTCCTGCCGCCCGCGCTGGCGTTGGTCGTCCTGTTCGCCGAGCTTCTCGCCGGCACGATCGGCGGGCGCCGGACGGAACCGCCGCTGCCTCCCGGCCCCGGCCCAGCCATCGCCATATTGATGCCGGCGCATGACGAGAGCGCCAGCATCACCCGCTTCATCGAGGCTCTGACGCCGCATCTCGGCGATAGCGCGCGTCTCATCGTCGTCGCCGACAATTGCGCTGACGATACCGCCGCTGTGGCACGCAAAGCCGGCGCCATGGTGATCGAACGCCATAATGCGACACTGCGCGGCAAGGGCCATGCGCTGGCGTTCGGCCGCGACTGGCTGATGCAGAATCCGCCCGACTGCGTGGTGATCCTGGATGCCGACTGCGAATTCGAGGGCGACGGTCTCCAGCGGATCGCCGCGGAGAGCGTGCGCACCGGCCGACCGGTGCAGAGCTGCTACCTCATGCGCACCAGGCCCGGTGACGCAGCGATGGTGCAGATTTCCAATTTCGCCTTTCTCATCAAAAATCTGGTGCGGCAGCGCGGCGCGACGCGGATCGGCGCGCCGGCGGTTCTGGGCGGCACCGGCATGGCCTTCCCCTGGACGCTGTTCAGGGATGCGCCACTCGCGACGAGCCATCTGGTCGAGGATCTGGTCCTCGGTATCGATTTCGCGCGCGCGGGGCATGCACCGCTTTTCCTCGAAGAGGCCCGCACCTGGAGCAGCCCGGCGGCGGCCGACGCCACGCGCACGCAACGCACACGCTGGGAGCATGGCTATCTGCAGACCGCGACCGGGCAGGCGCTGCCGCTGATCGCCGAGGGCATCGGCAAGGCACGTTGGGACCTGATCTGGCTCGGCCTCAGCCTCGCCGTGCCGCCGCTCGCGCTACTGATGACCCTGGCTGTGCTGGCATTCACTCTCTCCGCCTTGCTCGCCCTGTTCGGCGCTTCGACCGCGCCGGCGGTTCTGCTGCTGGTGACCATGACGGCGGTGACCCTGGCGCTGGCGTTCGGCTGGTCGCGCGAGGGGCGCGCGGCGGTCAGCGGCGGCACATTGCTGCGCATTCCGCTCTATCTTCTCTGGAAGCTGCCCATTTACCTCAAGCTCGTGCGCGGCGCGCAGAGCGAATGGGTGCGCACCGAGCGCACGGGCGAATAGCACAGGGCGCAACCGCGCCGATTTGGTGCTTGCATCGCACTCCCCCTCCCGGCTCTAACAGGCGCTGGCCGGACCGCGGCCGCGGGAGAGAGGCGAGCATGAAAGATCGGGCATCGAGTGCGACGCGCTGGATCGGTTTCGTGCTGGCCACGCTGTCGCTGGTGGTCGAAGGCTTCGACCTGCAGGCCGCCAATTTCGCCGGACCCTCGATCATCGAGCAGCTTCACGTCGCCAAGGCGCAACTGGGGCCGCTGCAAAGCGCAAGCCTGGTCGGGCTGCTGTTCGGCGCGGTGCTGCTCGCGCCGCTGGGGGACCGCTTCGGGCGGCGGGCGATCCTGATCGCCGGCTGCCTCAGCTATGGTGCGATCTCGCTCGTCTCGGCGGCTGCGGCGGACCTCATGCAGCTGATCGGCCTGCGCTTCCTGGTCGGGGTCGGCCTCGGCGCGGTGCTGCCCAATGCGCTGGCGCTGGCCGGTGAATTCGCGCCCGAGACGCTGCTGGCAAGCGCCGCCAGCCTGGTCGGCATCGGCATTACCTTCGGCGGCACGGTCGCCGGCGCCACCTCCGCCCTGCTGATCGGCCATGGCTATGGCTGGCGGGGCATTTTCGCGGTGGCGGGCATCCTGCCGATCATCATCGCCGCCCTGCTCTGGCTGGCCCTGCCGGAAAGCCCGGCGCTGAGGCCGCGCGGAGAGACCGGGAAAGCCGGCAGCGTGGCGCAACTCTTCGCGGACGGCCAGGCCGGCAAGACGCTCGCCATCTGGATCAGCTTCGCGCTGGTGCTGATGGTCACCTATCTGCTGAACGGATGGATCCCGCTGGTCATCAAGGACCAGGGCTATTCGACGGAGACCGCGACCTGGGTCGCGACCGCGGGCCATGCCGGTGGAACGATCGGCGGCATCTTCGCCAGCATCGCGCTTGCAAAGAGGCAGTGGCCGGTCGTGGCCATCTTCGCAGGCATAGCCGCGCTCGTCATGCTGCTGCTCGCCGGACATGGCTGGAGCGTGGGCGTGATGACCGGACTCATCGCGCTGCAGGGCTTCTTCTCGGTCGGCACCCAGAACGGCCTCAACGGCTCGGCGAGCGCCACCTACCCCGCTGAACGCCGCTCGCTGGGCTTGGGCTGGGCGCTCGGAATGGGCCGCCTCGGCGCGATCCTCGGGCCCTTTGTTGGCTCGGCGGCCGCGGTGATCGGCCTCGGCGCGCCGCGCCATTTCTTCTACCTGCCCATCGCCCCGCTGCTGATCGCGGCGCTGCTCGCAATCTATCTCAGTCGCACAACCAGGGAGACAGTCCAATGACCAAGGTCCGCAAGATCGCCACCGAAGAAGCCTGGTCGATCCCGGAGGTCGCGGCCGAGCTCAAGAAGGTCTCCAACGGCCCCTCGCAGAGCCTCGACAAGCTGCTGGTCAAGGGCATCTACGACCAGGAAGGCGGCGGCGCCCAATATGCCGGGGTCAATTTCCTCGACGGGCTGCTCGACGCCGAGGACATGCGCCTCAAGCAGATGGACGATTATGGCGTCGACATGCACCTGCTCGCGCTCACCGCGCCGGGCGTCCAGATGTTCGACGCGGACACGGCGATGGAGCTGGCGATCCTCTCCAACGACATTCTCTCGGGGCTTTGCAAAAAATATCCGCTGCGCTTCGCCAGCCTCGCCAGTTTTGCGCCGCACAGCCCGAAGCGCGCCGCCAGGGAGATGGAGCGGGCGATCAACACGCTCGGCATGAACGGCTTCATGATCAACAGCCACACCTATGACGAATATCTCGACGACCCGAAATTCTGGCCGATCCTCGAGGCCGCCGAAGCGCTCGACCGCTGCATCTACATCCACCCGCGCGCGGCATCCTACGGCTTCAAGGGGCCGCTGCAGGACTATGGCATGGACTCGGCGATGTGGGGCTATGGCATGGAGGTCGGTACACATGCCGTGCGGATGATGGCCGGCGGCGTGTTCGACGAATTCCCGAAGCTCAAAATCTGCATCGGCCATATGGGCGAGGCCGTGCCTTTCTGGCTCTGGCGCCTCAACTTCATGAACAGCCGCGCGCAGAAGGCCGGCCGCTCGAAGAAGACCAGGCGCAGCATGGCGGACTATTTCCAGGACAATTTCGTCATCACCACGAGCGGCGTCGAGGACCCGCTGGCGCTGCGCTATTCGGTCGACAAGCTCGGTATCGACAATGTGATGTGGGCGATCGATTACCCCTATCAGCCGATGAAGCCGGCAGTGGACTTCATCGACGCTTTCCCCTGCACGGACGCCGAGCGGCATGCGCTCTGTCATGGCAATGCGGAGCGCATCTTCCACATCGCGCCACTATAGATTCAGCCCAAGACGGCCTCCGAGCGGCAGCTTTCTGCGCTTCCGGTGCTCACGTACCCAAAAGTACGCTGCGCTCCGGTTCTCGAAATCCACCGCTCTCGGCTCGTCCTGAACTGAATCTTGGTCTGCCTTAGCCCCCCGCCGCCTCGATAACCTCCGCCGCATCGTCGAGGCCGCGCTTGCGGGCGGCGATGGCGGGCGTCTCGCCGTCCTTCCTGGTCGCGCGCGGATTGGCACCGAGCGCGAGCAGCAGCTCGGCCGCCTCCGCGGCAAGGTCCTCGTCGTCGGGCAACCCGAATAGCGCATAGGAGGCTTCAGGATCGGTCGCGATGGCGACCGACCAGCCCTCATCGAGCAGGGCCCCAAGCCGCTCAAGCTTGCCGGCATTGGCGAGACCGCCAATGTCGTGGGTGAGCGGTGTCAGCAGGTCGATCATCGCCTGCTGGCCGAAATGCAGGGCGAAGCCGAGCGGCGTGCCCCTATAGCGGCTGCCGCGCGCATCGATGTCGGCGCCCGCCGCGATCAACAGGCGCGCCACCTTTACCGACCCGGATTGAGCGGCCCAGTGCAGCGCGCGCTTGCCGTCTTCTTGGCCGCGGTCCGGCGGCATACCAAGCTCCAGCAGCAGCGCGACAACCTCGTCGAGATCGCGCTGCGCCGCCTCGATCAGCGGATGGGGATGAAGCGCCAGCGGGGGCGTGCGCGTCGCGATCCGCCTGATCTCGTCGAGATCGCCGCTGAGGCAGGCGGCCATGAACGCCTCCTCGCCTTTCAATGGCCTGGGCTGTCCGCCATGACGCTCGAGCAGAACCAGCATTTCGCGGCCGCCGTAAAGCTGCGCATGCATGATGATCGGCTGGAGCGAATAGCCATGCGTGCCATTGGGGTCGGCGCCATGATCGAGCAGCCACTCGGCCCGGCGCATGTCGCGCCGATCGACGGCGAGGCCGAGCAAATAGTCGAGCGTGGACGCCCGCTCGCGCACGTAGATTTTCCCGTGCCATTTCGCCGGGTCCGAGCGCGACCAGAGCAGCTCCAGCCAGCGTGTCTCATCCGGGCCGAGCGCCGTGTCGTAATTGACCTGCGTATCGAACGCGTCCTTGCCGGCGTCGATGAACAAGCTCGCGAGGTCCATGGCGCGCGGATGCTCGGTCCGGCTCTGCTCGCCCTGGCCGATCACGCCGTTCAAAAGCGTGAACGGATTGCCCCAGCCGTCGTCGAAATTGACGTTCACGTCCGCGCCGTTTTCGATGAGCAAGCGCGCGATCTCCACCGAATGGACTTCCGCGCCGGGCAGGCGGCCATAAGCCAGATATTGCAGCGGCTCCCAGTCGAGCGGCCCGCCCTTCTGCTTCACGGCGTCGGGATCGCGCGCGAGATGGCGCTTCGCTTCGTCGAGGTCGCCAAACATCGCAGCGGCGTGCAGCGAATGGCGCGAGAGACCCGGCATGCGCGGAGCGACACGCGCCCAGATGCGCGCCGCGGCGGCCTTGTCGCTGTCCCACGGCTTGGCGGACTGGAGCAGCAGATCGGCCAGCTCGGCATGGCTGCGCAGGGCAAGCGCGATATCCTCGAGCGCCTGCCTGAGCGCCTCCCAGCCCGGCAGGCCATGCTCACGAGCCAAAGCGAGCTGGACATGACGCAGGCCGGGTTCGGCGGGGCTGTCCGGCAGGATCGCCAGCAGCCTTTCCCGTGCAGCGAGGTCGCCGGCGCGCAGGGACTTGAGCCAGCCTTTGGCTTCCTTTTTGAGGCTTTCCAGCGAGGATTGCGGCGTTAGTTCACGCATATACCTTCCTTCCGTTCAAAGCCCGCGTCCGCTGAACAGGCCGGAAGAAGGTCTGATCTGTCGATCAACCTTGAATGATGGGTGGGACATTCCCTTGCCGCGGACAGGCGGCGCCCCAGAGCGCGCTGGGGCGGAGAGTGTGCGAAAGCGATCGGGCTGTCAATCAGATGCGCCGCAACTCGCCTCTCCCGCAAGCGGGAGAGGCAGCGAGACTTGGCAGCTTGCTGCCTAGTCGCAGCGGTGAGGGCCTTGCTGCCCTGCCCTCACCCAACCCTCTCCCGCTTGCGGGAGAGGGCTTTCGCTCACTCGAAAAACGCGATGCTCCGGCACTCGATGCTCTCGCGCGCCTGGGCGCCGGGCAGGCTTGAATCCCAGAAGGCGGTGTGCGGCACGCGCCAGGGCGCGATCCGGCTGCTGTCGTGGAATTTGAACAGCAGCGCCTCGTCCTTCACCATGTTCGAGAAATACCACCAGCGATGGTCCGGATTGTGCCGGAAGATCGCCGCCGCAATGGGGTTGTCCGCGTCTGCGACCGGCATCGGCGCGAAAAGATCGTCGGGGATCTTGTCGACCACCCAGAGCGTGTTGGGCGTGCCCTCGTCGTCGCGCACGCTGCGCCCGTCGCAGACGGCAAGCGGGCAATCCTGCGGCGGCGGCGAGAAGCTGCGCCAGAAGCTGGTGATGAGGAAGCGCTTGTAGCCCGGGCCATCGGGCCGCAGCTTGGCATAGGCGCGCTGTGCCGCCTTTTCCTGCCGGGCCGGATCGGTATCGACATGGACCTCGCCGGCGGGCGGTTGGACCCCGGCGCGATGGGTATAGGCCTCGCCCTCGGCGCGCTTCTTCTGCCGGCTCGCGACATCGCCCGAGGTGCGGATCATCCAGCCCATCGCATGGACGAAATCGGCGCCGGTGGCGGCCTGCACATAGCGCTCGACCTCGGCATGATATTTGGCCTCAACCTCGTCGGTATCGCCGAAATCGCGCACCTGCGTCGGCGCATTGAGCAGGGTGAAACCGTGCGAGCCGAGCGAGAAATGATCGCGGATCGCGCGCCCGTCGCGGATCGTCATCTCAAACGGGCCATATTTGCCGGTATTTACTTCGACGCCCGCCGAGACGAAGCGGCGGTTGAGGTCCGTGCCTGGCAGCAGATAGTTGAGCTGCGCCTGGACCGAGCGGACGCTCTCCTCGATATCGAGCTGATCGACGGCCACTGGCGCTCTCCTTTTTCGCGTTCGTTCGAACAGCAATGAAGAGCAAGGCGGCGCTCTGTCAATCGGCGAGGCACGGGAAACGGGGCGCGTAATAAAATTGCGCGTTGCTCTATACGCTGCGCCGGAGCGGGTGTAGATCGGAGGAACATACGGCGCGCCCCTCCCCCTCGCGCCGCCAGGACCGCTCCATGCCCCCGATCGACTGGGACAGCCTCGATTCCATCAAATATCGCGAGGAAGCGCAGGCCGTCCGCGCGCTGCTGGGTGCCCCGCCGCTCGACAAGGCGGAGCGCGCCCATATCGTCAAACAGGCGACGGCTTTGGTCACCGCCGCGCGCCGCTCCCGCCGCAAGCAGGGCGTGGTCGAGAGCTTCCTCCAGCAATTCTCGCTCGGCACCAAGGAGGGCCTTGCGCTCATGTGTCTCGCCGAGGCGCTGCTGCGCACCCCCGATGCCGAGACGCGCGACAGCCTGATCGCCGAGAAGATCGGCTCGGCCGATTGGGCGCGGCATCTCGGCGCATCCGAGAGCCTGTTCGTCAATGCCTCGACCTGGGGCCTGATGCTCACCGGACGCCTCGTCGATCTCGACGACGAGCAGCGCGACGACCCGGCGGGCTGGCTGATGCGGCTTGCCGGGCGGATCGGCGAGCCCGTGATCCGACAGGCGGTGACCACGGCGGTCAAGATCATGGGTGAGCAGTTCGTACTCGGGCGCAATATCGAGGCGGCGCTGGCCCGGGCGAAACGCGAAGACATGCTCTGCTCGTTCGACATGCTCGGCGAGGGCGCGCGCACCGCCGACGATGTAGCGCGCTACGAGCGCATCTATGCGGATGCCATTGCGGCGGTTGGCAAGGCGTCGGACGGCGCGGGGCCGGAATTGGGCCATGGCGTCTCGGTTAAATTGTCGGCGCTCTGCCCGCGTTACGAGGCGACACAGGAAGCGCGCGTCTGGGACGAGCTTTACCCGCGCATGCTGCGCCTCGCACAAATTGCTGCGCAGCATGATCTCAATTTCGCCATCGATGCGGAGGAAGCTGACCGGCTGGTCCTGTCGCTCAAGCTATTCGAGAAGCTGGCGCATGAGCCGAGCCTGCGTGGCTGGACCGGTCTCGGCATTGTCGTGCAAGCCTATCAGAAGCGCGGCCTCGCGGTGATCGAATTGCTGCAGCAATTGGCGCAGCAATCGGAGCGGCGGATCATGGTGCGGCTGGTCAAGGGCGCCTATTGGGACAGCGAGATCAAGCGGGCGCAGATCGCTGGCCGGCCGGACTATCCGGTGTTCACGACCAAGGCGGCGACCGACCTCAGCTATCTCGCCTGCGCCCGCGCGCTGATCGGCGCGGCGCCCGGCCTCTATCCGCAATTCGCGACGCACAATGCGCATACTTTGGTCGCTGTCCGGCACATGGCCGCCGAGGCGGACGTCACCATCGAACATCAGCGGCTGCACGGCATGGGCGAGGCGCTCTACGAGGCGGCGGAGAACCGCTACGGGACGCTGCGCCTCCGGGCCTATGCGCCTGTTGGTGGGCATGAGGAGCTGCTGCCCTATCTGGTGCGGCGACTGCTCGAAAATGGCGCGAACACCAGTTTCGTCCATTCGCTGCTCGACGAGCATGTCCCGGCGAGAGATGTCGTGGCCGATCCCGTCGCGGCGGTGGAAGCGCATCCCGACCGCCACGCGAAGATTCCGCCGCCGGGCCTGCTCTACGGCCCCGCCCGGCCCAATCCGCTCGGGCGGGACTACAGCATCGCCGCAGAGCGAGCACGCGCCGCCCAAGCAAGCACGCAAGGCAAGGCCGAGCGCCTCACCGGCGGCCCAATCGTCGGCGGACGGCTGCTCGACGATGGCGACGACGAAGCCCGGCGCAATCCCGCCGATCATCGCGAGACCGTCGGCACGGTCCATGCCGCGACGCCCGCCGACATCGAGGACGCCGTGCATCGCGCCCGCGCCGCCCAGCCGGCCTGGAATGCGCGCGGCGGTCCCGAGCGCGCCAAGGTGCTGCGCGCCATGGCCGATGCGCTCGAAGGCGAGATGGACCGTTTCGTCGCCTTGCTCACGCGCGAAGGCGGCAAGACGCTGAACGACGGCGTCTCCGAGGTGCGCGAGGCCATCGACTTCTGTCGCTATTACGCAGGCCTTGCCGAGGCCCAATTCGGCGCGCCCGTGCCCCTGCCCGGCCCGGCGGGTGAGACCAATGCGCTGGAGCTGGCCGGCCGTGGGGTTTTCGCCTGCATCAGCCCCTGGAACTTCCCGCTCGCGATCTTCACCGGCCAGATCGCCGCTGCGCTGGCGGCAGGCAATTCCGTGCTCGCCAAGCCCGCCGAGCAGACCGTGCTGGTCGCGAGCGAGGCTGTGCGGCTGTATCACAAGGCCGGCCTCGATCCGGACCTGCTCGCGTTGCTGCCCGGCGACGGCGCCATCGTCGGCGCAGCGCTGACCGAACATCCGGGTATCGACGGCATCGCCTTCACCGGCGGCACCGACACCGCCTCGTCGATCAACCGCACGCTCGCCGCACGCCCCGGCCCGATCATTCCGTTCATTGCCGAGACCGGCGGGTTGAACGGCCTGTTCGTCGACACGACCGCGCTCAGGGAGCAGGTGGTCGACGACGTCATTCTCTCCGCCTTCGGGTCGGCGGGTCAGCGCTGCTCGGCGCTCCGCATGCTGTTCCTGCCCGAGGAATCCGCCGACGAGATCGTCGAAACCCTGAAGGGCGCGCTCGATGCACTGGTGATCGGCGATCCGGCCGATCCGGCGAGCGATGTCGGCCCGGTGATCGACGCCGAGGCCCGCGACGCGCTCGACAGGCATGTGAAGCGCCTCAAGCGCGAGGCGAAGATCCTACATCGCAAGGATATCGGGGCGCTGACCGGCAAGGGCAGCTATTTCGGCCCGGTCATCGCCGAAGTGCCCGAGCCCGACTGGCTGGAGCGTGAGGTCTTCGGACCCATTCTCCACATCTACCGTTACCGGCAGAGCGAACTCGAGCGTGTCGCGCGGCGCTTCGCGGCGAGCGGCTATGGGCTGACGCTGGGCGTGCACAGCCGGGTCGAGCGCTTCGCGAGCCAGATCCGTGCGCTGGTCCCGGCGGGCAATTGTTATGTCAACCGCTCGATCATCGGCGCGGTGGTCGGCGTGCAGCCGTTCGGCGGCGAGGGCCTTTCCGGCACCGGACCCAAGGCAGGCGGCCCGCATGCGCTGCTGCGCTATGCAATCGAGCGCACGCTCAGCGTCAATATCGCCGCGCAAGGCGGAGACCCGGCCCTGCTCAATCTCTGAGGCGCCCTATCGAGGGGGGCTCGCCGCACGCTCATGGCTATGCTAGGCGACGCGGTCATAGCCGGGCGGAGCGGAGCCGACCCGGCGGGATCAGGGCCGAAAGGTGGGGCGGCATTGCAAGAGGCGGGGCGGAGCCGGATCGGGCAGGTTGCCGATCGGGCGAAACAGGATCATCGGGCCGAGAACGGCGCCCTTCTCGACGCGGCGCTGGCGATCGTCGCCGAGCATGGGGTTGGCGGCCTTACCTTGCGGCCGCTCGCCAAGCGGCTCGGCTATCCCGTCGCCACCTTTGCCAGACAGATAGGCGCCAAGGACGACCTGCTTTGCCGCCTGATCACGCTCGCCGCCCATGCCGACGAAGAGATGGTGGAGCCCTGGTTGCGCCTCGTCGAATCCTTCGAGTCCTTGCCGACAGACGCACTCATCGACATTACCGAGGAGGTCCTGCGCCTGCGCGCGGGATCAAGAGCGGCGCGGCTTCGTACCCATTTCCGCTGCGAGCTGGTGCAGGCCGCCGCTTTCAATCCGCGCCTGCGACCCGCGCTGCTGCAATGGATCGAGGTCGACAGGATATTCTGGCGGGCGCTTTGCGACCGAGCGACGCAGATAGCCTCGTTCGACATGATCGCGGCGCTCGAGGGATTTGCGATCGAGGATGGCGCCAAGGCTCTTATCCTGGACGATTTCGAGTCCTATCGCTGGATGCGGCGGGAAGGCATCAGACGGCTATGGCGCGGGCTTTTCGACGGAGAGCCGACAACGGCCTGTGCGCTTTTCGAGCGCGCACTCAGCGTCCAGCCCTCGCCCAACGGCGTCCCTTACTGGACTGCAAGACCGCCGGAGAGCGAACGCGACCGGACTTTCGGCGCGATCATCGCCGAAATCATCCTGGAAGGCGGCACGGACGCGATCACCCATCGCGAGGTGGCCCGCCGCGCCGGGACGCCTCACAGCTCGCTCGCCTATCATTATCCGCTGCAGGATGAACTGGTCGAGCTGGGCATGAACACCATCGTCGAGATGATCCGCGAGGGATCGGCCGCGGCGATGGACGGCAAGGAACTGCCGATCGTTGCCGGGCAACTCGCCTATGCCTCCTTCGCCATCTCGCTGGCGGCGGCGCACCGGCCAAGCCTGCGCCCGATCGCACGGGAAATGCGGCGGCGGCGCGGCGACAATCTCCTGCCCTGGCTGCTGCTCAACGCGGCGGACAAGAGCCGGATCGACATGGCCAATGTCCAGGCCATGTCCTGTGCGCTGATCGGATCGCTCGTCCTTTCGCGCGCGGCCCTGCGCGATTCCGCGCCGCTGACACGCCAACTCTTCGCGCAGCTCGGCGACTGGCCGGATCTGCTGGCGCGCTTCCCCGATCAGGATTGACCCTCCGGACCGCACCCGAAGCAATGCACGCTTCGTCGGCATAAAGGCAAACTTCGCTTGACGACTCCATATTCTACTATTTAGGTTGAGTTATCCCGCGCGGACCGGCTGGTCGGGGCCATCGCGCATTCCCAGGGGCCTGACCCGCGGCTTTTGATCGGGATGCAGCTTGCTCCGCGTTACCAACCGCTAAAGCGCACGATGCTCAGGCGACCGCGCCAGGCATCGTGTTCCCCTCTCGCCAACGATGAGGTGATACGATGCGTAGAATAATCCAGACCCGCTGATCCAGGCCGTGTGCGAGTGACGCTCGCGCCGTAGTCGTTCGCCCGCCCGCCTGACCGGCGCGGCGGTTCGCCGTCCACGAGGCCCATCATGATCAGGCTGACCAGATCCGATCTGGCGGACCTGGCGCGCTATCCGCTGTCTTTTCAGCAATCGGCCGTGGCCCTGTGGGGCGACGCGCCGACGGATGTCCGCGCCCTGTCCGCCTCCACAAGCTCGCAGGCCGCATCGGCCTGCCAAGACAGACAATCACGTTCAGGGACACCCGAAAAATGAATTTCGAAAGCATATCGCCAATCCGCCGCAAGGCGCTTCTGCACGCCGGTGCCGCGGCGATCCTTTTCGCCTCGCCGGCATCGGCCCTTGCCGCCGACAATGCAGGCGCGGCGGAGACATCGCCGGCTCAGGGCCAGGGCGCAGCCGCGCCAGACGACGCCACCGCCGGTGAACTCACCGACGACAGCCAGATCGTCGTCACCGCTCGCCGGCGCGAGGAGCGTGCGCAGGACGTGCCGATCGCGCTCACCGCCGTCTCGGGCGACACGCTCGACCGCACCGGCGCCATCAACATCACGCAGATCGCGCAGCTCACGCCGACGCTGGTGATCCGCAACAACAATGCCCGCAACACCTTCGCCAATATCCGCGGCCTCGGCTCCAACGCCGACCAGAATGACGGGCTGGAAATCGGCGTCGGCTTCTACATCGACGACGTCTATTATGGCCGCATCGGCGCATCGCAGTTCGACTTCATCGATCTCGACCGGGTGGAGGTGCTGCGCGGCCCGCAGGGCACCTTGTTCGGCAAGAACACGACCGCCGGCGCGATCAGCATCTCGACCCGGGCGCCTTCCTTCGACAGCAGTTTCACTGGCGAAGCATCGCTGGGCGAGGAAGGCTATCGCCAGCTGCGCGCATCGCTGACCGGCCCCCTCGTCGACGGCCTCGCCGCCTATCGCATCACGGTCTCCGACACGCACCGCGACGGATCGCTGTTCAACCTGTACGATGGCCGCCAGATCAACGACTACAACAATGTCTCGGCGCGCGGGCAGCTGCTGCTCACCCCCTCGCCCGACGTCAATATCCGCATCATCGGCGACTATTCGGAGCAGCCGTCCTACTCGCGCATCACCAGCGTCGTCGGGCTGTTCACCAAATATGCCAATGGCGCGCCGCTGACCAACAACTGGCTCGATCGCGTCACGCGCGGCGGCTACACGCCGCGCTTCGACATCAACGATCCCTTCGCCCGCATCGTCGACGTCAATGGCCCGGTCCAGGCCAATATGAAAGGCTATGGCATCTCGGGCAAGATCGACTGGAATCTGGGACCTGTCACGCTGACATCGGTCACGGCCTGGCGCGGCTGGGACTGGCTGCCGGACAACGACACCGACAACACGCCGCTCGCGGTCACCATTCGCAGCGGCACCGACAATCACCAGCGGCAGTTCAGCCAGGAAATCCGGCTCGCGTCCAATGGCGAGCGCAAGATCGACTATGTCGTCGGCCTCTA
>Ga0335083_10003740_pt1 | contig 19566 bp, 17 predicted proteins | sample Lox_Sample_42_FD_206716 | JGI IMG/M metagenome (GOLD analysis project Ga0335083, IMG submission 206716) | Soil microbial communities from Loxahatchee National Wildlife Refuge, Florida, United States - Lox_Sample_4.2 | ecosystem: Environmental > Terrestrial > Soil > Wetlands | place: USA...
TGGCGTTAAATCGGGTGGGGCACTGCTGCAGTGCTTGGAACCAGATCAGGTGGGGCGCCGCTTCAGCGGTGCAGTTTTCGGCTTCGCAGACCGGGAGCGGCTTCAGCCGCTGAGGTAAGACTTACCTCAGGCGCTAAAGCGCGGTACCTAACTGCATTCCAATCTGCACGCCTGAATGCGTGCTGCACCCCCAAAAACGAACTCTATCCTTAAAGACCCAGTTTCTACTTTGCTTTCGCCCGCTCACCGAAGATTGCCGCACCGACGCGCACACAGGTCGAGCCCTCTTCGATCGCGACCTCGAAGTCGTGCGACATGCCCATGGATAGCTCGTCCATGCTCACCGCGGAGTAGTTGCGCGCAGCAAGCTTGTCACGCAGTTCGCGAAGTTGGCGGAAATACGGCCGCGATCCTTCAGGGTCGTCGGTGTACGGAGGCACGGTCATCAGTCCGCGAACCTGCAGGTGCGGCCATGCAGGCGCGCCGTTCAGGATCTCGTCCAGTTCTGGCGAATTGGGCGCGCCCCCAGACTTGGCATCTTCACCGCCGACGTTGATCTCGATCAGCACCGGGAGGACTTTCCCCATTGCTTCGGCGGCGGAGTTCAGCCGCGAAGCCAGCTTGGCCGAGTCGAGCGAATCGATTGCATGAAAGAGCTCTACCGCCTTCGCCGCCTTGTTCGACTGTAGGTGGCCGATCATGTGAAACTGAGCTCCTGCGAGCCCCGCAACCTTGCCAGCCTTGTCGGCGAACTCCTGGACCTTGTTTTCGCCGAAGAGCCGCTGACCAGCTTCGTAAGCTTCGAGGACGGCGTCCGGGGGGAAGGTCTTGCAAACCGCCATGAGAGCGATCTGATCGGGGTTGTGGTTGGTGCGAGCGGCAGCGCGCCTGATCCGTTCGTGAATTGCGGCGAGATTGTCAGCGATGATCAAGATCGGTGTCGTCCCGGGCACGCCCGACGGTTGTGTCGTCCCTGAAGGGACTTGCCATCCTATAACCTAACCCTACCCAGGTCTTCCGTCCTGGGCTACAGGTTGTAGCGTCCTTCGGACTGGAGCGCCGCGCCGAAACCGCCGATTGCGGCAACAAATTCGTATTCCGGCAAATGTCAGAAGGCGACTATGCGTAACACTAATTGCTAATAGATCGAGTTGTGTACGATGCGTGCCTCGACCCAACCGATTGCCGCTAATCAATCCGTTGCGTAAAATACATACTTCCGATTGCTAATTGCTAGTTGCTCGACGCTACAGATCCTTCTTCTCCACCACCGCGATGCTCAGCTCCTTCAGTTGCTTGTCGCTGACTGGCGTGGGAGCGTCCATCATCATGTCGATGGCCTTCGCTGTCTTGGGGAAAGGAATTACTTCGCGCAGGCTGTCGGCGCCGGCGAGGATCATCACGATGCGATCCAAGCCCAGCGCGATACCGCCGTGTGGAGGCGTGCCGTATTGCAGCGCTTCAAGGAAGAAGCCGAAGCGCTCCTGCTGCTCTTCTTTCGACATACCCAGCGCCTTGAAGATGATGCTCTGAATGTCCTGGCGATGAATACGGATGGAGCCTGAGCCAAGCTCCGTGCCATTGAGCACAATGTCGTACGCCAGCGCACGCACCGCTCCGGGATCGGACTCCAACTTGTCCATGTCGTCTTCATGCGGCGAGGTGAAGGGATGGTGCGCCGCGTTCCAGCGGCCCTCTTCTTCGTCCCACTCGAACATGGGGAAGTCGGTCACCCACAGGAAACGGAAATCGCGCTTGTTGAAGCAGCCGTGGCGCTCGGCAAACTTTTGCGCGAGAGCGAGACGAACCTGTCCCGCGCCTTCGTAGACCTCGCGCTCGCGGCCAGTCACGACAGCCGATGGCTTCGTAGCTTTCGCAGGTTGCTCCGAATGTGACCCCTCAGCGGAGACCCCGGCGGCCACGAGGACGACGTAATCTTTCTCACCCGCGCCGCTGCGCTCGCCTACCTTTGCCATCGCATCCGGGAACGACTTCTCCAGCCGCTTGCTGTCATCGAAGACCTTGATGCCTTGCTGCGCCAGTTTCGCCGGATACAGCGTGCGCAAATCGTCGCGCTCTTTGCGCGAGAGCTCACCGACGTTGGGGATGACAACGGCGACAACCGGCAGGTTTGCATCAATGCTGAGCGACGCCAGGTTCTCAGGCGCAAAGACATCGCGCACTTCGGTCATCGCAGGCAGCCGCATGTCGGGCTTATCGATGCCATATTTGCGGAGGGCATCGTCATAGCTCATGCGCGGAAAGGGTGTTTGCAAGTCAACGCCGATGGTCTTCCACGCCGCCGTCAGAAAACCCTCAACCACGGCGAATACCATGTCCGGACGCGCGAAGCTGATCTCCAAGTCGATCTGGGTAAACTCGGGCTGGCGGTCAGCGCGCAGGTCCTCGTCGCGGAAGCAGCGCACGATCTGGAAATATTTATCGAATCCCGAGATCATCAGAATTTGCTTGAAGATCTGCGGCGATTGCGGCAGCGCGTAGAATTCCCCGGGATGCACGCGGCTGGGGACGAGGTAATCGCGCGCGCCCTCAGGAGTCGAGCGCGTCATAAACGGCGTCTCAATTTCGTAGAAGCCCTGCGAGTTCAGATATTCGCGGATCGCGATCGCGACCTTGTGCCGCAGTTGGATGTTGTACTGCATCTCTGCCCGGCGCAGGTCGAGGTAGCGATACTTCAGGCGCACTTCTTCGTTAGCAATGTCGGAGTCTGCCGGAGAAAACGGCAGCGGCTTGCAATCGTTCAGGATGCGAAGCTGGTCGGCAACAACCTCGATCTCGCCAGTCGGGATGTTCTTGTTCACCGTGCCGGGGTCGCGGAGCTTCACGTGGCCCACAACGGCAACGACAAATTCGGAACGCAGCGTCTCGGCCTTCTTATGCAGTTCGGCACCGGCCTCGGCGGTGATGACGACTTGAGTCACGCCGCTGCGATCACGCAGATCAATAAAAATCAGGTTTCCGAGGTCGCGGCGGCGATTGACCCATCCCATGAGAACGACGTTCGAACCAGCATCGGAGGCACGTAGCGCTCCGCACATGTGAGTACGTTTCAGTTCCCCAACAAAATCGAGCATGAATGTCCTTAGATTAGGAAAGAAAAGCTGATTTTAAATGAGGAAAGCGGGTACACGCAGAACCTGCGCCCGCGCTCGGGCACGAACACTGGCGTTGCGGGGCTCCAAGGGTCGTTTGGGTCGCGCTTTTCTTCAAGCTACTCGCGTTTCAGAGGCCATCTGCAGCCACTGCTTCAGTTGCTCGGCGGGCACAACTCCCGCCTGCTGACGCACCAGATTTCCGCGATGAAAAATCGCGAAGTTGGGAATGCCTTGCACCTTGTAGCGCGCTGCCAGTTCCGGAACGCGTTCGGTATCGACCTTCAGCACCACCGCTTTACCTGACATTTCTTTGGCGGCGCGGGCCACCTCAGGAGCCGCCATGCGGCACGGACCGCACCAGGCTGCCCAGAAATCTACGAGTACCGGGACGCGGGAATCTCTCACGATCTCGTCAAACAAGGCAGCATCCACCTCAATGGGCTCGTTCATCGGTGGCAAGGACGACTTGCAGGCACCGCAGCGGCCGGTATCGGCGAGATGCGCCGCCGGAACCCGGTTGCTACGTCCGCAAGATGGGCAATTGCGAATCACTGGCATTCGAAAATTCTCCAAAGCACAGAGCAAGTCCAAATACTGTTATGGATGCCGAGGGCCTTGATGCGGGTGCTGCACAGACTTGCCTTAACGCGAGAGGCCCGATTTGCATCCTACTCTGGTATGCGAGTTTGTTCTGCCTTGTTAGCGTCAATTGCGGTTCCGGCTCTACTATTCATCGCGGGCTGCAGCGCCTGTTCTACGCAGCCCTCGAATCCGGAGCAGGTGCGCCAGGCTACGGCCAACGCGACCTCCGAGCTCAAGAACGATACCAAAGCCGTGGCCGAAGGTATTCGGGACGGCCTGAAACGCCCCTCGGCGGATCATCCGCTCGATCTCAATACCGCCACGCAGTCGCAACTTACAACCCTGCCCGGGATCAATGAGGAGACGGCAGCGCGCATCGTTGCCAACCGGCCATATCGTAGCGCGCATGATCTGATCGATCGACGTCTTGTGACGCCCACCGAGTACGGCCAGATCGCCGATCGCATCACGGCAAAGTGAGGCTGCAGTCGCCGGCTTGGGATAACAGCGGGCTTTCAGTCGCGCATCACATCAGCAAATGGCGGCAATTCCCAGTGACAATCAGGACCTGCATGGCAACGCGCCCGATCGCGCCCGGGTGGCGCTGCTCATCATCGACATGATCAACGCGCTCGACTTCCCCGGAAACGAGGAATTAGTGCGACAGTCCGTGAGCCTTGGCCGAAATGTTGCGGCATTGAAGCGCCGCTGCTGTGAGGCGGGCATTCCAGCGATTTATATCAATGACAACCAAGGGAAATGGCGGTCGGACTTCGCCGCCGTAATCCGGCATTGTGATCGCCTCGGCGCGCCCGGTCGCGAAATGGTGCAGCAGGTTTTGCCCAATGCTGACGACTACCTCGTGCTCAAACCCAAGCACTCGGCCTTCTACGCAACTCCGCTCGACACCTTGCTGCAATACATCGGAGTGGAGACGCTGATCCTGGCTGGAATCTCCAGCAATTCGTGCATCCTGCTTACGGCCAGCGATGCCTACGTGCGCGACTACAAGCTGTTCATCCCCAGTGATTGCGTGGCTGGGTTGAACGCCGAACAGCACAGCAAGTCCCTGGAGTTGATGAAGTCTAACTTCGCCGCAAAAACGGATGAGTCGACGAAGCTCGATTTGCGTGGCTGGCAGGAGAGTCAAAAACGGATCGCATTCACGACTGATCAGGCTGCAGAAGAGGTTCGGTCGAAGTGATGAGGGCTAAGCCCTGTCGTATTTTCAACGGCGTTGACGCTGGCCTGAAGGCCAACACTACCCGAAATCGGCACTACCCGAAAATCAATACTACCGGAAATAGTTCCCGCTTAGAACGTGGTCGCGACAGTAAAGCGGAAGGTCTTGCGGGGCTCGCGCAGCAGGTACGCAGGCTGATACAGCGCAAGAGTATTGGCGTAGGTGTAGTCGCCGGCTGCTCCTGCAGGGAACATGGAACGGGTAATCGGGTTGGGCGATTGCACCGTCTCGTTCAGCCGCAGCGGGTTGTAGGCGTAGTAGAAGCGGAAGGGCGCGTTGATCACCGGCATTATGACCTGTAACTCAAGTCCAGTCGACATGCGCGGTTGGTAATTCGTCCCTGGGACTGGAACCAGGTTTCTGCTGACCGGGACGGTTGATGTTCCACCGCAGCTAAAGTCGGCGTTCACGAACGGACAGCCATAGGGCGTGGTAATCAAGGTGTTGTATTGCTGAGGAGCAATTTGCAACTGTGACTCACGCGAAATAAAGTCGAGTCCGGTGTCAGCGAACGCTGCTACGGTTACCGGGCCGGCGATTGGGACACGGTATTCGACATTGCCGACAAAGCTGGTATCACCGCCTGGGAAGATAATCTGCTGTACCGGGACGTTGACGAGGTAACTGCCGCGGCGCGGATTCGTGGGATCCAGCGGCACATTGCTCCCGTCGGGGTTCTGCAACGGAATCGCCACAACCGTGGGGAAGAACGCGACCGGCGAAATGGCACGGATGTCGAAGCCGCGGATGTCGGTGTCACCCCCTTGGTAATAGCGATCGAAGGGAGGAGCCACCTGTCCGGCATAGCCGGTGACCCACGATCCTTGCACGCGGAAACCGAGGGTGTTCCGGCCCTTGTTCACGGGAATGAATTCCTTGTACTCGGCAGTGGGCTGGAGTTCGTACACATTCCCGCCGATACCGGCAATGCCGGTGGAGATAAAGAAGCTCCTGCCGCTGTGAGGCCGTTGCGGATTGTCGATGTGGTTATAGGAGAAGTTCGGGACGACTTTGCTGGTCTTGATGCCATTGAGTGAGTTCGGGCCGTAGATGCCACGGAAGTCGATGCTCTCGAAATAGAGCGTTGATGCTGCGCTGAACGTCTGTACGCTGGTGTCGTCATACGAGTAGGTGATGCCGACTCGTTTGAACGAGCGTTTGATGGGATAACTGAACGAGGTGGTGAATCCCGTGCTGGTCTGGGTGAAGTTCTGCAGCAGGTTCTGGTATGCCGAAGGTATCGAAAGCACCTGGTTGTATTGCTGCTGCGTCAACGCGGCCTGGTTGTAATTGTAGCTGCGGTGGTAAACCGACCAACTGAATTGCAGCGGGCGATCGAACAGGTACGGCTGAGTGAACGAGAGAGTTTCGTTGCGCTCGTACTGGCCGATCTGGAACTCCAGGGTGAGCGACTCGCCTTTGCCGAACAGGTTGTTGGTGGTGTAGTTCAGGCCGACGAAGCCGCCGGCCAGTCCGCTGACGCCACCCGTCAGGCCGATGCTGTTCTTGCCCTTCTCTTTTAGCTTGAGCGTGATGTCGACAGTCGAGTCCGCCACGTTCTGATGTATTTCGGAGTCCTGTTCCGCCTTCAGCGGCTCGAAGTACTGGAGCTGGTTCAGGCGCAGCAAGCTGATGTCCCACAGGTTGCCGTTGTAGACCTGGCCTTCCTGCAGCAGCAACTCGCGGCGTATGACTTTGTCACGCGTGGTGGTGTTGCCCTGGAACTCGATGCGCCGGACGTAGAATTGCTTGCCTTCGTCCAGGTCGATGTTCATGCTGATCAACTTCTTTTCGTCATCGGGTTTGGTATCTGGGACGGGAGTGAAGTTGATGTACCCCAACTGGGCGTAGGCCTTGCGCAAATTCTCGATGCCCTTGCGAACCGCTTCGGTATCGAAGATGTCGCCGTCTTTGAGCTTGAACTGTGCCCGCAGGGCGGCTGTGTTGGTGATGGCCTTGTTGCCGGTGAAGGTGATTTCCTTCAGCCGGTATTGAACACCTTCCTCTACGGGCAGGGTGATGTCGACCGCTTTACCCGGCTTGTGGCTCCATGGCATGTACCAAACGAAGCCGCTGGTGTCGTGGATCTGCGTCTTAGGATCGGAAACCAGCGCCTTGAAATACCCCTTCGTCTGGTAGTAATAGCGGACGCGTTCCGCGTCTTCGTTCAGCTTGGTCGAGTCGTAGGTGCGGGGGAACAGATTTTCGAGAAAGATGGAGTGCGGAACGCCGATCGGCTTCAGATTTTTCATCGCGCTGCGCAGTTCGCGCGACTTGACGTGCTCGTTGCCCACGAAGGTGATCTTGCCGACTTTGACCTTGGGGCCCTCCTTCACAACAAAGGTCAAGCCGACAGAGGCCGGAGGGATGGGACGAACCTCCGACGTAACCGTGGCGAACTGGCGGCCATGCGCGGCCAGCAGGTCCTTGATGACTACTTCGGCGCGCTTCACCTTGGTTGGGTCGTATTGACTTTCCTGGGTGAGACCGACCTTGCGTTCTTTGAATTTGTCGAGGACGTCGCTCTGCGAAACCGAGCTCAGCCCAACGTATTTGATCTCGCGAATGGTGGGCTTCTCTTTGACGTAAACGTGAATGATCCAGCCCTTGGGAGAGGCCTCGCGCTCGATGCGCAGATCGTCGAAATAGCCGGTATTCCACAAGGAGTTGAAGTCGCGTTCCAGTGCCTGCTGGTCGTAGACCTCGCCCGGACGGGTAAACATGCGGGCACGGATGGTGTCAGCGGGGATGCGGCGGTTGCCGTGGATGATGATCTGTTCGATGACGTCCGACTGTTGGCCGAAGGCAAAGCCTGCAACCAGAATCAGTAGGGCGATCACGAGACCCGCAGCCGTACTATAGCGCCCTATCCCGCGGAGGAACCGGGCCGCAGGTCTCACCTGAAGATGGCAAAGAATGTCGACGACCTCAAGGCTAAGCTGAATGAAAGCGCAATTATACGGTACGGATGCATTCGGTTAAAATCACACAAGCACCCCATGTGCTCTCGTTCCGTGAGCTAACCCTTGCACAGCAACGAAGTTGCGGAAACGCAAGGAAGGAGAACGCTGGTGCAGTACGACTTCGTCGCCATTCCGCAGGCGGATGTCCCGCGCGCCGCCGACCCCATCTTTCAGCATCTGCTCGATACCTACGCCGGTGAAACGGACAAGGTAATCTCTGTATGGCGATGTTTCTCCGACGCTGACTTCGGGTTTCGTCCACACGAAAAATCCTCCACGGTGCTGGAGATTTTCAAGCATCAACTGCTTTCGGAGCGGCGCTTCTTCGGCGAATTTGTTGGTACACCGGAACCTGCACCTGCAGAGGTCCTGCCGGCGACGACATCGGTAGAAGCCTACACGACCCGGATGGCGCAACTGGCGCGCCCACGCCTCGAGTTCTTTTCCCGGCAATCGAGTGAGTGGTGGCTCCAGGATGTTCCCTTCTTCGGACTGTCCCGGCAGCGCATCTGGGTGTTTTGGAGGCGCGTGCTGCACACCTGCCATCACCGGTCGCAACTCACTATGTATTTGCGCCTGCTGAACAAACCGGTTCCATCGGTTTATGGCCCCACCGCTGACCAGACGTGGGAGGGCGCCGATCCCACGACTTCCGTCGAAGCCGCGGGCAGGAAATGACGCAGCAAGTTACCCTTCGGCCGCTCATTTCGAGGGAGCGAATTACCGCGAGGGTCAGTGAAATCGGTCAGCGCATCACTCAGGACTTTGCCGGCGAACCGGTGATGCTTCTTGGTGTGCTCAAGGGAGCCGCCATTTTCCTTGCGGATCTGGCTCGACATATCACTCTCGACACCAGCTTCGACTTTATCGCTGTCTCCAGCTACGGCAATCAGCAGCAGCCCAGCGGCGAGGTGAGGCTGGTGAAGGATGTTGACGAATCATTGGAGGGGAAAAACGTAATCCTGGTCGAGGACATCCTGGACACGGGACTCACCTTGACCTATTTGAGGAACCTGCTGTTGGCGCGCCGCCCGAAACGGCTGAAGATTGCCGTCCTGCTCGACAAGACTCCACGCCGCCTTCAGCCGGTTGCGGTGGACTATGTCGGATTCGAGATTCCCGACGAATTCGTCGTGGGGTACGGGATGGATTTCGCCGAGCGTTATCGTAATCTTCAGGACATTTGCATTTTGGAACTGGCCTCCGAGGCCGTGTAAAATCGCCTTTTATCTCATGTCTGTCGATGCCGCAGTCTTACCCGGAATCCCAGCCGTTGTAATCAGCGACTGGCGCAGTGCCGCTCAAGTCATCGATCACACGTTGCTCGCACCCGATGCCACGCGCACGCAGTTGACCAGTCACTGTGGCGACGCCGCAACCTATGGATTCCACAGCGTCGTGGTCAACCCCTGCTATATTGCCGCCGCGGCTGCTCAACTGAGCGGTACGCCGGTGAGGGTCGCGACAGTAATCGGATTCCCGTTGGGGGCGAGTCTCACCGTGACCAAGCTTAGCGAGGCAGAAGCAGCCCTGCACCAGGGCGCGCGTGAACTGGACATGGTGATCAACATCGGGGCATTGAAGTCCGGCGACCGCGTGCTCCTGCAGACGGAAATGCGGCTTATGGCCAAGCTCGTCCATGAAGGCAAGGCACTGCTGAAGGTGATCCTGGAGAATGCCCTGCTGACGCAGAAAGAGAAAATCCTGGCTTGCGCGCTGGCCATGGAAGCTGGAGCCGACTTCGTGAAGACCTCTACCGGTTTCGCCCCGTCGGGTGCCACCGCAGCCGATGTCGCTCTCATGCGAGGCGTGGTCGGCCACGCGCTTGGCGTAAAGGCCGCGGGAGGCATTCACAGCGCGACCCAGCTCAGGGCCATGGTCGATGCAGGAGCGAACCGCATCGGTACCAGCGCCGGAGTCGCGATCGTTCGCGAACTGGGAGCACCACAGTAGTCCCTGAGGTACCGCGAACGGCCCTTTTCAGCCGTCGCCCAAGGCCTGCTGCCCGCCAGAACTCATGAAAAATCACCTTCAGGGGTTGAACGTATTCTCAACGACTTAAGGTGCATTTCGACCGAATTTGTTGAGCCGTGCCGTAGCTGCGACTAGCCGATGTGTGGCGATCCAGTTGAGCCGTCGAAGCTCCAAGCCCTGAGTGCGACCAGCATGACAGCCCAGCACGCAGCGAAGCGGAGTGCTGGGTAAACTTTGTTTTGAATCGCGAGCCCCTTTAGGGGCGGCACAAACAGCAGGTAGACCCCGTGCGCTTTCAAACTTGCACACGGCAACTCGCAACACGCATCTCCGCTACGGTTTCCCCTGAGCGTAAGCCGGCACCTTGGATGTCAACTTCCGCAACACGAACTCCCGTATCAGGTTGGTGGCTACCGCGCCTCCGATGATGATGCCCGCGTTGCGAACGGTCAGCGAGGCAGTGCGGTCCTGCGGTGCGTGATACACGTTCGCAATGCCCGCCGTCGCAAAGCTTCCCAGCAAATGAGACCAGTTCACTTCTTTGCCCCCGTTGTCGGTGCGGGTAACAAACACCTGCGAGACCGCATACCACGCGCGTGATTTGACAGTGCCGCTGCCCATGTAGAAATAGCGCGGATCCTGCTTTAAGAGCGAAGGCAGGGCGGCGTCGGCGATCATGGTGTAAATGGCGTAGTCCGCATAGGCCGCTCCGAACCTCTTGAAATAGCCCTCGGCTCCCGTACCGTATCCGGGGAAGGTGTTGTGCCATTGCTCTATGCCTGCGGTTGCTGCGGCCACGACGAAGGTTACAGGGTCAATGTTGCTGCGAAGCGCCAGCCCGAACTTCTGCTTGGGCGACATCGGCGCGGCGTTCCAGATGTAGCTGCTGTAGAAGTTCGGAAGGATTCCGAGGACCCGCTGTTGCTCCTGCGCTTTCACCTGAGCCTCGGCAACGTCATGCACAGTGGCGACTACTTTGACATCGGCGTGAGTCTGTCCGACATGCAAAACAGTTCGCGGAAGCTGCAGAATCTGCCCCTCCGCCAGCGCAATCGGGTCCGATGTAAAAGTGGTGAGGTTTGGCGCTGTGACGGTAACCCTGAACGTGCCCGCGGGAAGATTAGAGAAGAGGAAGCCGCCCAGATCGTTAGCTGTCACCGTACGCTCGACCGCTCCGTTCGGACCCAGCAACTGCACTTTTGCGCCGGGCACGACAGCTCCATTGGTGTCCACTACGGTACCGGCAATGCTGCTCGAAGCTACCCCGCTGCCGGCTGTGGGAGCACTCGGCTGGTCAGCCTGTCCAGCGACGGAGAGCAGCGACCCCGTATCGACCGCTGGAGCACTCTGCGGCCCCTGAGCGTTCGCCAAGGACAGACTTACGGCGAGCGTCACGGTCAGCGAGAGGAGCCTGAGCGCGGTTCGTTTGCAGATTTGTCCCTTGATGTTTAACACCTGAGCAAACATTTCCCTCGAGTGATGATCGTAAGATGCAGAACAGAGGCTCCGGGTGCGTTTTGCCGGAAACCGGGTCTGCTCAGCTTGTGCAAAACGTTTACTTGCTGTATATCAACAGCAAGCGACAAATTTAGTCAGGCAGTAAGTCCATCCTGCGCCAACTTCAGCCGCATCAATGCAATAAGCACTAAGGAGAGTTATGTCCCCGCTACTGCCCATGAAAGAAAGCTCCCGTGAGGTGGTGGTCGAGGTGACTCGCGCGTTGCAGCCGTATTTTCAGGAGATTACCTCCGAGTGGCGGCACGCCATGTTTGCCGAGTTCAGCTTCGATGGGCGAGCCATGGCGGCTCTCGAGCGGCTTACCATCGGAACCGGATTCTCCATTTTTTCGCAGGTGGATTTCGCCGCTTTTTATCAGAATCTGCAATATTCCGGAGAGCGGCTGGCCAAACTAAAGGTCAGTGCGCGGGAAGTAGCACGCGCCTTAGAGGTTTATCAGCAGCTCATCGATCCTTATCTGCGCAAGATCTTTCCCCCAGCGCGTTTACCCGAGGCCGTGGCCGCCATGGAAACGCTGTCGTCGGCCAGCTTCATAGCGGTTTCCGGCGCATATTTCGACGCGCAGAAGACGGCATCCGAGGCGCTTCTTTCAGTCCTGGACGCGGAACTCTCAGCGAAGAATCTTGAGGCGCTGCTCCAAAGGGTGCTGGAGATCAGCGGCGAGATGTTCAGCGCCTCCTTAGGAGTTGTTCTCCTTAAAGATCCAGAGCGCCCGCTGTTGCGAGTACGCGCGCAGGTTGGTTTCGGCGATGACCTGAATGACCCTTCGCTGGTGATCGGTATCGGTCAAGGGTTCTCCGGGGCGATTGCCGAAACCGGAGAACCCGCGATCCTCGCCGATGTTGAGATGTCGCATGGAGTGCTGCATTCGCGCATTCAAGGGCGGGCCAAGGCGCTTTGGGGGGTGCCGCTAAAGGCCAGGGATGTCGTTATCGGAGTGTTGCTCATCGGCTTCTCCCGCGCCCGGCAATGGCTGCCCACCGAGCGCGATCTGCTGGCCGCGATTGCGGAACGATCCGCGCTGGCCATCGATCGCGCGGCCATGACCGACGCTCTGCGTGAGCGGGAGGCTCGCATTGCGGAGCTCTCAGGCCACCTGCTGCGAGCGCAAGAAGAAGAACGAAAACGGATCAGCCGCGAACTGCACGACGAGACTGGGCAGGCACTGATGGTGATTCGCCTTTATCTTGGCATGCTCGAAGGGGCGGTAACGACGCGCTCGTCACGGGCCAAGATTCGCGAAACCCTGGAGGTGGTTGACCGCACGATCGAGGGCATCCGCCGCATCATCGGACGCTTGTCGCCATTAGTCCTGCAGGAGCTTGGTTTGCTTGCCGCGGTCCGCAAAGAAGCCAAGGACCTGGCCAAGAGCACCGGGGTGAAGGCCCGGGTAAGCCTGGCCCGCGATTTTGGCCGTCTGCCTGGCGCCTTGGAAACGGCGATCTACCGCGTGGTGCAGGAAGCTCTGCACAACGTAGCCAAACATGCCAATGCCAGCAGCGTGGTGATTGAGATGTTCCGCGACGGCGACCGGGTGCTCCTGACCATCGAAGACGATGGCATAGGAATCACGCCGACACCGAACCCGGGCAGGCAGACGTTTGGAGTATCGGGTATGCGCGAGCGCATCTCCACGTTGGGGGGAAAGATGACCATCGTATCTTCGCCGGGGCATGGGACCCGCATCGAAGTGAGTGCGCCAATCGGTTTTCCCTTGGCTGGCAACCCCACGTCAGCGGGTACGGAACTTGGTTCCGGTGCCGTGGCGCAGGGGGCCTAATGTTTATTCGAGTTCAACGCCCGCAGGGAGATCTTTTACAGGGAGTCAGGTGCTTTCATGCCAAGAATTAGATGTTTGCTCGTGGACGATCACACGTTATTTCGCCAGGGAGTGCGGCGCTTGCTGGAGACGGAGAGTGACTTCGAAGTCGTGGGCGAGTCGCCTGAGGCCGGAGATGCGGTCGAGAAGGCACGCGAGTTGCGTCCTGACATTGTTCTGATGGACATCGGAATGCCAGGGCTGTCCTCGTTCGAAGCCACCCGCCAGATCAAGAAGAACCGCCCTGAGACCAAGGTCCTGTTCCTCACCATGTATGAGGACGAGGACTACCTGGTGCAGTGCCTGGAAGTGGGAGCCGCGGGATACGTGCTGAAGGACACTCCCGCGCCGCAATTGGTCACCGCCGTTCGGGACGTTTATAAAGGCGGCAAGTATTTGAGCTCGCAGGTGCTGGGAAAGCTGGTGGAAGACTTCCGCGCCCGCGTGCGCGATGCCAGGATGCGGCCGCGCATCTCCACCCTGACGCCACGGGAGCGCGAGATCCTGAAGCTGCTGGCAGAAGGCAACTCGGTTAAGGAGATTGCTGTGTTGCTGGGCCTGAGCGTGAAGACCATCGAAGCTCACAAATTCAACCTGATGCGCAAGCTCGACATTCATAACAAGGCGCAACTGGTGACCTACGCCATCCAGAAGAAGATTATTAAGATTCCTGTGAACCAGTAGGCTACCAGGCGAGCGCGTTTTCAGGGTTGGGAGAGATCGTCGCTCCCTACATTCCCAAATGAAGGGGAATGTGGGCTATCCAGCCAAGACGGCCCGAAATGTGATCGAAATCACAAAAAATTTGTATGCGCGATTCTTTATTTTCAACAATTTAGACTACATTTGTCGCGCAAATATTTGAGGCCGTGAGACTTATAGGCAAATATTAGATTTCAAATAACTTACACGAGCCAGTTTTGCGCATATAACCGCAAAGACTGAGCCGCGACTACCAGCGCACCGGTTGGTGCCTGGCAAAGGAGTCTACGTCAGGCGAGAGGTACCTTCACTAAAAAACTGCACCTTGGAGGTTACGAAGGTGGCGGTGATTCCCGAATTGGAACTCCCATATTCCCCAACCGAAGAGATGTGGGCTAGCTGCTTGTGATTCGCCGTGAATACACCGCCGCTCTACCCATGCGCCGCTATCTCGGCGAGTTCCCCCACTGAAGCCACCTCTGCATCCGGTGTAACGTCGGCCAACTTGCTCGCCGCGGCAGCCCTTCCCTGCCTGCGATTGACCCAGACCGTCGCGATTCCCAGTTCACGAGCAGGTGCCACATCGTGGTACAGGCTTTCGGCCGCGTGCAGCAGCTTGTCTCGTGAGACACCGATTCGCTCCAGCAACACCTCAAAATTGCGACGCGAAGGCTTATACGAGCCTACCTGCTGCGCCGTTACTACGAGATCGAAGGGCACCTCAAGGCGCTTCGCCGTGAAGGCAAACAGGTCGTCATCGATGTTGGACAGAATGGCGAGCTTGTATTGCGACTTGAGCTCTCGCAGACCCTGCACCGTGTCGGCGAACGGTTTCCACTCCGCTATCGAATCGGCCAGACTTGATGCTTCCCGCGCACTCAATTCGAGGTTCAGCTCCCACGCAAGCCCATTCATGACGCTTGTCAGGACCTCGCGATAGGTGCGATATGGTCCAGATTGTTCACGCGGCTCCAGCTCTGAATACACGTTCAGAATCTGCGAGTCCAATGCATTGCAGCCTTTGGCGCGCAGCAACGGGCGGATGTATCCCAGGATGCCCGACTCCCAGTCGATGAGCGTCCCGTAGCAGTCGAACGATATCCACTCGTATTGTGGCCAGTGCATATCCCTCACTACAGGTATCAGGTATCAGGTGTCAGACCCTGCGGGTGCCCCACTCACTCCTTGGTTTGGAATGAGTGGGACCAACGGACTTCACTTTACATGCGCGTTCATCCCTGCCAGTGAGTCCCACACATTCCAGATGATGGAATGTCTGGGGCACGCGACGCCCGGCATCTGATACCTGACACCTAAGGCCTGATACCTAATGAAAAATGCCATGTCCTCGCGGGACATGGCATCAGAAGTGAAGCAGTGAAGTTTAGCGAATCTTAACCGTCACCTTGTTCGAGCCGATGCCGTTGGTGACCACCTGCATGGTGTAGGTTCCCGGAGGTGTCGCGGGGTTGATGTCGAAGTGAGTGTAGCTCACGGTTCCCGGAGCCATCGAGTGGGTGCTGTCATCGTGCGTGAAGCCCCAGTATACGTTGTTGTTGCTGTCGGTGAACTTGATCAGCGGGAAGTTAGTGGCGGCCTGGTAGTCGTCACCGTAGAAGTTGTTCTCAGATAGTCCGTTGAGCTGGATGCCGTACAGAACGTTGTTCTTCGAACCGCCCAGGTAGGCGTTCGACGCGGGGATGATGGTGGGAGCAACGCCGCTCACAACACCCGCCTTCGGGTTGTACAGGTAAATCTGCGTGCCGAAGTCGACCGAAGCGATCTGGCCGGTGGGCCAAATCATCAGGTGGCCTTCGTACGAAGAATCGCCCGGGCAATACGCGTTGTTTACGGTGGTGGCCAGGGTGCCGGCAACCGGATCGAACTCCTGGAACTGGCAGCCGGAGTTGAACAAGCCGGGGCTAACCTGCTCCAACACCAGGCCGTTGGGCTCCAAAGCGCCCGGACCGTCAGCCTGATCCATGTTGTTGAGTGTTGGGCCAGATGCCCAAGTGAAGCTGTTGATGTCGAGGACGTTGGTGGCAACTACGTTGCCGCCGTACTGGAAGGTGCCGCCCTTCGGGTGGTTGGCGCTGGGATAGAACACGACGTTGGAACCGAGTTCCTGGTCGCTCTGCTGCCACAACTGCACGGTGGTCTGCGGTCCGCAGTGCCACATCTTGTCGCCGTTGAAATCGTAGTATTCGGTGCTCTTGGTGCTGTTGCCGCAGTTGCTGTTGGTCTGCACGTCGGTCATCATCACTCGACCGTCAGGCAGCGTGCTCCAGCCCGACTCATCGTTACGAACTGCCAACACGTTGGGGCCGGCAGTCCAGCTGTTTGCGCCAGTGCGATATGCAGTCTGCTTGTTGCAGCAGTTCGACTGGAAGTAGGTTCCGTCAGGCAGAACGACCGCCTGCGCATCACCGATGGTTGCCCAACCGGTTGGCGGGGTGTTGGCCGCCCAACTGATGGCGCCCCACGGCGTCACTGTGCCCTGCGAGCCAAGAGTGGTCCAGCTCGAAGAGCCGTTGTTATATTCGCCGCCCTCAACCACGATCGTCTTGCCGTCAAGCAAGGTAGCGCTGCTGAAGAAGAAGGGCGCGTAGCCGGACTGCATGGAATAGGGACCGCTCCATGTGCCGGTAGCGTAGTTGCCTTTACTGTCGGGTGTAAGAACCAACCAGTGGCTGTAGTTGCTGCCGCCTTGGTCTACGTGGGCCAGGATGCGGCCATCACGCAACTGAAGCATGGGGCCAACCGAATCAGGTGCAGGGGTCACATTTGTCCACGACTGAGCGCATGCCATGCTGGCGGCAAGCGCAAGCATAGCAATACCGATATACCGACAAGCTTTCATTGTGTTCCTCTCCTCTAGAGTTTGCTTCTTTATCGAAGGTGCTGACGCTTTGCGGATGCGTCGCCTGGCCATCGCAGACGGGTACATCTGTGGAAGAAGCAGCCCGAGAAATCTACTCCGAATAGCTCTGCTAAGTCAACATGAAATCACAGACCAGTGTGTCAAATCTCACATGCCTTTTGTGACATTTCGGTACTATAGACTTCGTTGATAACACTAGGCCTATGGTCAAAAAAGCAGCAACTGTTAAGGAAGTTCCCAAGCCTGGGGAAGCCTGGCCGAAAGCGAGTGGATGGAGGAATGGAGCAGCCCGTCCCCTGCGACTTCAAGTCATCGGACTGCTTCACGCTACTGTACGGGAGGAGGAGTCATTCCGATAAAAGTGGTGCCCAGAAACTTGCCCTTCGAATCGAAGTTCCAGTTAAACATGGCGAAACCTACATGCTCGCAGGCATGGCAGCCGTTTATCAAAGGGTAACCCACAGTGAACTGAACTCCGCCATTCGGGCCGGGCTGGGAGTTGGGCCAGGTCGTGCCATCCCGATCCCCCGGCCACACGCTGGCGTTGGGGAATTGTGCTTTGGTGTCCTGGAATTGTGGGTTCTGCTGCATGTCCTTTTGATCGAGGAGCTTCAGGTCTTCCACGTTGAGAATGCGCGGCTGGCCGTTGATGAAAAGCAGGCCGTCGTTCGTGTTGGCGCGCAGCGGATACTTGATCCACGCAATATCCACCGGCCCTACCTTGTGAAAGCCGTACATGATGCCGACATCACCACCATTCGCCTTGTACAGCTCGCGGGTAAAGGCGACGGCTTCGGCCGGCGCTCCTCCCTGCTGCATCTGCTGAATGAAACACTCGGCAAAGGGCGGCGGCTGGGTGGCGTCGCCACACTTCTTCAGAATCATGGTCCGAAAGGAGTCGGGCATCTGCCATACCGCCGCGGCCGTGATCTTCCCGGCGGGTTGCTGTGCTGAACACACGAGTGCGACCAAGGTTACAAGAACGATTCCCAGAAACCGTACTGCTGCTCTCATCAAGTGAACCTCTCCAGCGGAATGCTACAAGGAAGTGTCGATTGAGGGAATGGCATTCTGGCGCTGTCCTAAATATGCGCTTCGCGTTGGCGGGGCTTTTGCTTGACACGTACTTAACATCGGGAATCTAATGCCTAGCCAGTGCTCCGCGTAATGCGGAGCCGCACCCGCAGGCCGACAGGATTCACTAGGAGGAGCTGTCGGCCTTTCCTCATCAACGCAGATTTTGGACACTACCGGCATTCTTGGTCTTGGGTGGTCGCGGACGTTATGGTGCAACCCGAAGTACCCCGGCTCCGTTGATCTCACTATTCTTCAGCTTCTGCAATGCCCGGTTCGCATCTTCCAGCGCAAATTCGGTGACCTCCGTTTGTACCGGAACCTCGGCCGCCAATTCGAGAAATTCTTTCACGTCCTGGCGCGTGCTGTTAGCCACACTGCGCAGCACGCGTTCCTCGTAGAGCAGTTCATAGTCAAACTGCGGAATAGGACTCATCGTGATGCCTGCGAGTGCGACCGTAGCTCCCTTCCTGCTGGCCTTGAGGGCCACGGGAACCAGACCTCCCGCGGGAGCGAAAATGATCGCAGCATCAAGCTTCTGGCCGGGATGGTCGTTGGCATCGCCGGCCCAGATTGCACCCAGGCTAAGCGCCATTTGGCGATGCGCCTCACCCCGGCTGAAGACATAGACTTCGCAACCCTGATGACGGGCAAACTGCAAAACGATATGTGCTGACGCTCCGAAGCCGTACAGCCCCAGACGATCACCCTTTCCGGCGCCGCTGAGGCGAAACGAACGATATCCAATGACGCCGGCGCAGAGCAGAGGAGCAGCGTGCGCGTCGTCGAAGGTGAATGGCAACGAGTACGCGAAATCTTCATCCACCACCATGTAATCTGCATATCCGCCGTCGGCGTTGAGGCCGGTAAATTCGGCGCGATTGCAAAGGTTCTCCTGCCCGGTGAGGCAGTAGCGGCATGTGCCGTCGGTGCGGAAGAGCCAAGGCACCCCGACCCGGTCTCCGTCGCGGAATTTATGCGCAGCCGCGCCACACGTTTCGACGATTCCGACAACCTGATGGCCCGGGACTAGAGGAAGCTTGGGAAGCTTTAGTTCGCCTTCCACGGTGTGCAGGTCGGTGTGGCAGACACCGCAGCAGCGGACCGCCACCCGAATCTGACGTTCTGCCGGCTCAGGCTTCGGCAACTCGCGCAGTTGTAGTGGAGACTCGGTAACCGGCGCGGGATGTTCGAGCACCATAGCGCGCATATTCACATGGTAGGCCCATCAGCCGCGAGAAGAGAAGAGAGGCAACTCAAGCTAACTAGCCACTATGCCTTGTATCAGGGCACGACTTCAGTCGTGCCGAAATGCACGAAAAAACAAAAGGACTTTAGCCCCTGAACAATACTTGTTCAGCGCCTAAAGCCGTTCGGAATATGGCGAACTTGCGGCACGGCTAAAGCCGTGCCCTGATACAAAGCGCGTTTACGCTTCGGTGCTGGCTTCTTCCGCTGCTGGTGCTGTCTCTTCCACCGCGTCCTTCTGCACCTTGACCTTTATCGGCACGGCGACGTCGCGATGCAGCTTGATCGGCACGTTGAACTCGCCGATTGACTTCAGGGGCTCATCGAGCTGAATCTTGCGGCGATCGATATTGAAGCCCTTGTGCTCGAGTTCGTGAGCAATGTCGGACGAGGTGACCGAACCGAACAGGTGATCGTGTTCGCCTGCCTTGCGGGTGAAGGACAAC
>Ga0335083_10003742_pt1 | contig 19558 bp, 18 predicted proteins | sample Lox_Sample_42_FD_206716 | JGI IMG/M metagenome (GOLD analysis project Ga0335083, IMG submission 206716) | Soil microbial communities from Loxahatchee National Wildlife Refuge, Florida, United States - Lox_Sample_4.2 | ecosystem: Environmental > Terrestrial > Soil > Wetlands | place: USA...
AGCGCTGGCAGACCCCGAGGTTCGAAACGACGTCCACGTCGTCTACGTCGGCACACCTGTATTTCTTCACGCGCCACAGACGATCCAATCCCTCCGCGCGGGCAAGCACGTACTCTGCGAAAAGCCAATGGCCATGAACGAGGCCGAGGCGCGCAGCATGGTTCGAGCTGCCGAGGAAAGCGGCAAACAATTCGGCGTAGCCTACTACCGCCGCTGCTATCCGAAGGTGCAGCGTGCGAAGCAGTTACTCGAAGCGGGCGCGATCGGTACTCCTGTTGTTGCCGAACTATCGAACCACATGTGGTTTGACGGTACAGGCAGCCGCAGTTGGCTCGTCGATCCTGCCAAAGCCGGCGGCGGACCGCTGTTCGACATCGCCTCGCACCGCATTGATGTTCTGAATTTTCTCTTCGGTCAGCCGCTGTGGGCGACCGGCCAGCTCTCGAACGTGGTGCATCACTACGCGGTAGAAGATAACGCGACAGTGATGATTGAATACGCCAGTGGAGTTCGCGGAGTCATCGACGTCCGCTGGCACTCCCGAGTGACCCGCGACGAATGCCGCTTCCGCGGCACGGACGGCGAAATGGAGTTATCTCCGCTGAACGGCTCCGATCTCGTCTATCCCGGCGGCCGCGAGAATCTGCCGGCTCACGCAAACCTGCACTACCCGATGCTGGAAAACTTCGTGGATGCATTGGAAGGCAAGGCCACGCTTCTATCGAGCGGTGCGACAGCTTTCTCGACGGATTGGGTGACCGAGCGAGCACGGAACGCTCGCCCAAAAACTTAACCACAGAGGACACAGGGAAACACTGAGGAAAAGATCCCCCGTGTATCTCTGTGTCCTCTGTGGTTCAAGTTCTTGCTGGCGGCCGGATCACTTCACATACTCGTTCTTCACCACCTCCCCGCCCTTCATCACAAACTTCACATGCTCCAGCGCGGTGACGTCCTTCGCCGGATCGCCATCCACCGCAACTATGTCTGCCCACGCCCCCGGCTCGAGGCTGCCCACTTTACCCGTCCACCCCAGCAGATCCGCAGCATTGATGGTCGCAGCCTGAATCGCTTGCAGCGGTGTAAGCCCAAGCTTCACCATCACCGCAAATTCGTGGGCATTCAGGCCATGCGGATACACCGCGGCATCCGTACCGAACGCCACCTTCACACCGCTGGCAAACGCGTGCGCAATGTTTTTGCGCGCAATTGGCATGACGGCCTTTGCCTTGGCGAGGTAGAACTCGGGCACGTGATTTCGTTCGGCATTCTCCAAAAACCAATCGCCCAGGTAGAGCGTGGGCACAAGATAGGTGCCATTCTTCTTCATCTCCGCGATCCCCGCATCATCAATGTAGGAACCGTGCTCGATGGAATCCACTCCCGCCTCCGACGCCCATAGAATGCCCTGCGATCCGTGCGCGTGGGCAGCGACTTTTCGACCCAGGCGATGCGCATCGGCCACGATTGCCTTCATCTCTTCCAGCGTGTACTGCGACGCTTGCGGATCGTCGCCTTTGGAAAGCACGCCGCCAGTGGCGCAGATCTTGATGAGATCGGAGCCATACTTGATGTTTTCGCGGACCTTGTGTTGCACTCCGGCGATGCCGTCCGCAACGCCATCTCCCACCGCGTGATATTCGTACGGCAGCAGGTTGTTGTCGCAGTGTCCGCCAGTGATCCCCAACGCTGGCCCGCTGACCATCATCCTTGGGCCGGGCACATCGCCGGCATTGATCGCGTCGCGCAGGGCAACATCGCTGTAGCCACTCGCGCCCACGTTGCGAACTGTCGTGAATCCTGCAAGCAGCGTCACCCGCGCATTCTTGGCGCCGATGAGGGTCTCGCGTGGTATTGAAATTCCGAGCTCCTCATAGCCGAACTTGGGGTCCATCGTCAGGTGGGTGTGCGCGTCAATCAGACCGGGCAGGACAGTCGCATTCGACAGATCGATCCGCACGGCGTCCGCGGGAATCTTCGCCTCCGCGGCAGCGCCGCTACTGACGATCTTTCCATCTTCGATCACCAGCGTCTGATCGGCGAGCAGCTTGCCCGTCTTCACATCCAGCAAATGCCCCGCTTGGACGACCACGTGTCGCGACGTTTGTGCGATCGCCAACGTTCCCAGGCAAAACAATGCAACCGCAACCGCGGCAGTACTGGTCTTCCTGATGCTCATGCTCATGCTTTCCCTTTCCCCAGATGTTTGAAGATGACAGCGACTACGAGCGGCCGGCCTGCCCGCGCCGTCCGTTGAGACCCCAGACCCGGCCGGCATCCGCCGCGAAGAAGATGATCAATAGCAGCAACAGTGGCAGATGATCAAGTTCGTTCCCAAAATAACGCCAGAACGGCATTCCGTGGCCCGGTGCCCACCATGTGGCGAGAACCATATTCACTAAACAAAGAATTCCCACCGCCGAAGCTGCGCGAACCCACAGCCCAATCAGCAAAGAAATGCCGATCAATACCTCGGCCACTCCAACCAGATAGCCGAAAAACACCGCGTGCGGCAGCACCAGCGCCGTTAGCACGGGCCGATAGAAAGAGACGGCGCTACTGGCGATGTAGTCCTGCAGATAGATCTGGAACCCGCCATGGGCGAAGCCCGGCCCCGCCACTTTGTATTCGCCGAAAAGCAAAAAGAATACCGACGCGGCAATGCGCACCCCGCAATGCTCCGTGACAGGCCGGGGAAAGTGACCGTCATTTCAGAATTGAATCGGTCAGAATTGATTCGGTCAGGATGGAACCGGTTCGGATTGAGCCGCGATGCGAAAATTGCGATTAGCCCCCGGGCCCGTCGTTGGAAACGTATTGTTCGAGGGAATCCAACTCGTGGCTCAGGTCGTCGACGCGCCACTCCAGCAGGTTCCGTATCGAGAGAATCCCGAGGAGTTTGCCATTGTCGTCGGCCACGGGCAGATGCCGGAAGTGTCGCTCCAGCATGATGCTGAGGGCCTCGCCTGCTCCTGTACCGCGGGTGGCCATCTCGACCGGGGTGGTCATCAGATCGCGCACCGACGTCGTGCGTGGATCCACATGGCTGAGCGCCATTTTTCGGAGCACATCGCGCTCCGTAAAGATCCCCGCGACCCGATAGTCGCTGTCAACCACAGCAACGGCTCCGACATGATGGTCCAACATCTTATGGATTGCATCCGCGACGGTCGCCTCCAACCCTACCGCGGCAATCTCCCGGTCACAAAGTTCGAGCACGCTCATAAATACTCCTTCCGTCCGAATCGCCTTGAACCGATTCCCCCGTTGCAAACCAGATTGACGCATTATGATCCCGGTGAAACGCTTGTCAAGGAAATTGCGAAAAAATCTGTCTACCTTCGCTGGACAGATAACTTCGGTAGATATGGAGACGTTACTGCCCCACCACTGCGTCCGCTTCAATCTCCACCAGAATCTCCGGCGAAATAAGCGCGCTCACCTGCACCATCGAGGTCGCGGGGCGGATGTCGCGAAAGAATTCGCCATGCGCCTTCCCGATCTTCTCCCACTCGGCGATGTTCGTGACATACATTCGCGTCCGAACGACATCTCTCATGCCCGCGCCCGCCTTCTGCAACGCGCTCTCGATGTTCTTCAGAGTCTGCACCGCCTGCGCATATACGTCCGACACTCCCACGATTTTTCCGTCAGGCCCGGTGGCGGTTGTACCCGAAACGTGCACGTACGACCCTACTTTGACCGCACGAGAGTAACCGACGATGGGCTCCCAGGTAGTACCGCTGGAAAAGTTCTGACGCTGTAGATTCGCCTGATCCATTGTTCATCCCTCCCGGTGGCCGCTCATTTTACAAGGGAACCTAACAGATTAAGAGGTTGAATTGGCAGCCGCCATCTTCGACTGCCAGCAAGTACAGTGAAATCCTGCCCCGTCTCGCTAGTGGCCGCTCCTTTTTCTAACGGATTCCGCGCACAACGTCATTCGCATGCCACAACTTCTAATTCATTAGAAAAACGAATCATGCCGATAAACAAAAGTCACTTGCGTTTGAACAGCGAAGTAAGGTATCAACACTCGCATGTGGCTGAAACTCCGTATGGCATGCGGGGTTCAGGGGGCTCAAAATGATTCCGGAAACTCATCCGTTGCAGGAGTTGTTTCAGGATCTTGTCGGAAGGCACTACGCGCACGAGATCGGCATTCGCGATCCGCAGATCGTAGCCTACGTCTCTCATCTGCTCGCGGAGTTCTGCGAAGCCGATCAGCTCTTTAAAGTTCACGACGCCACCGACCGTCCGCTGGCCGATGTCGGCGAGATGCTTCTGGAATCCGATCCAGTCTACGGGCCGGCCCCGTCCTTCGACCGCGAGCGCCAGGTGCGCAAACACATCGGCGATTACACTTTGTTTCTCGCAGGAATGTTCCCTGAGAGCATCAACCACTTCCGGCTGCGCCGCCAGCGGTTGGAGAATTTCGTCGAGTGGGTCAAGGCCGGGAAGGAAAGCTACTACATCGTTTCGAAGTTCGAGCACTTCGAGTACGCCAAGGTTGCCCCCCTGTTTGCCACGCTCTCGAAAAACTTCGAAGAATGCGTCTACGGGCTGAACATGGTGAAGAATGATCTGGAAGAAATGCAGCATCCGATCGTTCGCCGCCCCAACGAACTGATCATGTAGTGAGACCAAGGGCGCGTCGCCAAAGGCCCGCCTTTCAAACTCGCAAATCCCCAGCGCCTCCCATACGGTAGAAGCTTAGCGCGGTACTTCCCTGGACTAAGTGACGAAACCTGCGCAGCGTTCCAAATTCCTCTCCCGGATCGAATTTCTTTTCGTGCTCGGCGATCACGACCGACATCGCCCAGACCAGCGACGAATCCGCCAGCGCCCGAAGCGTTTTCATATAGGCATCCTGCATTCTGTACGGAGGATCGATGAACACCACGTCGGCCGCCACGCGCTGCCGCTCCATCCTCCAGAACGCACGTGGCAATTCCTCCTGCAGAATGTGGAAGCCTTCGCGAATGCCCAGGCTTTCCAGATTGCCGCGGATCATATCCGCCGCCTGCTTCGAGTGCTCCACAAAATGCACTTCCTTGGCTCCGCGGCTCAGCGCCTCGATTCCCACCGCACCGGTGCCGGCAAACAGATCAAGCCACAAGCTGCCCTCAAGCGCCGACGGATTGCCCGCGGTCAGCACATTAAACAACGTCTCACGCAACCGGTCCGACGTGGGGCGCACGTCCATGCCACGCAGAGCGCGCAACGGCCGGCTACGGTATTTTCCCGCGATCACCCGCATGGTTTCTTCTTGAGCGCCGACTTCACTATATCCATCCATGTAGAATAAAAGTAGCGAAGGCCTATGCGAAGCTGGTCCATCCCGATCGGACGTTTGTTTGGTGTGGATGTCCGCATCCACCTCACGTTCTTCATCCTGCCGATGTTCGTTTTCTGGACGGATTATCTGGCTCATAAAGACAACGCCACGGGACCTCGCGATCTGGCAATCGTAGGAATCATTTTGGCCTGCGTGGCGGCGCATGAATGCGGGCACATGCTGGCCGCTCATCGCATCGGCCTCATCCCGAAAGCGGTGATCCTGTTGCCGCTCACCGGCGTCGCATTGTACGACGAACCGCGTACCGAAAAACCTCTGGCTGCTGCGCTGCTTTGGAAGAGAGAGGTTCGGCTGGCATTAATCGGGCCGCTGGTAAGCCTCGCCTTGGCATGCTTCTCGGCCGGTGTTGTTACTGCCTCTGGGCGCGGAATCGAATTGTGGAAGTGGCCCTTCCTGCAGGCCACCAACCTTCCGAAGAGTCTGGTCTGGGCAAATCTTTATCTGGCGGTTTTCAATCTGATGCCCGCCTATCCTCTCGATGGCGGACGCATTCTGCGTGCGTTCCTGTCGCGCACACTCGACGCGTCGACCGCCACGCGACGCGCCGTCTCCATCAGCAACGCGATTGCCATGGTACTGATGCTCGCCGGCCTGTTCAGCGATAGCTGGTTAACGATGGTCGGCGTCATCGTTTTCTCCGCCGCCCAACTGGAAGAGCGCGCGCTCGTATTTCAGTCTGTGCTCGACAATGTTCGTCTTGAGGAAGTCATGCTCACTGACTTCGCTACACTCTCGCCCGCGGACACGTTGGAGGACGCGCTGGAAAAGGCCGTCCACTCCCTGCAAGACGATTTCCCCGTGGTTCGCGGCAGCGACATGGTGGGAGTGATTTCGAAACAGCGCATTCTCGATGCGCTACGAGCCGAGGGAAATGGCTATGTGCAAGCTGTGATGAATAAACTGTTCGAAGTTTCTTTACGCCAAGACACGCTGGGCTCAGCTTTCCGCAAACTTACCGCCCGCAATTCCAGCATCATCCCGGTCGTCGAAGACCAGCGACTGATCGGTATCGTTACCCTGCAAAACCTGATGCACTCCATGGCGCTCCTGGCCGAGAGCCGAAAGCTGCAGCGGGAAGAGTCGGAATCGTAAGGACGCTCGCGCCGACTGCGCGACAAACAAAAAGCAATCATCACAAAGGACACGAAGTACCACGAAGGAAGGCATGAGCACGCGTATCCTTCGCGAACTTTCGTGTCCTTCGTGGTTTATGATTTCCTATAACAACCGTACAGCCTTGGCTTTCTGCACGGCGGGAATCGTCCGCAGCTTCGCCAGTACTTCCTCCGGCACACGCCCGTCGACGTGGACCACGGCGATCGCTTCGCGCGGCTGGTCGGATTCTTTTTGCACGTCTTTCTCGATCGCACGCCGTCCCAGGGAAAAGTCGGCAATGTTGATCGACTCTTCGCCCAGAATCGTTCCCACCTTGCCAATCACGCCCGGCACGTCGCGGTTTCTCAGATAAATCAGGCTGCGCTCTAGGGGTGCTTCCACGTCGATACCGTCGACATGCAGCAGCCGAGGCGCCTCCCCATGCAGGACCGCGCCTTTTACCATGTGCTCTTCCGAGGACGTCTTCAAGAAGATCGACAGCACACTCCCCGCGCCTCCGGTGGATGATTTCGGCTTGTGCGATTCCAGCACCCGCAGCCCGCGCTCTTCGGCAATTGTGGCCGCGTTCACCAGATTCGCCTTCTCCTCCAGCGCTTCGTTCAGGATGCCCTTGATCGCTCCGTTTCGAATGAGCTCTGTTTTCCATTCCGCAATGTGCCCGCCATACCGAATGGAGATCTCTTCGATGCTCCCCTCCGACACCTGCGACAGAAAGGACCCCATGCGTTCCGCGAGCACAATGTAAGGCTGCATGGTCGCGTACTCTTCTGCCGACACTGAAGGGACATTCACCGCGTTCTGAATCACGCCGTGCTTCAAGTACTCCTTCACCTGCTGCGCAATTTGCACACCCACCGCTTCCTGCGCTTCAAACGTCGATCCGCCCACGTGCGGCGTCAGGATCACGTTGTCGAGCGCGGTCAACGGTGAGTTCTTGAGCGGTTCTTCGACAAAAACGTCGAGCGCCGCCGCGGCCACCTGCTTCGTTTTGAGCCCCGCCGCCAGATCCGCCTCATTCACCAGTTCTCCGCGTGCGCAATTCACCAGCCGCACGCCCTTCTTCATCTTCGCGATCGAAGCCTCGTTGATCATCCCCGTCGTCAGCGGCGTCAGCCCGACGTGCAAGGTAATGTAGTCCGCCGCCGCATACAATTCGTCAAGCCCCGCTAGCCGGATCCCTTGCTCCTTCGCCACTGCCACCGACACGAACGGATCGTGCGCTACTAGCTCCATTCCAAAAGCCCGCGCGCGCCGCGCCACTTCCATGCCGATCCGTCCCAACCCGATGATGCCGAGCGTCTTGGCGCGCAGCTCGGTGCCTTGCAGCGATTTCTTCTCCCACTTACCCGCGTGCATGAGAGCATCGGCGCGAGAGAGATGCCGAGCCATGGCGAGCATCATCCCCAGCGTCTGTTCCGCCACGGCAACCGCATTCGCGCCTGGCGTATTCATCACTGCGATCCCTTTATGCGTGGCCGCCTCGAGATCGATGTTGTCTACGCCCACGCCAGCGCGCCCGATCACGCGCAGCTTCTTGCCATGCTCCAGCAACTTCGCGTCCGCCTGCACCGCCGAACGGACAATTAGCGCGTCCGCAGTCTCGAGTTGTTCTTCCAGCTTGCCATCCAGTTGATCCGCGGTCAGGACCGTCCAGTCCGGCTCCTGCAACTGCGCTACCGCTGACGCCGAGATTTTTTCTGCCACGATTATTTTCACGAATGATTTCCTCTATATGAAGATCTGCTACAGAAATGCAGCCTGACAAATTCTTGACTAGAACATGACCGAAAAATGACGGCCCTATGACCGCCCACTGACACTTTACTCAACCGGACTTTCTAGACTCGTTCTCACTGGGCCCTCGCCCTTTGGAGAACATTATGAATACTCTTCGGACGTCGAAAGGAATTTTGCTGCTAATGCTGGCCCTTACGGTAGCTTGTGGCTACAGCTCGAAGGCCACCGCACCGGTTGCCGGAGTGATGCCTGCTATCACCCAGCTCGCCCCTGCCAGCACCAACGCGGGCGCCGCATTCGTTCTGACCGTCAACGGAAGCAACTTCAGCTCTAACGCGGTTGTAAACTTCAACGGCGCCGCTCAGACGACGACCTTTGTCAGCGCCAGTCAGCTCACCGCCTCAATTCCCGCCATGGCTGTATCGGCCGCGGGCACTGCCGTCGTCAGCGTGACCAATCCGGCAACGGCTGGCACGGGAATGTATGGAAGCGGCGGAACCATGCCCGAGACCTCAGCCTCCATGAACTTCACGATTAACTGAAGCGGGGCGTTGCGTCTTCAGGCGCCGACCAGTTGTCGCTTTCCGGATTGGGTGCGGGCATAAACTTCCTGGGCTGCCCGCACCGCCGCGCCATATTCGACGCTCTTGTCGGTGACTTTGACCAGCACATGTTCGAGCGCGCCCAGAATACCGACCGTGTCGAGATAGTCGTAATACCCGATGTGCGCGATGCGGAACAGCTTGCCTTTCATCTCGCCCTGTCCGTTGGCGACCACAGCATCAAACGCTTCCCGGAATTCTTTGACGATCTTGCTGGAGTCGATTCCGTCTGGTGCGCAGATCGCGGTCAGCGCCGCCGCCGGCGAGGAGGCATACAACTTCAACCCCAAGGCCTTCGCCCCCGCCCTCGTCATCTCCGCGCAAAGCTCGGCGTTGTTGACGAGTTCTTCGCGTCCCTTGGCCAAGTCGCCTTTGCCCATGCCGCGCACGAATTCGAGCGCCGCACCCAGCGCCGCAAACAGGGAAGTCGCCGGCGTATACGCGGTCTCGCCCTTCGCAGCCGATTTTCGTTCCTTGCGCAGATCGAAGTAATAGCGGGGCGAAGTGGTTTTATCCATGTGCCTCCATGCCCGCTCGCTCACGGCACAGTACGCGAGTCCTGGAGGCATCATCAGAGCCTTCTGCGATCCGCCAATGATGAAGTCCACTCCCCAGCCATCGACATCGAGATGCGTCGTGCCCAGCCCCGTGATGGCATCCACTACCAGCAAGGTCTCGTCGCCGTGCGCCCGCACGATCTTGGCGATGCCCTCAATGTCATGCCTCGCTCCAGTCGAACTTTCCGTGGCCTGCACATACACCGCGCGCACCTGGTTGTTCAGTCGGGCACGGATCTGATCCAGCGCGAACGTCTCGCCGTAGGGAACTTCGAGCACCTCCACGTGGCAGCCGAATGCCTTGGCCAGCCCCGTCCAGCGCTCGCCGAACTTTCCCGCCGTGAGCACAAGTACCGTGTCGCCCGGCGACGTCAGGTTCGACACCGACGCCTCCATCACGCCTGTGCCCGAAGATGCCAGAACCAGCACGTCGTTCTTCGTGCCGATGAATTCCTTCATGTCGGCCAGAACGCGCTGGAATAGCGCCCGAAAATCGGCAGTCCGATGATGGGCGGTAAAAGATGCCATGGCCGTCTGCGCCGCCGGCAGCAGCGGCGTGGGCCCGGGAGTAAAAAGACGATTCTTATGCAACATGGTCAGATTCCTTATGAAAGGGATAGTCTTTAAGTTTACCGGAAGTTAGCCGGAAATCGCGCGCTTGCCGCGCGTTTTTCGCCTGCCCTATGTACCGCAGGGTGGGACTCCGCGCTGTGAGCCTCGTCACACGTGTGGAGTTCGAGGCGACCCCTAACCGCGATCATCGCGGCTAGAGCTCGCGGTCGAAGGGCGGAGCGCTTCCGACATCCCTCGCTCGGATGGTCATTGCACCAACTCCGTCTATAATTCCCCCCATGAGCCTCGTTGAACAGATCCAGAAAGACATCGTCACTGCCATGAAGGCTAAGGACGAAGCGCGCCTCTCCACCCTGCGCATGGTCAAGAGCGCCCTGCAACTCAAGACCGTCGAAAAGATGTCCCCGCTCGACGACAAAGAATCCCAGGCCGTGCTGGCCACGCTGATCAAGCAGCGGAAAGAATCGGTTGAGCAGTTTACCAAGGGCGGACGCCAGGAAATGGCCGACAAAGAAGCCGCCGAAATCGTCGTGATCGAGAGCTATCTCCCGAAGGCCGCCGGTGAAGCGGAAATCGTCGCGGGAGTAAAAGCCGCCATCGCCGAAATGGGCTCGCCAACAATGAAAGAAATGGGCACGGTCATGAAGAATGCGATGGCAAAATTCAGCGCTGCCGGCATGCGCGTCGACGGGAAAGTGGTTAGCGAAATTGTGAAGAAAGAGTTAGCGGGGAAGTAGCGCATAGCAAAAATGATTATGTGGGGACAGCCGCCCTCGGCTGTCCGTCGAGCGAAGCTCGACAGCTTGGGAGGTGGGAGGGATGAACGCTCTCGGTTGTATAGTTCTTCTCAGTAGCGCCCTTGCGTTCGGGCAGACGCACCCCACTGCTGAAGTCACGCAAGGAAGCGTTGATGAAGACGGTGTACCCACAGGCCCAGCATCGCTATGTGTGGCCTCAAAGGAAACCCGAGAGTGCTACACGCCGCCCAAGCACACTCCCTCCTTTGGATTGAGGGCCAAGTCCAGCACAGTAACTCTGCGCGAAGGATTCGAAGCGCTCTTATTTAAAGCGGACGCTTGGGGTGGTGGAAGTGGCATTCTTACGGTAGTGGCGCTTCTCGTTAGTCGAGACGGAACCTTGGTTAACCTGCTTCCGGACACCGCCCTTACAAACCAAAGCGAGTATCGCCTCTGGAACGAACCTACGATTTCGGATACCGCTCTATTTGTCACCGCCGACTACGTCGGGGACGAAGACGAGAGCCACTTCGGACGCCATCGTTATCGCGTGACTATCTATTCCTTCAGCAAAGAAAGCCGGTGTTATGTCATGCGTGACGAGTACGTCACTCTCAAGAAGTACTCCGGCCTAGATCAAGGAGATTCCGTATCTGTTCTTGAGCCTGAAAGACATGAAATTCTGACTCGGCTCCAGCATCAAGAACCATAGGCGCAATCAAGCTATTTATTTCTCTGCCACTCCCGGTACGCCTCGCTCTTAGAGACTCCACGCTCCTTCGCCAGTTTCTTCAGCGCGACTTTCTCGTCCACTCCTTCTTCGGCCATGATCTGCTCCACCCGCTGCCGAACGGAAACGCGGGCGGACGAGGCGTCCGCCGCTCCACGTGCATCGCCTTCCTCCGCCTTCCCGATCAGCAACGTGATCTCGCCCCTCACCACCTCACGCTTCTTCAAGTTCCGCAGCACTTCGCTGGCGCGCCCGCGTAAGAACTCTTCGTGGAGCTTGGTCACCTCGCGCGCCACGACTACATGCCGAGCCTCTCCCAAAACTTCGACCACATCCTCCAGCGCCTCGACCACCCGGTGCGGAGCCTCATAAAACACCTGCGTCCGCGGAGAACTCTTCACGTCCTCCAGCGCCGCCCGCCGCTCGCCTCGTTTCGCCGGCAAGAATCCGCTGAAGCGGAACGAATCAGTAGGCAGTCCGCTCGCCACTAGCGCCGAAAGAAACGCCGACGCTCCGGGAATCGGCACGACCGGCACGTGATGCCGGATCGCCAGTGTAATCAGCCTGTACCCCGGATCGGAAATTCCCGGCATGCCCGCGTCCGTCACCAGCGCGACGCTCGCACCCTCGTGCATCTCCTTGACCAGTTCGGCCGACTTCGTCATCTCATTGTGCTCGTGATAGCTCGTCGTGCGGGTCATGATCGCATAATGATTGAGCAACTTCTGGGTTTGCCGCGTGTCTTCGCAGGCGATGACGTCGACTTCCTTCAGCACGCGCAGCGCCCGTAGCGTGATGTCCTCCAGGTTCCCGATCGGCGTCCCCACCAGGTACAGCGCCGGACCCGTCGAGTTCGCGGCATCCTTCATCGCCGGAAGTCTACCACTGCCGCAACTTTGTTCGGGGCAAAGCGGTTTATCTGAAAGTTGGGTTCCTTCGTGTCCCTTAGTGTCCTCTGTGGTTTAAGCTTTGCATGCCCATACAGGAGCACACCATGACCGCCAAAGACTTCCGCAAGCTAGCCCTCGCACTCCCCGAGACTGAAGAGCGCGCACACATGAACCATCCCGACTTCCGCGTAGCCGGCAAAATCTTCGCAACCCTCGGCTATCCTGACAAATCCCGCGGCATGGTCAAACTCTCGCCCGAAGATCAGCACAATTTTTCGAAGGATCATCCAGACGCCTTCATTCCCGTCAAAGGAGTCTGGGGACGCCGCGGCGCCACCAGCGTCGTTCTCAAAGCCGCCAGAAAAGATACCCTCGCCAAAGCAATCGAAGCTGCTTGGCGCAACACCGCCCCCAAGCGGCTTCTGCCAGTTCAGGGCAGTTGATCCGGAATTCTCTCTTCCCTAATGAGCGTTCTGCTACTAAGATTTCAGGCCGTGGAGGATGTTTCCTCATGCTTTGCCCTGCCTGCGCCTGTGAATTGGCCGAGGACGCGAAGTTCTGCGGGTGCGGAGCGGCGGTTGGGATCACCCGGAATCCCCTGGCGGAAGCGACCGGTTCAGAAACAACGCCAGTCGTGGCTGAAAGCACGGCTTCGCCCGCTGCCACAATCCCTTGCTCTGTAGCGGCGCCGCCCTACGCGATCTTTGTCATGCAGGTCATGGGTCTTGCGCTTTGCCTTTCGGTGGTGACCTTGAATACCGCGGATAATCTGGCGCACGGCTACTGGCGAATATGGATTATCGCTGTCGTCGCGTGCGCTGCTGCGGTCCTGCTCATGCTGCGCCTGCCTGGCGCCTGGCGGAAAATCGAAGCGGGCGCTGGCGGGGCTGAAGTGAATTCGCAGAGAGTGCTGAAGATCAGTTTCATTTTCGTGATTCTCTTTGTCGCCACGGCGGCAATTGTGGGTGCGGAGATCGGGAAGAGCGGCAGTGAAACCGGGCAACTCATCTCCGATTTCGAGGAGATGCGGCAGCTAGGCTCCCGTATCTCGAAGGCCCGTAACGCGGCGGAGCACACCGTGCCGGCGAATATCGAAATGTATAAAGTCATTGAGGGAGACGTCGAGGCCTTTGACGCCGTGATGCATCGCTTGCATGCGGAACTGCCGGTTTACGACGACAAGTTTCCCGGCCAGCATGACACGACGGCGAAAAGCATGGACTCGGTCGAAGTGGGCCTGAAGCGCGCCAGCCTGCTCAAGCAGCAAATCGTCGTGGCCCGCGATATTGAGGGCCTTGGTCCCGATCCGCGGTGGCAGGCCTGGAAGGACCGCATGCAGCCGCTGCTGGACGCTGAGGCCCAGCTCGACAAGGACTAGATCACAATCTTGGTTTGGCTGGGATACATCTGTTCCACGGCAGTGTCCCAGTCATGCGACTGGAAGACGTGCCGCACTCTCTTCGAAGCGAAGAAGTAACCCATCCAAAGGCTTTCCGGGACCAGCGTCATGAAAATGCCCAGCACGATGTTGTTGGGAAAATAATTGATGTCGATGAGTACGCCGATACCCGCGGCGGCCACCTGGGCCACGATCAACCAGCGCAGGAGTAGGAGCAGATCCCAGGTTCTTACCCAGATCAGGATGGTTGCCACCGCAGCCTGCAGCATAAAAATCACAATGGTGGGCACCACTGAGGCCAGAAACCAGTAGTAAGTGGTGGCATGGTCGAAATTTTCGGGCACGTAGCTTTGGAAATTGATGGAGAAGAAAATGCCCGTCATCACAATGCCCGAATATAGTTGCCAGTAGAAGAAAAGGAGCCAACCGCCGTATTCGTTGCGCTTTCGCGAGTTGCATACGAACCAGGCGATGATTCCGCCAGGAAACGACGGTGTGTACTGGTTGCTGGCTGTGGCCACGAGAAGCAAGGCGAGGGGCCGCGTCATGGGCGCTTTTTCCTCGCGGCGATTGTCGTCTTTGTTTTTCGATTTGGCAATGGGGATTTTGTTAGAGCCCTCCCATCGATCGCGGCGCCGATTGACGGCATTGAACTTCCGCCCCTAGAATCAATGTGAAACTGAGTTGTCCCTCACAACCGTCTCACACTCATGCCCCTTTACGAATACGAATGCAAGAAGTGCGGTCACCGCTTCGAAAAAATCCAGAAGTTCTCTGACAAGATGGTCAAGAAGTGCCCCGAATGCGGCGGCCAGGTCGAGCAGGTGATCTCCGCGCCCGCCGTCCAGTTCAAGGGCTCCGGCTGGTACGTCACCGACTACGCCAAGAAGTCCTCGTCCCAGGGAGCCTCGGGCAACAGCGGCGATTCCTCGTCAAAAGACAAGAAGGATGACAAGCCCAAGTCGGACTCTGGCTCGAAAGATGCTTCGTCCAAGGACAGCTCCTCCAAGGAGAGCTCTTCAAAAGAGTCCTCATCGAAAGACAGCCCCTCCAAAGAAACTCCGCGCAAGGGTTCCGGCAGACATAAGTAAAAGCGGCACCAAACGACCTTGTCATCCTGAGCGAAGCGAAGGATCTACGCAATTCCTGGCCGCCGGCAAACTGCATAGATCCTTCGCTTCGCTCAGCATGACACACCGCACTATGCGGACTCTCACCTGAAGACAGTGCCAGCGATGAACCACGCTACTTCAACTCTCTCTCAAAGTGATCTTCAATCATCGTGAAGAGATGGATCCTCGCATCTTTTCCCGCGATGCTGTGAGTCTTGTTGGGATAGATCATCAGACGGAACTGTTTCCCCGCCTTGATCAGCGCATCAATCATCTGAATGCTGTTCTGGAAATGCACGTTGTCGTCGCTCGTACCGTGCACCAGCAGCAGCGCCCCGTGCAGTTTCTCCGCCGATGTCATTACGTCCGACTGCTCGTACCCCTCCTTGTCGTCCTTGAGCAGGCCCATGTAGCGTTCGGTATAAATCGTGTCGTAATTCCGCTGATCCGTTACCGGGGCCACGGCCACGCCCGCCTTAAAGCGGTCCGAATGCGTCATCGCATACAGCGTCATCGATCCGCCATTCGACCAGCCCCAGATCGCAATACGATCTTTGTCGAGTTGCGGATACTGCGCCAGCAATTGATCGAGCGCGGTCAGCTGATCCTTTAATTCAATCGCGCCAAACTCGTGCCGGATCGCCGTCTGAAACTTCCGGTCCCGTCCCGGCGTCCCGCGATTGTCGACCGCGAAAATCGCGAAGCCTTTCCGCGCCAGAACCTCATCAAACGGGTCCGGCGTCGACTTCCTCACCATCTGCGCTGCCGGGCCGCCGTAAATGTTAATGATCAGCGGAATCTTTCCGCTCGCGGGCGGGTCTGGAGGCAGCAGCAATCGTCCGTAGAGCACCGTCCCATCGTCTGCCTTGAACTCGAGCTGCTTTGGCGCGCGTAACCCGTAATCGACAATCGTATTGTGCGCGGCCCACACCGGACTGCACGCCCCTCCCACCGCGCACAGCGAAATACTCGGAGAATTCTGCGGTCCGAGATACGTATGCGTATAGTGCTTCCCGTCGTCGCTGAAGTTTCCGAAATGCATTCCCTCTTCCGTGGTCAGAGCCTTGAACCCCGAGCCATCCAGCTGCACCGAAAAAATGTGCACCTGCCGTGGATCATCTTTGTTCGCCGAGAAGAACACGGTTCCCGCGGTCTCGTCGACGCCGTCAATCCCCAGCACTTCGAAGTCGCCTTTCGTCAGTTGCCGCTCCAGCTTGGCATCCGCCGCCATTGGGTTCTGCTTATCAAAGCTGTAGAGATAGATGTGCATGTTCCCATCGCGCCAGCTTGGCCACAGAAACTGCCCACTCGACTTCAGGAACCGAACCTCCACCTGATCAAAGTCGATCCAGGCTCCGGGCGTATTCTCCGTCAGCACGATCCGAGACTTGCCCGATTTCGCGTCGATGAAATACAGGTCCATCTTGTCTTCGGTCCGGTTCAGCACCTCCGCCCAGATCACGCCTTCGCGCACCCACCCAAATCGCGGGATGTACGCCTCCTCGTCATTGGTCAGCGAAAGCCAGCGCACCTTGCCCTTGTCGACGTCCGCCACGCCTAGCTTCACGACCGGGTTCGGATCACCCACCTTGGGATATTTCTCGTTGTCCACGCTGGGATGCGTCGGCATCCAGTCGGTGATCGGATAGATCGGCACCTTGGTTTCGTCCATGTGCAGGAACACGATCTCTTTGCTGTCGGGCGACCAGAAATAATTGCTGCGTACCGCCAGCTCTTCCGCGTATACCCAATCGATATCGCCATTGAACAGGTTGTCGCCTGTGTCCTTCGTCAGCGCCTTCTCTTCTTTGCCGTCCACCGGACGAACGTACAGATTATGTTTCCGCGTGTAAGCCACGTGGCTTCCGTCGGGCGAGAACTTCGGATCTCCGCTCGGATCACTTGCCGAAGTAAACTGCAGGCCCGTTTGTGTTCCGAGGTCATAAAGCCAGAGCTGCCCCTGCGAATCGAAAATCAGGTGCTTGGAGTCCGGCGCCCACAAGTACGCCGCGACGTGATACCGAGTGAGCCGCTCCTTCTCCCGCTCGTTCTTCACTTTATTCACATCCGGATCGAGCTTTGCCAGCTTCGCCGCGCTAACCAGTACTTTCTTCTCGCCGGTGGATGTATCGACATACCACAACTCACCCGTCTCCCCTTTTTCGTCGCGTTGCACAAACGTAAGCTTGGTTCCGTCCGGACTCCACTCTGTTGTTTCCGGCCCGCGCCCGCCCAAGCCTCCCGGCTGATAGAGAGTCTCAATGGTCAGCGGCTTGGTGGGCGCAGTCTGCGCCGCCGCTGGTGTCGAAGCAACCGCGAAACAAATCAACGCGAACACAGCAAGACAAACAAAGAAGGAAATCTGTCTTTTCACGAAGTGACCTCACAGGAGGAAATAACTGCAGACCCTGACAATGCGCGAACCAACGAGTGTACCCGCGCCAGCCCCATCCGCGCTAGCAGAAGCCATCGCTAGTAGTCCGCGGATGGGTGAATCCGCCGACGGACCTGCTTCCATACCAACGTTACGGCTATAATTGCGCGCACTCATGTCCCTGACCTCCGGAACTAAACTGGGCCCTTACGAAATTCTTGCGCCGCTCGGTGCGGGTGGCATGGGTGAAGTCTATCGGGCCCGCGATTCCCGTCTCGATCGCATTGTCGCAGTCAAAGTCCTTCCCGCCTCGTTCTCGGCCGACCCCGAACGCCTGCGCCGCTTCGAACAAGAAGCTCGATCCGTCGCCGCTCTCAGCCATCCCAACATTCTGGCTGTACACGACATTGGAACTCACGGTGGCGCTCCGTACATGGTTTGCGAGCTGCTGGAAGGTGAGACCCTGCGCGCCCGACTCCATGGCGGAGTCCTTTCGCCACGCAAGGCCGTAGAACTCGCCATGCAGATCGCCGAGGGCCTGGCCGCCGCGCACGAAAAAGGAATTGTCCACCGCGATCTCAAGCCGGAAAACATCTTTCTCACCAAAGATGGCCGGGTAAAGATTCTCGACTTCGGCCTGGCCAAGATTGCGCAAGGAGGTTCCGAGCCAAACGCTGCGCAGACGCTGACCTCCGTCCAGGTCGCGCTCACCGAGGCCGGACAAGTTCTGGGCACCGCGGGCTATATGTCGCCCGAGCAGATTCGCGGCATCGGCGTCGATCACCGTTCCGACATCTTCGCCTTCGGCGCCATCTTCTTCGAGATGCTCAGCAGCCAGCGTGCCTTCAGCCGCGACACTGCGGCTGAGACGATGACGGCAATTCTAAAAGAAGATCCGCCCGAGCTGACAGAACTCAATCGCAACATCTCGCCAGCGCTCGATCGCATTGCGCGACACTGTCTCGAGAAGAATCCCGACCAGCGTTTCCAATCCGCCCGCGACTTGGCATTCGATCTCGATTCTCTGTCGCAGCATTCTGGTTCCTCCGCGCGCCAGGTGGCCACGCCCAGCTCGATCCAGAGAGTGCGCCGGTTTCAACTCCCGATCACGCTTCTGCTCATCGCACTCGGCGCCGGATTGGGCTACCTGTTCGGCCACAAACAGAAGCCCTCCTCCGAGGTCACCTATCACCAGCTCACTTTCCGCAAGGGAACCGTGCTCAGCGCGCGCTTTGCTCCGGACAATCGCACCATCATCTATAGCGCGGCCTGGGGCGGGAGCCCTCCGGAACTTTTCTCCACGCGGCAAGACAGCATTGAATCGCGTCCCATTGGACTCAGTCAGGTCGATCTCTTCGGCATCTCCTCCCAAGGCGAAATGGCCGTTTCCCTGAAACCAGCCATCCTGCCAGGATTGTTCGGAACGGTCGGCACCCTGGGACGCACTCCGCTCACCGGCGGAACCGCTCCTCGAGAGATGCTGGAGAACGTGGAATGGTCCGACTGGTCCTCCGATGGATCGAACTTGCTCGTGGTGCGGACCGTGGAGAACGTCAACCGCATTGAATATCCCGCTGGCAAGGTCGTTTACAAAATGCCGGCGCCCAACTGGATCAGCCACCCTCGAATATCTCGCGACGGCAAGCGAATTGCCTTTTGTCTGCATCCTGTCCGTGGCGATGATCGTGGCTCGATTACGGTTATCAACTCCGATGGCGTCGGTAATGCAAAATCCTACGGCGACTTTGCCAGCCTCTATGGACTCGCCTGGTCACCAGACGGCGATGAGGTATGGTTCACCGCCGACCCTGCCGGCACGACGATCGCCCGTCGCCTTATGGCCGTCACTCTCTCCGGCACATTCCGTCTGCTCGCAGCGGCTCCCGGCGATTTGACTCTGCATGATGTCTCGGCCGACGGCACGGCCGTGATTGCCATTGATGATCGCGAACGCAAGATCTTTTACACGGATTCCAAGACCCCTGAACGTGAGCTGACCTGGCTGGACCGTGCCGTATTGGTCGCGCTCTCTCCAGACGGCAAGCAAGTCCTGTTTCATGAAGGCGGGAAAGGCGGGGGTTCGCTGGGCACCATCTTCCTCAGGAAAACGGACGGCTCCGCTGCTGTCCGTCTCGGCGAAGGGTATGGCAACAGTCTTTCTCCGGACCAGAAATTGGTGCTCGCCGTCACTCCCAGCAGTCCGCCGCGCATCTTTCTGATCCCGACTGGCGCGGGGGAAATCACCGAACTGAAGCCGACAGGAGTCGAGAACGTTCAGATCGCGGGAATAGCCGCGGATAGTCACCACATTGTTTTTTGGGCGAACGAGCCAGGACACCAGCCCCGCATGTATCTGTTCGACCCAGCTTCGG